>ERZ761602.7707-NODE-7707-length-11248-cov-3.454391_pt1 | contig 11248 bp, 12 predicted proteins | sample MGYA00512165_ERZ761602 | MGnify/ENA primary metagenome ERZ761602 (study PRJEB28899, sample SAMN02445085) | bioreactor sludge metagenome | biome: EBPR sludge; isolation source: Thorneside wastewater treatment plant | place: Australia: Brisbane, Thorneside... | reverse complement strand
CGGCGAGCCGCGCCTCCTCGCCGCCGCTCGCGACGTGCAGCATGAGGCCGGTCTCGCGGCGCACCTGCTCGCAGAAGGCCGGCCCGTCCGCCGCCTCGCGCACCGCCGCCGTCGCCACCGCGATCATGCCCGAGAGGTCCATCCGCTCGGCGAGGGCGGCGAAGCGGCGGAGCGCCGCGATGGCCGACGCCCAGCCGTCGCGGCTGAGGCGTCCGGTCTCGGACAGGTGCGCCCCGAGGCCGCACAGCACCTTCTCGTTGTAGAAATAGGCCGGGCTGCGGGCCATTCCGTCGAAGACGACCAGCCGGATCGAGTTCGACCCGACGTCGATCACCCCGATCCGCTTCAGGCGCGTCCGGGCGGCCTGCTCGATCACGAACCGCGGGACCTTGCCCGCCCGTTTGACGTCGCCCACGCTGCCGGCCCCGCATCCGTTTCCCCCCGGCAGGCTCGCATCCCCGCGCGCCTCGCGTCAACCGCTCGGGGGGTCGGCGCGGCATGGCCGGGCGGGGTGGGGGCGCGGCTCAGGAGGCGAGTTGCCAGAGCCGCTGGCAGCGCGCGCCCGAGCGGCAATAGGCGAAGACCGGGCCGGGAAGCTCGGCGATCGCCGCCCGGAAGGCCTCTACGTTCTCGGGCGTGAGGCCGCCGGAGATCACCGGCACATGGGGGGTCGCGAGCCCGAGCGCCTGCGCCGCGGCCTCGATCCGGGCGAAGTCGGGCTGGCCCGCCTCCTCGCCGTCCGGTCGGTTGCACATCACCGTGCGATAGCCGAGCGCGGCGATCTCGGGCAGGTCCTCGGGCGTGATCTGCCCGGAGGCGGCGAAGTCTGGGGAGAGGATCTGGTGTGGCATCGCGGTCCGTCGCGTGGAAGTGGCCTCTCTTCATGTAGCACGCCGCCCCGCGCTGTGGCAGGGCGGATCGGCGGGTTTCGCGAACCTGCCCGCCCGCCGCGGCCCGCAGGTGGGCGTCCGCACGCGGACAAAAGGCTAATGTCCTGATATAAAACAATAATTCGTCTGCGGTTAACCTCATCTTCACATTGGTTGACGCTGGCCCGGAACGACATTCGGTCCGGTCCATGTCCCGCGCGGGCCCGCCTGCGCCGCGCGGATTTCTCCCCGGCGCGCACCCTGCCCGGGAGCCGGTGGCGCCCCTTGGCCGATCGACGACGGTCGATCGGCCAAGGGGATATGTGCGAGGTCGGAGGCGCCTCGCGGCCAGCGTCATGCTCGCGCGCGGACGGCTTCCTAGAGCGGCAGGACGGTGGTGTTCTTGATCTCCTCCATCGACAGCGTCGAGGTGACGTTGAAGATCGAGACCTCCTTGATCAGCGCCTGGTAGAAGGCGTCGTAGGCGCGGGCGTTGGGGACGCGGACCTTGAGGATGTAGTCGATGTCGCCCGCAAGCCGGTGCGCTTCCAGCACCTCGGGCCGCCCGCGCACCGCCTCGAGGAAGCGCGCCAGCCACGCGGCGTCGTGCTGCGCGGTTCGAATCAGCACGAAGAAGCAGCTCTCGAGGCCGAGCTTCTCGGGATCGAGCAGCGCCACCTGGCCCCTGATCACGCCCGAGGCCTTCATCCGGCGGATGCGGTTCCAGATCGGCGTCTTCGACGCCCCCAGTCGGCGCGCGATCTCGTCGAGCGGGAGGCTGCAATCCTCCTGCAGCAGCGCAAGAATGTTCCTGTCAAGATCGTCCAGCGAGACCGTCATTCCAATTTTCCTCCCACCCGCAGAACATCTTACCGAACGCGCGACTGTATCCGGAAATTGTCCTTATTTCCAGCCCGTTATTGAGAGTTTCAGGGAAAATGTCCTACATAGGGCGGCAGGGCTCCCCAGGATTCGGCATGCGGCACTATCCGGTATATCTCGATCTGCGCGGCCGCCGGGTGGTCGTCTCCGGCGCTGGCGCGGTCGCCGTGGCGAAGCTGCGCCTGCTGCTGAAGACCGAGGCGGCGCTGAGCGTCCACGGGGTCGCGCCGGCGGCGCAGGTGCGGGGCTGGGCGGCCGAGGGGCGGCTGACGCTCGTCGGGCGGCCGATCGCGCCGGGCGACGCCGATGGCGCGGCGCTGGGCTACGCGGCCAACGGCGACGCCGCCGAGGACGCCCGCGCCGCGGCGATCGGCCGGGAAGCGGGCGCGCTCGTCAACATCGTCGACGACCTGTCGTCGGACTTCATCACCCCCGCCATCGTCGACCGCGACCCGGTGACGGTGGCGATCGGCACCGAGGGCGCGGCGCCGGTGCTCGCGCGCAAGATCAAGGCCGAGATCGAGGCGCTGCTCCCCGCCCGGCTCGGCGTCCTGGCGCGCATCGGCCAGGCCTTCCGCCGCCGCGTCGAGGGCCTCGATTCCGCGACCCGCCGCAGGTTCTGGGCCCGCTTCTACTTCGAGCGCGGCCCGGTCGCGCTCGAGGCGGGCGAGGCGGCCGCCGAGGACGCGCTGGAGCGGCTGCTCGCCGAGGGCGACGCCGGGCGGGAAGGCTTCGTGCATTTCGTCGGCGCGGGGCCTGGCGACCCGGAGCTCCTGACGCTCAAGGCGCGCAGGCTCCTGCACGAGGCCGACGTGGTGATCCACGACCGGCTGGCGGCTCCGGAGATCATCGAGCTCGCCCGGCGCGAGGCGACGATCCTCTCCGTGGGCAAGGAGGCCTACGGGCCGTCGTGGCGGCAGGCCGACATCAACGCGCTCGTGGTCGCGAGCGCCCGCAGGGGGCACAACGTGGTGCGGCTCAAGGGCGGCGATCCGGCCGTGTTCGGGCGGCTGGACGAGGAGGTCGCGGCGGTCGAGGCGGCCGGGATCGGCTTCTCGATCGTGCCGGGCGTCACCGCCGCGAGCGCAGGCGCAGCGGCGATCGGCCGGTCGCTGACCCGGCGCGGCCGCAACTCGTCGTTCCGCGTGCTCACCGGCCACGACGTCGACGGCTTCGCCGAGCAGGACTGGCGCGAGCTGGCCAGGCCCGGCGCGACCGCCGCCGTCTACATGGGCGTCCGCGCCGCCACCTTCCTGCGCGGCCGGCTGCTGATGCACGGCGCGCGGGCCGACATGCCGGTGGCGGCGATCGAGAACGCGAGCCGGCCCGGGCAGCGCGTGCTCGCCACGACGCTGATCGAGCTTCCGAACGCGCTGGCTGCGGCAGACCCGGAAGGTCCGGTGATGCTGCTGCTTGGTCTCGAACCCCGCACCGCCGCCGCCAGCGCGGCCGAGCTCAGGGAGGCGCTCTGACATGGCGCGCAAATTCGCCCCCAAGATGGCGACCGCGAACGACCTGCTCGAGGGCGACGTCGTCTATTTCACCAAGGCCGGCGACTGGTCGCGCGCGATCGGCGACGCCGCGCTCGCGGTGAACCAGGAGGCGGCCGACGAGTTGCTCGCCCGCGCCTCGAAGTTCCCGAACCAGGTGGTCGGCGTATATCTCGTCGAGGCCGGCATCGACCCCTGTGGCTGCGCCGCGCCCGTGCATTTCCGCGAGGTGTTCCGCACCCGCGGCCCGTCCAATTACCCCCAGCATGGCCGCCAGGCGGAGCATTCCTGATGTATCGCTATGACGATTTCGACCGCGACTACGTGAACGGCCGGGTGGCCGAGTTCCGCGAGCAGGTGGAGCGGCGCATCGCGGGGGGCCTGAGCGAGGACGAGTTCAGGCCGCTGCGGCTGATGAACGGCCTCTATCTGCAGCTCCATGCCTACATGCTGCGCGTGGCGATCCCCTACGGCACGCTCAACGCGGCCAAGATGCGCCAGCTCGCCATGATCGCCGACCGCTGGGACAAGGGCTATGGCCACTTCACCACGCGGCAGAACATCCAGTTCAACTGGCCGAAGCTGCGCGACGTGCCCGACATGCTGGCCGCCCTGGCCGAGGTCGAGATGCACGCGATCCAGACCTCGGGCAACTGCATCCGCAACGTGACCGCCGACCATTTCGCCGGAGCCGCGGCCGACGAGATCGAGGATCCGCGCCCGACCGCCGAGCTGATCCGGCAGTGGTCGACGGACCATCCCGAGTTCACCTGGCTGCCGCGCAAGTTCAAGGTGGCCATCACCGGCGCGCCGCATGACCGCGCGGTGACGCGGGCGCACGACATCGGCCTGCGGATGGTGCGCGACGACGCGGGCGAGCCGGGCTACGAGGTGATCGTCGGCGGCGGGCTCGGCCGGACGCCGATCCTCGGCAAGGTGGTGCGCGAGTTCCTGCCCAAGGCGGACCTGCTGCCCTATCTCGAGGCGATCCTGCAGGTCTACAACCGCTTCGGCCGGCGCGACAACAAGTACAAGGCGCGCATCAAGATCCTCGTCCACGAGGAGACGATCGAGGTGATGCGCGCGCGCGTCGAGGCGGCCTTCGCCGAGAACCGCGCCGTGATGGGCCGGGTCGATCCCGCGCTTGAGGCGTCGATCGCCGAGGCCTTCGCGCCGCCCGCGTTCGAGCCGCCCACGGACCTGCGCCCCGTTCTGTCGGCCGGGCTGCGGTCGTTCGTCGACACCAACGTCTCGGCGCACCGGCTCGCGCATTACGGCGTGGTGACGATCTCGATGAAGCCGGTCGGCGGCACGCCGGGCGACGCGACCTCGGACCAGATGCGGGTGATCGCCGACCTCGCCGAGGCGTTCGGCCACGACGACATCCGCATCAGCCACGAGCAGAACGTCATCCTGCCGCACGTCGCGCGCCGCCACCTGCCCGCGCTCTACGAGCGGCTGCGGGAGGCGGGTCTCGCCACGGCGAACGTGGGCCTTGTCTCGGACATCATCGCCTGCCCCGGCATGGATTACTGCGCGCTGGCGACCGCGCGCGCGATCCCGGTGGCGCAGCAGATCTCGGAGACCTTCGCGGACCTCGACCGCCAGCGCGACATCGGGCCGCTCAAGATCAAGATCTCGGGCTGCATCAACGCCTGCGGCCATCACCACGTGGGACATATCGGCATCCTCGGGCTCGACCGCGCGGGCGTGGAGAACTACCAGATCACGCTCGGCGGCGACGGGAGCGAGACCGCGGCGATCGGCGAGAAGACCGGGCCGGGTTTCGCCTACGACGAGATCGTGCCGGCGGTGGAGCGGCTGATCGAGGCCTATCTCGACCTGCGGCTCGAGCCGGGCGAGAGCTTCCTCGCGGCCTATCGCCGCGTCGGGATCGAGCCGTTCAAGGCCGCGCTCTACGAGACGGAGGCCCGCTCCGATGCTGCTTGACTCGCGCAGCGACCTGGGGGCGCGGCCCCTCGCGCGGCTGGAGGGCCTGCGGCTCGCCTTCGCCGGCGCCCGTCCGCAGGACGTGCTGGCGGGCGCCTATGCCGAGTTTCCGGGCCAGGTGGCGCTCGTCTCCTCGTTCGGGGCCGACGCCGCCGTGCTCCTGCACATGGCTTCGGAGATCGACCGGGACTTCCCGGTGCTGATGATCGAGACGCTGATGCTCTTCCCCGAGACGCTGGCCTACCAGCAGGAGCTCGCGGCGCATCTCGGCCTGCGCAACGTGCGCAACATCTATCCGAGCCCGGCCGAGGTGATGGCCGAGGACGCGGACGGCGCGCTCCACCGTCGCGACCCGGACGCCTGCTGCGACCTGCGCAAGGTGCGCCCCCTCGACCGCGCGCTCGCGCGCTGGCCGGTGACCATCTCCGGGCGCAAGCGCTTTCAGGCGGCGACGCGCTCGGCGATCGACGTGTTCGAGGCGGACGCCGACCGGCTGCGGGTCAACCCGCTGGCCACGTGGACCGCCGCGGACGTGCGCGACTACATGGCGGAGCACGCCCTGCCGCTGCACCCGCTGGTGGCGCGCGGCTATCCCTCGATCGGCTGCGCGCCCTGCACGACCGCGGTGCGTCCGGGCGAGGATCCGCGCGCCGGGCGGTGGCGCGGCCTCGACAAGGTCGAGTGCGGCATCCATTTCGGCCCGGACGGCCGGATCCGGCGGGCGAGCTGAGGAGCGGGGAGAGAACATGGGTCTCGTGATCACCGAGCGCGGCGTCGCCCCCGACGACTGGTCGGGCGAGGCGCTCGCCTTCGACGTGCTCTGGAGCGGGCAGGACCTGCCCGAGGACCGCCTCGCGGTCGACTTCCCCAACGACCGCGATCCGGCCGACCTCGCGCCCTGGCTCGAACGGCTGGAGCTGATCCGGATCGCCTTTCCGGCCATGGGCGACGGGCGGGGATTCTCGATCGCGCGCCGCCTGCGGGCGATGGGCTATGCCGGGCGGCTGCGCGCCGTAGGGCCGCTGATCGCCGACCAGTTCGAAGCCGCCCGCAGCGTCGGCTTCGACGAGGTCGAGACCTCCGACGCCGTGGCGGCGCGCCAGCCGGACGCGCTCTGGAGGCGCCGGGCCGTGGGCTCCTACCAGCGCCGGGTGCTCGAGACGGCCGCCGGCTGACGTCCCCCCGAGAGGGGCGCGCGACGCGATTTTCTCGCGTGCCGGTCGGCTGTGGTTGTGCTAACGCTGCCGGCGCCCGCATCCGCCGGCGAGGTCCACCGCCCCGTGCCCCTGTTCGATCGTATCGTCCGCCTGCGGCGCGCTGCGTCGCTCATCTGCGTGCTCGTCCTTGCGGCGGCCAGTCCCGCTACGGGCGGCGACTGGATCGAGTGGCGGCCCTGGCGCGGCCCCTGCGCCGGGGATTGCGCCACCGCGGTCTATGCCGGCTGGTACGTCGACAACTCGATGGGCCAGGTGCTCGTCACCGGTCCCGAGACGCCGTTCACCTGGGACTACGACGGCGACTATCTCGTGGCGACCGCGCTGTCGCGACGGGTCGCCACCCTCTGGGGCCATGTCGACGTGGAGCCCGAGGTCGGGCTGGGCCAGCGTTGGGGCGAGCAGGACCAGACCGAGGTCTGGGCGGCGTTCTTCTTCCGGTGGCGAGGCTTTCCCTGGGACAATCACCTGGTGACGACCGCGGCCGTCTCGACCGGCGTCAACCTGGCGAGCAGCATCTCTGAGAAGGAGAAGGACCGCGCCAAGGACGGCGAGGGCGACGCGCTGATGCACTTCTTCGCGCCGGAGATCACCTTCGCCCTGCCCCAGGCGCCGCAATACGAGCTGCTCTTCCGCTTCCACCACCGCTCGGGCGTGTTCGGCGTGATCAGCGACGCCTGGGGCGGCGCGCAATACGGCACGATCGGGATCCGCATCCGGTTCTGAGGGCTGCGCCATCGCCCCGGCGCAGGCGCGGCGCAAATCGCCCGTGCGCGGAAGCGGCTGGCGGCTTAGGCGGTTCTTAGGGATGGCTGCCGAAAGGTGGCCGGCGCCGCTTCAGGGAGTAAGCATCATGGCCGGCAGACGCCTCGCCCTCGCCGCCGCGTTGGCCGCGGGCGTGGCGTGGGACGCCCGGGCGGCGGACGGGCTCGAAGGGCTCTGGGCCATGGCCGAGGCAGGGCTCCATGCGTGCGAGATCGTCCCGGGCGGCGACGGCGTCATGCGGGTGACGCGCCACCGCCTCGACGTGTCCGAGATCCACTGCGCCTTCGGCGCGACGGCGCCGGCCGCGTTCGCTGGCGTCTCGGGCCTCATGACCTGCATGGTGGAGGGCGAGTTCATCGAGATCGACGTCGACGCGCGGCTGCTGTCCGACGGGGTCGCCGTGGTGTCGTTCGACGGCGGGCCGCCCGGCGTCTTCGGCCGGCAGGACGCAGCCTCGCTCGCGCGGGAATGCGGCGAACCGGCGCCGGCCGGGCGCGCGGGCGTCGAGATGCCCCGTGGCCGGCTGATCGTCGAGCGCGACGCCGCGCTGGGCGAGGTCGTCGTCTCGGCGGGCGGCCTGCGGATCGGGCTCGGCCGGGCGCTCATGCCGGAGCCGGTGGTCCGCGTCGGGGATTCCGTGCTGCTGCGGATGGCCTCGGACGGGACGGACTGCCCCGCGCTCCATGCCTGGGTGACGCTCGACGGCGACGGGCTTCGCGCGACGCCGCCGTTCGGGACCTGCTCGGACATCGGGGTCGTCGAGGCGATCGGCGGACGGCCGACGCTGGTGACGCCGCGACTGGGCGCGCGCGGGCTGGCCGGGTTCGCCTTCGACGGGCGCGGGGTGAGCGAGGTCGCGATCCGGCGTTGACGGGACCGCATGCGCGCGGGGCGGTCGACGTTGGCGGCGGGCGGGACGGCCTCGACGCACGTCCATGACGGCGCCATACTTGGCGCGGCGCTCAGGTGGCGGGCCCCGCCATCGCCGAGGAGGAGGCCGCGACCGTCGTGATCGAGCCGGGCTGGACGGCGGAGCTGATCCCGAGCGGTTGCCGCGCCGTCCGGGAGCGCGCGTGACGGCGGACGCCGCCCTGCATGCCGAGGCGATCGGCGTCTCCTTCGACGGCCTCACCGCGCTGGCGGACGTGAGCCTCGCGATCCCGCGGGGCCGGATCGGCGGGCTGATCGGGCCGAACGGCGCCGGCAAGACCACGGCCGTCAACGTGCTGTCGGGGTTCCAGAAGCCGAGCGCGGGCCGGGTGGTGATGGACGGCCTCGACATCACCGGGCGGCGGCCGCACGAGCTGCGCCGGCTGGGGCTGGCGCGGACGTTCCAGGGGGGGCGGCTCTTCGGCGAGCTGAGCGTGCTCGACAACCTCGAGGTGACGGGCGTGGGGCTCGGGCGCACGCGGCGCGAGGCGGCGCGGCGGGCGGCGGCGATGCTCGACTGGATCGGCATCGGCCGGCTGGCGGAGCGGCAGGCGGCGGGCCTGCCCTATACCGACGAGCGGCGGGTGGCGATCGGGCGGGCGCTGATGATGGAGCCCGCGTATCTGCTGCTCGACGAGCCGGCGGCGGGGATGTCGGAGGTCGAGGCGGCCGAGCTCGGCCGGCTGATCCGGCGGGTGGCGGCGGAGATCGGCTGCGGGATCCTGCTGATCGAGCACAATATCGGGCTGGTGCTGGATATCTGCGAGGCGATCGTGGTGCTCGATTCCGGGCGGGTGATCGAGGCGGGCGGGCCGGCGGCGATCCGGGCGAGCGACCGGGTGCGGCACGCCTACATGGGCACGGCGGCGGACGTGGCGCCGGCCTCGGTGGAGGCGGGATTGTGAGCCTGCTGGCGGTCGAGGACCTGGTGGTGCGCTACGGCGCGCTGACCGCGCTGCGCGGCGCCTCGATCCGGGTGGAGGAAGGCGAGGTCTTCTTCGTCACCGGACCGAACGGCGCGGGCAAGTCGACGCTGCTGCGCGCGATCGCTGGCGTCGTGCGGCCGGCGGCGGGCGCGATCGTGCTGGAGGGGCGCAGCGTCGTCGGCGAGACGCCGGAGGCGATCGCGCGGCGCGGCTTCTCGATGGCGCCCGAGGGGCGGCAGGTCTTCGGGAGCCTGACGGTCGAGGAGAACCTGCGGCTGGGCGCGGGGATGCGGCCGGACCGGGGGGCCGTGGCGCGGGATCTCGCGCAGGTCTACGAGGTGTTCCCGATGCTGGCCGCGCGGCGCGGCGGGCCGGCGGGGCTGCTGTCGGGCGGGCAGCAGCAGATGCTGGTGATCGCGCGGGCGCTGATGACGGCGCCGCGGCTGATCGCGATCGACGAGCCGTCGCTCGGGCTGGCGCCGGTGGTGATCGACCACGTCTACGAGCTGCTGCTGCGGCTGCGCGCAGAGCGGGGGCTGACGCTGCTGGTTGTCGAGCAGAGCTCGACGCGGGCGATGATGACCGGGGGGCGGATGGCGCTGCTGCGCTCGGGGCGCGTGGTGCTCGAGGGCGAGGCGCGGGCGCTCGGGGCGAGCGACGCGCTGGAGCGGGCGTATTTCGGCTATGACGAGTCGCCGGCATGACGGCGGGGCTGCAGATCCTGTTCGACGCGCTGTCGCTGGGCAGCCTCTATGCGCTGGGGGCGCTGGGGATCGCGCTGATCTTCGGGGTGATGCGGCTGGTGAACTTCGCCCATGGCGACTACATCGCCTTCTGCATCTTCGCGCTGCTGTGGCCGACGACGCAGGCGGCGACGGTGCTGTTCCTCGGCCAGCTGCCGACGGCGCTCCTGATCCCGCTGGTGATCGTGATCGGGGCCTGCGTGTCGATGCTGTCCGAGGTGGTGGTGTTCCGCCGCCTGCGCAACGCAAGCCCGGCGACGATGATGATCGCCTCCTTTGCGCTCGGCTTCGTGATCAAGAACCTGCTGCTGATGCTGTTCTCGTCGCGGCCGAAGTCGCTGTCGCTGCTGCCGGGGCTGGCGCGGCAGGTGGAGGTGTTCGGGGCGCGGGTGCCTCTGCTGCAGGCGGTGACGATCGTGGCGACGATCGCGATCCTGATCGCGCTGACGCTGTTCCTGAAGCGCACGCGGTTCGGGCTCGAGATGCGGGCGGCGGCCGAGGACTTCACCATGGCGCGGATGCTGGGGGTGAAGGCGAACCGGGTGATCCTGCTCGCCTTCGCGATCTCGGGCGGGCTTGCGGGCGCGATCGGGCTGGTGCTGGTGGTGCAGACGGGGACGGCGGACATCAACATGGGGCTGAGCGTGATGCTGGTCGCGTTCATCGCCACCGTGGTGGGTGGGCTCGGCAGCCTGTCGGGCGCTGTGGCGGCGGGGTTCCTGATCGGGGGCGCGAGCGTCGCGATGCAGGTGATCCTGCCGCTGGACGCGCGCCCGTTCCGCGACGCCTTCGTCTATGCGCTGGTGATCGTGGTGCTCCTGTGGCGGCCGCAGGGGCTGTTCGCGCCGCGCTCGTCGAAGCAGAGGGTCTGAGATGGCGACGCGGGCGCCCTCGGCGATGGCGCGCACCCTCCTCACGCCGGCGCTGCTTGTCGCGATCCTGCTTGCGATCACCGTGCTGGTCTGGAGCTTCGGGTCGGGGACGCTGCAGCGCACGGTCGTCGAGATGCTGATCCGCGTGACGCTGGTGGTGGGCATCTGGATCTTCGTCGGCAACAGCGGGATCATGAGCTTCGGCCATATCGGCTTCATGTGCCTCGGGGCCTATGCGGCGGCCTGGTTCACCATCCCGCCGATGCTGAAGGAGATCACGCTGCGCGGCCTGCCGGAGTTCGTGCGCACGAACCAGTTCCCGTTCTGGCCGGCGGCGCTCGCCGCCTCGCTGCTGCCGGCGGTCGTCGCGGCGATCCTCGGGCCGGTCCTGATGCGGCTCGCCGGCATCGCCGCCTCGATCGCCACCTTCGCCATGCTGGCGGTGATCAACACCGTCTACGCCAACTGGTCGAGCGTCACCGGCGGGACCAGCTCGATCGTCGGCATCCCGGTGCGCACCAATGTCTGGCTGGCACTCGGCTTCGCCGCGGCGGCGATCGTCATCGCCTATCTCTATGCGATCTCGCGCTCGGGGCTGGCGCTGCGC
>ERZ761602.7705-NODE-7705-length-11249-cov-5.364928_pt1 | contig 11249 bp, 10 predicted proteins | sample MGYA00512165_ERZ761602 | MGnify/ENA primary metagenome ERZ761602 (study PRJEB28899, sample SAMN02445085) | bioreactor sludge metagenome | biome: EBPR sludge; isolation source: Thorneside wastewater treatment plant | place: Australia: Brisbane, Thorneside... | reverse complement strand
GTCTCCTTGAGCGCCGTCTCCGAGATGGCCATGGTGCCGGAAAGCGAATGCAGGACACCCACCTTGATCGTCTCGGCAGCCAGCGCGCCGAACGAGTTGAGTCCGAAGGCGGCCGTCACGGCAACCGCCGAAAGCGTCTTCATGAAATTGCGACGTACCATCTGTTAGCTCCTCGAAAATTATGGAAACGGGAAGGGTTCTTCCTTCAAGGACAACAAAGCAAGCGTCGTGCCAACATCGAAAAAGGCGGCAAAACCGCTTGCAAACAATTTTGTATCGTTCTCCAGCGGGGTCGCCGAAAAAACGCGGCGGAAGGCCTGCACCAAAGCCGGGCGGTCGCTGCGGGCGGGCACCAAGATGGGGGATGAGCGGCGAACGCCGTGCCATGCCGCCCCGGAAAGAGGCACGCAGTGCCTGCGTGCGGGCGATGCAAGCCATTGCCACACTGAGGCAAAGTGTTCAATTGGTCACGTGTGACTCCGGATTTCGCGCGTATGCTGGCGCAGCATTGCTAGAATCCGCGCGTCGCTCCAGCCACCCTCGGCCGGCGCGGCGCATCGAGAACAGGGTATTTCCGATGGAGATTTGCCGTCCATGCGAGCTGCCACGATGATCATGACCCCTCAAGCATCAGACACCGTCCGGCCGGCTGCGGAGCAGCGCGGCGGCCGCCTGGTCGAGATCGACGCGCTGCGCGGCGTGGCCGCCCTGGCCGTAGTCCTCTTTCACTACACCACCCGCTTCAGCGACCTTTACGGTGCCGGCCCTCAGGCAAGCGTCTCCTTCCCCGACGGACATTACGGCGTCAACCTGTTCTTCGTCATCAGCGGCTTCGTCATTTTCATGACGCTCGACAAGACCTCGAGAGCGATGGATTTTGTCGTCTCCCGCTTCAGTCGCCTGTTCCCGGCCTACTGGGTGGCCATCGCCCTGACCTTCCTGCTGACTCACCTGCTGGGCTTGCCGGGCAAGATGGTCGGCCCTGGCGAGGCACTCGGCAACCTGATCATGATCCACTCCCTTTTCGGGATTCCGCACGTTGACGGCGTCTACTGGACCCTCGAAGTCGAACTGCTGTTCTACGTCGGAATGCTTTGCCTGTACTGCCTGCGCCGACTGCACCAGATCCATCACTGGCTGCTCGGACTGCTGGCCCTGCGGCTGCTCGATTCGCTACTCGAATGGAAATTCGGCTTCGGGATTCCGTGGACCATCCAGCGCCTGACCATCCTGAAGTACCTCCCGTGGTTTGCGCTGGGCATCTGCATCTACCTTGCCACCAGCCGCCACGACACCACCTCGTGGCGCGCACCGGCACTCACCGCCGGCTGTGCGATCCTGACCCTGGCCCTGGGCAACTCGCTGTTCCACGCCGCCCTCGCCATCATCCTGGCGAGCATGGTGTTGCTTGCCGCGACCGGCCGCCTGGCAGTGCTTCGTTACCGGCCTTTCGTCTGGCTCGGGACGATTTCCTATCCGTTGTACCTGCTGCACGAGAACATCGGCTGGAGCATCCAGTTGCGCTTGCAGGCGCTTGGCCTGCCAATCGATGCGACCGTCCTGGTGGCGCTGACGATCAGCCTGACACTGGCGACCACCCTGGCGCAACAGGTGGAACAACCCGCCATGCGCTGGATTCGCGCCCGTTACCGCGAGCGACGCGCCGCGGCCCGATGAGCGGCAGGCCATACCGCTGGCTGCTGCTCGCCCTTGTCCTGGCCACGCTTTCGCTGGTCGGGTTCACCCTGCGCCAGCAACAGCGTCAGGCAGCCAACCTCGCCGCCCGCCTCGAACAGATCACCCGGGTGGGAAGCGAAGCAGCCCTGCCCTGCGCCGCGATCGCCGCCGAACGGCCGCTGGTGCTGCTCGCCCTCGGCCAATCGAACGCCGCCAACCACGGTTCGCCAGCCGACCCCGACAGCGAAGCGATCACCCTGATCAGCGAAGGAAAATGCATCAGGGCGGTCGACCCCCTGCCCGGTGCCACCGGAACGGGTGGCAGCATCTGGCGGCGCCTGCCGGAAGCCATGCGCCAGTCAGGCAACAAGCGGCCGATCGTCATCTCGGTGCTCGCCGTCGATGCCAGCTCGATCGACGAATGGACCAGGCAGAACAGTGCCTTGCGCCAGCGTCTGGTCACCCACCTCGCAGCGCTGCGCGCGCTCGGACTGCCGCCCGCGTATGTGCTGTGGCAGCAAGGCGAGGCGGACGCCCGGCAAGGCATCAGCAGCAGTGACTATGCGCGGCACCTGGATCTCCTGGCGACAACGATCGACCAGGCCGGCATCGGTGCGCCGATCATCCTGGCTCGCTCGACGATCTGTCGATCGGACCCTTATGCGGCGGTGCGTGGTGCAGTCGAAGCCAAGGTCGCGACCGATCGGCGCTTCCGCCTGGGCCCCGATACCGATACTCTCGCCGGCGACCGATTCCGGCACGAGGGATGTCATCTCTCGGTCGCTGGCCTGGCAAGCGCCGCCCTCATGTGGGCGAGCACGATCACCGGCGAGCTCGCCAGGGCGGCGCCCATGTCGTCACCGGCGGCACAACCGAATCAAGCCGATGCTGGGCGTTGACATCGACCAGGGCGCGGCGGCGACCGGCGATGTGGCGCACCGATTGACTGCCGCTGCCGGCGCCCCGTACACTCGCCGGCGCCGCGCGATTGTCGCCGCCGCAAGAGGATTAGCAGATCGACAAGCTGCCGACGGAGTTCTGTAACGAAGCGCCCTCGCAAACCCCCGCTCTGGGCTGGGCCATCGCGACATCGCTCGTCATACATGCCCTGGTGCTGTTCTTTCCCGGCAAGGAACCGCGACCGGGTCCCATCGCTGCCTCACGCATCGAGGCCAGCCTGTCACCCGATCCACAGGCCCGGGCCGCAGCACCCCGGCCACCCGCCCCCCCGGCGCGCCTGACCAGCAAGCCGGCCAGGCCGATCAACGGGCCGGCGCCCCGCCCGCATGTACTGACCGTGCCCCGGGCGGCCGGAAAGGCGGCACCCGACACGCCACGCTGGTCCCGGGCGCAGAAGGAGGAAATGAACCGCTTCCTCGACGAACTGGCAGCAGAGGCGCGCGCCACACCGCAACCCTCGCTGGCCCAGCGCTCGCTGGCCCAGGCCCGCGATCTTGGCCGGCAACGCGCGCAGCGCGACGCCGAGGGCAGCATGCTGCTCGAGCGCCGACCCGACACCCCGCCACCCGAACCCTTCAGCTTGGACCTCTACGTCGACGGCATTGTCCGGCGCCTCAACCGCAGCGCCGCCTTCGTCCGCAACGACCCGAGAAGCCGTGGCGTGAAAACGGCATCCGTCCAGTTCAGGATCAACCCCAACGGCAGCCTGAAATCCTTCACGGTCCTCAATGCCGGCGACCAGCAGGAGGAGATCGCTTTCATCAGGTCCGTGGTCGAGCGCTCGCTACCGTTCGCCGCCTTTCCGCCCGACATCGACCGGGCTGCCCGTTCACTGGGCGTCACCATCTGCATCGCGCCGGGCCACGGCAGCGGTTTCGGCTTCAGCCGCATGGCCGATGGCCGTCACTGCTGATCGCACGCTGCATGACCGCGATCCTCGTTGCACACTCGGGCGCCGCCCGAAAGCCGATCGCGCGCAATCAGCGGCAGGCCTGTGGCGGCGGCTTTCCGATGGAGATGGCCGGGCCACAGTCCAGCGATGCCTCGCCGCCCTGTCCATCACCCCGGCGCACGCGCCGAGGCAACACCTGCCCGACCAATACCGTCAATCCGGCACGCACGAGAATCAGCCGTGCTCGCGGATGCGGTCGATGCGGTCGGAGAACACGGCCGTAACACCCCGCGCAAAGAGTGCTGTCGCCAGGGCCGGATCGTTGACCGTGTAGCACAGTACCGGGACACCAGCGGCACGCGCCTCGCCGAGCATCTCATCGTCGACCAGATCGGCCCGGCAGTGCAGGGTGAGCGCACCAAGCTCCCTGAGGCGCACCGGCCAATCGCTCGGTACGCGTTCGTAAAGGCTGCCGAGCGGCAACTCCGGAGCAGCCGCTCGGGCCGCCGCGAGCGCGCTTCGCGAGAAGGAAGAGACCAGGGGCAGATCGGTTCCCGACCACAGCTCGATCACCCGGCGGGCAACGACCTCGCCGGTCCGTTCCTCGAAACCGGCAGCCGGCTTGATCTCGACGTTGGCCAGCAGTCCAAGTCGGCGACAGGCGAGCGCCGCCGGTACGCACCCGCATCGAGCAGACACAGTGCGCTATCAGGCGTCTCGCACAGCAGCCCGTCACCGTTGGTCGTCCGGGCGAGCGCTTCGTCATGCAGCAGCCAGGGCGACCCATCGGCCGACAGCATGACGTCGAATTCGACGGCCCGCAACCCGAGGCCAGCCGCGATGTGCAAACCGGCCAGCGTGTTCTCCGGCGCCAGAGCACCGCCGCAGCGGTGCGCGAAAACGCCCGGAAGCGGCCAGCCGAGGCGCGGGAGCATCACTTCCTGCGAGCAGGGGCCTTGGCCGCAGGCGCTGCCTGCAGGATCAGATTGCCGCGCTGGACCGCGACGTCGAGCGCTTCCTTGGCCGGCGTCTTGCCGGACCAGGCGGCCTCGAGTTCTTCCTCGACGATGATCCGCACCTTCTCGATCTCCGAAACGCGCAGCGTACGCAGCGCAGCCGGACCCTGCAACTGGCGATAGGCGACGTTGAGCCCGGCGACGTCGGTCTTCAGCAGCTTGCTCCCGGCCGCCGCGCGTGCCGCCGCCGTCATCGGCAGATAGCCCGAAGCAGCGGTGAGTTCGACCTGCAGATCGGGTTCCATCAGGAAGCCGACAAACTGCGCCACCCCCTTGTACTCGGCCGGCTTCCTGCCGGCCGCGACCCACAAGGAATAGCCGCCAGCCAGCGTCTGCTGCGGCGCACCGGGCAGGTCGTCATGATAGGGCAGGGCCGAAACCCCGGCTTCCACCTGGCGACTCTCGTGCAAGGCGCCGATCAGCGACGAAGAACTGGTCAGCATGCCGCATTCGCCGGCTTCGAACCGCTTGTCCGCCTCGTCGCGTCTACCGAAATAGATGAAGAACCTGGCTTTTGCCCAAGTGGTCAGCAATGCCGTGTGTTTGACCTGCGGCAGACCATTGAACATCAGCTTGCCCTTGGCGTCGGCCACCTCGACGCCGTTCCAGGCGCTCAGGTTGTCGATATGCACCCAGGCGGGCCAGGAGGTGGTGTACGGGCACTTGCTGCCCGCATCGAACAGCTTGTCGGCCGCCTGCTGCGTTTCGGCCCAGGTCTTCGGCGGTTTCTCCGGATCCAGGCCGGCCTTGCGGAAAGCAGCCTTGTTGATGAAAAGCACCGGGGTCGCCATGCCGATCGGCAGGGCAACCAGATTTCCTTGCGCATCGCCGAGGCCGACCCGCAGTTCCGGCGCCAGCTTGCTGCCATCGAACGGCACGCTGGCCTCCTTCATCACCTGATGCAGGGGTTTGAAGCCTGCCTTGGCAGCAACGAATTGTGCCTGTTCCTCGCGCGTCACCAGGTTGATATCCTTGGCCGGCTCACCCTGAACGCGGCGCACCAGCCTGATCTGGTAATCCTTCTGCCGCGAGTTGAACCGTTCAAGCACCTTCTCGACCCGTTCGGCGCGCTCTTCATCGAGCTGATGCGACATTTCGATTTCCATCGGCGCGGCAAGCGTCAGCGAGGAAAAGGGCACAGCCAGCGTGAACGTCAGGGCGGCCGGAAGAATTTTGCGCAAGTGCATAGCAGTCCTCTGCAATCGGAAAAAGTTGGTGATTATAGCCGCAGCCAGCGTCGCTCGAACACACGATGCATTTCGAAGCCCACTCAAAAGGAGCAGACGTGAAACCAGGAACGCCGGAGCCGGGTTTGTGGTTAAAATGCGGCATCCGCATTCCAATCGCTCGGAAACCCTCGTGTTCGACCCAGCACGCCGGCCATTGTTTGGCAACCTCCTGATCGTCTGCTGGCTGTTGCCCGGCCTCACGGCTTGTGATGCCATCCAGCAGAAACTCGGCATCGAGCCACCGGCCGCCAGGAGCGCGCGCCTCGATGCCGAAGGCAAGGCGGTGGGCGGCGCCTGCCGCCAGTCGGGACGTGCCATCGAAGACTGCTACTCGATCTATTCGTGGCTGCCCAAGGCCTCGATCTACGAGGGGTGGCGGGACATGGATGTCTACATGCGCGAAAACCGGCTGGAAACCGTCGAGCCGCAATTGCCGCCGCCGCAGCCACCCGGTACGAAAAAGAAGAAACCGGCGCTCACCGAAGCCCCGGAGGTGGAAAGCAAGGCCGAGCCAGCCGCGGCAGTCAGGCATTAGGCATCGGGCGCCGCGTCCTCAGGGCGCCGGATTGGTATGGCGCAGGTGAATCTGGTCGATCTCCGCCAGTACCGCCGGCGGCAGTTGCACGGCCAGCGCGCCAAGATTCTCGTCGAGTTGAACGAGGCTGGTGGCACCGATGATCGTGCTGGCAACGAACCAGCGTGAATAGACGAAGGCCAGAGCCAGGCACACTGGCGTCAGCCCGTGCCGGTGCGCCAGCTCGGCGTAGGCGGCAACTGCCGGGGCCACGTTCGGCTTGGCGTAGCGCTGACCGAAACCGGAAAATTCGTTGATCCGGCCCGCTGCTTGCGGGTTGGCCAGGTACTTTCCGGAAAGTGTGCCGAAAGCCAGCGGCGAGTACGGCAGCAGGCTGATTTGTTCACGGTGACAGAGTTCGGCAAGGCCGCTTTCGTAAACCCGGTTGAGCAGGCTGTAAGCATTCTGCAGCGCAACCGGGCGCGGCAGCCCATGCGCACGGGCCAGACGGACGAACTCCATCACCCCCCAGGGATGCTCGTTGGACAGGCCGAAATAGCGGATCTTGCCCTCGCCGGCCAGCGTCGCCAGTGCCTCGATCGTTTCGAGAATCCCCGTTGCCACATGCTCCTTCGCCGGGTCGAACTGCCATTGGCCGAACATCGGCTGATTGCGCGCCGGCCAGTGCAATTGATAAAGATCGATGTAATCGGTGCGCAGGCGGCGCAAGGAGCCCTCGACCGCCAAACGCAGACTGGCCAGATCAAAGCCCAGCCGACCGTCGCGGATCCAGTGCAGACCGCGCGACGGACCGGCGGCCTTGGTCGCCAGGATGACCTGGTCGCGCGCCTGCCCGAGCAGCCAGCCACCGACAATCTCTTCGGTGCGACCACAGGTGGCAGCGCGCGGCGGGACCGGATACATCTCCGCGGTGTCGATGAAGTTGACGCCAGCGGCAAAGGCGCGGTCCAGTTGGGCGTGTGCTGCGGACTCGCCGTTCTGTTGCCCGAAGGTCATCGTGCCCAGGCAGACCTCCGATACCTGCAGGGCGCTGTTGCCCAGTTGTCTCCTTTGCATGCTTTCTCCAGACCATTCTATTCGACAGCCACCAGGCGCCGCGCGCCACCTCATTGACTTCGCCCGGCCAAAAATACGCGCTACGATACAGCAACCGAGACATCCTGCCTCGTCTGGACCGTGGATGAATGCCTGAACATACCACCCTGACACATGGTGACCGGCAAGCAAAACTCCTGCATGCCGGAAAGGAAATATTTCAACGCCGACTCGCCGATATCGTCAGGCCTTGCCTGGCGGGTTCGCCCGGAGCACTCGCGGCCTTCGAGCGGGAAGTCGGCGACGCCCATGATCAATTGGTTTCGGCGAGCCGGGAAGCCGGCTTCGAGCAGGTCAGCGACCTGACCGCCTCGCGCCTGACACTGATGGGCGACGATGACCTGGAACTCGACATCCGCATGCGCAGCATCGGCGCCCACCTGCGCGAGGCGGGGGGACGCCCCCTGACGCGCTGCCGCTTGCGCTACATGAGCTTGCTGCAGTGGCCGGCGACGACGGGCGAAGAGAACCATCCGCTGGCCCCGGAAGTGATCTGCCTCGGGCTTTGGGCAATCTGCCGGGAATCGGTACGCGGCCTCGACCAGACCCTGGCCCTGCTCGACCGGATCGAGGAACGTCTGCGCCAGCAGGTCCCCCTGCTCTACCACGAGATCGACGAATTCCTGGCCAACCATGGCATCGATCCCGTGCAGACCAGCGACGCACCGGCCAGAAATGTGGGCGACAAGGCAAGCGAGGCACTGCTCGGCAAACCGCCCAGCAACAGTCGGGGCTCGACCGCGACCCTGCACGAGATGATCCGCCAAGGTCTTGCCGGCGAGCAGGCCGGGCTTCCCCTCCCCTTTTCGGGGAGCGACAAAGGACGCCCTGGCAATCCGGCTCTGGACGCGGCGGCAAGGGTGAGTCTCAACCATCTGCTCGATCGCCTGGGTACGCTCGAAGCCAGCGCGGCAGCCGGCGAACCCTCGCTGCGAGGACTGCGGTCGAAAGACTTCGACCTGCCGCCGGGGCGGCCCGAGGCAATCACCATGGACACCCTGGGGCTGATTTTCGAGGCCATGTTCGACTCCGGGCTGCTGCCCGAGGCGCTCAAGGCAGCACTCGGCCGGCTACAGATCCCGCTGCTCAAGCTGGCGATTGACGATCCGACGCTGCTCGCCAACGAGATCCATCCGGCGCGCCAGCTGATCAATCGACTGGGTCGCGCGGCACTCGGCCTGCCACGCGATGCCGGAACCGCGCATCCGCTCTGCCAGCGGCTGGGCCGCCTGACGACCGTGGCCGGCAACAGCCTGGGCCAGCCCGACAGGCCTCTCGGCCCATATCTGGCCGAGCTCGCAGCACTGATCGACGAGCGGGAGCAGACGACCAGACGGGCGGCCGATCCCTACATCGGCCTCCTGCGCACGCATGAGAACCGCGAATACGCCAGCCAGCTGGCTGGCACCTGGCTGCGCGCCAGCCTGGCGAGAACCCGCTCGGCCGAGATTGCATCGTTTCTCGAGGACTACTGGTCAAGGGTAATGATCGGTGCGGCGACCGAAAGCGGCACGCAGGACGAGCGCTGGCAGCAGCACAGCCGTACCGCGGATGACCTGATCTGGAGCGTGCTGCCAAAGCAGAGTCCCGAGGAGCGCAAGCGTCTCGCCGGCATGGCCTCGTCCCTGTTGAAGCGGATTGCCGCCGGACTGGATGAAATCGGCGTCTCGGCTGCAGAGCGCAGCCCCTTTCTCAACACCCTTTTCGACCTCCAGACGGCCGCCCTGCGCAGCCAGGCGCAAGCTCCAGCCGCACGGCTTTCCGGTGCACCAGGCGTCGCTACGCGGAGCGCGCCGAAGACCAGCCATCCGGCGCACGCTCCGCGGCTCATCGAGCAGGGCGGCCGCAAGCTGCTCCACCTGAGTATGCCGACCTTGGCGCGATCGCCGCAAGCGCCGCCGGCCGGCGACTGGCGGGTCGGCGAGTGGCTGCGCATCGAACTGCCGGATGAGGGCCAACAGTGCGGCCTGTGCTGCTGGCAAAGCCCCTCTTCGGGGACTGTCCTGCTGTTCAACCCCGACTGGGAGAAGGCCGTCGCGGCACATCGCTCTTTTCTCGATCAACAGCTTGCCGCGGGTCAGGCACAGATCGCGTCACGCATCGCCCTGTTCGATTCTGGTGCAGAACGCGCCCTCGGCCGCCTGATGGCGCGTTGAGCCGTACCGGGCAAATGGCGAGGCCACGCAAAGCCCGGTGCGACAGGTCTATCCATGTATAATCACGTCTTATATGAGACTGATTTTTGACTGATCTGAAGGTTCCGCCCATGCGTTTTGACGAACTCGGCCTGGCACCTGATCTGCTGAGAGCCATTGCCGACCAGGGCTACGCGGAGCCGACGCCGATCCAGGCCCAGGCCATACCGATCGTGCTCGCCGGCCAGGACCTGATGGGCGGCGCCCAGACCGGAACCGGCAAGACCGCCGCCTTCACCCTGCCGCTGCTGCAGCGCATCCTCGCGTTCGCCAGCCCGAGCCCGTCACCCGCCCGACACCCGGTACGCGTGCTGATCCTGGCGCCGACCCGCGAGCTGGCCATCCAGGTGCACGAATCGGTGAGAACCTACAGCAGGCACGTCCCGATCAGAAGCGCCTGTGTTTTCGGGGGCGTCGATATCAAGCCACAGATCGCCGAGATCCGCTGCGGCGTCGAGGTGCTGGTGGCCACCCCCGGTCGCCTGCTCGACCTCATAGAGCAGAAGTGCCTCAACTTCGCCAGCGTCCAGGCGCTGGTGCTCGATGAGGCCGATCGCATGCTGGACATGGGTTTCATCCCTGACGTCACGCGCATCATCAATCTGCTGCCGCGGCAGCGGCAAAGCCTGCTCTTTTCGGCGACCTTCTCGGAGGAGATCAAGAAGCTGGCCGACCGCATGCTCAAGTCACCGGTGCTGATCGAAGTTGCCAGGCGCAACACGGTGTCGGAGACGATCACCCACCGCGTGCACCCGGTGGCTTCCGAAGCCAAGCGGGCGTTGCTGGTGAGGCTGCTGAAATCGGCCGATTTCAATCAGGTGCTCGTATTCACGCGCACCAAGATCGAAACCAACCGGCTGGCGCGCGACCTGCAGCGCGCCGGAATCGCCGCCGACTCGATCCATGGCGACAAGAGCCAGCAGGAGCGGCTGAAGGCACTCGAAGCCTTCAAGGACGGATCGGTGCTGGTACTGGTGGCAACCGACGTTGCCGCGCGCGGCCTCGATATCGACGAGCTGCCGCACGTGATCAACTATGAACTGCCGCGCACGCCGGAGGACTACATTCACCGGATAGGGCGCACCGGGCGCGCCGGCAAGCCCGGCACCGCGATTTCGCTGGTCTCGGCAAGCGAGGTACCGTATCTGGTCGACATCGAGAAACTGATCCGCCTCCAGGTCGAGCAGGTGATCGTCCCCGGTTTCGAGCCGGAGTACGATTACTGCTACCCCCCTGGCGACAAACGCACCCATCACCGGCGGCCGAGCGCACCACCATCCGCCGCGAGCGCACCGTTCGCCAGTGCGCGCAGCGATCGAGCGACGGGTCGTGGCGCCCAGCGCGAGGGAAGCAGCCGATCGGGGAACGGACGCATGGCACACGTTGCCGCCGACGGCTTCGATTTCAGCAAGCCCTACGAGAGCCGCGACACGCTTCCGGTGACCGCTGCAACAGGCAGCAACGGCGGCAAGTCATTGGCGCACAGCGAACAACCCCACAAACCGCGCCGGCCGGTGGCCGCCCTACTTGGCGGTCTGGGACGCAAGTAGGCCGGACGCCGACACCGGTCTGGCCGCCTCCTCGGGCAACACTGCTCCTGATTAGCAATGAAAGTCAGCCGCCCGAATCGAGTGCTGGGGCCACGGTACA
>ERZ761602.7704-NODE-7704-length-11250-cov-4.167575_pt1 | contig 11250 bp, 7 predicted proteins | sample MGYA00512165_ERZ761602 | MGnify/ENA primary metagenome ERZ761602 (study PRJEB28899, sample SAMN02445085) | bioreactor sludge metagenome | biome: EBPR sludge; isolation source: Thorneside wastewater treatment plant | place: Australia: Brisbane, Thorneside... | reverse complement strand
CTCGTGGAATGCATGCCGCCGTGCACCGTAGTGTTCTCCGCAAGCGCGGACAAAGACGGCGAAGAAATGTTGGCACGATTGGCGCCAATCGCCGCGCGTCTGATACTCACCCGCTTCGAAGGCCCGCGCGCAACATCAACCGCCGACCTGGCCCGATCCGCACACGGCATTCCCCACGAGGTATGCGAAACCTTGGACGGCGCAATTCAAATGGGCCTAGAAACCGCCTCGATCTCTCAACCGCTACTCATCACCGGATCAATCTTCGCAGCAGGCCAAGCCCGGCAAATCTTGATCGATAGCTATGGTGGCGCGGCGCTTCAATTTCACGCTGAATAAAGTAGCGCGCAGCCTTATAAGGATTACCGCGCTAAACCGTATTGAAAAAGGCTTGCTAAAAGGTCCAGCGCTCAAAAAGGATGCAAAGTCTATCGCGATTCAGGCGGATTGGAGCGCCAAGTCCTGTACTTCAGTGTTCTCGATCTCTTGCATGTGTTGCCATCGGGCTAGTCCAGCCCAGGCACAGGACGCGGATCGCGGGGTCTCTCGTGCGCACTGACGATTGCCTCGGTTGCCGCTCTAACGTCAGCATTTCCGTTTTCGTGCATTTCATGGATGCCCCACAGCACCAGCCCTCGGAGAACGTTCTGGACGAATGGTTGTATATCAGTGCGTGCTTCGAGTTCTTTGAGAACTTCTACGAGTCCAGTTGCAACTGAAACGTCGTCGCTAGCGCTCAGTATTGTCACAAGTTCGGTCGCGGTACAGTCGCTGAACCACTCATTGCGCATCGTTACGTCGCCTGCCAGAAGGCGTAGTCGGTAATCCAGTGCTATTGGATCGTCTGTAAAGACAAGTTGATCAACCGCCACACGCCGGGCGTCAACGGAATCGCGACCGCCCTTTTCGGAGCGCGCCCTGGCCAGAAGGGCTGCGTATTCCTCCCGAAGTGCGGAGTCGTTTCGGGGTAAGATTGAAATCGAAAAAGTAAGCTTTGTCGGCGGCAATAGTTTCCTTTCTGTACCAAGCACCGTGTCGTGTCCAAACTCATGAATACGCCGAATTTCACATGTCACGTCGTATTTTCCGGGAGGTAAGTCAGTGGAATGCCATATCCCAAAAGTGAGCAAGGTGCGTGCTTCGCCAGACTGGGAAAATTCCGCACGCCAAGATTTGTTCGATGGGCAAAGCCACTGGCGTTTCTCAGACTTATCGACGAAGTAATCGGAGTCAGCCGCTATGCGAAAATCGACATCGTCGAATTCCACCCAAACTGCACGAATTGTTTCCCTTTCCTGTTCGTTGAGGACCAATCCCATTTCCAATAGTAGCGGCGATTTCTGTAGGAGTGCGTCACCATTGATAGTGCGAAGCGTAAACTCGATCCCGTGTGCTTTGAGTGCCGCAATACAGCACAGCATAAAGATTCCAAAACAACGCAACATAATCTGGGGTCTCCGTTTTTACTTGAATTGGCACTACCAGATTTTCGGTGTGCAAGTGACAGGACCATGCTTTTCGATACAGTATTGCCAAATATTCTGTGTGTCCATGTGAAACGAACGAATAATTAAATACGAGCCGCCGACAAGATAGAATCGACTTTTTACTTTGAGCAACATACCATTGACGTACAGATTAGGAGTATTGATTTGTGTAATTCTGGGGTTTGGCTACTTGGTGGTAACAAGTCAGGCTAATCCAGCCCAGGCACAGGACGCGGATCGCGGGGTTTCTCGTGGGAAATTACAATTGCGTCAGTCGCTGCGATTACATTGGGATTGCTAGACGATGAATTCAGCTCATGGATTGCCCACAGTACTGCGTTAGATAGAAATTGTCGAAACGACGATTCCACAGGTTTTTCTTGTTGACTAAGTTCATTGAAAACCTCGACGAGGCCATTGGCGACCTCTGCGTTCTCTGATTGAAGCAAGTAGCCAATAAGGTCTGTAATCCGACATTCCGTCAATACCGGGCTGATCGCTGGAACATCTCCCGCCAAGAGCCTAAGCTGGTACTTCAGTGCAATCGGCTCGCGGCAGTAAAGGAGTTTGTCCAATGCTAGAGACCGCTCATCTAAGTCCTTAGCATCAGCCAAACCTGCCTTTGCAGACGACAGCAGGGAATCATACTTTTCTGCGACGGCTTGCGCGTTGGGCTGCATTATCTTGAACGAGAATTCTAGTCGCGCCTCGCGCGGCAAGCTGGTGTCTGTCATTAGCTGCCGTCCTTTATCTCGAATAGCTATCTTCGATAGCTGGCATTGTACGCGATAGTCTCCCGGTGGAAGCGCGGTGCTACACCATTCATTGAGAACAATCTACTTCTCTGCTTTTGCCGAGGTTTCGAACATCGCCTTGAATACGTGTCGTTGTTCCGTATTACATAAATTCTGAGGTCTAGCGGATACTGCGACAAGTCCGCCATTTGCATCGAAGATATTCATCTCGATGTTCTCGTAACTAATGTAAACGGATCGCACATTCGTCGACTCTGATTCATTCAATTTTATCGATAGTGTAAGGCACAGTGGGCTCTGGGGATAGATCGCAGTTTGTGTCGAGTGCAAACTGATCTCGACAGCCCAAACTTCCAAGCAGAATAGTGGAGCCATAAAGAGCAAGCGGAGAATCAAGACTCTGTACATTCGTTTGGCACGAATTCTGGGGCCGGTCGTTCTTAGTAGGGTGTATCTATGCATAGCTCTACCCCATGTTTGGAAATGCAATACTGCCATTCGCCGTTGGAGACTTGCGAGAAATGTCGAGTGATTATGTAAGGCCCTCCAACTAACGAAATAGGGGACAGTCACCTATAGCAGTAACTAGGGGAAATCCACCTATTTTCTCCGTGTTTGTTCTGCCTTTTGTTTTCTGGGGCGGCCCACGGGTAATGGGCGAAGGCGGCGGCCCAGTTGGCGTTCCAGCTTGCTGAGAAACGAGTCGCTGACGAGGGGCCGGCCCGTTTGCGTGTGGAGGCAAAGCGCAGCGGCGGTTTCCTTGTCGTTGCGTTGGGCGAGCATCTCTTTCCAGTTTGCGCGGGGGACGAGTTCGCGCCATGTTTCGAGGTCGAGCAGTTGGGCTGCGTCCGGCCCGCCCGTGTGCGCGGCCGCGCTGGACCAGCGGTAGGTCCATGGCGCGCGCGTCAGCTTCGCGCGGACGGGATTGCGCTCGACGTAGCGCATCGCGGCGACGGTGTGCGCTTCGTCCATGGGACAGGAGTGGAAGCGTCCTTGCCAGAGGTGTCCGCTGCGGCCGCGGAGCCGGTTGATGTATTGCGTATAGATGAAATGGGTGCGCCCGATGGCCAGGTTGAGCGAATCCTCCCGTGCCGGGGTGGCGATAAGGTGGATGTGGTTGGTCATGAGACAGTATCCCAAGACGTGCACCTTATGTTTGCTGCATTGCTCGCGCAGGAGGTCGAGGTAGGCAACGCGATCGGCATTTACAAAAAACACGTTCTGGCCGTTGTTCCCACGCTGGGTGATATGGTGGGGCAATCCGGGTATGACGATGCGCGCGTGTCGTGGCATGGGGAAACACTACCGGAATTCGCGCGGAAAGTCAATAAATAGGTGGCTGTCCCCTATTTTATCCTATTTTATCCTATTTTATCCTGAAATCGATGCTGCAATCCGTTGTTAAGTTCCCGAGCCACCGGTTCGCTGCATCTCAAAGTCAATGTAGCGATCCAGGTAGATGTGGCTTCCGTCAATGAACGTGACCCGGCAAATGCATAGAAATGTTCCGTAGGCTGAAGTTGAGATGCCGATGAAACCATCTTCTGCTACGGCAGGGAACACCTTGTTTTCCCAGTATGGCCCGAGAAAAAACTCTGCCACTCGGACGTCTGTCAAATCCTCTGACCTATGACGAATGAGATAGATGAACACGTCGAAGGTTTGACCAGGCTTTGAAGACGGGCGAATGACGTGGGTGAGAAACAAACCTCGGTGGTTTTCATAGATCTTGTTACGTCGGGTGTTCCACTCGTCACTGGTTTCAGTCACGGGACCTCGTAGCGATTCGAGACCGATGTCCCGAATAGGGATGCCGGGACCAACTTCGGACGCCTTTTGCATGGCGATGTGTCTGCCGACATCCGCGACCACTCTGGTGGCCAGTTGATCCTGGGTTCCGAAGCGTTGACAGATGTGTCGTTTCTGAAGCATGCTCTTGAACGACAAGAGCCGCTCGCGGCTCTTACCGGAATCAATGTGCGCGGGAAGCCACGGCTGATTGTTGTCCACCATATAGATGAACCGCGGCAATGCAGCCTCCGTTGCTGCCCGGTACTCCATCTCGGAGATAGACTCCGCAGCACCGTCCGGCACATATCCATAGCGGTGAGCGTAAATGCCGACGAATAAGTCGCTCTCATCACGCACGAGGCGCACACACTCATCTGCCGGCCTCTCGTCCCTTGCGCCGAAGTGTTCCATCGACACGTCTACGGCCCCCAGTTGACGAAGCGCGGTCTGGACTGTCTTCCTGTAGTCTTCAAGGTCAGTGAACGTCGAGGACAGAAATACACGATGAGCCATGCAGTGTTCTCCTTGCCCGCAATCTTACGTGGAAAATAAGGTCCGTGGTAAATAGGGGACGGTAAATAGGGGACAGGGATCTATTTTGCGCTCTTGCTTGTTCGCGCATCGCGTTATCAAGGGCGGCCGGTTCGAGTTGTCGCGCGGACGTTTGCAACATCGGTTTCGTTCTCCCATTGCAACCACAGCAGCCAGATTTCCACGAAGCAGTGCGGCAGACTGTTGTTGGATAGTACACCATTATTCACATTTCGGCAATGGGACGCAGTGGTGGATCACGGGTCAAGAGTGTGCCGCGCCTTCAGCGCTCCCGCGTTGGGGTAATGGCGGGACCTGTGCCTCACAGCACAGGCTAGGCACCGTGTCGCGCCGTTGGCGCTGAACGCAACGCGCGATATGAATAAAAAGGGGAGACGCGAAGAACAAAGCGGAGCTTTTCAAGAGGGCGTTACCAAGCGGAGCTAGGTAACGAGGAAAAAGAGGGCGCTACCAAGCGGGATTCGCCGCGGCGAAGGGTAACGAGGAACAAAGGGGACAGCCACCTATTTTGCGGGAAAGTCCATAAATAGGTGGCTGTCTCCTATTGTCCTGAAACATCCTCGTGTTTTGCTGAATCAAACTGCAAATCCCAAATCAATTTAAGAAATGAATTCAAAACAGACACAATGGCGCATAGACTTGAAAGTAAAAAAGCATATGATCGAAACAATGCCAAGTCCCCGTCAAGAGTTTGGACAAGTACCTCCGGTGGAACTGTTCCGAGAATGATTGCGATCCATCGAATAGCCCCTGCGAATGCCCAATTAGATAACAAGTAAAGCGAATTGACAGCATTCTGGGGAGCTATGCGTTTCTGTAGAACTGACTTAGAGTGCGCATAGAGAAGCACCATGACATGGTATATTGATAGCAGCGCAATAGTAATAAGCCCTAGCATAGTGGAGTCTAGCGATGCGCTCTCGGAATCTACTGCGCTCTCGGGGACGAGAAAAGCAAGTACAAGAATAATGACGCTGAAGTTTACCCATAAGGCTAATCTTGGACCCCAGCCGATTCTCTTGTTGAACCAAAAAATGTCTGCGGCAGGCATGGTAATTAAGACTCCTTAAAGGTTTGTTTCAAATTGACGTGACCGAATTTGAATTCTTTGCAAATAGGGAAGGGACATCCACCTATTTTACGCTCTTGCTTGTTCGCGCGTTGCGTTATCAAGGGCGGCCGGTGCGAGTTGTCGTGCGGACGTTTGCAACATCGGTTTCGTTCTCCCTTTGCAACCACAGCAGCTAGTCTTCCAAAACGCCGGGCGGCAGGAAGCTCTTGGATAGTACACCGTCAGCGCTGTTCCCGCAATGACACGCAACGGCGGATCGCGGGTAGGGACTGTGCCGCGCCTTCAGCGCTCCAACGTTGGGGTAATGTCGGGACCTGTGCCTCACGGCACAGGCTATGAACCGTGTCGCGCCGTTGGCGCTGAACGCAACGCGCGATATGAACAAATAGGGCAGAGGCGAAGAACAAAGCGGAGCTTTTCAAGAGGGCGTTACCAAGCGGGATTCGCCGCGGCGAAAGGTAACGAGGAAAAAGAGGGCGCTACCAAGCGGGATTCGCCGCGGCGAAGGGTAACGAGGAAAAAGAGGGCGTTACCAAGCGGGATTCGCTGCGGCGAAGGGTAACGAGGAATAAGAGTGTGTCCGCAGATTACACAGATTTGCACAGATTGAAGATGAGATCGAATGCGGAGAAGCATAACGTGAAAACTCAAATCCGGGAAGCAGACTGGGTAGGGCGAGCGTCCCCGCGAGCCGGGGGGGGTAAACAATACCCGTCGAAAATTTTGGAGCGGCGATTCGTGACCGAAGCCAAAACGACGGCGACTGTTCTGCTTTAAGCGCGCGGTGGGCGCGTGAACAATTGGTATAGCACGGGTAACACGCCGCCGATGACCACCGTCGCGAGTGGCCGCTGTACTTCGGCCCCTGTTCCCGTTGCAAGCGCCATCGGCACGAAGCCCAGCGAAGCCACAAGCGCGGTCATCAACACGGGTCGCAGTCGCGTCGTCGCGCCTTCCACAACCGCGTGCTCCACGCTTGCCCCCTGCTCCAACAAATTGCGGATGAATGCAATCATCACCAGGCCATTCAGCACCGCGACGCCGGAAAGCGCGATGAATCCCACTCCCGCGGAAATGGACAACGGGATGTCGCGAATCCAAAGCGCGATGATCCCTCCGGTCAACGCAAGCGGCACTCCGGTAAATACGATCAACGCGTCCTTCACACTTCCAAACATCAGCAGCAACAACGCGAGTATCAATGCCAGCGCGAGCGGCACCACAATCTGCAACCTACGCGCCGCCGATTGCATTTGCTCAAACTGTCCGCCCCACGTCGTCCAGTATCCGGCGGGGATCGATACGTTCTCGCGAATCGCGCGTTCCGCCTCGGCAACAAATGATCCGATATCGCGATCGCGCACGTTGGCGGAAACGACGACGCGCCGCTTACCGTTCTCCCGGCTAATCTGGTTCGGTCCCGGCGCGAGGGAAAAGGATGCAACGGTTTCAAGCGCGACGTAGTTCGCCGTTGGCGTAACGACCGAATGATCCACCGCCAGCGCCGGGCGCTCCCCCTCGCTGGAAACAGGCAAGGGCACGGGCAGCCGCTTCAGCAGTTCGAGGTTTTCGCGCGCGTCTTGTGGTAAGCGCACGACGATGTCGAATCGCCGATCGCCTTCGAATACTTGGCCTGCCTCTTTCCCCCCTACCGCCACCTCCACAACCTCCTGAACATCCGCAACATTCAGTCCAAGACGCGCAATCGCTGTGCGATCGGGTTCGACACTGAGCACGGGAAGTCCCGTGATCTGTTCCACTTTAACGTCCGCTGCGCCGGGGATTTCGCTCAGAATCGCGGCAATTTCCTCGCCGGTTTGCATCATCGTCGCCAGATCGTCGCCGAATATTTTCACCGCGACGTCACTGCGCACGCCGGCAATGAGTTCGTTAAAGCGCATCTGTATGGGTTGCGTAATCTCGTAGTTGCTGCCGGGCACGCGTTCCAGCACAGCCTCCAACTCGCCAAGGAGTTCGCGCTTCGTCTTCTTCGGATTCGGCCACGATTCCCTGGGTTTCAACATGACAAAGTTGTCGGACACACTCGGCGGCATCGGATCGGTCGCGATCTCCGCCGTGCCAATTTTCGAAAACACGGTTTCAACTTCCGGCATGCCTTTGATGGCTTTCTCGAGCGCATCCTGCATTTCAATTGCCTGGGTAAGGCTCGTTCCCGGTATCCGCATCGCGTGAAGCGCGACGTCCCCTTCGTCGAGGCTGGGAATGAATTCGCGCCCCATGCGAAAGCCGATGGCCGCGCAAATGAGCACCAGCGCAAGCGAACCCGCAAGCACCGGCGCCTTCAGTTGCAGCGCCAGCCGGAGCGAAGGAACATACGCAGCCTTCGCAACGCGCATGATCGGGTTCTCTTTCTCCGACACTTTCCCGGACATGAACAGCGCCACCGACGCCGGCACGAAGGTAATCGAAAAGATCATCGCCCCCGCAAGCGCCGCGAGCACGGTGAACGCCATCGGATAGAACATCTTGCCTTCAACACCCGTCAGCGTCAGCACTGGCAAGTACACAATCATGATGATGAGCTGGCCAAACACGATCGCGCGTCGCGTTTCGCGGGAAGCATCGAACACGACGCGCAAACGCTCTTCCAGCGCAAGCCGGCGTCCAAGCCGATGTTGCGCCTCCGCAAGCCGTCGCGTGCAGTTCTCGACAATTACGACCGCGCCATCGACGATGATGCCGAAGTCCAGCGCGCCAAGGCTCATGAGATTGGCGCTGATATGGTTGGAAACCATGCCCGAAATGGTGAACAACATGGACAAGGGAATGATGCATGCCGTAATCAACGCCGCGCGGGCATTCCCCAAAAACAAAAACAACACAACAATAACGAGGATCGCGCCTTCGGCCAGGTTCTTCCACACCGTCGCAATCGTCTTGTTTACAAGCACGGTGCGGTCATACACGGTCTTGGCGATTACTCCTTCGGGCAGGCTCAGGTTGATGGCCTTCAGTTTCTCGTCCACCGCTTGCGACACGGTGCGGCTATTCTCCCCCATCAACATGAAGACTGTGCCCAACACAACCTCGCTGCCATTCTCCGTCGCGGCGCCCGTCCGCAGTTCCCTGCCGGGAGCAACCGTCGCAACGTCGCGAATCCGCACCGGTACGCCGCCATGCGTCGCCACCACGATCTCGCCGATGTCGCTCACCGTCCGCACCTGCCCGGGAGAGCGGACCAGATACTGTTCGCCGCTTCGCTCGACATAGCCCGCGCCCACGTTCACATTGTTTCGCTCCAACGCGGACATGATCGCGGGAAATCCCAATCCGTAGGACATCATCTTCTCGGGATCGGGCGTTACGTGATATTGCTTCTCGTATCCGCCAATCGTGTTCACTTCGGTAACGCCGGGCACCGTTCGCAACTGCGGCTTCACGATCCAGTCTTGAATCTCCCGAAGATCCATCGGCGAGTACGGCGTGCCGTCCGGCTTACGCGCATTGGCCTCCGGCTCGACGGTGTACATATAGATTTCGCCAAGTCCCGTAGCGATGGGTCCCATCGCCGGCTCGATGCCGGGCGGCAGACTTCCCTTCGCTTCCTGAATGCGCTCATTCACCAGTTGGCGCGCGAAATAGATGTCGGTGCCGTCCTTGAAAACTATCGTGAGTTGAGAAAGCCCATAGCGCGAGAGTGATCGCGTGTAATCGAGCTGGGGCAGCCCCGCCATCACCGTTTCCAGCGGAAACGTCACGCGCTGTTCCGCTTCCAACGGTGAAAAACCGGGTGCCTCGGCATTCACCTGTATCTGCACGTTGGTGATATCGGGTACCGCGTCAATCGGTAGCCGCGTGAAGTTGTACGCGCCGAGAATCGAAATGGCGATCGCGATCAGCAGCACGACCACGCGATGCCGAATGGATAAATCGAGGATGCGCTCCATGAAGTTCAGCGGCTCAGTGGTCATGGGCCGCCCCCGCCTTCTCGATATCAGCCTTCACCAGAAAGCTGTTCTTGGAAACGTAGACGTCGCCTGCGTTAAGCCCCGAAATGATCTCCACGTGTTTGCCGGCGCTCGCGCCCAACTGCACGGTGCGTGCTTCGAAATGGTCGTCGTTTTTCACAAACACCACGGAATTTCCGCGCAGGGTCTGTACGGCCTCCGGCGAAACCGCCACCGGCACGTCCAGTGCATCGGACGCCAGCGCGACGCTCACGAAAAGTCCGGGCCGCCACGCGCGCTCTGCGTTTGCCAACTCGACAACAGCCTTTGCCGTCCGCGTTTGCTGCCCAACAAGCGCGCCGATATAGGAAATGACGCCCTCGGCGCGAATCCCAAGGTCGGTTGATTCCACAGTGACCTTCTGCCCCTCCCGCACGCGTTTAAGGTCTGGCGCATACACAACTACTTCAACCCACACGGAACTGAGGTCCGCTATGACAAATGCATCCGCATCGTCGGCCACGGCCTCCCCAATGCTCATGTGCTTCTCGATGATCGTGCCGTCGATTGGCGCGTGGAGGGCATAATCGGTCAGCGTGTCGTCCTTGCGTGTGCGCACGTCGCCAACCTGCGCGATCGACAGACCAAGCGCGCGCAGCTTCTGCTCTGCGGACCGCACGGCTATGTCTTCTTCCGCGAGCGCTTGCTTCGCCGTCAGAAATTCCTCTTCAGACGAAATCTTCTTGCCAAAGAGATCTTTTTCCCGATCGTGTCGCGTCTGGGCTAATGCGCGACGCTCAAGCGCTGCCAGATACTCGCTTTTCGCGTCGGCAAGTTCACGGCTGTCGATAACAGCCAACAAGTCGCCCTTCACAACCGTATCGCCAAGGTTCTTGCTTACATCGCGCACGACGCCGGAGAGACGCGGCACAACATGCACAATCTTGTTCTGGTTTATGGCAATTTCACCCGGCAGGTTCACGCTTACGTTCAAGCTCGCGGGACCCGCGACGGAAGTCTCAAGCCCGCTGGCCTTCATCGCCGCTTCGCTCATATGCGCGCTTGGCGAAACACCTTCATCGTGACCGTGGTCACCATGATCGCCATGCGCGTGCTCATCATCTACATCATGGGCATGTCCGTGTTCGTCGCCTGCATGCGCCGGCGCCGCTTCATCGGCTGTGACAAAGTAGTACGCGACGCCAATTCCAAGACACAGAATCGCGGCAGCAAGGACCCCTTGCAATAATTTCATGGTTCGACCTCGGCGGTTGGACGGGATGGAACTGCAAGCGGCTTTCCGCTCAACCGCTCCACATCGACGGCAAGCTCAAAGTATCGCGCGAGCGCGTCAAGCCGGCGGCTTCGCGCATCGAAAAGCGTTCGCTCCGCGACAAGCACCGACAACAGATCAAACTTCCCTTGCCGGTATCCCTCGCTCGTCGCGCGAAACGCCTCTTCTGATTTGGGAAGTATCTCCGTGGTCAGCGCATCCACTTCGCGATGCGCGGCGACTGCGCCGCGATGCGCGATGCCCAGCGCGGTTAATGCGTTGACTTCCGCGGCACGACGCTCCTCTGCCGCCTTCGCGGCAAGGTGCTCTTCTTCGCGGACGCGTCCCTGGTTTCGGTTGAACAGCGGCAACGGGATTGACGCCTCAAGCGTAAGGCTGTGCTCGCGCGAGT
>ERZ761602.7701-NODE-7701-length-11253-cov-7.401768_pt1 | contig 11253 bp, 15 predicted proteins | sample MGYA00512165_ERZ761602 | MGnify/ENA primary metagenome ERZ761602 (study PRJEB28899, sample SAMN02445085) | bioreactor sludge metagenome | biome: EBPR sludge; isolation source: Thorneside wastewater treatment plant | place: Australia: Brisbane, Thorneside... | reverse complement strand
TACTCGTTCTGCAGCCGCACCCAGTTCTTGAGGGCGCCGTGGTAGTGGCCGAGGTGCATCTGGCCCGTGGGGCGCATGCCGGAAAGGACGCGGTCCTGGTACATGGAAAGGATCAGCCTTGGAGTCCGAGGAGGGAATAGGCGGCGCGGCGGCCCGCGGCGAAGACGGGCCCGAGGATCCAGCCGAGCACGGGCGTGGCCACCAGCACCAGCAGGATGAACATGCCGTAGGGCTCGGTGCGCGAGTAGGCGTAGGCGAGGCGGTTCGGCAGCAGGCTCGCGAGGATGCGCCCGCCATCGAGGGGCAGCAGCGGCAGCAGGTTGAGGATCGCGAGGCTCAGGTTCCAGATGATCCCGGCGTCGGCCACGCGGATCCAGAATTCCACCGCGAGGCCGCCGGCGCCCGAGACGAGCAGCAGCTTCGCCACGAGGATCCAGCCGAGCAGCATCGCGACATTGGCGCCCGGGCCGGCCGCGGCCACCCACAGCATGTCGCGCTTGGGGTTGCGCAGGTTCTCGAAATTGACAGGCACGGGCTTCGCCCAGCCGAAGAGGAAGCCGCCCTTGCTGATCACCAGCAGCACGAGGGGGATCAGCAGCGTGCCCACCGGATCGATGTGGCGGGCGGGGTTCAGGCTCACGCGGCCGAGCATCCACGCGGTGCGGTCGCCGAAGTGCATGGCCGCTGCGCCGTGGGCGGCCTCGTGCAGCGTGATCGCGAGCACGAGGGGGATCGCGTTGATCGCCACGTAGAGGACGATGTCCTGCCAGTCCATCAGTGCAGCGCCCCCTTCACGAAGCCGAAGGGCCGGATGTCGCCCTTGCCCTCGCGCAGCAGGACGGGCTTGTCGCCGGAGATGTCCACGACCGTCGTCACCTCCAGTCCGCAGGGGCCCGAATCGATGATGGCGTCCAGGTCGTGGTCGAGGTGGGCGCGGATCTCCTCGGCGTCGTTCAGGGCCACGCCGTGGTCCGGCAGGATCAGCGTCGAGGAGAGCAGGGGCTCGCCGAGCTCCGCGAGGAGCGCGAGGGGCACCGTGTGGTCGGGAATGCGCACGCCGATCGTGTGGCGCGGGTGCATGAGGCGCCGCGGCACCTCCCGCGAGGCCTTGAGGATGAACGTGTAGCTGCCGGGGGTGTTCGCCTTCACCAGCCGGTACTGGATGTTGTCCACGCGCGCGAACTGGCCCACCTCGGAGAGGTCCCGGCACATCAGGCTGAGGTGGTGTCTTTCGTCCACGTTGCGGATCCGCCTTATGCGTTCCATCGCGGCCTTGTCGCCGATGCGGCAACCCAGCGCGTAGCAGGAGTCGGTCGGGTAGGCGATGACGCCGCCCGCCCGCATGATCTCCACCGCCGCCTTGATGGAGCGCGGCTGCGGATTGTCCGGGTGAACCTCGAAATACTGCGCCATGCCTTTGGTCGATTCGTCGCGCCGGTGGCCTTCGCCGCGAATGGGGGCGGCGGGCCCGGCGTCTTCGTGTCCCTTGGGTTCATCCGCCGCTTTATCCGGGCGCGGCCCGGACGGCGGCTTCCAATCGGCTCGCTAGTGGGCGAGCCGGGTCCAGACGGGGGTGAGCGTCGCGGGCAGCGGCGGAAGCTGGCCCGGCTGCACCGGGCTTTCGCCCGGCCCGTGGTAGTCCGCGCCGCGGGAGGCGAGGAAACCGTACTCCTCCGCCACGCGGCGCCAGGTGGCGTATTCCTCGGGGCGGTGACTTCCCGTCACCACCTCGATCGCCTCGCCACCGAGCTGCTTGAACGATTCCAGAAGGGTCGCACGAGCGAGGGGCTTGAGTCCATAGCGCCCGGGGTGCGCGAGCACCGGCACGCCGCCCGCCGCCCGGATCCAGCCCACGGCATCCTCGAGGGCCGCCCACTGGTGCGCCACGTAGGCCGGCTTGCCCTTGGCCAGGTACTTGTCGAAGGCGGCCTGGGGATCGCGCACCGCGCCGGTACAGGCGAGGTGCCGGGCGAAATGTGTGCGGCTCAGGCGGTTCCGGTCCCCCGCCAGTTCCAGCGCGGCGGGCAGGGTGTCGCCGAAGCCCAGGGCCTCGAGGCGCTCGGCCATCAGGGCGGCCCGGCCGAAGCGGCCTTCCCGGATCGAATCCAGCCCCGCCTTGAGGACGGGGTGGGCCGGGTCGATGCCGAGCCCCACCACGTGAAGCGTGGTCTCGCCCCAGGAGACGGAAACCTCCACGCCGGGCACGAATCCGATGCCGTGGGCCCGGGCGGCCTCCGCGGCCTCGGCCACGCCGTCGACCGTGTCGTGGTCCGTGAGCGCGAGGGCGTCCACGCCGAGGCGGGCGCAGAGCTCCACGAGCTTCGACGGGGACAGAAGCCCGTCCGAAGCGGTGGAATGGTTGTGCAGGTCGAAGTTGTCCAACGGGGCGTGCGATTTGGGAACCGATTGAAATTATAGCAGAATTCACCCTTTCCCCGCCCGCCCCGCCCCCTTGGAAGCCAAGATCATCCGCCTGCGGTCCGAAGGCCGCGACGCCCTTGCCGGCCTCGCCGGCCGCCTGCCTGCCCTCCGGGAAGCCGCCCTCGCCCGAGCCCCGGGCCTGGAGACCCGCCTCGACCGTACCCGCCGGGGCCTCGACACCCTCCAATCCCTCGAAAGCCGCTACGGGGACCGCCCCATCGACCTCGAAGGCGTCGAGGAGCTGGTCGCGGCGCTGATCACGGACCTCGCCCACGTGGAGACCGAGGCCCGGCGCGCGGGCGATGCCGCGTTGCTAGGAACCGTCTCGGACTTCGTGATCGGGGCCGCGGTCTGGGCCCTGCGGCACGCCGTCCCGGTGGCCGCGCCCGAGCCGGTGGTGAACGCCCTCGCCTTCCGCGCGGACGGCACGCGGGACAAGGAAGCCCTGGCGGCCGCGTGCGGGCTCATGCGCGCCCTCGCGGAAAACCTCGCCCCGCGCCTCGGCGCCGACCTGGAGCGCAGCAACCCCGAGCGCCCCTGGCGGATCCTGCACGCCAACCTCGCGATCACCGCGATCCGCACCGAGCGGCCCGAGCTCATGGACGCCACGTTCGACGCCTTCGAGGCCGCCCTGCCGGACGAGCGGGCCGGCTTTTTCGCCGAGGCCCTCGCCCTGGCCCTGGCGCCCGGCATCGCGCCCGCGGTGCGGGAACGGATCGAGGCCCGGCACCTCAAATGGACAGGCGCCCGCTAACTGGGCGACAATAGCGGATTGATTTTGCGGGTCTTTTACCAAACTTGAAGCTCCTCACCGACCTTTTCCCGGTCATCCTCTTCTTCATCGCCTTCAAGGTCGCCGACATCTACTGGGCGACCGGCGTGGCCATCGCGGCCACGGTGGTGCAGGTGGGCTGGACGCTCGCCCGCGGCCGCAAGGTGGCCAACATGCAGTGGACGAGCCTCGCCATCATCGTGGTCTTCGGCGGCGCGACGCTCCTGCTCCGGGACGAGACCTTCATCAAGTGGAAGCCCACGGTGCTCTACTGGCTCGCGGGCGCCGCCTTCCTGGGGGGCCTCGCCTTCGGCAAGAACCTCATCAAGGCCGTGATGTCCGAAGGGATCGAGCTGCCCGAGGACGTGTGGACCCGCCTGTGCATCGCCTGGGGCGTCTTCTTCCTGGCCAAGGGCGCCCTCAATCTCTGGGTGGCCTACACCTTTTCGACCGACACCTGGGTCAATTTCAAGCTCTTCGGGGGCATGGGCCTCATCATCGCCTTCGTGATCGCGCAGGCCTTCTGGCTCGCCCGGTACATCCCCGACGACGAACCCGCCAAAGCCGCGGCCGAGCCGCCCAAGCCCTGACCATGCTCTACGCCATCATCGCCGAGGACCTGCCCGGCGCCCTCGACAAGCGCCTCGCCGCGCGGCCCGCCCACCTGGAGCGCCTGAAGGCCCTGCAGGCCGAGGGCCGGCTCGTGCTCGCGGGCCCGCACCCCCTCATCGATTCGCCCGATCCCGGTCCCGCCGGCTTTTCCGGCTCCCTCGTCGTGGCGGAATTCGCCTCGCGCGAGCTCGCGATCGCCTGGGCGAGCGAGGATCCGTACGTCGCCGCCGGCGTCTACGGCAGCGTCGTCGTGAAGCCTTTCAAGAAGGTGCTGCCGGCTTGAGCGCCGTCCCGACCGCCGCCGAGATGGAGTGGAGGATCCGCGAGCGCCTCGCGGCCCTTTCCCCCGTCCGCGTGGACCTGGTGGACGAGGACCACGAGCACATCGGCCACGGCGCCACGGGCGGCCACTGGCGGCTCGTCATCGTTTCGGAAGCCTTTCGCGGGGCGAGCCCCGTCGCGAGGCATCGAATGGTTTATGAGGCCCTGGGCGACCTCATGAAACGCGAGATCCACGCCCTGAAGATCGAGGCGTCCGCGCCCGAGCAGTCCTGACCCCAACCTGAAGGAACACCCATGAACAAGATCCAGTCCCTCGCCGCCGCTGTCGCCATGGGCGCCCTCGCCCTCGGCGCCGTCGCGCAGGACAAGGCCGAGAAGCCCGCCAAGAAGGCCGCCGCCGCCGAGAAGTCCTCCGGCCCCCGCGTCGTCGTGAACGGCGTGACGATTCCCCAGTCGCGCATCGACGCGATGAACCGCGAGCTCACCGCCTCGGGCCAGCCCGACAACGCCGAGCGCCGCAACGCGGTCAAGGAAGAGCTCATCAACCGCGAGGTGCTGGTGCAGGCCGCCCTCAAGCGCGGCGTGGACAAGAACCCCGACGTGGCCGCGCAGGTGGAGATGGCCCGCCAGGCCGTGCTCGTGCGCGCGCTCTTCGAGAACGAGGTGAAGGCCAACCCGATCTCGGACGCCGATCTCCAGAAGCAGTACGAGGAGTTCAAGAAGTCCATGGGCGAGAACGAGTACAAGGTCCGCCACATCCTCGTGGACAAGGAAGACGACGCCAAGGCGATCCTCGCGGACCTCGCCAAGGGCGCGGACTTCGCCAAGCTCGCCAAGGACAAGTCGAAGGACCCGGGCTCCAAGGACAACGGCGGCGACCTCGACTGGGGTCCCGGCGCCCGCTACGTGAAGCCCTTCTCCGACGCCGTCGCCGCCCTCAAGAAGGGCGAGACCACGAAGGCGCCGGTCAAGACCGACTTCGGCTTCCACGTGATCCGCCTGGACGACGTGCGCCCCCTGAAGGTGCCCGCCTTCGAGGAACTCAAGGAGCAGTTCCGCCAGCGCGCCCAGCAGGCCCAGGTGCAGAAGCTGGTGATGGAGCTTCGCGGCAAGGCCAAGGTGGAGGAGCGCTAGGCGCTTCGTCTCGCCGACGCGAAACCGGAAGGGGCGCCGCGAGGCGCCCCTTTTTCATGGCGGTGCCGCCGGTCAGCCCGTGACCGCCATGGCGAGCAGGACCGCCGCGAACGCGACGGCGTGCAGCACGCGGATCCGGGGCAATCTCGGCTGGGTAGCGAGGGGCATTCGATAGGCGATCATTTCGTTCTCCCGTTCCGGACAGTTCCAGCTTGGGCCGCCGGCGCCGGCCCCGATCCCGGGATAAGCGCCCGGATCGCGGTCCAATCCCCGCCTACTTGAGCGGCCCCGGCACCCCGACCAGGAAGCCCTGCACGAAGTCCACGCCCGCCTCGACGAGCCGCTCGCGGGTCTCGGCGCGCTCCACGTGCTCGGCGATCGTGCGGATGCCCAGCGCGTCGCAGCGCGAGGCGATGTCCTCGACGGTGGCGGCCTCCAGCGGGTCGCGGTCCATGCGCCCGACCAGGTCCACGTCGAGCTTCGCGAAATCGGGCCGCAGCGCTTCGAGCAGCAAGGCCTGCCTCGGCTCGCCCGCGTAGCAGCACAGGGAGAAGGTGCAGCCGATGGGCCGCAACTGCCGGATCAGCCAGTCCGTGCCCTCCTGGCACTCGGAGGCCTCGTCCAGCAGGATCTCGAAGGACAGCGAGTTCCCGGGCACCTGCCCCGTCTCCACCTGCTTCGCGACGAACGCCGCGAAGGAGCGGTCCATCAGCGCCTCGAGCGAGAGGTTGATCGCGTTGCGCATGAAGGGCGCGCCCAGGGGCTGGCGCCGCATCCAGCGGATCGTGCGGTTCACCACCCACCGGTCCAGGTAGATCGTGAGCCCGAACTCATCGAGGATCGGCAGGAAGCTGCCCGGCGGCAGGAGCTTCTGCTCCTCCTCCAGGAAGCGAACGAGGATCTCCTGCTGGAAGTCCTTCGCCTCGGCCTGGGCCGCCGTCGAGGCCGGCACGATGGGCTGCGCGTAGAGCACGAACTCGTCGTTGCGGAGGGCCGCGAGCAGCCGCTCCGCCGTCTCGCGGTGGGCGACGGCCGGGTGCACCGGCGGCCCCGCGCGGATGACGGTGGCCGGGCGATCGGGGGCGAGTGCGACCGCAGGCGTCACGGATCGTCCTCCTCGTCGTCGGCGGCGAGCGCGTGGGCGAGCCCGTCGACCAGCGTCGGGGCATCGGAGGGCGCGAGTCCCAGGAAATCGAAGGCCGCCTTGGCCTCGGCATCGGCGGACGGGTCGGCGCCGTCCGCGAGGGCGCGGGTGAGCGCATCGGCGACGAGGCCGAGCGCCACGAGCGCGGCCCGGCGGCGTTCCGCGGGCTGGGTCGCCGCGGCGAGCACGGTCCCGTCATGGTGGTGGCGCACGGCCCACGCGAGTTCCTCGGGCAGGTACCAGCTCTTGGCCATGTGGAAGCCCACGGAGGCGTGCCCGACGGGAAAGAGCGCCGCCTCGGCCCGCACCAGCGGCGAGCCGTGCGTGAGCCCGTGCTCGAGCACGAGGCGATCGTAGGCGGGGTACTTGCGCCCGAGCAGCAGCATCCCGCAGTCGCGGAACAGCCCGAAGGTGTAGGCCTCGTCCGCGTCGGCGAATCCGACCTCCCGGGCGAGCCAGGCGAGGGTCGCGGCCGACCGGGAAGCGCCGTCCCACAGCATCGTGGTCACGTCCCCGCGGGCGACGGAGAACGCCTGCCTCAGCAGCAGGCCCGTCACCAGGTTCGTCACCTGACGCAGGCCCAGGAACATCGTCGCCTGCTGCACGGAAGTCACCTTGCGCTGCAGGCCGTAGAAGGGCGAGTTGACCGTCTTCAGGAGCGTCGCGGAAAGCCCGATGTCCCGCGCCACCAGCCGGCCGATGAGGTTGAAGTCCGGTTCGTCCCGCCGGGTCTCCTTGAGCATGTCCGTGAGCACCGCCGGGCACGGCGGGATGCCGATGTCGGAAACCAGGCGGCTGGCCTGTTCTTCCGTGAGGGGCGTGGCGGGACGAGGATCGAGGACGAGGGGAGGCACGGTCGCGGTTCGCCTTGGTTGGCTCGAATGGAGGCCGCGCGGGACGCGGCCCTACCCGTCCAGATAGATCGGCCGGATGGGGCGGGACTTGAGGGTCCTGACCCTTTTTCCCGGTCCCCGCGTTTCATGTCCCGAGCCGCCCATCCGGCGGAATGCGACGACAAAAAGGAGTCGAAAATGCGCCGAAATGCATCGATCATCGCCGTTCTGCTCGCAAAGACCGTCTTTCCGGCCGCCGCCTCCACCGGCAGCTTCGCCCGCCTGTCCATCATCGACCGCACCGCCGGCATCGAGCTGCCCGTCCACTGGAAGGACGGCCAGGCCTGGGTGGAGGGCCGGCCCGGCAACGAGTACCAGGTCCGGGTCCGCAGCACCGCCGGCGAGGACCTGCTGGCGATCGTTTCCGTGGACGGGATCAACGTGTTGTCCGGCGAGACGGCGAATCCGTCCCAGGGCGGCTACGTGCTCTCGCCCTGGCGGTCCATGGACATCGCCGGCTGGCGCAAGAGCCTCGACAACACCGCCGCGTTCTATTTCACGAGCCTGGGCGATTCCTACGCCGGCCGGACCGGCCGCCCGGCGAACGTGGGCGTGATCGGCGTGGCGCTCTTCCAGCGCAAGGCCGAGCCCCCGGTCGGCTTCATGGCCCCGTCGCCCTACGCCAAGGACGAGGCCCGCGCGCCTTCGGCCGGCGCCTCGCGCGAGGAATCGGCCGGGAGCCACGCCAAGCGCGCCGCGCCGTCCGCGCCGCTCGCCACCGGCCACGGCCGCATCGAGCACAACCCCGCCCGCTGGACGAGCTTCGAGCGCGCCACGAGCCGTCCCGTGGAAACGCTCACGATCCGCTACGACAGCCGGCGCAATCTCGTCGCGATGGGCGTGATCGAAGTGCCGCGCCGCGAGCCCGATGCGTTTCCCGGCTTCGTGCCCGATCCCGTGGCCCGCGGCACGCCCTGGCGTGGCCACCGCGGCGGCTGAGCGTCGCCCGGGCACGGGGCGTACACTCGCCCCCGTGCCCGAGACCGACGAACAACTCATGCTCGCCTTCGCGGCAGGCGATGCCGGCGCGTTCGACCGCCTGTACGCGCGCCATCGCGGCACGGTGTTCCGCTTCGTCGCCCGGTCGCTGCCCACGCCGGCCGACGCCGAGGAAGTCTTCCAGGAGGTATGGATGAAAGCGATCGAGGCCCGCCACCGCTACGAGCCCCGCGCGAAGTTCACGACCTGGCTCTACGCCATCGCCCACAACCATCTCGCGGACCGCTGGCGCAAGAAGGGCCTCTCCCTCGTGCCGCTCGACGCGGGCGAGGACGGGCCCGTCCACGATCCGGCCGACGATCCGTCGCATGAACCGTTCGCGCAGGTGGCCGCGGGCGAGGCGATGGCGCGCTTCGTCGCCGCCTTCGAGGCGCTGCCCCCCTCCCAGCGCGAGGCCTTCGTGATGAAGGAGGAGGCGGGCCTTTCGATCGCCGAGATCGCCGCGGCCACGGGCGCCGACATCGAGGCCGTGAAGAGCCGCGTGCGCTACGCGACCGCGAAATTGCGGGAGGCCCTCGATGGCTGAGCGGCGCGACGATCCCTCGAATCCGGCTCACGACGAGTCGCGCGTGCGCGACGCCTTCCGCGCGCTGCCGCCCCTCGAGCCGCCCGCCGCCCTCGACGACGCCATCCGTGCCGCCGCGCGCCGCGCCGTCGCCGCCGGCCCCGTGGCCGACGCGGCCCGTCCCGCACGCCGCTGGGCCATGCCCGTTTCCGTCGCTGCCGTGATGGCCCTCGCGATCGGCGTCGCGTTGCACGTGGATCGCGAGACGCCCGTGATCGCCGACGGCTCGCCCGTGGCGCCCCCACAGGAGATCGCGAAGCCGGCCGCGAAGGAAGCCGCGGTCATCGCGGCGCCCGAGGGAAGCGCCGGCACGGCGACGCGCGAAGAGCCCCGGGCCATCGCGAAAGGCGAGACGGCGGCGATCGTGGCCCGGCCGACGCCGCCCGTACCGCTTGCAAAAGACACCGCCACGATGGCCGCTCCGCCGTTGCCCTCACGCGAGGAGCGCCGCGCGGCCAATGCCGAGCCGCCCGCCGCACCGCCGCCCGCCGTCCGAGATGTCGCACCGCCACAGGTGATCGCGCCCGCTCCTGCGCCGGCACCCATCGCGCCCCCGGTCGGCGCATCGGGCCCGGCCGCGGACACGGCCCGCGCCGCACCCTTCGCCGCCAAGCGCATGAAGTCGGAATCGGCCGCCTCGATGGAACGCGCCGTGCCCGAGTCGCCCGAGCGGCAGCTCGAGCGCATCGCGGACCTGCGCGCGAAGGGCCTGCACGACGAGGCGGACCGGGAGCTCGCGCGCTTCCGGCGCGAACGGCCCGATTACCGGATTTCCGACGAGTGGCTCGCGCGCGTCGAGCGGCGGTGAAGGCGAAGGCCCGCTAGAGCAGGCAGCTCAGCCGCTCCTCGCGCAGCGTGACGAAGCCGTGCCGCTCGTAGAAGCGCCGCGCGCCGGGATTGTCGAAGTGCGTGGCGGTGTCGATGCGGCTCGCGCCCGCGCGGCGCAGCTCTTCCTTGAGCGAGGCGATCATCGCGCTGCCGATCCCCTGCCCCTCCTGCCCGGGCCGCACGTTCACGTCGTCGAGCTTCGCGACGAGCGTGCCGCGCGAGGTGGAGATGGCGAAGCACGCGACGCAGCAGCCGACCACCTCGCCGCCGCGCCGCGCCATCCACACGAAGCCGATGTCGGGCCTCGCGACGAAGAGATCGAGCGCACGCCGGAGCGCCTCGGGCCCGCCGTCGCCGTAGGCCGCGGACGAATCCAGGTAGTGGGCGTCGGCCTCGAGGAAGGCGCGAAAGAGCGCGAAGGCACTTTCGCGATCGTCGGGCCCCATGCGCCCGAACGCGAGAGCCGGCAAGGCGCTCACGGGATTTCCGGCGGAACGAAAGCCCCGATGCGCTGCTCCGAGCCGGTGAGCTTCTCGATCTGGCGGTCGAGGCGGTCGAGATCCGCCTCGTGCTCGCCCGCGAACGCGCTGGCGCCCTCCTCGCTCTTCCAGCGCTCGATGGAGACGAACTCGCCGGGGCGCTCGTCGTCGGCGAGCAGCTCGATGCCCAGCCAGTCCTTCGACGCGGCGTGCAGCTGCGCCCAGGGGCCGCCCTTGGAAAAGAACTGGACGAGCTTCGATTCCTTGCCCGCCTCGGCCCGGTAACGCCACAGCACCAGGTACGCCGACGTGCGTGCGCTCATGCGAGCCACTTCCGGGCATTGCGGAACATGCGCATCCACGGCGAATCCTCGCCCCAGCCGTCCGGGTGCCAGGACATCAGCACCGAGCGGAACACGCGCTCCGGGTGCGGCATCATGATCGTGAAGCGGCCGTCGGGCGTGGTGACCGCGGTGAGACCGCCGGGCGAGCCGTTCGCGTTGTACGGGTAGGCCTCCGTCGCGCGGCCGCGGTTGTCCACGAAGCGCGCGGCGTTCAGGTACCGGCAGCCCTCCTCGCTCTTCGCGTCCTTGAAGACCGCGCGCCCCTCGCCGTGGGCCGTGACGATGGGGATCAGGCTGCCTTCCATGCCGGTGAACAGGATCGAGGGCGAGCGCAGGATCTCCACGCGCGTGAAGCGGGCCTCGTACTGCTCCGAGAGGTTGCGCTCGAAGTGGGGCCAGTGGTGCGCGCCGGGGATGATCTCCTTGAGGTTCGAGACCATCTGGCAGCCGTTGCAGGCGCCGAACGCGAAGGAATCGCTTCGCTTGAAGAAGGCCTCGAACTCGTCGCGGGCCCGGGCATTGAAGAGGATGGACTTGGCCCAGCCCTCGCCCGCACCCAGCGTGTCGCCGTAGCTGAAGCCGCCGCAGGCCGCGAAGCCCTTGAAGTCCGCGAGCGAAACGCGCCCGGCGATGATGTCGCTCATGTGCACGTCGCGGGCCTCGAAGCCCGCGCGGTCGAAGGACGCGGCCATTTCCATCTGGCCGTTCACGCCCTGCTCCCGCAGGATCGCGATGCGCGGCCGCGCGCCCGTCGCGATGAACGGCGCGGCGATGTCCTCG
>ERZ761602.7700-NODE-7700-length-11254-cov-5.540495_pt1 | contig 11254 bp, 7 predicted proteins | sample MGYA00512165_ERZ761602 | MGnify/ENA primary metagenome ERZ761602 (study PRJEB28899, sample SAMN02445085) | bioreactor sludge metagenome | biome: EBPR sludge; isolation source: Thorneside wastewater treatment plant | place: Australia: Brisbane, Thorneside... | reverse complement strand
GGGCTGGCGACAGCCCCTCGGAGGAACTGATGTCGCCTCCGGAGAAACGCACTTTCGTGGTCCACGTGGAGGACCAGCCCGGCGTGCTCGATCGCGTCGCGTCGCTCTTCCGGCGCCGTACCTACAACATCGAGTCGCTCAACGTCGGGGAGACCCACGAGCCGGGCATCTCGCGCATGACGATCGTCTGCGAGGCCAACGCGTCGGTCGCGCGGCGGATCGAGGCGAACCTCTACCGGCTCGTGAACGTGCTGCGCGTCGACGACGTCACGGAGGTTCCCCGCGTCGACCGCAACCTCGCGCTCATCAAGGTGCGCGCGGGCGCGGCAGAGAGACCGCAGGTGCTCCAAATCCTCGCCGCGGTGAACGCGCGCGCGGTCGATCTCGGACCCGATTCGCTCGTCGCGGAGACCACCGGCTCGCAAGAAGAGATCGAGCGACTCGTCTCCGTGCTCGCGCCCTTCGGCATCCTCGAGATGGTGCAGACGGGGCTCGTGTCGATGACGCGTGCGGCGGAGAAGCCACGGCTCTCGCGAGGCCAAGCGGCCTGAGCGCGGGACAGCTTCGGTCGGCTACCGCGGAGTGAGTGCGCGAGAGATTCGCGCACGAAATGCGAACGGCACCCACGCATCGAAGGATGCGTCATGGGTGGGATTCACCCGAGAATCCGCCGAGAATCGCGAAACGAAATCACGAATCACGGGCGCTGCGAGCCCTCTGAATCTTCAGCCAAGCACTTCAGCAGAGAGAGACCATGACGACCATTCGCTACGAGAAGGACGCCGACCTTTCGATCATTCAGGGGAAGAAGGTCGCGATCGTCGGCTACGGCTCGCAGGGCCACGCCCACGCGCTCAACCTCAAGGAGAGCGGGGTCGACGTACGCGTCGGGCTCCGCGCGGGGAGCAAGAGCGCGAAGAAGGCCGAAGTCGCGGGCGTGCCGGTCAAGAGCGTGCGCGAGGCCTGCGAAGAGGCCGACGTGATCATGATCCTCGCGCCGGACACCGCGCAGAAGGCCATTTACCTCGAGGACATCGCGCCGACCCTGAAGAAGGGCGACACCCTGATGTTCGCGCACGGTTTCAACATCCATTTCAAGGCCATCTCGCCGCCGGACTTCGTCGACGTGTCGATGATCGCGCCAAAGAGCCCCGGCCATCGCGTGCGCGAGACCTACCAAGAGGGCGGCGGCGTGCCGGCGCTCCTCGCGGTGCATCAGGACGCGAGCGGCAAGGCCGACGCGCTCGCGCTCAGCTACGCGGCGGCGATCGGCTCCGCGCGCGCGGGCGTGATCAACACGACCTTCGCGGAGGAGACCGAGACGGATCTCTTCGGTGAGCAGGCCGTGCTCTGCGGCGGTGTGTCGGCGCTCGTCAAAGCAGGTTTCGAGACCCTCGTCGACGCGGGGTACCAGCCCGAGGTCGCGTACTTCGAGTGTCTGCACGAGCTCAAGCTCATCGTGGATCTGATGTACCGCGGGGGTCTGAACTACATGCGCTACTCGGTCAGCGACACCGCCGAGTGGGGCGACTACGTGGCGGGCCCGCAGATCATCGGGCCGGAGGCGCGCAAGGCGATGGACGGTCTGCTCGCGTCGATCCGCGACGGCAGCTTCGCGCGCACCTGGATCGCCGAGAACGAAGCCGGCAAACCGAAGTTTCTCGCGACCCGCGCGGCCGAGCAGGAGCACGAGATCGAGCGCGTGGGCGGCAAGCTTCGCGCGATGATGACCTTCGTCGACGCGGTCGAGATCAAGCCCGGCGATTGATCGGCCGCTTCCTCGGGGCCGGGCTGCGCGAGTGGCCCGAGTCCTCTCGCAGGCCGCGTTCCGACGGCCTCCTTCGAAGGAGGGCCCTCCTCTCACCCGTTCTGTCGCCGCCGCTCGATGAGGTCATCCAGCGTGCGACCACGATGACCCGAGACCTTTCACCATGACGAACGACCCGAGCTACGTCCGCATCTTCGACACCACGCTGCGCGATGGAGAGCAGTCGCCCGGCGCGACCATGACCTCCAAAGAGAAGCTCGAGGTGGCCAAGACGCTCTCGCGGCTAGGCGTCGACGTCATCGAGGCGGGCTTCCCGGCCGCGAGCCCGGACGATCTTCGCGCGGTGCGTGCCATCGCGGAGACGGTGGGCCGCGAGCCGGTGATCGGGCGTCCTTCGGCCGAGCCGCCGAGCATCTGCGGGCTCGCGCGCGCCGCGAAGGGCGACCTCGACAAATGCTGGGAGGCCATCGCGCCCGCGAAGCATCCGCGCATCCACACCTTCCTCGCGACCTCGCCGATCCACCGCGAGCACAAGCTCCGCATGAGCAAGGCGGAGGTCGTCGCGAAGGTGCGCGAGATGGTGAGCTACGCACGGAGCCTCTGCGCGGACGTCGAGTTCAGCCCGGAGGACGCGGGCCGCACGGAGATGGAGTTCCTCTACGAGGTGCTCGCGGTCGCGATCGAAGCGGGCGCGACGACCCTCAATATCCCGGACACCGTCGGCTACACGCTGCCGCACGAGTACGGCGAGCGGATCCGCCTGTTGCGGCAGAACGTGCCCGGCATCGAGAAGGTCGTGATCAGCGTGCACTGCCACGACGACCTCGGGCTCGCGACCGCGAACAGCCTCTCCGGCGTGCTGAACGGCGCGCGCCAGGTCGAGGTCGCGATCAACGGTATCGGCGAGCGCGCGGGCAACACGAGCCTGGAAGAGATCGCGATGGCGCTGCACACGCGGCGCGCGCTGCTCGGGCTCACGACCGGCATCGACACCACGCAGCTCACGCGCGCGTCGCGGCTCGTCTCGAAGGTGACGGGTATGGTGGTGCAGCCGAACAAGGCCATCGTCGGGGCCAACGCCTTCGCGCACGAGGCGGGCATCCACCAGGACGGGATGCTGAAGAACGAAGAGACGTACGAGATCATGCGCCCCGAGACGGTGGGCGCGTCGCGCACGCAGCTCGTGCTCGGCAAACACTCGGGGAGGCACGCGTTCGGTGCGCGGCTGGCGGAGCTCGGCTATCCGCTCGACGGCGGCGGTGTCTTCGGTTCGCCGGGGTCATCCGGCGAACAGCTGGAGAAGGCGTTCGCGCGATTCAAGGCGCTCGCGGACAAGAAGAAGCGCATCACGGACGCGGACCTGGTCGCGCTGGTGAGCGACGAGCTCTACCGCGCGCCCGAGCACCTGCGCCTGGACGGTCTGCAGGTCGCGTGCGGCTCGATGGGCCTGCCCACCGCGACGCTGCGCCTCAAGAGCGGCGAGGGCGAGGCCGAGCGGCTGCACGTGCGCGCGTGCGTGGGCACCGGACCGGTCGACGCGGTCTTCAAGGCGATCGATCAGGTCGCGGCGGAGATCGGGCTGCACCCCGACGGAATCGAGCTGCTCGAGTACACGGTGACCTCGGTGACCGAGGGCATCGACGCGCTCGGCGAGGTGAGCGTCCGCGTGCGCAGCAAGGGCGAGGACGACGACCAGCTCAACCCGCAGCGCGAGGACACGCAGCAGCGCGTCTACCACGGCCACGGGACCGACACCGACATCATCGTGGCGAGCGCGAAGGCATATCTGTCCGCGCTCAACCGCCTCGTGGCCGCGAAGGCCGCGAGCGAGAAGGCGGCCTGAGCGCGCGTGCTCTCTCGACTTCGACTCCTCGAGACCAACATGAAAACTCTCTTCGACAAGGTTTGGGATTCCCACGTGGTCGCCGAAGATCCCGGCGCACCCGCGGTCATCTACGTCGACCTGCACCTCGTGCACGAGGTCACCTCGCCGCAAGCCTTCACGGGTCTGCGCGAGCGCGGCCTGAAGGTGCGCCGTCCCGAGCGCACGAAGGCGACGATGGATCACTCGACGCCGACCCGGAAAGGCAGCGACGGGCGCTTCGTCTTCGTGGACGCGCAGAACGAGGCGCAGCTCGAGGTGTTGCGGAAGAACTGCGCCGACTTCGGCATCGAGCTCTTCGCGCTCGGCGAGGCGAGCAACGGCATCGTGCACGTGGTGGGGCCGGAGCGCGGGCTCACGCACCCGGGCATGACGATCGTCTGCGGCGACAGCCACACCTCGACCCACGGCGCGTTCGGTGCGCTCGCGTTCGGCATCGGCACCTCGCAGGTCGAGCACGTGCTCGCGACGCAGTGTCTCTTGCACGCGCGGCCGAAGACCTTCCGCGTGACCTTCGAGGGAACCCCGGGCCTCGGCGTGAGCGCCAAGGACTTGATCCTCGCATTGATCGCGGAGATCGGGGTCGGAGGCGCCACCGGTCACGTGCTCGAATACGCGGGAGACGCGATCCGCGCGCTCGACATGGAAGGCCGAATGACGGTCTGCAACATGAGCATCGAGGCAGGCGCGAAAGCGGGAATGATCGCGCCGGACGACGTGACGTTCCAATACCTCGCGGGCCGCGATCGTGCGCCGAACGGAGCGGACTTCGACGCCGCGGTGCAGGCGTGGAAGACGCTCCCCACCGACGAAGGCGCGCGTTTCGATCGTGAGCTCCGCATCGACGCGGCCGCGCTCGTTCCGCGGCTGACCTGGGGCACCAACCCGGGCATGGGCGTGGCGATCGACCAGCCCGTGCCGGATCCCGCGCAGATGCAGGACGCGCAGGCGCGCGAGGCCACGCAGAAGGCGCTGACGTACATGGGCCTCGAGGCGGGCAAGCCGCTGCTCGGGCGTGGCGTCGACGTGGTCTTCATCGGCAGCTGCACCAACTCGCGCATCTCGGATCTGCGCGCGGCGGCGAAGATCTTCGAAGGCCGCAAGGTCGCGAGCGGGGTGCGCGCGCTCGTGGTGCCGGGCAGCTACGACGTGAAGAAGCAGGCGGAGGCCGAGGGCCTGCACCGCGTCTTCGAAGCGGCCGGCGCGGAGTGGCGCGAGCCCGGCTGCTCGATGTGCATCGCGATGAACGGCGATCAGATCGAGCCGGGTCAGGTCGCGGTCAGCACGAGCAACCGCAACTTCGAGGGTCGCCAAGGCAAGGGCGGCCGGACCCTGTTGGCCTCGCCGTTCACCGCCGCCGCCGCCGCCGTCACGGGCAAGGTCACCGACCCGAGGACGCTTCTTTCCTGACGCGTCGGTCGACCGGCGCGCGGATGTCGCCACGGTCGCGGACTCGAACACCTCACGGTCGCCGACGCTTCGACCGATCTCGACGCTCCTTCAATCGCTCTTTTCCGACTCCGAGCTCGCCATGGAACCTCTCCGTCCCTTCTCCTCCCGCGTGCTTCCTCTGATCGTCGACGACGTCGACACCGATCAGATCATCCCGGCGCGTTTCCTCAAGGTCACCGACAAGGTCGGCCTCGGGAAGAAGCTCTTCTCGGACTGGCGCTACGAGGCGGACGGCTCGCCCAAGCCGGGCTTCCCGCTCAACGACCCGAAGCACGCGGGCGCCCAGGTTCTGCTCGCGGGGCACAACTTCGGCTGCGGATCCTCGCGCGAGCACGCGCCTTGGTCGCTCGTCGACTACGGCTTCCGCGCGGTGATCGCGACGAGCTTCGCGGACATCTTCGGCGGCAACGCGCTCAAGAACGGGCTGCTCCCGATCGTGCTCGAGCCGGCGCTGCACGCGGAGCTGCGGGCGGCGGTGGAGGCCGACCCGAACGTGGAGATCCACGTGGACCTCGCGTCCCAGACGGTGACCCTGCCGAGCGGCAAGAGCGCGAGCTTCCCGGTGGACCCCTTCGCCAAGACCATGCTGCTCGAAGGCGTCGACGAGCTCGGCTACCTGCTGGCCAAAGACGACGCCATCGCGGCCTTCGAGGCCCGTCGTGCCTGATCGCGAGACCTCGCGACCGTCAGCGCGCCCGAGGCCCACGACGCCGCTCGTGGGGACGCCGACGGATCTCCACCTCTACGACACCACGCTGCGCGACGGAACCCAGCGCGAGGGGCTCTCGCTCTCGGTCGACGACAAGCTCCGCATCGCGGAGCGCCTGGGCGCGTTCGGCATGCGCTTCGTCGAGGCCGGCTGGCCGGGCAGCAACCCGAAGGACGCCGCGTTCTTCGCGCGCGCGAAGGGTCGCCGCTTCGGTGACGCCACGATCGTCGCGTTCGGATCCACCGCGCGCCCCGGCATCGCGCCCGACGACGACCTGCAGCTCCGCGCGCTCCTCGACGCGGAGACGAGCGTCGTCACCATCTTCGGCAAGTCGTGGACGCGGCACGTGGAGGACGTGCTGCTGACCACGCGCGACGAGAACCTCCGCATGATCGAGCGCAGCGTCGCGTTCCTGCGCGCGCGTGGTCGCCGCGTGATCTACGACGCGGAGCACTTCTTCGACGGCTACGCGACCGATCGTGACTACGCGCTCGCGACGCTTCGGGCCGCGCAGGACGGAGGCGCGGAGACGCTCGTGCTCTGCGACACCAACGGCGGCTCGTTGCCCTGGACGATCGACGAGGTGGTGCGCGACGTGCGCCGCTCGCTGACCGCGCCGATCGGCGTGCACTGTCACGATGACTCCGGCTGCGCGGTCGCCAACAGCCTCGCCGCGGTGCGCGCGGGCGCGACGCAGGTGCAGGGAACCGTCAACGGCTACGGCGAGCGCTGTGGAAACGCGAACCTGCTCACGGTGGCCGCGGACCTGGAGCTCAAGCTCGGCCGGCGCTGTCTGCCGGAAGGCAAGCTCGCGGAGCTCACGTCGCTCTCGCGTTTCGTCGCGGACCTCGCGAACCTGCCTCCCGACGCGCACGCGCCCTACGTGGGCAAGAGCGCGTTCGCCCACAAGGGGGGGGTGCACGTGAGCGCGATCCGGCGCGACGCGGGCAGCTACCAGCACGTGGAGCCGGAGCTCGTGGGCAACGAATGCCGCGTGGTGGTCAGCGAGCTCTCCGGGAAGAGCAACGTGCTCTCGAAGGCGGAGGAGCTCGGGTTGCGCGTCGAAGGTGGGGAAGGGCGCGTGCTCGAGACCATCAAGGAGCGCGAGGCGCGCGGCTACTCGTACGAGGCGGCCGAGGCTTCGGTCGCGCTCTTGGTCGAGCGTCAGCGCGCGGACTACGCGCCGCCCTTCGTGGTGCTCGACTACCGAACCGGCGTCGCGCGTCGTCGCGGCACCGCGCCCTGGAGCGAAGCGACGGTGAAGGTCGCGCTCGGCACGAACGACGAGGACGTGCGCGTGTCGGCGGGCGAAGGCAGCGGTCCGGTGGCGGCCCTCGACGTCGCGCTGCGCGAGGCGCTCAAGTCGGCGTACCCCGCGCTCGAGAAGATCCACCTCGTCGACTACAAGGTCCGCATCCTCGACGGACACGACGGCACCGACGCGACGACGCGGGTGTTGCTCGAGTGCGAGCGCGACGGAATCCGCTGGAGCACGGTCGGGGCGAGCAAGAACATCGTGGAGGCCTCCCTCGAAGCGCTCGTCGACGGCTACGAGTACGGCCTCCGTCACTTCCCCGAGGCGCCTTCCGTCACGAGCGCCGCGAGCGCGGTCGCGAGCGCGGATTGAGCTCGACAAGAGCTTCACCTCGCGAAGAACGCGCTAACTGAATCCCGCCCCCAAAGCCGATTGATCACGACGGAAACCCGAATGAGACAACGCATCGTCCTCCTCCCCGGCGACGGCATCGGCGTCGAGATCGTGGCCGCGACCCGCAAGGTGCTCGACGCGCTCGCCGCCTCGCACGGGCTCGACTTCGAGTTCCAGGAGCGCCTGATCGGCGGCGCCGCGATCGACGCGGTGGGTGATCCGCTGCCCGAGGTCAGCCTCGACGCGTGCCGAGGCGCGGACGCGATCCTGCTCGGCGCGGTGGGCGGCCCGAAGTGGGACGATCCGAAGGCGAAGATTCGCCCCGAGCAGGGTCTGCTGCGCATCCGCAAGGCGCTCGGCCTCTACGCGAACCTCCGCCCGGTGAAGGCGTGGCCTGCGCTCCTCGACGCCTCGCCGCTGCGGCGCGAGCGCATCGAGAACGTCGACCTGCTCTTCGTCCGCGAGCTCACGGGCGGCATCTACTTCGGTGAGCCGCGCGAAGAGGGCAGCGAGCGCGCGCTCGACACGATGGTCTACACGCGCCCCGAGGTGGAGCGTGTGGTGGAGATCGCGTTCCGGCTCGCGGCGGAGCGCAAGAAGAAGGTGACCAGCATCGACAAGGCGAACGTGCTCGCGTCGATGCGCCTCTGGCGCCAGGTCGCGATCGACGTCGGCGCGCGGCACCCGGAGATCAAGCTCGAGCACCAGCTCGTCGACTCGATGGCGATGCGCCTCGTCACCGATCCCGCGTCCTTCGACGTGATCGTCGCGGGCAACATGTTCGGCGACATCCTCTCCGACGAGGGCGCGGTGCTCACCGGCACCCTCGGCCTGCTTCCCTCGGCCTCGCTGGGCGATCCGGGCACGCCGGGCCTCTACGAGCCCATCCACGGCAGCGCGCCCGACATCGCGGGGAAGGGCGTCGCGAACCCCGTCGCCACGGTGCTCAGCGCCGCGATGATGCTCCGCCTCTCGCTCGGTCGCGCCGAAGCGGCCGCCGCGCTGGAGGCCGCGGTGGAGCGTGCGATCCGCGACACCCGAACCCGCGACCTCGGAGGCAAAGCCTCCACCGTCGAGATGGCCGACGCGATCGTCGCCGCCATCGAAGCGTGACCGCTCCCCGAACGCTCACTTCTCTGCCGCACTTCCGCGAACCCTCGAGCTCGAGCCATGACCGACACCGACACGACCCACACGCGCAAACAGGCCAAGCCCGAGCGGCGCCCCGTCACGCCCTACTTCGATTTGAAGAAGGATCCGAGCGGTCGGCGCTACATGGAGGTGAAGCTTCGCGGCATCGCGCTCTTGCGCCTCGTGCTCTCCAACAAGGGCACCGCGTTCACGCAAGAGGAGCGCATCTCGCTCGAGCTCGACGGATTGTTGCCGCCGCAGGTCGAGACGCTCTCCGATCAGATCGCGCGCGTCTACGAGGGCTTCCGCACCGCGCCCTCCGATCTCGCGAAGTACCAGTTCCTGCGCGAGATCCAGGAGCGGCAGGAGATCCTCTTCTACGCGCTGCTCGAGCAACACCTCGAGGAGATGTTGCCCATCGTCTACACGCCGACCGTCGGCAAGGCGGTGCAGCAGTTCAGCCACATCTACCAGACGCCGCGCGGGCTCTCGTTCTCGCCCATCAACATCCACCGCGCCGAGCGCACGGTGCAGAGCTACCCGATGGACGACGTGCGCATGATCGTCGTCACCGACTCGTCGGCCATCCTCGGCATCGGCGATCAGGGCTACGGCGGCCTCGCGATCCCGATCGGCAAGCTCGCGCTCTACACCGTCGCGGGCGGCGTCAGCCCCTTCCACACCATGCCCGTCGCGCTCGACGTGGGCACCGACCGCATCGACCTCATCAACGACCCGCGTTACCTCGGCGTGCGTCAGCGGCGCCTGCGCGGCGCGGATTACGACGACTTCGTCGATCGCTTCGTCACCGCGATCAAGCACCGCTGGCCCAAGGCCGTCATCCAGTGGGAGGACCTCTCGAAGACGGCGGCCTTCGAGGTGCTCGAGCGCTATCGCGACGTCACGCCGAGCTTCAACGACGACATCCAAGGCACCGGCGCGGTGGCCCTCGCGGGCGTGCTCCAAGCGTGCGAGCTCGAAGGCGAGTCGATCGCGGATCACACCTTCGTGATCCACGGCGCGGGCGCGGGCGGCGTGGGCGTCGCGCAGGCGATCGTCGACGGCCTGATGGGCGCGGGGCTCTCGAAGGAAGACGCGCACGCGAAGGTCTTCGTGCTCGACAGCCGCGGGCTCTTGATCGAAGGCCGCAGCGTCGAGGCCTACAAGCAGCCCTTCGTGCAGCCCAAGACGCGCGTCGCGGATTGGAAGACCGAGAGCGGCACGCCCGATCTGCTCGAGACGGTGATCCACAGCGGCGCCACCGTGCTCCTCGGTCTCTCGGGTCAGCCCGGCGCGTTCGACGAGCCGGTGGTGCGCGCGTGCGCCGCGAACTGCGAGCGCCCGATCGTCTTCCCGCTCTCGAACCCGACCACCAGCAGCGAAGCGCATCCCGCCGAGGTGCTCGCGTGGACGGATGGCAAGGCGCGCGTCGCGACCGGCTCGCCCTTCGGCGACGTGCGCTACGAGGGCAAGACGCAGATCGTCGGTCAGGGCAACAACGCCTTCATCTTCCCCGGCCTCGGCATGGGCGCGATCCTCGCGGACGCGAAGAAGGTGACCGACGGTATGGTGCGCGCGGCGGCCTACGCGCTCGCGGCGTACACGAAGGAGCGCTACACGACCGAGCGCCGCATCTACCCGCCGGTGAGCGATCTCCAGGAGACCTCGCGGCGCGTGGCGGCCGCGGTGATCCTCGCCGCGATCGAGGATGGCGTCGCGCAGAAGGCGAACCTTCCGAGCACGCCCGAAGCGGTGCGCGCGTACGTGGAGGAGCGCTTCTGGAAGCCGGAGTACCTGCCCTTCGTGGGCGGGTGAGCGTTCGGTGGTGATCGCTCAGGTCGTGATTCGGCCGTCGGTGTTCGTCGGGTGACCGTCCGCCGCTCGCGTACGAGGCGATCGTCCGCGGAGCGACCGTCCGTGAGGTGATCGTCCGCGGAGCGATCGTCCGTGCGGTGTCGTTCAGGGGCTCGACCGATCGCGCGATGACCCTCGAGCGGCGCGGCGTCGTCGCGTCCACGCGGCGAGAGCGAGGAGCGCGAAGGCGCCGTCGCCCGCGCTCGTCGCCCTGCAGCCGCAGCCACCGCTCATGTCGGATCCCTCGTCGCCACCGTCCGCCCGCACCCCGCCGTCGACGTTCGGTCCGCCGTCGGGCCGCGGCGGAGGCGGCGGAGGGGCGCGGAGCAACCACGCGACGGTTCGCCGGACGACCGTCTCGTTGCCCGCGAGGTCGGACACGCGAGCGCGCACCTCGACCTCGGGATCCGAGAGCGGCGCATCGAGCGTCACGCGCACCACGCCGTGCGCGTCTGCGGGCACCGAGAGATCCGTCGCGCACGCCTCGCCTTCGAGCACGCAGAGCTCGAGCGAGCCGACGTCGACGCCCTCACCGAGATCGACGGTGCCGACGTGCAGCGCGGTCACGCGATCACCGTCGACCGTGGCGGCGAGATGGAGCGTGGGCCGCTGAGTGTCGCGTCGCTCCATCGGGCCCCCGGCCGCGCCGATGTCGATCCAGCGCGCGAGCACGCCGAGCTCTTCGGCGGTGATCTCCGTCTCGTGCGCGACGCCGAAGTCGATGTCGCGCACCTCGGGGCGATCCGCGTCGCCGTAGGTCGCGTCGGTGCGCCCGTCGGTGCGCGCGCCCGCGGCCTTTGCCCCGCCCGG
>ERZ761602.7699-NODE-7699-length-11255-cov-3.345804_pt1 | contig 11255 bp, 7 predicted proteins | sample MGYA00512165_ERZ761602 | MGnify/ENA primary metagenome ERZ761602 (study PRJEB28899, sample SAMN02445085) | bioreactor sludge metagenome | biome: EBPR sludge; isolation source: Thorneside wastewater treatment plant | place: Australia: Brisbane, Thorneside... | reverse complement strand
GGCGCGAACGGCGCCCGTGCGGCGTCGTCGCCGTCGATCCGGGAGACCGTGACGACGCGTCGCGCTCCGCGCTCGATCTCGCGAGCGAGCGCCTGACCAATCGCGATCGCCGTGCGCGAACGCTCTGGCTCGTCGGCGGGAAGAAACGTGGCCAGGCTCTCGCCGCCGCGCGCGATGAAGGCGGCGAGCGCGCCCTCGAAGAGGACGACCTCGGCCCCCGCGGCGCGTTGGGGCCGAGGCTCGCCTTCGGGCCATGGCGCGGCCGCACCGTAGGGGTTCGCCGGATCGGTAGCGGCCAAGACGATCGCTGGCGTCTCGCCCGACGGTTCGCGCAGCGCCCGCAGCCGATCGTCGACGCCGGGGCGCGCGAACTGGGCCGGCCCGAGGCCTTCGACGAAGTAGCCGCGGCGGACGCGCCCCGCGTCCTCCATCGCCTTGAGCACCGGGTAGACCGCGCTGAAGCCACCCGCGATGCCCTCGGTCTGGACCACCTCGCGCGTCACCACGCCGTACCGCTCGAGGAGGAGGCTCGCGAGCGCCGCGCGTCGGTCCGTCTCTACGGCGGCGGGCGCCCCATGCCCGGGGAGCAGCGCCCACCTGCCTTCGCTGCCGGGTGGCAGCGCCCTGCGCGTGCGAAACCGCGCCGGCCCCGCCCGCTCGCGCGGCGTGCCGAGCTTGAACAGCGAACGCACCGGCGCCGTGGTGTCGTTGGTCACGAGCCCCGAGAACACGAGGTTCCAGAGCGCGTCGAGCACGTCGCCTGCGAACCCGCCGACGTCCGAGACGATGTCGGCGAAGAAGACGGCGCCGCGCCGCTCGAGGACAGCGAGCACGTCGGCCGCGCGCGCGTGCGCCGGTGCGCCGGGCGGGGGAGCGAGCAGGCGATAGCGATCGGCGAGGTAGAGGGCGATGCGACCGTCGGCCGTGCCGATCGGCTCGACGCCCCGCCACACGATCTCGCCCGCCGCGCAGAGATCGTCCAGGTCGGATGCGCGAAAATCGCGCACGCGTCGCGGCAGCACGTCTTCGAACCAGACGCTCGCGGGGAGCGGCAGGCCCTCGAGCTGCTCGATCACCGAGAGCGTCGCGTCGCGCCCGGCCCGCGGCCGGTCGAGCCCGTGCCACGAGATCAAGAACCGACCGAGCGCAGCCGAAGAGACAGGCTCGACCTCGCGCCGCAAACGAGCGAGGCTGCGACGCTTGATGGTGCGGAGCACCTCGGGATCGCAGAGCTCGTCGCCCGTGCGGCCGGGCGTGAACGACCCCTGGAGCAGCTTGCCGCTCGCGACCCAGCCCGCGAGGGCCATCTCGGCCGCCCCGCGACCGAGGCCGTAGCGGGCCGCGAACTGACCGGCGGGGAAAGGCGCGTGGTTGCGCGCGTAGCGCCGCGCCAGCTCCTCGAGGGCGCGGGGCGCCGGCTCGAGGAACGCTTGCGGGACGCCGGGCGGCGGCGACACCCCGATCGCGTCGCGAAAGCGCCCCATGTCCTCGGCCGCGATGTAGCGCTCCTCGTGTGCGATCGCGATCTTCAGGATGCGGCGCGCGGCGAGCAGCTCGTCGACCAGGGCGCCGGCGTCGACCCCCTCTTCGGTGCGCGATTCGATCTCGTCGCGGCGCAGATCACCGAGGACGAGCAAGAGATCGTGCAGCCCGTCGGCGTGCCGCGCCTTGCGCCCCGACAGGTGCTGCAGCATCGCCTCGGTGTCGGCGATGGCCTCTTCGTCGAGCAGGTCGCGCAGCTCGACCTCTCCGAGGAGCTCTCGCAAGCGCTCTTGATCGAGGCTCAGCGCCTGGGCGCGGCGCTCGGCGAGCGGGGCGTCGCCCTCGTACATGAACGCGGCGACGTACGAGAAGAGGATGCCGCTCGCAAAAGGCGACGGGGCCGTCACATCGAGCGAGACGACCCGCACCGCGCGCTCGGCGACGCGCTGGAGGAGCGCGGTGAGCGCCGAGACATCGAGGACGTCCCGCAGACACTCTCGGTAGGTCTCGAGCACGATGGGGAACGACCCGTACTTCGAGGCCACGCTCAAGAGGTCGGCGGCGCGCTTGCGCTGCGCCCAGAGCGGGCTGCGCTTGCCGGGCATCCGGCGCGGCAAGAGGAGGGCGCGGCCAGCGTTCTCGCGAAAGCGAGACGCGAAGACCGCCGTCTTGTCGAGGCCGCGCACCACGAGCTCCTCGACCTCTTCGTGCGAGGGGATGAACGCGTCGATCTCGGGCGCGGACTCGACGTCGGGCAATCGAAACACGATCCCGTCGTCGGTCCAGATCGCATCGATGTCGAGGCCGCGCTCGTCGCGCAGCTTGGTCGTCACCGCGGTGGCCCACGCCGCGAGGATGCGCGAGCCCACCGGGGTGAGGACGCAGATGCGCTGATCGCCGAGCTCGTCGCGGAAGCGCTCGATCACGATCGTCCGATCGCTCGGCACCTCGCCCGTCGCCTCGCGCTGCTCGTGGACGTACCGCGCCAGGTTCCGCGCGGCGCGCTCGTCCAGGTCGTACGCGGTCGACAGGTGCTTCTGCGCGGCCGGCTCCTGCATCTCGGCCAGCGCCCGCGCGAGGGCGCCGATGCGGAGGCCGAGCTCGAGCGGGCGCCCCGGCTTGTCGCCCTTCCAGAACGGCATCTTGCCCGGCTCGCCGGGGGCGGGGGTGACGAGCACCCGGTCGTGCGTGATCTCCTCGATCCGCCAGGAGCTGGCCCCCAGCAGGAACACCTCACCGACGCGTGACTCGAACACCATCTCTTCGTCGAGCTCGCCGACGCGGACCGCCTTGTCGCCGCCCGCGAAGAACACGGGGAAGAGGCCGCGGTCGGGGATGGTGCCGCCCGAGACGACCGCGAGGCGGCGCGCGCCGTGCCGAGGAGACAGCTCACCCGTCACGCGATCCCACACGACGCGGGGCCGCAGCTCGGCGAACTCGTCCGAGGGGTAGCGCCCGCTGAGCATGTCGAGCACGCCCTCGTACGCGCTGCGCGGCAGCGACGCGAACGGCGCCGCGCGGCGCACGACGTCGTAGAGCTCGGCCTCACCGATCGGACCGAGCGACACGTGGGCGACGATCTGCTGCGCGAGCACGTCGAGCGGATTCTCCGGCACCACCGTCGCCTCGACCTCTGCTTCGCGCATCGCCTGTGAAGAGGCGGCGCACGCGAGGAGATCGCCACGGAACTTCGGGAAGAGGACGCCCTTGGAGACGAGGCCCGCCTTGTGGCCCGAGCGGCCGACGCGCTGAAGCCCGGCTGCGACGCTCGGCGGGGCCTCGATGAGCACGACGAGATCGACGGCGCCCATGTCGATGCCGAGCTCGAGCGAGCTCGTCGCGACGATGGCGGGGATGTCGCCCGACTTGAGCCGATCTTCGATGACCACCCGGCGATCGAGCGCGACCGACCCGTGGTGGGCGAGGGCGATCTCTTCGCCAGCGAGGTCGTTGAGCGCGGCCGAGAGGCGCTCGGCGGTGCGCCGGTTGTTCACGAAGACGAGCGTGGTGCGGTGGGCGCGGATCAGCTCGACGATGCGCGGGTAGATCGATGGCCAGATCGAACGGCTCGTGTCGTTGCCGCGCGGGCCCGCCTCTTCACGGTCGGCGAGCGCTCGAAAGTCGTCGACGGGCAGCTCGACCTTGACGTCGACGGCGCGGCGCGCCCCCGCGTCGACCACCTGCACCGGGCGCGCGACGCCGCCTTGCGCGACGCCCCCGAAGGCGCGGGCGATCACGTCGGCCGGCCGCGCCGTCGCCGACAAGCCGACCCGCTGGAGCGGGGGGATGTCGGGCGCGCGCAGCGTCTCGAGGCGCTCGAGCGAGAGAAACAGATGAGCGCCGCGCTTCGTGCCCGCGACGGCGTGGATCTCGTCGACGATCACCGTCTCGACCGACGCGAAGTGCTTGCGCGCCTCCGACGTCAAGAGCAGGTACAACGACTCCGGCGTCGTGATGAGGATGTCGGCCGACGAGCGGACGAGCTGCGCGCGCTCGCGCTGCGGCGTGTCGCCCGATCGCACCGCCACGATCGGCGAGCGCACGCGGACGCCCATGCGCTGCGCCGCCGCAGTGATGCCGACCAGCGGCGCGCGGAGGTTGCGCTCGACGTCGACCGCGAGCGCCTTCAGAGGCGAGACGTAGACGACGCGGAGACGCGGCTCGTCGTCGGCCGCGAACAGGATACGGTCGAGCGCGCCGAGGAACGCGGCCAGCGTCTTGCCGCTACCGGTCGGCGCGAGCACGAGCGTCGATCGACCTGCCGCGATGGGCGGCCATCCGAGACGCTGCGCGGCGGTGGGCTCGCCCAGCGTCGAGCGGAACCACGCGCGCACCGGCTCGCGGAATGCGTCAAGCGGATCCACCGCGGAGTCGTAGCACGGCGCGAGCCACCGCGCGCGCGCCACCCGCGAGCGCGTCGAGCACCGTGCCGCGCGCGTCGCCGCGCACCGCGTGGATCGACACAAGCTGCCGAGCCGACGTCATCAGCTTCTGCTTGTACTGGGCCTCGCCCTCGAGAAAGTCGTACTCGGTCAGCCCTTCGTCGATCGCGCGCTTGATGGCCGCGAGATGCGAGACGATGCCCGGCCGCACCTGCTTGGGGACGTCGAGCGCGCGGCCGGCCTGGTAGAACGACAGCTTCTTGTCGGCGACGAAGCTGTAAAGAACCGCGATGGGGCGGCCATGCGCGACGAGCCAGGAGAGATCGAGCCGCACGTCGCCGCCGCCGAGCCACCGGCGGGTGACCTCGCGATGGAACGCCGTGAACCGCTCGCTGCGAAACACACCGTCACCGCCCCATCGTTCGCGATGGAGCTTCTCGAGGATCGATAGCCCCTCGGCCAAGCTGGCGTCGCACTCGGCGCGCACCAACCGCGGCGCCCCGCCTGCCCACTTCTCGAAGTCTCGCAGCGCCTTGCGCGCGTAGTAGCGGCGGTCCGCGTCGAGCTGCCCGAGGTAGGCGTCGAACGAGCCGGGCAACGTGACGTAGGGGCTCGCGCCGTGACGGCGAACTGCGACCGTGCAGCCGCGCTCGAGGAGCGCGTCGCCGAGCGCGATCGACGCCTCGTCTGCTTCGTCGATGGCGGGGAGCACGACGTCGTCCCACCGCGACGATGAGGCGAGGAGGTGATCGGCGACCGCTGCGGCGACCTGGCGGGCGCGCCCGGGCGCGGCGAGGAGCCCGCCGTAGTCGGAGCAGATCTCGTCGGCGCGCTCTTCACCCGAGCCCATCAGATCCAAGCGCACGCGTGGCCCGGGGTCGGTGAGGACGAGGCGCCGCACGAACACGGCCACGCCCTCCAGCGTGCCGTCCGCGCCACGAACCTCGACGCCGGCCACCCGCCGCCGCCCCCCGATTGGGGTCGCGGGGCTGCTCCCCATCGCGTTCCACCACGCCCCGATCCAATCGGGGTGCTTGGCCGGCGGGCCCGCGGAGCGACGCCACAGATCCGCCCAATCGCGCGAAAGCGCCCGCAGCTGGCTCGGATCGTCGATGGCGGAGGCGCGCATGGAAGGCAAAAAGACCCCGGACGGAGGCGAAGCCGTCGAACCCGTCGAACAAGCTACGGCCTCGCCGGCTGTCGCGAGCAAAAAAGGCGCCGGAACGCGCGGGCCCGTGCGCACGTCGGGGCAACTCTGCACGTGCCCTGATACGTCCGTTTGCCCTACGACATGCCCTCCTGTAGGACAATTCGGTGGCGCCTCAAGAGAGCCGGCCCGTGTTCATCGATCGGCTGGGGCGGATCGTGCTCGGGGCCGCGGCGCTCGGCGTGTTCTTGCTGGCCGCGTGGGCGCTCATGCCGCTCTTCGCGCCGCTCATGTTCGCCGTTTGGTTCGCCGCCATCCTTCGCCCCTTCTCGGACCGGGTGACGCGCGTCGCCGGCGGCCGCGCCAGCGTCGGGGCGGGCGCGAGCGTGGCGCTCGTCATCGTGCTCCTGATCCCCTTCGCGCTCGTGATCAGCAGCCTGGTCACGAGCGTGATCGCGTTCGTGCGACAGCTGCTCGCGTCGTCGGAGGTCCAGCTCGCGCTCGAGAAGCTGGTGTCGTCGAACGCCGCAGAGCCCCAGAGCGAGCCGGCCGTGCGCTGGTTCGATCTCGCGAGAAACCACGGGATGACGGCGTGGGACACCCTCAGCGGGCTCGCCGGAGCGGGGGCGTGGGCCCTCATCGTGCTGCTCGTCTTCTTCGTCTCGCTGTTCGAGTTCCTCGCGTACGGCAAGACGATGTGGGCCTGGGCGGTCGACCACGTCCCGTTGACCCCGACCGTCATCGATCGGCTCGCGCGGGCGTTCATGGAGACCGGCCGCGGGCTGATCGTCGGCGCGGGGCTCACCGCGCTCGCGCAGGCGCTCGTGGCCGTCCTCGGCTACGCGCTGCTCGGGGTCCCGCGTGCGTTGATCCTCGGCGCCATAACGTTCATCTGCGCCTTCGTCCCCGCGATCGGCACCGCGGTCGTGTGGGCCCCGGTCGCAGCCGGGCTGGCGCTCCGCGGGGACACCACCAAGGCCGTCATTCTCGTCGTCATCGGCATCTTCGGCGTCGGGATGGTCGACAACATCGTGCGGCCGTTCTTCCAGCGCTGGGGCGGGCGACTGCAGCTTCCGGCGTTCCTCCTGCTCTTGGCCGCGTTCGGCGGGCTCTCGGCGTTCGGCGCCATGGGTCTCATCATCGGCCCGCTCGCGCTGCGGATCGCCTCCGAGCTCCTGGCCATCGCCAAAGAGGCTCGCGACGTGCGGCCATTCGTCGAGGGCTGACCGGGGGAGCGCCGCCCCGTCGGCTCAATCGATTCGCACGACCGCCTGGCCCGTGAACCAATTGAAAGCCAAATAGCGGTAACGAAAACCGTACGCTCGGACCGCCTCGCCGAACGCGCGGTGCTCGTCCTCTCGCCAGCGATCGTTGCCGATGTACTCGTCGAACACCAGCACGCACCCCGGACCGATCGACGGCGCGAGCAGGGTGAGCACATCCCGGGCGCTCGAATAGAGATCGCTGTCGACGTGAATGAGCCGCGGCGGTCGGTCGCCGCGGGCGACGTAGGCGGGCAACGTGTCCGCAAAGAGCCCCACGTGTAGCTCCACGCCGGCGGGCAGATCGGGGACCTCGCCCGCGGTGGTGAACGCGCCGGCGGCGCGCCCATACCAGGGCTCGGGCAACCCTCGAAACGAGTCGAACGCGTGAAGCGCGTCGGCGTGGTCGGCGAGGATGCGCGTGCTCGTGCCGTGGCGCACGCCGAACTCCAGAACGGGGCCGCGCTCGGTCGCCTCTTCGAGGGCGAACAGCAACGTCTCGCGCGACGACGCGAAGAAGCGCGTGGCGCCGCCTCGATGCTCGAGGGCGTAGCGAACGGCGTCGAGCGGCGCCGCCGCGCGCGCGCTCAACGCGTCGTGCGCCCGCCGCGCGGGCTCGACCATCCCCGCGAGCGCCAGCGCCGCGCCCCATTGGAGGCGAGCGAGCTCCCACGTCGGATCGAGGGCAACCGCTCGCTCGGCGGCTTCGATGGCCGCGCTCGGGTCGCGATCGTCGAACAGCGCTCGGTGCAGCTCCAGGTGCAGCGCCGCGGTCTCCGGGGCGAGGAGGACCGCGCGGCGGGCCTCGCGGACCGCACCCTCGCGATCACCGGCCTCGAGGAGCGCGCGAACCAGGAAGAGCGACGCGCCCGAGAGCGAAGGGTCGAGCCGGGCGGCGCGCTCGAGGGCCGCGCGGCTCTCGGCGGCGCATCCGATCGAAGCGAGGCCGATGCCCACGTCGCGCTGCAGGCGCGTCTGGTGCGAGCGACGCGGCCATCGCTAGCGCGCCACGCGCCTCGCGCGCTCGCCCCGCCGCCGCGAGCGCCGAGCCCAGGTTCATCCGCGCATCGACGCGCTCGCCCCCTTCGAGCACCCGCCGATAGCCCTCGATCGCGCTCGGCAGATCACCCTTTCGGTGGGCGCGCAGCGCCAGCGTCAACGCGGCCGGTGCGGGCGCCGGATCGTGCCCGTAGCGAACCGGCCGCTTCTTCGCCGCTCCCGCCTTCGACCTGCGTGCCGGCATGCGCGGACGCCGATGCTACGCTGAGCCATGCGCCGCGCGCCCGCGTTCCTGTTCCTGCTCGGTTGCGCGGCGCCCGCCGGCGAGTCGGTGCACGGGGGTGATGCTGCGGGCTGCCCCAGCGGCACCCATCGAGACGGCGACGTGTGCCGGCCGCTCCTCGTGCTCGATTGTCCCGAGGGCTCGACGTTTCGCGAGGGGATCGGGTGCGTCGCGATCGTCGCTGCCGAACCGACCGCGCAGCCCGACGCGCCCCGTCCCGGCCCGAGCGGCGCCTCCCGTCCCAACTCGCCGCCCACCCGACCGACGGCGGCACCCAGCGTGACCACGCAGCCTGGCCCGCCGGTAGTAGAGAACCCGGTCCTCTTGCCCTGCGGATGCGCGCCTGGCGATCAGATGTGCCTCATGCAGTGCGGGCCGCGGCCCCTGCCGGTGAACCCCGCGCGACCGACGCGCGACTTCGATCGCACGACTGCATCCCACGGTCTCATCGGCGCGGCGCGCGCCGCCCAGGTGTGCCGGCGTATCCCGGGGCCCACCGGTCCGGGCAAGGTGAAGCTCGTATTTCAGCCGAGCGGGACGGTGAAGACAGCGACCATCGACCCACCCTACGACGGCACGCCCACGGGCGAATGCGTGCTCAAGCTGTTCGTGCAGGTGACCGTCCCGCCGTTCGAAGGCGAGCCCGTCAGCGTCGCCAAGACGTTTCGGATCGACTGATCGCCAGCTCTGACGACGCGAGCTACTTGGCGACGTCGACCGTTCCGTCGGCGACGATCGCCGCCGTGGGGGCGTCGACGGGATCGTTGCAGGTCTTGACCTTGTCGCCGCTGCGCGCAACGGGGCGGTCCTCGACCAACACCCGCTCCGAGCCCTCGATCACGACGCCCTCGTTCTTGGGCGGCTTGTCGAACTTCTTGGACGGCGGCGGGACGTGCTTGCGGTCGTTCGTCGTCGTCGTGTCGATCGTCGCCGCCGGCTTGTCGTCGAAATAGACGCTCTCGGCGAGCTTGCCGTCGAGCTTGCCCTCGAACGGGAACGGGGTCGGCGCGCCGTCTACCAGGTGGACATCCACCCCCACCACCCGATCGCCCTCTTTTGCGGCGGGGGCGAGCGAGACGTCGTTGGTCACCTCGTCGTCAGCGTTCGGCATCTTCTCTGAGCCGGAGGATACGCGAGCGGAGCTTCTGGATGGCGTCTTTCTGCGCCGGGGTCATGGCGACGTCGTCGTCGTCGAGCTCGTCGATCTGCCCCTTCTCGGCGGCCGCCGGCTTCTTCTTCTTGCTCTTGGCCTTGTCGAGCTCGGCGCGGTCTACCCTGTCCTCGCAGGCGGTCGGGTCGCCGGCGGCCACGGGCTCGCGCGCATACCGAAGCAAGTCGACCGAGATCTTGGTGATGTCGGTCTCGACGACGATCCTCAGCGGCGTCTTGCGCTCGTCGGCGGATATCCAGAGCGAGAACGGGCGCTCGCCCTTGGCGAGCGGCTTGAGGGTCTTCTCGGAGATGCGCGTGGCGACGCCGTCGATTCGCAGCGAGTCTTGCGAGCCCTGCGCGGTGAGGATCGCGTCGTGCCCGGCGAACACGACGTCGGCGCGATACAGGCCGCGGCCCAGGGTGACGAAGAGATAGCCGCGCTCGCCCTCGGCGGGCTCCCAACGGCGGAGGTACCCGAGGAACGTGTGCGCGTCGTGCGGCACCTGCTCGATCGGCAGCTCGACGCGGCGCCGGATGTGCTTCGGATCTTTTTCGGGCTGGTAGCGGATCTGGTGCACCCGGTATCCGCCCTCGGTGTAATCCATCTCGAGCAGGCTTCGTTTCTCGCCGTTGACGATGTCCCACCGCCCCTCGAGCGGAGCGTTGTTGTCGAGATCGATGAGCCCCCAGGTGTCGGCGGTCGCGTCGGAGAGCAGCGAGAGGAGCCCCGAGCTGCCGCTCTCGGTCTCGACCGGGAGCGCCGACTTGCCGTCGGCGAGGCACCGCTTACCCACGCGGAGCGACCCACGGCCGGCGACGACGCCGTCTAGCGAGAGCTGCGCCTCGAGCACCTCACCCTCGTGGAACGTGGCGCCGACCGATCGGACGGCCTTGGTCGGGGTGCCCGTCTCGGCGTGCTGATCGATCGGCGTCGGAAAGAGGACCTGGCACGCGGCGAGGAACGGCAAACAGAGGGCGAGGGTACTTCTCATGGGTCAGGCGGTTCGCTGGTCGCGTGGTAGGTGTTCGCAGTCGTTGGAGGCTCGGAGGCTGAAGATCACGCCACGACCGAGGGGCACGGTGGTTAGACGGACGAAGGCGCAGTGATTCAGGTGGATCCGCTCCCACTCCCAGGGAACGGGCGGCAGCCCGAGCAAGAGTGCGACGGCGACGGAGTTGGTTCCGCCGTGCCCGACGATGACCACACGGCCCAGATCACGCTCGAAGATCCACATCGGAGCCTCTTCGCCCTCGACCCGGCGACCGCCGCGCGCCGCGAGGAGCCCGTCGACCGCTCGCTTGATGCGGGTCGCGAAGACGCGGAAGCTCTCGCCGCCGGGGAGGCCGTCCCACCACGCCTGCGGCTCGCGCTCGCGAGCCTTGCGAAACTCGCGCGCGACCTCGTCGAGCGAGAGGTGCGACCAATCGGGCAGGTTGAGCTCGCAGAGCTCGGGCACGATCTGGTGCTCGACACCGAGCCGCGCCGCGATCGGCCGCGCCGTCTCGACGGCGCGACGCGCGCTCGACGAGATGACCTCGGAGGCCCCCCGTCGCGACAAGCGCTCGGCGACGCGCAGCGCCTGATCGGACCCGAGCGGCGTGAGCCCTGGATCCATCTGCGGTTTGCCCTCGTCGGCCCACGCCGGCTGACCGTGCCGGACGAACAATAGCTCCAACGTTAGCGAGTCTAGCAGCCGCGCCGGGTCGTGGTAGCGTCGCCGGCCATGGCCAAGCTGGATTGGGTCGACGTCGTCGACCAGGCGCTCACCCGCGTCGACAAGGCGATGGACCGGTTCCGCAAGACGCCGCGCCGCCGCCTGCTCGACGTGCCGGTTCCGCCCCCCGCGCCCGACCCGTTCAGCGTCGCTGCACCGGCCGCGGGGCCGGCCGCCGGCGCGGGGCCGGCTGCCGCCGCCACCGAAGCGCCCACCGAGCGGCCGCTCGGCGACCCCGAGCTCCCCGTCCAGATCTACGGCAAGCGCTCGTGCATGTGGAGCGGCCGCGCGGTGAAGATCTTCCAAGAGCTCGGCATCCCCGCGAAGTTTTAC
>ERZ761602.7698-NODE-7698-length-11256-cov-3.825283_pt1 | contig 11256 bp, 10 predicted proteins | sample MGYA00512165_ERZ761602 | MGnify/ENA primary metagenome ERZ761602 (study PRJEB28899, sample SAMN02445085) | bioreactor sludge metagenome | biome: EBPR sludge; isolation source: Thorneside wastewater treatment plant | place: Australia: Brisbane, Thorneside... | reverse complement strand
GCGCAAGGCGGACCTGCGCGCCGCCGCCGCGCCGGCCCTGCGGTCCGAAGTTCGGGCCGCAGGGGAACTCGTCACAACACAACGATGAACTGGACCGCACCAACCGCCCTGCGGGCGCCCGCCGAGGCGGCCCGGAGCGGTCAGATCAGGAAATCGCCCGCGTCGAGCGTGCCGAGGTCGATGTCGCGCAGCACCACGGTCGAGCCGCGGCCGAGGTCGAAGGTCACGTCGTCGCCCGTCTGGCGGCCGAGGCCGAGCACTTCCGACGCGTTCGAGAAGTTGAAGTCGGTCAGGTCGAGGCGGTCGACGTTGATCGCGAAGTCGGCCACCACGTCGCGTCCGTCGCCAGGCTCGAACTCGAAGACGTCGCGCCCCGATCCGCCGCGCAGCCAGTCGTTGCCGCGTCCGCCGTCGAGCCGGTCGTTGCCGGCGCCGCCGTGCAGGTGGTCGTTCCCGGCGTCGCCATCAAGCTCGTCGTCGCCGGCGCCGCCGTAGAGCTTGTCGTTGCCCGAGCCGCCCTCGATCTCGTCATGGCCGGCGCCGCCATAGAGCAGGTCGTCGCCGCTCTCGCCGTCGATCTCGTCGTTGCCCACGCCGCCGTAGACGCGGTCGTTGCCCCCGCCGGCGTCGATCTCGTCGTGGCCGCCGAGGCCGCGGATGATGTCGTCGAGCCGGGTGCCGTCGATCTCGTTGCTGCGCTCGTTGCCGCGAATGTCGGCCATCTGTCGTCTCCGTGCTGTTGCCCATCGCCCCGTCGGGCGAACGCCCGTCATATGCGCCATGCGCCCTGACGCCGGTCTGACGCGGCGCGTCAGCATCCGGTCAGCCGCATGTCAGCGTCGGGTCAGGTTGATCCGCCAGCGTTGCGATGCCCGCGACGGGGCGTCCGTGCACTTATCTCATATTTTCAGGTGTATAGTCCGAGGCCCCTGCGCCATTCCGCGCCCGGTCGCGCCCTTGCGGAAGCGTTGCTGCGCTGCGAAGGCTGCGGGCGCCACGACGCCCCGTCCGACTCACCCGCCGGTATGGCTCATGTGCCGCGACATCTGCCCGGCGACATTCTGCCGGGAATAGTCGAAATCATGTCCCTTGGGCTTGCGGGCGATGGCGGCGCGGATCGCCGCCTCGAGCGGCGCGTCGTCGCCGGGACGGGCGCGCAGGGGCGCGCGCAGGTCCGCCTCGTCCTCCTGTCCAAGACACATGTACAGCTGCCCGGTGCAGGTCAGCCGCACCCTGTTGCAGCTCTCGCAGAAATTGTGCGTCAGCGGCGTGATGAATCCGATCCGCCCGCCAGTCTCCGCCACCCGCACATAGCGCGCCGGGCCGCCGGTTCGGTCCGCGGTGTCGGCCAGCGTCCAGCGCCGCTCCAGCTCGCGGCGCAGGTCGCGCAGCGCCCAGTACTGCTCGAGCCGATCCTCCTCGCCCATGTCGCCCATGGGCATGACCTCGATGAACGTCAGGTCGAAGCCCCGATCGCCGCACCAGGAGACCATGTCGTGGATCTCGTCGTCGTTGACGCCCTTGAGCGCCACCGCGTTGATCTTGACCGCGAGCCCCGCGGCGACCGCGGCGTCGATCCCGCCCAGCACCTGGCCGAGCCGGCCCCAGCGGGTGATGCGCGCGAACTTGTCCGCGTCGAGCGTGTCGAGCGAGACGTTGACCCGCCGCACCCCGCAATCGGCGAGCTCGCCGGCGAAGCGGCCGAGCTGGCTGCCGTTGGTGGTCAGCGTCAGCTCGCTGAGCGCGCCCGAGGCGAGGTGCCGCGACATCGCGCGAAAGAAGGTCATCACCCCCTTGCGCACCAGCGGCTCGCCGCCGGTTATGCGCAGCTTCTCGACCCCGAGCCCGACGAAGGCGGTGCAGAGACGGTCGAGCTCCTCGAGCGTCAGCAGCTCCACCTTGGGCAGGAACGCCATGTGCTCGGTCATGCAGTAGACGCAGCGGAAATCGCATCGGTCGGTGACCGAGACGCGAAGATAGCTGATCGCGCGCATGAAGGGATCGACCAGTCGTGGCGTCTGCTGCGACACGTTCTCGCTCCGGTTTCTCCGGATCTACGTCCCCGAGGCCGCGAGTTCAAGCCGCGGCCGGCGGATCGCACGCCCGGGGGCTTCCGCGATTTCGCCGCCCCTGCTAGATTGTGCTGCATTTGCGAACGAGGCGGTGTGATGCTGGATGCATTGATGGACGAGGAGATATCCTGGGACGCGATGCGCGCGAGCTACCGCTGGCCGCGGTTGCGCCGCTACAACATCGCGGTGGCGGTCTGCGACCGCTGGGCGCGGGCCGAGCCGGACCGACTGGCGCTGCGCTACCTGCGCCCGGACGGCGAGGTGCGCGACTGGAGCTACGTCCAGCTCGCGCGGGCGTCGCGGCGGCTGGCGAACGTGCTGCGGGCGCGCGGGGTGGGGCGCGGCGACCGGGTCGCGGCGCTCCTGCCGCAGACCCCGGAGGCGCTGCTCACGCATCTGGCCGCCTACCGGATCGGGGCCGTGGTGGTGCCGCTCTTCACCCTCTTCGGCGAAGACGGGCTGCGGTTCCGGCTGGCGGATTCGGGCGCGAAGGCGCTGGTGACCGACGGGCCGAACCTCGAGAAGGCGCTGGCGCTGCGGCCCGAGCTGCCGGAGCTGCGGGCGGTCTTCTCGATCGACGACCGCACCGGCGGCGCGCACGGCTTCTGGCAGGAGCTCGGCAAGGCGGCCGACGCCTTCCGCGACGAGCCGACCGCGGCGAACGACCCGGCGATGATCTGCTACACCTCCGGCACGACCGGGCCGCCCAAGGGCGCGCTCCACGCGCACCGGGTGCTCATCGGGCATCTGCCGGGCATCTCGCTGGCGCATGAGGGGCTGGGCCGGCCGGGCGACTGCCTGTGGACGCCGGCGGACTGGGCCTGGATGGGCGGCCTGACCAACGTGCTCCTGCCGGGGCTCGAGGCGGGCGTGCCGGTGGTGGCGCACCGCATGGCGAAGTTCGACCCCGAGCGCGCGGTGGCGCTGATGCGCGACCTCGGCGTGCGTAACGCCTTCCTGCCGCCGACGGCGCTGCGGCTGATGCGCCAGGCCGGGGTCTCGTCCTGTCCCGGGCTGCGCACCGTGGCCTCGGCCGGCGAGGCGCTGGGCGCGGAGACGCTCGAATGGGGGCGGGGCGCGTTCGGGCGCCCGATCAACGAATTCTACGGGCAGACCGAGTGCAACACGGTGCTCGGCAACTGCGCCGCGATGGCGGAGGTGCGGCCCGGGAGCGCCGGGCGCGCGGTGCCGGGTCACGAGGTGGCGATCCTCGGCGCGGGCGGCCGGCGGCTCGGCCCCGGCGAGGCCGGCGAGATCGCGGTGCGCGCCCCCGATCCGGCGATGTTCCTCGGCTACTGGGGCCGGCCCGACAAGACCGCCGAGAAGGTGGTGGACGGGTGGCTCCTCACCGGCGACGAGGCGGTGATGGACGCCGACGGCTACGTCTTCTTCTCGAGCCGTGTGGACGATGTGATCACCTCGTCGGGCTACCGGATCGGCCCGTCGGAGATCGAGGACTGCCTCACCGGCCATCCCGACGTGGCGCTCGCCGCCGTGGTCGGCGTGCCCGATCCGATCCGCACCGAGGCCGTCAAGGCCTTCGTTGTGCTGCGCGCGGGAGCCGACGCCGGCGGGCTGGCCGAGACGTTGATCGCGCGGGTGCGCGCGCGGGTCTCGCCGCATCTCGCCCCGCGCGAGGTCGCTTTCGTCCCGAGCCTGCCCATGACCGCGAGCGGCAAGATCCAGCGACGGCTGCTGCGCCAGACCTGAAGCTTTCAGCTGAAGGAACGCTCGACGAAATTCGTCGGGCTACTCGCAGTAATGGTATGCTTGCTCGCATTGAGTGAGTCGGCAATGCAGCTGCGGGGAGAGGCGCTGATGGATCCGACCGGGTTCGAGGCGTCGATCGAGCGCCTCGACGGGCTTGCCGACGTCTGGGCGGCGATGGTGCGCTTTGCGCAGGGCCGGGGCGTGCGGCGGCTCGGCTACCATCACCTGCCGCCGCCGAGCGCGCCGGATGCGGGGCTGCTGCGGATCGAGAACGACGGCTTCGGCGACGCGCTGCTGGCGCAGTATCTCGCGGCGCGGGCGGCGGGGCTCGCCGTGCTGGCCGCAAGCGCGCTGAAGGACGTGCAGCCCATCTATCTCGACGAGCTGGAGGCGCGGACGGACCTGAGCCCGCGCGAGCGGGCGCATCTGGCCGGCTATCGCGCTGCGGGCGTGGACAACGGGCTGGCCTTTTCGGTCTACGGCCCGAACGGGCGCAACGGGCTCCTTGCGGTCGAGCTGTCCGCGCCGACGCGCCTGCCGGCGGGCGAGCTCGGGGCGTTGCGCTGGGCGGGGCAGGCGATGCACCTGCGCTACTGCAACCTCCTGATCCCGCAGCTCGGCACGCCCCCGAGCCTGTCGGAGCGCGAGGCGGAGGTGCTGGCCTGGGTGGCGCGCGGCAAGTCGAACGCCTCGATCGCCGCCATCCTCGGGATTTCGGCGCACACGGTGGACGCGCATCTGCGGCGGATCTATCTGAAGCTCGGCGTGGTCGACCGCATCTCGGCGGCCCTGCGCGGGCTCGGGTTCGGCCTGATCCGGCTCGATGCCTGAACGTCACGTGATCGCGTTAGTCCGGTCACAGTATTGCTCGGCGTTATGCAAACGATTACCGCCCGCGCCATTGGCGGTGGGATGGCGTCGTGATGACCGAAACGAGATTTGACGACCCGCTGGTGCGGGCCCTGCGGCAGGGTGCGGAGGCGCTCCCCGACGATCTAGGCCAGTTGCGCGGCTATCTGCGGATCATCGACGGCCTCCTCGCCGAGAAGGCGGCCGAGCTGGAGCCGAACTGGGCGCAGGCCTCGGCCGTGGCGGCCGAGACCCACACCCTTCACATGCTCGAAGGCGCGGTGGCGGAGCGGGCGATCGCGGTCCGGGCGGCGGATCTCATCGAGGTGCGCTCCAAGCTCGCGCTCTGGCGGGCGCTGGCGGCCGGGGCGTCGGACGGGGATCTGGCCACGCCCCGGAGCCGCCTGATCCTGTCGATCGAGGCCGACCTCGAGCGGCTCTGCGCCCGGCCGCAGGCGCCGGTCGGCTGACCCGGGCCGTCACGGGAGGCGGCGGCTGGCCTCGCGGCGGGCGAATGGCTTGAGCGCGGCGCCGGGCCCGGCGAGGAACTCCCGGACGCGGGCGGGGTCGTGGACCGACAGGCTGCGCAGCCACCAGCCGACCGCCTTCTGGATGAACCAGTCGCGCTCGGAGGCGAGCCGCCCGGCCCAGCCGAGCACGCGCTCGCGCGCGGCGGACTCGGCTTGCGTCGGATGGGTGAGCTTGGCCCAGGGCAGGGTGGCGACGAGGGCGGCGCGACGCACCCACATGACCGGGTGTCCGAGCCAGGTCTCCACGACGTCGAGGCGGCCGGGATCGGCCACCAGCCGGCGCTCGACCGCCTTGCAGGCGTGATCGGCGACGGCCCAGGCGTCGAAGCTCGGGACCCAGCGCAGCGCCTCCGCCCAGACCAGCGGTTCGTGGTCGGGGATGCGGGCCTGGGTCAGCAGCCGCGCCGCTGCGATGCGGGCCTCGTGCACGTCGCTGTCCCACAAGGCCGCGGCGAGCGCCACACGCTCGGGGACGCCGCGTTCGGCCCGCCAGCGGTCGGCCAGCGCGTAGATGTCGGGCGCGCCCAGGCCGAGATAGCGGCGCGGCGCCTTGTGATAGGCCGCCATCGTCGCCGCCCGGGCCGGGTCGGCGCGAGCCTCCAGTTCCGCCAGGGCCGCGGTCACGTCTCCGACCACGCCATCACAGCCGCATCTCGGGCACGTGGTCGGCGACGATCAGCCGGGCGCTGGTGGCGGCGAGGATCTCGGGCACGCCGACGCCGGGACCGCGTTCGCGCAGGACAAGCCCCGCCTCGGTCGGCTCGATCACGGCCATCTCGGTGACGATCAGGTTCACGCGCCGGGTCGCGGTGAGCGGCAGCGTGCACTCGGGCACGATCTTGGGCTCGCCGCGGGCGGCGTGGACCATGGCGACCACCACCCGGCGGGCGCCCGCGACCAGGTCCATCGCGCCGCCCATTCCGGGGACCATCCGGCCCGGAACCATCCAGTTGGCGAGGTAGCCGCGCTCGTCGACCTGCAGCCCGCCGAGGACGGTCATGTCGAGATGCCCGCCGCGGATCAGCCCGAAGCTCATGGCGCTGTCGATCGAGGCCGCGCCCGGCACCGCGGTGACGAAGCCGCCGCCGGCGTCGGTCAGGCTCTCGTCCTCCATCCCCTCGGGCGGGCGCGAGCCGAGGCCGATCACGCCGTTCTCGGCCTGGAAGAATACGCCCTTCTCCACCGGAACGTAGGTCGCGACGAGGCTCGGCAGGCCGATGCCGAGGTTGACCAGCCAGCCCGGCTCGATCTGCGCCGCCACCCGGCGCGCGATGATCGTCTTGGGGTCGTCAGCCATCAGCCATGCCTCGCGATCAGGTGGTCGACCAGCACGCCCGGGGTCCGCACCGCGTCCGGGGAGATCATGCCGATCGGCATGATGTGGCTCGGCTCGGCGATCACGGTCGCGCCGGCGAGCGCCATGATCGGGTTGAAGTTGTGCGCGGTCAGCACGTAGGAGAGGTTGCCGGCGTAGTCGGCGAGGTGGCAGCCGAGCAGCGCGAAATCGGCGCGGATCGGCCGCTCGAGCAGGAAGGAGGCGCCGTCGATCTCGATCACGCGCTTGCCTTCGGCGACGACGGTGCCGACGCCGGTGGCGGTCAGCACGCCGCCGAGGCCGACGCCGCCCGCGCGGATACGCTCGACAAGCGTGCCCTGGGGAACGAGTTCGACGTCGATCTCGCCGGCGATCATCTGCGCCTGGGTCTCGGGGTTCAGCCCGATATGCGACGCCACCACCCGGCGGAGCGCCCCGGCGCTCACCAGCTTGCCGACGCCCACGCCGGGCATCGCGGTGTCGTTGGCGATCAGCGTCAGGTCGCGGGCCCCGCGCGCCACCAGCGCGTCGATCAGCCGGTGCGGCGAGCCCACGCCCATGAAGCCGCCGACCAGGATCGAGGCGCCGTCAGGCACCAGTTCCGCCGCCTCCTCGGCGCGGATCGCCGTCTTCATGCCGTCCCTCCGGTTCGTCGCCGCAGACCATGCCGGGTCGCGCAGGCGAGATCCACATTCCTGCGCACATCCGGGCGGCGTCGCAGACCGGGACTGGTCAAACGGGGCAGGGGCGCCACAATGTTCGGCAGGAGGCGCCCGCGATGATGCTGAGAACCATGCTGCTCGCCCTTCTGATCGCCGCGCCGGCGGGCGCGCAGGAGCAGGTGGATCTGGAGCTCGTCCTGCTCGCCGACGCGTCGGGGTCGATCGACGACGCGGAGATCGCGTTGCAGCGGCAGGGCTACGCCGAGGCGATGGCCGATCCGCAGGTGTTGTGGGCGATCGCCCATGGCGGGGCGCTGGGGCGGATCGCGGTGACCTACGTGGAATGGGCGAGCGCGCCGAGCCAGGACGTCGTGGTCGACTGGATGGTGGTGGACGGCGCCGCGTCGGCGGCGGAGTTCGGGCGGCGGCTGATGGAGCCGCCGCGGCGGACCTTCGGGTCGAACGCGATCGGTTCGGCGCTCCTGAAGGGGCTCGAGCTGATCGAGGGCAACGACTACGAGGGCTGGCGCAAGGTGATCGACCTGTCGGCCGACAGCGCCTGGAACCCGCAGGGGCCGCCGATCGAGGCGGCGCGCGAGGCCGTCCTCGCGGCGGGGGTGACGATCAACGGCCTCGCGATCCTGTGCCGCGACGCCGCCTGCTCGGGGCGGCCGCGGATGGGCGACCTGGAGACCGAATTCGAGAATCGGATGATCGGGGGCCCCGGGGCCTTCGTCGTCACCGCCGAGGACGCGGACTCGTTCATGCGGGCGGTGCGGCGCAAGCTGATCCTGGAGATCGCGGCCCTGGAGCCATGACGCCGGCGGTGCGGACGCGGCAAGCGTCCGCACGCGGACGCTTGGTCATGTATTTGAAATGTAATGGTTTTTTGTCCTTCGTTTACTCGACCGCAATCTTTCCCAACGCGCGTCCGCGCCCCGGCCCGGGGGCTGGTCAGAGAATGAAGTCGCCGCGCGCCAGCGCCGTGATCCCGCTCAGCCCGATCTCGAAATCCGCCCGGCCGTCGCCGTTGACGTCGCCCGCGACCACGCCCCCGGCGAAGCGCAACTCGCCGGCCTTGTCCGAGAAGCCCGCGCGTCCGATGAAGCTGAACGCCTGGTCGCCGGCGCGGCCGGCGTTCGCGTCGATGCCGGAGACGTCGATCTTGTCGCTGCCGCGCGCGAAGTCGGCGATGCGGTCGCGGTTCGCGCCGCGGACGGAATCGCCGAGCCGGGCGAAGACGAAGACGTCCGTGCCGGCGCCCCCGAACAGATCGTCGCGCCCCGCTCCGCCATCGAGCCGGTCGCGCCCGGCGCCGCCTTCGAGCCGGTCGCGCCCCGCGCCGCCGCGCAACGTGTCGTTCCCGCCGCCGCCGGACAGCGTGTTGTTTCCCGAGTTGCCGGTGATGACGTTGGCGAGCGCGGCGCCGGCGCCGTTCGTGTTGCCCGAACCGGTGAGGATCAGGTTCTCGACATTGGCCGAGAGCGCCCAGGAGATCGAGCTGCGCACGGTGTCCGTGCCCTGGTCGGCGGTCTCGATCACCCGGTCGCGCCCGTTGTCGACGACATACACGTCGTCGCCGAGGCCGCCGCGCATCTCGTCCGCGCCCGCGCCGCCGTCGAGCCTGTCGTCGCCGCGCTCGCCGACGAGCGTGTCGTCGCCGGCGCCCCCGCGCAGGTGGTTGGCGCCGCTGTTGCCCGTGATCGTGTTGTCGAGCGCGTTGCCGGTTCCGTTGATCGCGGCGGAGGTATCGAGTCTGAGGTTCTCCACATTAGCGGAAAGAGCGTAGCTGATGCGCGCGACGACGGTGTCGTCGCCCTGGTTCGGCCGCTCGATGACCCGGTCTCCCGGATTGTCCACCCAGTAGACGTCGTTCCCGGCCCCGCCATACATGGCGTCGCGCCCGGCGCCTCCCTCCAGATAGTCGCCGCCCGTGCCGCCGAAGAGCAGGTCGTCGCCGTCAAGGCCCATGAGGTAGTCGTCCCCTCCGTCGCCGGACAGCCGATCCCGTCCGCCCATGCCGAGGAGGTAGTCGTCGCCCTGACCGCCGGACATGGTGTCGTGGGCGTCGCCGCCGAGAAGATATTCGGAGTCGGCGCCGCCGTGAGCCTTGGTCGGATCGAACAGGCGACCGCGGATGTTGGATGCGCTGCCGTCGCCCGGATCGTGGGATTCCCATGTCGCCATGAAACGGCCGTCCGGCGTCGCCACGATCGACGGCGAGTACTGGGCGTTCTCGGTGGTCGAATTGACGAGGAAATCCCGGCCAAGCCCGATCCACATCGGATGGATCATCTTTCCGCGGATCGAGCTGATGCCGCCGTCCTCGGCGTCGGTGACCGCCATCCATGTCACTATGTAGCGGCCGTCGGGCAGCGCGGCGATCGCGGGTTCGTAGACGTTGCCCGTCACCGCGTCGTTGACGACGAATTCGCCGACGTCAATGTCGTTCGCGACGAGCGGGGTTCCATCGGCGTTGAACAGGCGCGCGCGGATGCTCGAGGTGTTCTGGTCGAAGGTGGTCCAGGCGACGGCAAAGCGTCCGTCGGACAACGCGGCGACCACGGGCTCGTCATGGTCGCCGCCGCCCTCGGAGTTGACGACGAAATCGGATCCCTCGGCCCGCCCGTCGCGATTGAAGATTCGCGCGCGGATATCGTCGCCGTCGGAGGTCGTCCATGCCACGACGAACCGACCGCCTCCGAGATCGGCGATGGCCGGCCTGTCCTGAGAACCCGCGCCGCTGGAGTTGACGATGAAGTCCGGGCCGATGGCGCGGCCGTCCGTGCTGAAGACGCGCGCGCGGATGTTGCCCTGGCTGCCGTCTTCGGGGTCTTCCGACGCCCAGGCGACGACGAAGCGTTCGCCGGAGAGCGTGGCGATCGCGGCGTCGAACTGGTCGTTCGCGCTGGTGGAGTTGACGATGAAGTCGCTTGCCGACGCGCTGCCGTCGCTGTTGAAGATGCGCGCGCGCACGGCGCCTTCGCTGCCGTCTCCCGCGTCGTCCGACTGCCACGCCATGACCAGCCGGCCGTCGGAGAAGGCGGCGAGCGCCGGCTCGCTCTGGTCGCCCGCGGTCGTGGTGTTGGCGACGAGGTCGGAGCGGGCCGGGCTGCCGTCCGCGTTGAGGATGGCGAGCCGAATCGTCGTCCCGCTGCCGTCGCCCGGGTCGTTCGACGTCCAGGCGACCGCAATTCGACCGTCGGCGAGACTGACCCCCGACGGCCGCGACTGGGCGTTGAGCGTGGTGGAGTTGATGATGAAGTCGGGACCCAGGCGGCCGATGCTCATGGGGAAAGCTCCGATCGTCAATAATGATCGCGTCGCGACCATAGTTCTGGCGGGAGGTTCTGAATCGATTAGGCGCGGCGGTTGGTATCGTTATTTGGACAGGCCTCTGCGGTCAACAATGTCGAGGTACATGAGACAGGCCGTGCGCGCCGGCCCGCCAAACTCAAATGGCGCGACGTCATGCAGGATGCTGGTCCGCGCGGCGAATTATGACTAAAAAATAGACGATGATATCATGAAGATCATTTATTGGGCGTCCGTGCTTGACGCATTTCCGGCGAAGGAGTGATCTGCGCGCGGCTAGAGGGCCTCCGCCCGTCCCGGGCGTGCGGCAGGTCGGACCTGGGACAGGATAGGTGACGGGAATGAAAAGCAATATCAGGAGGTTGCTGGTTGGGACCGCGCTGGGCGGAGCGTTGCTCGCCGCCCCGGCCCTGGCGCAGGAGGAGACGATCAAGGTCGGCATCCTGCACTCGCTGTCCGGCACGATGGCGATCTCCGAGACGACGCTGAAGGACGTCATGCTGATGCTGATCGAGGACCAGAACGCCAAGGGCGGCGTGCTGGGCAGGCAGCTCGAGGCGGTGGTCGTCGACCCGGCCTCCGACTGGCCGATGTTCGCGGAGCTCGCCCGCGAGCTGATCGCGGGGCAGGGCGTCGACGTGGTGTTCGGCTGCTGGACCTCGGTGTCGCGCAAGTCGGTGCTGCCGGTCTTCGAGGAGCTGAACTCGATCCTGTTCTACCCGGTCCAGTACGAGGGCCAGGAGAGCCAGCGCAACGTGTTCTACACCGGCGCCGCGCCGAACCAGCAGGCGATCCCGGCCGTC
>ERZ761602.7697-NODE-7697-length-11256-cov-4.416481_pt1 | contig 11256 bp, 13 predicted proteins | sample MGYA00512165_ERZ761602 | MGnify/ENA primary metagenome ERZ761602 (study PRJEB28899, sample SAMN02445085) | bioreactor sludge metagenome | biome: EBPR sludge; isolation source: Thorneside wastewater treatment plant | place: Australia: Brisbane, Thorneside... | reverse complement strand
AAATAGGTGTAATGGTATTGGCTCACGGAGGAAGTCAGGAGTGGAACCAAATGATTGTAGACGCTACAAAGAAAGTGTCAGCACAGTACCCAACCGACATCGCCTTTGGGATGGCGCTGCCTCGCACCATGCAGGCATCCATTGACAAACTGGAAAGAATGGGAGTTGAAAAGATTGTTGTGGTTCCTCTTTTTATATCATCGCATAGTTTTATCATAAGGCAGTCGGAATACTTGTTGGGTATAAGAGAAGAACTTGCCGACCCTCCAATGGTTATGGATCACACTATGGAGGCACCTGCTGATCCTATGCCTCAAAGTCATGGAAATGGTAGCCATGCTATGGGACATTCTTCACATCAAATGTCTGATCACAGTATGCACGATCAAAAAATGACATTGGAGCGCCTCAGAACAAACTCTGAAATTATTTTCACCAAACCCCTGGATGATCATCCCATTGTGGCACAGATTATCTATCAGAGGATAAACGAATTGAGTAAAAACCCATCCAATGAGATGGTGATACTTGTGGGGCATGGTCCTAATCCGGAAGAGGATAATAAAAAATGGGTAGCAGATATGGAAAGTGTTTCGGATCAGGTACGGACAATGCAAAAGAAATCCGGAAAAGTATCCAAGATGATTTTGGCGGTAACTGTACGCGATGATGCTGACCCGGCCATTTACAATCAGGCAAAGGAAAACTTAAGGAACCTCGTGATCCAGGGTGGCAAGCAAGGAGATGTAATTGTAGTACCATTGTTTCTTTCCCGTGGTGGGGCAGAACAAAAAATAGTAACCAGGTTAGAGGGGTTAACTTATTTGTGGAGCGGAAATACGCTACTGCCTGACCCAGGAATCTCTGACTTTTTAGTTCAGTCAGTTGCTAAGGCTTTGAAGTAAGGATTGGTACAAGGTTTAATGCCTGATGAATTTAAAATATTCAGCAAGGTCTGATAAGAAATACGGGTAGTGGACAAACCGTTGTTGGAAAGATCGGTATCTAGCTGTTGTACCAGATAAAATCAGGAAGGATAGCTCAGTTCTTAGGATGTTCCTAATTCCTTTAGCAAACCCTCCAGGTCAAGTACCCGGGTGTACATGTTTAGTTTACCATCACTTTGCTTTGGCCATTCAGCTGTAGGACGATCCCAATACAACTCCACACCATTGCCATCAGGGTCATCCAAATACAGGGCTTCGGATACCCCATGATCAGCGGCTCCTGTAAAGGGATAGTTGGCTTGTCGCAGTCGGTCATAGATTACAGCCAGGTCTTTGCGTGTGGGATACAAAATGGCCGTGTGGAAAAGGCCTACACCTTGTTGAGTAGCAGGGGGTGCTCCTTTGCTGTGCCAGGTGTTGAGCCCGATGTGGTGATGGTATCCTCCGGCAGAAATAAAGGCCGCCTGGTTGCCATACATCATGGTGACCTCAAAGCCCAACAGGTCGCGGTAGAAGGCCAGTGACTTGTCAAGATCTGCCACTTTCAGGTGCACATGCCCGATGCGTGTTTGTGCAGGTATTTTATAGTTGTTCATAGTTATCACCTCAAATATACGGGGTATAAGCTCTTTTGGAATAAGTGCCTGTTGAGATGTTTTTAACTGTTTTGCGGAGATTAACACCCTTATTCACCGCATAATTTGCGGAGATTATATTGCTTTTGCGGAGATAGTCGTTATTGCCTTCTTTTTGATTTATTGAAATACATACTATTTTCAGCATTTAATACCATCTGTTATGAAATCAAGGGAAGAGTTTGATAGTTTTTATGAAAACGAGTTAAAGCGAAAAATTGAAGAACTCGAAGCGCAGCGCATTGCCATCAGCGAGCAATTCTCTTTTAAGAGATACCGAAAGAATTTGATGTGGTTGGGAATTCTTTTTGTTGCCCTGGTCATTGGAAGGTCTTTTGTGCCTGCTATTCCCGAGCAGGTCGTGTTTTTATTTCCCGCTATTGTGGTTTTCGCCATTGGCGCAGCCATTTACATTTTTTATAAACGCGCCAATAAATTCAAGCCAATAAAACTGGACTATCAGCAAACGGTGATCACAAAAATCATTTCATTTGTTGACCCGAATCTAAAGTACGATCCTACAGCAGGGATAACTCCACAAGAGTTTGATTCAGGTAGGCTATTTGGCCATTACACCAGTTATAAATCAGAAGACCTCGTGCATGGCACCTCCAATGAGATGGAGATTCGGATGTCCGACATTTCGTGTACACGAAGAAAGAGCAGCAGCGGCAAGAACTCGAGTAGCAGTACTGTTACCATATTTAAGGGTTTTTACATCATCAGTAAGCTGAATGAAAATATACCCTCCGGGGTTATTATAAAACCTTCTTTGGGTATTGGCGATGCCTTTAAAGGGTTGGCTTCAACATTTTTAGGCAGTCAGTTGGTGGAGTCAATTGCAGAGAAATTCTCTTTGAATGATGTTGAAGTGGGCGATCCTGAATTTGATAAACAATACCATATTAAAAGTGTGAATCCGGAAGTGGCAAAAGAATTATTGACGCCCCGGTTTATTCAATTAATAAAAACTTTTCAGAAAGAGGCGGCACTGCCTGTTTCCTTATCATTTTTTGATAGCAACGTACATATTGCATTCAGTGGTATTAATTTGTTTGAGGCAGATCCGTATACATCGTTTGTTGAAAAAGATATTTCAAAACAATATTTCAATTACCTCAATTTGGCTTATGGTGTGGTGGAAGCCATTCGTGCCAGCAGGTAGGATCGTTTAGTTCTTTGGTACTACTTGATTAACTCACATTGGTAGCCTTGCTGTTGCATGTTTTTTAAGATTTCTGTTACGTCTATCCACTTTCCTTTTATTCGCAGCACCTTATCGCAGTCGTCCAAATCAAAATTGAATTCATATTCAGGTAAAGCCTGCGATAAATGTAAGGCGACTTTCAGGGCCGCTCTTTTATTATTGACATTGGTCTTAAATATTTCTACCTGTTGCATCATTTTTTGCTACTCCAATTTACTTTTCTGAAAATGCAATAACCAATGATGTCCATATCGATCTGTAAGCCCTCCAAACAGTGCACCCCAAAAAGTATTTTCGATAGGGTGGATTGGATTTCCATTGATTGATAAATTGTTGTAGTACGTATTCAATTCTTCTTCCGTACTGCAATCAAGCATTAGGGAAACTGAGTTCCCTCTTTGAAGACCGTCTTCACTCACCATGTCCGACCCCATGAGAACAAAATTCTCTTTGGTCAAAGTAGAGTGAAGAATGCATTCTTTCATTTTTTCAGGTAGTTTACTTGCCATAGGAGAGTCCCTGATAGGTTGTAATCTCAGTTCTCCACCAAGACATTCCTTATAGAAAGCCATGGCTTCACGACAATTGCCATTGAAGGTGAGATAAGCACGCAGTTTGGTCATTAGGCTTCTTCCAGTTTGGCTATTTCAATTTTCCCCATGCTCATGAGTACCTGCATCACCCGTTGTGATTTTTGAGCATCTCCTTTCATTAATTCCCCCAGGCGCTTGGGAATGATTTGCCATGAAAGCCCGAATTTATCTTTCAGCCATCCACATTGAGATGCTGCACCTCCTACAGTAAGCTTATTCCAATAGTGGTCGATTTCGTTTTGATCATCACACTCCACCACGAAAGAAACACTTTCATTGAATTTGAATTGAGGACCGCCATTGAGTCCCATAAACTTTTGGCCATTGAGTTCAAAATTGACGACCATCGGGGTGTGGGCAGTGATCTTCGAATTTTTAAATACACTGCAATAAAATGTAGCAGCTTCCTTTGCCTGTCCGTCAAACCAAAGACAGGGATGTATTGAATTGTTCATTGTTGTATTCCTATTTACTCACAGATTTCCTTCAACTTATTCAATGCCGTTGGCCAGTCTTTTTTAAACATATCTGCCCAGTCAGAGGTAACGTGCATGGTTACATCAAGCGTAGTGTGTCCGTCTTTTTCTGAAAATGCATAGCTTTCAGTTGAGCCAATCCAAATTTTGGCAATTTCACTTTCCGTATCCTCTTTTCCCTTATCCAAGCTGGCAACATGTTCTGCTTTAGTATATACATAGGGACGATGCTCTACTAATTTTGCTTTGGTTCCGCTTTTATCGGGACCGAAAAAGAACAATGTTTCACCTTCCTTCCATTCGCCCTCGTAGTTGGAACCAGGCCATGCAGCTGATGTCCATTTCTTGTAGGTTTCTTTTCCCAACATGGTATCCCATACTTTTTTCTTTGGTGCAGTGATGATAATACTGAAGTCCAGCTGCTCATATTGATTCAAACGCTCCACGTGCTTTTTAAAATTGTCAAGAATGGCCTGCCATCCGCCTCTTTGCATTTCCAAAGGGTTGGTGTTTTCTGCTTCAAAGGTTTCGACCACTTTCGTTTTTCCGTTTTCAGATGAGAATTCAACTCTTACTTTTCTGCCATCCTCAATTGTTAGTTCAATCAATTGGTTTTTATTCACCGTAGTATATACCCCGGCAAAGTCGAAGCTCATGGTACCATCTTTGGCGGCCATAGTGCTTGAGAATTTACCTCCAACCCTCAAATCGACCGATGACCTGGGTGTGTGCCAGTCATCCGAAGCCGCGTTCCACTGCTTGATGTGATTTGGATCGTTCCAAAGCTTCCATACCTTTTCAACAGGAGCATTGATAGTAGCTTCGATAGTGATGTTTTTTCCAGTTTTCATTTTTATTTCTTTTTGGTTTTTAATGCTTTCTTCGCTCGTTCATCATTTTCTTTTACGCGATACCGAATTATTTTTTTCAGGGCAGTGACTGGTAATTTTTCATCCAGCGCAAAATGAATGGTGCTGGCAGACCATTTTAGTTTTTTGAACACATCGGGTAATTGATCTGCAATTTTAGGATTCATACAATAGAAACTGCATCCCTTTTTGTTTACACCAAACCCAACAAGGTGTCCATGCTGTTTGTAGGTAGGAAGCATGTAACTAATGCCTTCTTCTGCATTGGGTACTACAGATTGTATGAGACTTCTCAATTGTTCAAGCATCTCTCGTTGTTCTGGAGATTGTGCGGCTATATAATCATCAACCGTACTGATTTTGATTGGATTGGCTTTCATTTTTCTCTATTTGATAACACAAACATAGGGGAGAAAGCCAATTCGGTTGCTGTGTAAGAACGACAAATGAGGGGCTATTTGCGACAACCTATTTTATTATATTTGATCCAGGAATAACTTAGTATTTATGAAGTCAGTGAGCATTCTTGTGCCCGAATCATCGGTTTCACAGGCCATAGCCGATCCTCAATATTTGTTTTCAGCAGTGAACCAGTTTCTAACTGTGTCTGGAAAGAAGCCTTTGTTTGATGTGAAATTAGTAGGCGCTAAAAAACAGATCAAGTTGAATGGCGGGCAGTTTACCATTACTCCGGACAAGCAATTGAACGAGGTTACCTATACTGATTTAGTAGTGATACCTGCTTTGTTTGGAGACATGCCAAAAGCGATTAAGGCCAATGAAAAAATAATACCCTGGGTGGTGGATCAATATCACAATGGTGCTGAAGTGGCGTCTTTGTGTGTTGGAGCTTTTTTGCTGGCCTCCACAGGATTATTAAATGGCAAGAAGTGTTCCACCCATTGGGGTTTTACCAATGAATTCCGAGAAATGTTTCCGGAAGTTGAAGTGATGGATGGGAGTATTGTTACTGAGGAGCACCGCATCTACAGCAGTGGTGGAGCCAATTCCTATTGGAACCTGTTGCTGCATTTGGTGGAGAAGTACACAGACCGTCAAACGGCAATTTTGGCATCTAAGTATTTTGCCATAGATATTGATCGACACAGTCAGTCCGCTTTTGCTATGTTTAAAGGACAGAAGGAACACAAAGATGATACAGTAAGAATGGCGCAGGATTACATTGAAGAGAAGGTGGATGAAAGAATTACGGTAGACGAGCTGGCAGAAAAATTTAGTGTGGGACGGAGAACATTTGAACGAAGGTTTAAGTTGGCCACCAACAACTCAATCCTGGAATACATTCAACGGATAAAAGTGGAGGCAGCTAAAAGAAGTTTTGAAAACAGCAGAAAGAATATCAATGAAGTGATGTACGATGTGGGGTACAGTGATACCAAAGCATTTAGAACTATCTTTAAAAAAATAACAGGGCTGACACCGGTAGAGTACAGAAATAAATACAATAAAATGGTCACAGTCAATTAATTTTAAATGGAATATGAGAGTTTACACTTTACTGCTATTTGTAGTCGCTTTGGTGAGTTGCCAAAATCCAAAAGAAAAAGCACAACCATTTGTACATAATATTGACGGTGGGCCTACACCCTGGTCGTATGAGCCCACGGGGAAGCCAGATCGCAGTTTTACCTTTGCGATCATTTCTGATCTTAATGGAGGAGAGCGAGATGGAATCTTTGAGGTGGCCATAGAGCAAATTAATTTATTACAACCCGAATTTATTTTGAGCGTTGGTGATCTGGTGAATGGTGAAACGGAGGAGATTCCTGAACTTGAAAGACAATTCGATAGTTTCGATCAGAGAGCTGCGAAAGCCAATGCACCATTGTTTCATGTAGGAGGGAACCACGATCTCACCAGCTCAGGCATGCGCGATTTTTGGGTGAAACGATACGGAAAGAAGTATTATCATTTTGTGTATCAGGATGTACTTTTTCTTGTATTGGATACCGAAGACTATACGGAAGAGTTCAGAGAACGGATTCATCATGCCAGATCTGAAGCCATAGCTATTTTGGATGGAGATCATCCGGAAGAATATCCACAAACAGAATATTTTAATATGCCCGAACGAAAAACGGGAAAGATTGAAGAAGAGCAGAATGCTTACTTTGAAAAAGTGATTGCCGCAAATCCGAATGTGAAGCACACTTTTGTGTTCATGCATAAGCCTGTGTGGCAAAGGGAAGGAGAGGGCAATCTTTCAAGGATTGAAAAAGCTTTAGGTGAAAGAGAATACACTGTTATTAATGGTCATTTCCATAGTTATTCACATACCGTCAAAAACGGACATGACTATATCATGCTGGCCACAACGGGAGGCGCGCAAAATGATGAGGATGAAAATGCTTTTGATCACATTACCTTGGTGTCCTATTCCGATGAAGGTCCTGCCATTGCGAACATCCGCATGGATGGATTGTTGAATAAAGCAGGAAAGATTCCACTGAATGGAGAGCAATATTGTTATCAGGCATCAGCATGTAAGGAGGCAGTAGGTGGATAAAAGAAAATAATCCCTTCCAGGTTAAAATACGATTCTTCTAATTGATCGGTAAATTCCTCAATAAAAAATCTCTCACATTACCACCCATAATCAATTCGATTTCCTCATCGGTAAAGTTGTCGTTTTTCAAAGCTTCCATTATTAATGGCAATCCTGTAACATCAAAGTGAGTGGTTAGGGCTCCATCAAAATCACTTCCCAGTGTTACTTTGTCTACACCAATCCTATCCGCTACATAACGAATGCTTTTAACTGTGGCGGCTGCATCATTTCCGCACACAGCAGTATCCCATAAGCCAATGCCCACCAATCCATTTCGTTTTCCTATTTCTGTCAGGTGTTGATCAGATAAGTTTCTTTGGTTGTCGCACATACCTTTTACTCCGGTGTGTGAAATGATGACTGGACGATTGGTGAGCGCAAACACATCATCGATAGTTTGTGAAGAGGAGTGCGCCAGGTCGATAATCATGCTCATCTCGCCCATTTTTTTAACCAACTGCTTACCCAATTCAGTAAGCCCTTCTTTCTTCATGCCGTGTGCAGAGCCTGCCCATTCGTTGTCAAAGAAATGTGTCAGCCCAATATAGCGGACTCCTGCATCATAGAAAGTTTGAAGATTGTTAATATCTCCTTCTAAACAATGCGCCCCTTCCAATCCCAACATGCCTGCGGTGAGGGAGCGATCTCCTGCTCGGTCTGTGATAAATTGTCGCAGTTCCTGTTGTGAATCAATCACTCTGAATGCGCCATTGGATTCTTCAGCAGCTTTATAAAGCTCACTGCATTGATTCAAGGCCCTGGCTTTAATACTGAACCAGTTTGAGGGTGGTCTTAACTGTGCAAAACTCAATAGGGCAATCTGATCGGTCTCATCGGTATTTTGCTCGATGTTAATGCCTCGTGGTGTCTTGCTGACAATAGTAAAAATTTGAAAGGCCATATTGGCTTTTTGCATGCGGGGCAAGTCAACGTGACCATAATCATGTTCTTTTAGAAAATTCCGGTCCCACAGCAGCATATCGCAATGTAGATCTGCAATAAAGGGAAGCGACTGGTAGGAGTTACCGGGAGTGCCTGTATAAGTGGTAGTCACTTTGTTCATTGACTTGTCCGTATACGTGGGGACAAAGCCAAACAAAATAATAAACCCTATAATAATAAAGATAAAAAATGTGTTACGGATTACTTTCAACATGACTTACCGGGATTCAACCCAAGTTAAAAGAATTGTTATGAAGTTAAAAGCCGGTGATTACTACTTAAAATTCCCCTTCTTCCATGTCACTGTCATCCCGCTCATTTCCGCCTCTTTGTTTCTTTTGATTGATGCGGTAGGTAAATGAAAGACGCACTTGTCTCGATCTCCATTGAAATTCAGATATTTCACTAAAATTTTCGGTAAGTGTAGTGCCGCGGTATTTTTGTGTGTTGAGTATATCTCTCACTGTTAGGTTTAGGGTACCTTTTCCTTTTAGCACATCCATATTGGCACCAGCATCCATTCGGTACATGCTCTTTCTTGTTCCCTGAGTTTGATTTTCCGGGGCCCGGTAGTTTCCACTGAGTTGTAAATTCACTTTGTTAATTTTGAATTTACTACTCAGGCGGAAGCGTGCGCTATAGGTATCTCTTTCCAGAATAATTTCATTATTACCTTCATCAACATATTTACCTACTGTTATAGCCCGATAGAAATTAGCATTTCCGCTGATGCTCAGCCAGCTTGTTGGGTCTGAGTTGAAGTTGGCCTCTAATCCGTAGGCATCTTCTACACCAATGTTCCTGGTAGTCGATACGGTGGTAATGCTGTCCACCAGGGTTTGTACCCGATCCCTAACACCTGTGGCATACCTGTAGTATCCTCCAAGATAAATGGAAGATTTCTTAAGGTTGTTTAATATCCCTATTTCATAGGAGTCGGTGTACTCCGGATCCAGATCTGGATTTCCCTTTCTTATGTTTCTGGGATCAGTAAATGAGGAGAAAGGATTGAGTGACCAGAACCTTGGGCGGGAAAGGCGCCTGCTGTAACTCGCTTGCAGTGTTCTGTCGCTGTTGAGGTTATAGGATACGAACGCACTGGGAAAAGCATTGAAGTACTCCTTCTCGTTGACCTCACCCGTTGTTTGTTGAAAAGTTTTGATGAAAGTCTGCTCCACGCGAAGTCCAAGTTGATAACCCCAGGTTGGCATTTTGTTTTCAAAGATGGAATAAGCAGCCTGAACATTCTCATCATAGGTGAATGAATTGGAGAAATTAGCCAGAGGAAAGAAATTTCCATTTTCATCTATTTCTTCCACCAGATAATCACTGTGGATTTCCCTTAAGGTTCCGCGATATCCGGCTTCAATTTTTTTACCATTTCCGAAAGGATAGACGTAATCTGCTTGCATTAACATATTCTTGTCGCCTTCCTTGTTATTGGTACGTTGGTAGAGTTCAGTAGGTAGTGACAGCAACAAGTCAGTAGATGAAATTGCAGACTTTTCTGTTTCTGAGTTATCCCTGATTTGAAATTGAGCAGTAAGTTCATGTCCTTCTCCTTCCATTTCTCGCCTGTAATTCAGTTGGTATTCCAGATTGTTGTCTATCCCATCTTCCAAATTACTTCTCAGAGAATTATTTATAATCCCTGCATTGGGTGTCCTGTCTGTGTAGGTGATATCAGCTGTATTCTGTTCATCTGATAATCGGGTTACAGCTGATACGGTAATTGTATTGTTGTCATTGATATGAAAATCGGTTCCAAATCTGATATTGTGCGATAAGCCGCTTCTGTTGCGATCGTTATTGATATAAGTAAAGAGTGTATCATTTGTTATCCTATCCGTAAATCCACCACCCGGGTTTTCACGGTAGTTGAGTCCATAGCTACCAAAAAGATTAAACTTACCGCTGCGATAGTTGACGTTGCCTGAAAAGCCAAGGTTATTGGGATACCCTGCATTGGCAGTAAATGACCCATGGATACCGTGCTCCTGCTCTTTCTTTAAAATGATATTAATAATACCAGCAGAACCCTCTGCTTCATATCGCGCGGAGGGATTGGTGATCACTTCAATGCGTTCGATCAAGTCACCTTGTAACTGCCTCAGTGCATCCGGACTGCTGATGCCTACAAGGCCGGAGGGTTTTCCATTTACCAGAATGCGCACGTTCGAACTTCCCCGAAGACTCACATTGCCATCTACATCTACTGCAATGGATGGAAGGTTGTCCAATATTTCAGAGGCATTGGAGGCCACATTGCTGAGGTCGGCAGAGACGTTGAAGATACGCTTGTCCAGTTCCAGTTGCATTTCACCCTTCTGTCCTGATACTACTATTTCAGTAAGTAATGCTATATCTGGAAATAGGGAAATAGTTCCCAGGTTAGCAGTCGGTTTTTCTGGTGTTAGTGTAATATTAAAGAAGCGCGGACTATAGGAGATAAACTGAATCTTTACAATGAATTCACCTTCTTTAGCATTGATTGTGAATTGGCCACTGGCATCGGTTGTGGCTCCGCCAACAAGTGAACTATCTGGCTTGTTGAGGATGCTGGCATTAGTAAACTCCAATGGTTTTTTAGACTCACCATCAAGCACATTTCCTTCCACACGGAAGGTCTGACCATATATTTGAGATAATGAAGAGAATAATAGAAGAACGCAAAAAAAATATTTCAAAACAATGACCTTTGGTGACTTGAATTACTTTTATGTAAACACAAAAATACCCATAAGGTTTCGGAAATATGGTTTTACTTCCCTTGTAGGACTGCTTTTTCGATCGTTTAGGACAAAAATTGGATTAACGGTACAATCACATCTATACATGCTAAGCGATATGGAGGTAAAATATTATTTTCACGCCAAATTATAATTTATGAATAAGAATTTGTCACGACTGAGGATTATTGGGATAGCTGAAGGTATCAGTTATTTGTTGCTGTTAGGCGTGTGTATGCCGTTGAAATATATTTTTTATATCCCGGAGCCTACTTTTTATATTGGTATG
>ERZ761602.7696-NODE-7696-length-11258-cov-3.932607_pt1 | contig 11258 bp, 11 predicted proteins | sample MGYA00512165_ERZ761602 | MGnify/ENA primary metagenome ERZ761602 (study PRJEB28899, sample SAMN02445085) | bioreactor sludge metagenome | biome: EBPR sludge; isolation source: Thorneside wastewater treatment plant | place: Australia: Brisbane, Thorneside... | reverse complement strand
GCCAGGACCGGCTGGAAGAGGTGGTGCAAGTCGTTGGCCGTCTGCTCGCCGATGGCGGACGTGCCTACTGGGTCTGTCCGCTCGTCGAGGAAAGCGAAGGCGCAGGTGATCTTGCCGCCGCCGATGCCCGTCACGCCATGCTGAAGGACCGCTTCGGACCTATCGTGGGCCTCGTCCACGGCCGCATGAAGGGTCCTGAGAAGGACGCCGTGATGGCGGATTTCCAGTCTGGCCGCATCCAGCTTCTCGTCGCCACCACCGTCGTCGAGGTCGGCGTCGACGTGCCTGAGGCGAGCCTGATGGTCATCGAGCAGGCCGAGCGTTTCGGCCTCGCCCAGCTTCACCAGCTGCGCGGCCGGGTCGGGCGCGGCGCGGCGCGCTCGGTGTGCCTGCTTGTCCGCGCCCCCAACATTTCGGAAACCGCGCGCAGCCGCCTCGCGCTCATCCGCCGCTCGACCGACGGCTTCGAAATCGCCGAGGAAGACCTCAAGCTGCGCGGCGGCGGCGAACTGCTCGGCGTGCGCCAGTCCGGCGACCCTGAATTCCGCATCGCGACGCCCGAGCAAGTCGGCGCGCTCGTCGAGGCCGCGCGCGACGATGCCCGCCTCCTCGTCGAGCACGAAGGCGGCCTTTCCGGCCCGCGTGGTGAGGCTGCGCGCATTCTTCTCTACCTCTTCGGACGTGATGCTGCTGTCGGCCTCTTGCGTTCCGGTTAGCCGTTTGCGACAGCGCCGAAAGAGATGAAGACACCGCTTGCAATCGCGCTGCTGCTCGCGCTCGCCGCACCGTCCTTCGCCGACACCGGCGATTGGGCCTCGGCGCGGCTTGAAGGCGCGATGTCGGCCTATCATACGGGCGATTACCGCACGGCGCGGCGCGGTTTCCAGCGCCTTGCCGAGCACGGCTCCGCGATCGCCGAAACGATGCTCGGTGTCATGTACGCCAAGGGGCACGGGGTTCGGGCGAGCCCGGCCGTTGCGGCGGGGTGGTTCCGCCGCGCCGCCAGCCGCGGTTACGGCCCGGCGCAGATCGCGCTCTCGGATGCCTTCGCGCGCGGGCACGGCGTCAGCCGCGACATCGATGACGCCTATTTCTGGGCGCTTGCGGCGACGACCGGTGGAGACCGCAGTGCCGAAGCGCCCGGCCGTATACGGGTCAAGGCGCTGGGCGAATCTCTCAGCCCCGAAACCCGCGCTGAGATCGACGAGGAGGTCCACAACTGGCGCCCGAGGGCACAGCGGCAGCGGTAGGGAGGCTTCGAAGATGCACACGGGGTCTTGCCTGTGCGGTGCGGTGAGCTTCACGGTGGAGGGCGATCTGCCCGGGCCGGATGGCTGCCATTGCACGCAATGCCGGAAACAGTCTGGCCATTATTTCGTCTCGACCGATGTGCCGCGGTCCGCACTCACCGTCCGCGGCTCAGAAAACGTCCGCTGGTTCCAGTCCTCCGAAAAGGTGCGGCGGGGTTTCTGCGCGGTCTGCGGGTCGTCGCTGTTCTGGGATCCGATCGGCCGCGACTGGACCGGCATCGCGATGGGCGCCTTCGATACGCCGACGAAAACGCGCCTCGCCGTGCACGTCCATACCGCTGAAAAGGGCGACTACTACGACATCGCTGACGACGTGCCGCAGTTCGGCACCGTACCGCCCCGGCCGCACTGAGCGTTGCCGCCTTCACGCCGTGAGGCTTCGATCCTCCCGGCGGCGGCCTTCGATGCGTTTGCGGATGAAGGCATGGCGAGATGCGGTGATCGGGTACGACAGCATCAGAATCCCCGATACGATGAAGGCAATCATGGGGAGGCCGATTGCGGCTGCCAGCATACCGTGGGTTGCAAGTGCCGAGTTGGCGTTGCTCGCCGGATCATAGCTAACCAGCGACAGCGTGTAGAAACCGAGCGCGCCGCCCACGGCGCCGCCCGCGGGCGCGAGGAACGTGCGCATCGAGAAATAAGTGCCGGCACGCGCTTGCCCTGAACGCAGCGTGTCGTAGTCGGCGATATCGCTGGTGAGCGCCTGCGGGAACATCATGTTGGGCGTGCCGAGCGCGCTGACGAAGGCGCCGTACGCCAGCATCAGTCCGAAATCGGCCTGGCCGTCGGGTGGGAACAGCAGATAGCCGGGCAACAGCACGCCGTTCAGGATCTGGCACCAGGCATAGACCTTGTGCTTGCTGAACCGCGCGGCGAGGCGTGTGCAAAGGGGGATCGCCGCCACCTGCGCGGCGGTCGCCACCAGCAGGAACATCACCACGCGGTCGCCGAAGCCGAAATAATTGTCGAGGAGGATCGCCATCAGCGCGTAGCTCGCCGCCCAGCCCACCTGGCTGATGAAATCGGCACTGATGAAACGGCGGAACGGCCCGTTGCGCGTGAAGATCGTCCGCATTTCTGCAAGATGATAGGCCTCGCCCCGCGTAATGGTGCCGACCGGCACCGCGAACACCGCAATGCCGATGCAGACCGGCATCAGCGCGATGCCGATCCAGCCGAGGATGGCCATCGCGTCGCGGTCGAGCTCGGCGGAATCAAGCACGCCGATGGCGGGCATGGAGAGGATTTCGGGTACAGCGAGAAAACCGACACCGCCGATCAGCAGCGCCAGCGTCGTTGCCCCGGCGAGCCGGGACCGCTGGGCATAGTCGGTGCTGATTTCTCCCGACCATGTCCGGTAGGGCGTGTCGATCACCGAATGCGCGATGTAGAAGGAGACGATCGCCAGCGCGAAATAGGCGTTCCCCGCATTCGCCGGCGGCATGTAGGCGACCCAGAAGGCGAACAGCGAGAACAGCGCCCCCGCGACCAGCCAGGGCTTGCGCGGCCCCCAGCGCGAATGTGTCTTGTCGCTGAGGAAGCCGATCGGCGGGTCGATGACGCCGTTGAAGATGCGTGCGAACAGGATCACCGTCGCGATGCCCGCCGTCGTCGCCTCGGTGTGCTTGGCGTAGAAGGCCATCAGCAGCGCCGGGAACGGCGAGATCAGCAGCGCCAGCGAAAAGCCGGGCGCCGCATAGGCCGCGAGCTGGCCGAAGGGAACGCGCTGCGCCGTTTTGCTCATCGGCCGAGTTCCCGTTCAATGTGCCCCACGAAGTCCTGCGCGGCGCGCGCAACGGCGTGGCCGAACGCCGGTTCGGTGGGATAGTGGCCCGCGCCGGGCACGATCTCCAGCCGGGCGTGCGGCAGGCGCTGCGCCAGCGCCCAGGCGTTCGACGGCGGCGTGCAGCAATCGTAGCGGCCGGTGATGATGGAGACCGGGATCGCGGCAAGGCGGTCCGCGTGTCGCAGCAGCGTGTCGTCGTCGACGAAGAAGTCGTGCGCCGCATAGTGCGCGAAGATGCGGCCGTAATCGGCCCCGCGCCCGGTATCGGGCGGCGCGATCGGCGCATCGAAATGCATGAAGCCTTCCTCATAGAGGAAAAGGCTGGTCGCAAGGCGCGCCGCGACATCGGCGTCGTCGCCCAGAATCCGGCGGCAATATGCGTCCCGAAGGTCGCCGCGTTCCGCCTCCGGCACCATCGCGGCGAAGCTTTCCCAAAGCTCGGGGAACAGCGTCTGCACGCCGTGGAACCACCAGTTGGTGTCGGCCTTCCGGCACAGCCACAGGCTGACGAGGAACAGGCCGAGGCAGCGTTCGGGATGCGCCTCCGCATAGGCGAGCGCCACGGTGCTGCCCCACGATCCGCCGCTGACGATCCAGCGTTCGATGCCGAGATGGCGCCGCAGCCGTTCCATGTCGGCGACCGTATGCTGCAGGCTGTTCGCCTCCAGCCCGCCGCGCGGCGCCGAGCGTCCGCAGCCGCGCTGGTCGAACATGATGTGGCGCACGCGGCGCCCGTCCGTGAAGCGCGCCGCGCCCGCCATCATCGCCCCGCCCGGTCCGCCGTGGCAGGTGATCATGGGGATGCCGGCACCGCTGTCGGTCCAGTAGATGCGATGACCGTCGCCGACGTCGAGCATCCCGTCGCCGCTGATCGCCAAGGGCGCGCAGTAGGGATCGTCGGCGCGGCGCATCAGGCCGCGCCGCCCTTTGCCTTTTCGAGCTGCGCGAGGATCAGCGCATCCTCCGCCTCGCCGAGCGCGGCGTGCGCCTTGGTGGGACGGATGAATACGGTCAGCTCATCGACCTTGCCGCTGGCATCGAGGTGGAAAATGTCGAGGCCGTGCACCTCGATCGCGCCGATATTGCCCTTGAACTCCATGATCGCCTCGTCGGCGGCGGGCCATGTGCGGACATAGTGGAAGTTCTCGATCACCTTGGGGATCGTCTGCAGCACGATGACGACGTGGTTCCTGTCGCGGATCGGTTTCAGGAAGCGCGGTGTGTTCAATTCCACCTGATCGGCCAGCATCGCCTCGATCGATGCATGATCGCCGCTCGCGATGGCGCCGAGAATGTGCGTGATGAGCGCGTTTGCCCTGTCGTGTGTCATGCCTGTCCTCCCGCTGAAGATGCCGCCGCGGCGTGATGCGCGATCGGCCAGTGCCATGTGCCGGGGCCGGCCATCTGGTTGATCGTGCCGGCGATGAAGAAACCGTGCCGGGGCGCATGGAACATCTTGGCGCCGCTCGCGCCCGAATGGCCGATCAGCTCGAGGCCGGCGTCCTCGGTCCGAAAGATGCCCAGCCCGACACCGGTGCGCGGCGCGGCGAGCCCCGGCGGGGTCTTCCAGTCGAGCATCGCTGCCAGTGTTTGGTGGTCCCGGAACAGCGCGCCGCCGAGCAGCCCACGCAGGAAGCGGTTGAGCGAGGCCGCGCTCGACACCACGCCGCCGCCGCCCCAGTCGAACGACAGGCTGGCGCCGCTGCCGAGCACCGGCATCGGCCCCATCCAGACCTCCGCTTCCGGCTCGCGGTGCGGGCCGAGGCCGGGCGGGTCGTTGCGGTACGCCAGATACGTGTCGGCGAGGCCGAGCGGCGCGAACAGGCGCTTTCGGTAGGTATCGCCCAGCGTCGATCCGGTCAGCTTTTCGATCAGCAGGGCGAGCAGCATGAAGCCGGTGTCGGAATAGTGGAAGCGCGCGCCCGGCGCGGCGAGCGGCGCATCCGCCGTACCGTTTGCCAGGAACAGGTTGATCACCCCCGCCTCGGGGTCGAGCGACCGTTCCGGGTCCCACGGCTTCCATGCGCGGCCCGGATCGCCGCCCGGCGCCAGTATCCGCCCGATCAGCGAGTCCGGCGCCGGTCCGCCGAGCGTTGCCGCGTCATCCTCCATCGCATCGCGCAGGCCGCTGGTGTGCGTCAGCAGATGCCTCAGCGTGATGCGGTGCGCGAGGCTCTCGCCGCCGCTCCTGTGCAGCCGCGCCATGATCTCCGGCGCGAACACGCCGAAGTCGCCGTACGCGGCGTCGATGCCGCGCGGGCCCAGCGCGCCTTCCTCCGCGAGCTGCAGCACGACCGCTGCGGTCATCGTCTTGGTGACGCTGGCGATGTGGAATCCGTGCGCGGCGGTCATGGCGACGCCGGGCCGCGCTTCGCCGCCCGCCTCGACCAGAAGCGGCGTACCCTCGGCATCCTCGACACGCACCACCGCGTCGTGGATGCTCTGGTCCGCCAGAAGATCGATGTCAGCCACGGCGGGCCAGCCGCTGCATCCAGCCGAGCGTTTCCAGCGTCGGCCGGCGCGGCATGTATTCGGCGCCGAACAGGCCGTCGTAGCCATGGGCTTCGATGCCGGCGAAAATCGCCGCGAAATCGAGCGTGCCGTCGCCCGGCGGCTGCCGCCCCGGCACATCGGAGAACTGGACGTGCGCGGCGATGTCGCGGTGCCGCGCGTAGGCCTCCACCGGATCGTGGCCGTTCATCGCGACATGATAGATATCGAACTGCAGGCCGATCACGCCCGCATAGGCGGCGCGGATCAGCGCGGCGCCGTCGTCGATGTCGTTGATCAGCGCGTCGGGCGCGTCGACGCGGTTCATCGGTTCGATCACCAGCCGTGCCGTGCTGCCCCGCTGCGCGGCGGCCGCCACCGCATGGTCGATGTTGCGGCGATACGTATCGAGGCACGCGGCGCGGTCCACGCCGGCCGGCACGCGCGACGGGCCGAGATGGACGAAGCGTGCACCCATCGCCTCCGCCGCATCCAGCGCACTGGCGAGTTCGCCGCGGAACAGCGCCTCACGCCCCGGCACGCCCGAAAGCCCCGCGCCGCCGGCCATGTAGTCGCCCATGCCGACATTGACGAGGCAAACGCCGATCCCCGCCGCTTCGGCCGCCGCCGCCATCTCGGACGGCTCGCCCTCGGCAAGGAACTGGATCTCCACGCCTTCGAATCCCGCCGCCTTCGCCGCTGCGAACCGCTCGGAGAGCGCGAACTCGCGGAACATCATCGAGACGCTGGTCGAGAAGCGGCGGTTCATGCGGCCTCTCTCTCTGCGAATGCCTGCAAGGCCGTTTCGGCGCGCGCCAGCGTCTCGTCGATGTCGGCGTCGGCCATCGCCGTCGATCCCACCATCAGCCCGCGCGTCGCCATCAGCAGCCCGGCGTTCAGCATGTCGCGGTGGAGGCGGCGCATCCGGTCGAGATAGGCGTCGCCGGAGCGCCTGTGGAACTCGCGGTAATTGTCGGCGGGCTTGGAAAAGAACTGCAGGCTCGTCATCGAGGCGAGCCCGTTGGCGCGCATGTCGAGGCTGAACGCCGCCATGCGTTCCATCAGCCCCCGGCGCAGGCGTTCGCCCTGTGCCTCTAGCTGTGCGAACACCTCCGGCGTCAGCCCGCGCATCGCGGCGATGCCGGCCACCATGCTCATCGGGTTGCCGGTGAACGTGCCGCTGTGGCTCATCTTCAGCGGCCCGGCGAGGTTGTCGAAGATCGCCATCGCCTCCCTTGTACCGCCGACCGCGCCGATGGGCAGCCCGCCGCCGATGATCTTGCCGAGCGCGGTGAAATCGGGAAGCACGCCGAGGCGCCCCTGCGCGCCGTGATAGCCGGCCCGCCCGCAGAACACCTCGTCGAAGATGAGCACGATGCCGTTTTCCGTGCAGAAGCGGCGCAGCGCCGCGAGATACGCCCGGCTCGCCGGTGCGAAGCCGAGCCGCGCCGGGATCGGGTCGATGATCACGGCGGCGAGCGCGTCCTTCTCCTCCTCGAGCCGCGCCAGCGTGGCATCGACGGCGTTGAACGGGACGATGACGGCCTCGTCCAGCAGCGATTGCGGCGTGCCGTGGCCGAGCGGCGGCGCGGCCGGGCGATCCTCCGGCCCCCAGTTTGCGGGTGTCGGCAGGAAGCTGGCCTCGACGAGATCGAACTGGCCGTGGTAGCCGCCCTCCGTCTTTGCGATCTTGCTGCGCCCGGTGATCGCCCGCGCGGCCTTCACCGCGACCATGACCGCCTCGGTGCCGCTGTTGGTGAAGCGGACCTGATCGATCCCCGGCCAGCGCTCGACGATGATCTCGGAAAGCTCGATCTCGGCTTCGGTCGGCAGGATGCAGCACAGCATCCGCTCCGCCTGCGCCTTGATCGCCTCGACGATCGGCGGGTAGCCGTAGCCGTGGATGTTCGTGGAGAAGTTGTTGACCCAGTCGACGTAGACGTTCCCGTCGACATCGGTGACGCGGCAGCCGTCGCCGCGCTCCGCGTAGATCACATAGGGCGCGAAGGTGATCATGTGGCGCGTGTTGGCGCCCGGCTGGACGGCACGCGCGCGGTCGAACAGCGCGGCGGAGCGGGATTGGCTGTCGGGGAACATCAGTTACTGCCTTCTTTGGACCAGAGGCGCGCGGGGTCCGTGCTGCCGTCTCCGCCGTGCAGCGCCAGACGCCGCTGCCAGCCGAGATCACGCCCCGCGACCAGCAGCACGGCGCCCGCGAGGATGATCCACAGCACCATCAGGCTGATGTGCACCTGCCCCGATCCGCCCGTGCCCGGCAGCTCGATCCGCATCGCCGAACCGATCATGTTGAAGCTGCCGTGGACGATGATCGCCGGCCACGCGCTGCCCCCCGACAGGTTCACGAAATAGCCGGCGACGATGGACATGCCGACGCAGCTGGCGATGAACACGGACTGCCCGGCGAGCAGACGCGGCAGCGTGTTCTGCCCGGCCAGCAGCAGCGGAACCTCGCGCGGGAAGTGCCAGAGCGCCCAGCAGACGCCGAGCACGACTGCCGCGACCAGCGGCGTGCCGAACTTGCGCACCAGCATCGGCCACGCGAAGCCGCGCCAGCCGAGTTCCTCGAGCAGGCCGCCCTGATTCGCGAACAGCGCGACGAGCCAGGCGCTGGCGAACATGGCGACGGATTGCAGGCCAAACGCCTTGGTGAGCCCGGGCAGCGCCAGGTCGCCGGCGCGGAGCCATGTGACTGTCCCGGCCAGCGCGGCAACGCCCGCCACCAGCAGGAGCAGCACGAGATAGAGGCGCAGGCCCTCGCGCCGGCCAAGGCTGCCCTGCAGCGGACGGTAGAGCGAGAGCAGCGCCTTGAGGCCCGGCTTTCCCCACCCCGCCGCGACGACGATCAGCGCCGCCGTGGTCGGCGCGCCGGGAAAGAACAGGAACGGAAACACCAGCGGCACCGCCCAGTAGGACAGCAGCGTCGCCGGAACCCCGTCAGGATGCGCGGCGACCAGCGGATGCGCGGCGAGCACCTCGGCCCGCACCGTGAAATAATGATCCACGAGCGATTGCCCCGGGCCATAGGCGTCGGGCGCGACGATCTCCGCGACGACGGCATAGGTCCACAAGAGCGAGGCGATGCCGAAGGCGATCGCGTAGAACCACCGGAATGGGAGCGCCCGAATGGAATCGCGCATGCGTCGTCCTCCCTTGCCGCCTACAGGGCCTTGAAGCGCGTGAACGCCCGCCGCGCCCCCGCGATCGTGAAATCGATGTCGTCGTTCGTCATCGGCGTCGACCCGACAAAGCCGCCGCGCATCGTCAGAAGCTGTTCCTCGGCGAGCAGCTTCTGAATGACCGGGAGCCGCGCGCCGAGATCGGTCGCCGCCGCGAACGCCAGCTCGCGGTAATTGCGCAGCGGCTTTCGGGTCATCGCCAGTACCGATATGGAGCCTTCGCCCAGCACGACGCCGTCGAGATCGAGATCGCGCTGGATCTGCGCGAGACCCGCGCGCAGCCGCTCGCCCTTGGCCGCGAGGTCGTCGAAGACGTCCGGCGTCAGCAGGCGCAGCGATGTGGTGCCGCAAGCCATCGCCATCGGATTGGCGGTGAAGGTGCCGCTGTGCTTGATCTTGGGGTCCCCGTCGTCGACTTCGAAGACCGACATGTACGCCCGTTTGCCGCCGCATGCCCCAACCGGAATGCCGCCGCCGCTGATCTTGCCCATCGTGGTCAGGTCGGGGGTGATGCCGATCTTGCCCTGATAGCCGCCATGGCCGGCGCGTAGCGACCAGACCTCGTCGAAAATGAGCAGGATGCCGAGGCGCTCGGTCTCCTCGCGGAGCATCTCGAGGAACGCCAGATCGGGCTGTACCATGCCGAGCTGAAGCCGCTGCGGATCGAGGATCACGGCGGCGAGCTGATCGGCCTCGGCGCGCAGGGTCTCGCGGGTCGCCTCGATATCGTTGAGCGGCAGGATGGTCACGAGGTCGAGCAGGCCCTGCGGATGGCCTGCCTGATAGGCGGTCGCGCTCGGCCGGCGCGGATCGCCCCAGTTTTCGGGCGTCGACTGGAAGCTCGCTTCAAGCAGGTCGAACTGGCCGTGATAGCCGCCCTCCATCTTGGCGATCTTGGGCTTGCCGGTATAGGCGCGCGCGGCCTTCACCGCGATCTGGTTCGCTTCGGTGCCGCTGTTCATGAAGCGCACGCGCTCGATGGAGGGAATGCGCGCGCAGAGGATTTCCGCGAGCTCGACCTCCCACTCGGTCGGCAGCACCGCCGACATCAGCCGCGCCGCCTGCGCCGAAAGCACGTCGATGATCTCGCGCTTGTTGTGGCCGTGGATCAGCGCCGAGAAATTGTTGATCCAGTCGATCTTGCGGTTGCCCTCGACATCGGTGATCCAGCAGCCTTCGGCGTGATCGGCATAGATCGGGTAGGGCTTGGCGACAGCAAGGTGGCGCGTGTAGCCCGACGGCATCACCGCGCGCGCGCGCTCGAAGATGCGCTGCGAAACGCTCTGGTTGTGGGTCGGCGGGGCAGGGTGGCCGGGCATCAGAAGTTCACCTTGTCCTTGCCCTTGGTGCCGAGAATGGCGCGCGCCTCGTCGGGCGTCGCGATCTCGAGGCCGAGTTCCTCCAGGATGCGGCGGATTTTCGCCACCTGCTCGGCGGACGATTTGGCGAGCTGGCCCTTGCCGAGCCACAGGCTGTCCTCCATGCCGACGCGGACGTTGCCGCCCAGCAGCGCGGCCTGCGTGGTGAGGCGCATCTGCTCCTTCCCCGCCGCCAGCAGCGACCAGTAATAGGTGTCGCCGAACAGCTCGTCGGCGGTTTCGCGGAAGTGGAGGACATGGCGCGGCGTGCTGCCGATGCCGCCGAGGAAGCCGAACACCGACTGGATGAAATAGGGCGGCTCCACCACGCCCATCGTCTCCAGCATCTTCAGCGAATAGAGGTGGCCGATATCGAAGCATTCGTATTCGAACACGACGCCGCGATCCCGCCCCAGCTCCTGCGCGATCTTCTCCATGCTCGCCCAGGTGTTGGCCATGGTCAGGTCGCGGGTCGACTGGACGAACAGCTTCTCCCAGTCGCGCAGCTTGTCGAAATCATACTTGCGCCCCAGCATCCAGCTCGCGGCGTTCATCGGCCCCATGTTGAAGCTGGTGATCTCCGGCGAGAATTCCTTGGGCGCCGCGAGCCGTTCCTCGATCACTTCGGCCCAGTTGCTCTTCACGTCGAAGCCGCCGGTTTCGGGGTTGCGGCGGATCGCCGGCTGGCCGGTGGTGATGTTGATGATCACGTCCGACTGCTGCTTGATGCGCGAAAGATAGAGCGCGTAGACGGCGGGATCGGTGACCGGGCAGCCGGTTTCGGGATCGCGCGCGTGCAGGTGGACGATCGCCGCGCCGGCTTCGGCCGCCGCCACCGAATCGGCGACGATCTCGTCGGGCGTGATCGGCAGGTACGGCGACATGATCGGCATGTGCATCGCGCCTGTCGTCGCGCTGGTGATGATGACCTTTGGGGATTTGCGCATCTCGCTCTCCTGCAGCTCAGCCGTGTGCGGCGATGACGGCGGGCGAAAAGGCGCCCCCGCCCGAAAGTGTCTGTCCGCCGTCGCAATTGAGGATCGCGCCGGTGATGTAGCGGCCGGCGTCCGACGCGAGGAACAGCGCCATTTCGGCGATGTCCCCGGTGGTGCCG
>ERZ761602.7693-NODE-7693-length-11261-cov-3.387560_pt1 | contig 11261 bp, 7 predicted proteins | sample MGYA00512165_ERZ761602 | MGnify/ENA primary metagenome ERZ761602 (study PRJEB28899, sample SAMN02445085) | bioreactor sludge metagenome | biome: EBPR sludge; isolation source: Thorneside wastewater treatment plant | place: Australia: Brisbane, Thorneside... | reverse complement strand
CCTCGGGACTGATCGCCAGCGCGAAGTCGCAGTTCACCGGATAATTCATCTGCGCCAGCACGTCCTGCCAGCGGCCAAACGTCCACGCCCGCAGCCAGCACTCGATCGTCAACTCTTCCGGAGGATGCGTGAGGCCGCGTTCGACCACAACGCACGAGCCGGGATGGATTGGCTGCACGCGAGGCTCAATGACTGGAAATGTGTGCAACACTTCATCCTGCGCCGGGCTGTCAGGATCATGGCCCAGGCGCATAACGGTGAACTCGCACGGTGTGTCGGCGCTGACGCAAAACTCGATCTCGGCACCGGCCGCGACGCTTTCTTGCAGCGCATAGGCATGAACGCCCGGCACGCGCAATTCGCGATGGCCGAAGGTGGGCGGTTTCGTCGCCGCGGCGACTTTGGGAGCTGAGGCCAGAACGGCAACACCCAGGCCGGTTTCCTTGATGAAGCGCCGTCGATTTCGGGGAAGCATGGACGACGATAAGCAAAGCGCGGGCGATTCGGCAACGAGGTAGGACAGGTTTGCAAACCTGTCTCGGGCGTGACGGGAAACACTCCGCCTCAGCAATCGGGTAGCACTTCGATTTGACCCCGGTTTGCCCGCATGACACATGGTCCGAGGGACAGGTTCTGAAATCCTGTCCTACCTTAGCTCGCGCCGCCCTTCGAGCGCGCGGCTCAAGGTCACCTCGTCGGCATACTCGAGGCCGCTGCCGGCGGAGAGACCCTGCGCGAGCTGCGTCACCTGCACTTGATCCGAGGCGAACCGTTTCGCGAGATAGTAGCTGGTGGCGTCGCCTTCGACATCCGTGCCGAGCGCGATGATCACTTCGCGCACGGACCCGGTCTTCATCCGCTTCTCCAGTTCGGCGATGCGCAGATCTTCCGGGCCGACGCCGTTGAGCGGCGAGATCTTGCCGCCAAGCACATGATACCGACCCTTGAAGCTGCCGGACTTTTCGAGGCTGAGAATGTCCGTGGGTTGTTCGACAACGCAGATCAAGGCGGCATCGCGGCGGTCGTCCGTGCAGAGCGCGCAGGGATCGGTCTCGGTGAGCGCGCCGCAAACCGAGCAGAGGCGGATGCGTTCGCGGGCGGTGACGAGCGCCTCGGCGAGCTGCTTTACCGCGCCGGGTTCCGTCTGGACGAGGTGCAACGCGATGCGTTCGGCCGAGCGCGGTCCGATGCCCGGCAGCTTGCCAAGCGCGGCCGTCAGGGTGGTGATGGGTTCAGGGAGGAGGGACACAATTTCGCTTCGTCCTCGTAATCGATCATCGGAGAGATTCGAGGACGAGCACGAGCACAAGGAGATTAGCCTACATCAATCCGCCGAGTCCGCCCATGCCGGCGGAGACTTTGCCCATCTCGGCGTTGTAAATCTCCTTCGCCTCGCCAATCGCCTGGTTGGCGGCGGTGAGGATCATGTCCTCCAACATCGACACGTCCTCGGGGCTGACGGCGGCCGGATCGATCTTCACGCCGGCAAGCGAGCCGTCGCAGCGGGCGGTCACCTTTACGGCCCCGCCGCCGCTGGTGCCCTCGACGGTGCGCGCGGCGAGCGCGGTCTGGATTTCTTCCATCTGGCGCTGCATCCGCTGCGCCTGTTTCATGAGTTTGCCGATGCTGGACATGGTGGGAATAGATTCGCGTCTGCCGATGATCGGTCAATGCAAATTAAGGTGCGGAAAGATTGTTTGTGGGCAAACCAGATGCGCCTTGGAACATTTTGGCGGGCATGCGTCTCGCTGAGGCTCGCAGGGAGTTACGGCGGCGCGGCAGCACCGACCTACCAACATGAGTTCGGGCGGACCGGCCGATCCGCCGGAGGGCCGCCAGAATGCCGGCCACACGTTGGGGCGTTCACGAACGCACGTTGACGATCTGGCCTTTGAAAATCTCCAGCGCCTGTTTGATCAACGGATCATCCTTGAAGCTGTTCGGATCGAAGGCCGATTCGGGAACCACCTTGCCGGATTTGCCCACCTTGGCTTCGCCCGACGCGGGCGCGCCTTCCATCGAGTTCAATGACGCCTCCTCCGGTGTCGGTCGCTTCCGCCCCACCGGTGCTTCGGCCTCGATGAACTTGATGCGCACCGTTGCATGACCGAGTTCCCGCAACTTGGTGGTCAGCAGATCGTGGTTCTTCGAGTTGTCCACCAGGCCCATGTGATCGCTAAACTCGGGATCGAAGCCGATGGTGAACAGCCGGCCATCGAACGACACCGGATGCGCCTCCAGCAGGTAAGTCTTCACGAACGGCCGCGCGCGACCGGCCGCCTCGACGAGCTGCCGCCAGAGCGCTTCGATGTCGTCCGCCACGACCGCCGGGGCTGATGACTTTTCTGAACTGGTAGGAGCCGACGTGAGGAGGCTTTCGGGTCTCGGGTCTCGGGTCTCGGGTCTCGGGTCGGCCGGAGCCGGCGGAGACTCGCGCAATGCAGCCGGAGCCGGTCTTGGGGCAGCAATTTTCGGCGCACTGGCCACTGCGGCACCTTCGCCACCGGAACGCAGGGCGTTCAATTGTTTCAACACCGCGTCGATGCTGACGGCGTGCCGGGCCTCGATGGCTTTAAGGAGCGCGATCTCGATGACGATCTTCTTGGACGAGGCATCGCGCAGCTTCCACTCGCACTCGGCGAGCACTTCCATGATGCGCCGCGCCTGTTCGACTTCGAGGCCTTCCGCTTGCCGGCGAATTGCTTCCAACTCCGCTTCGGATGCCTCGATCTGGTCCGCCTTGCGGCCCGCGATGAGGAACAACATGAAGTTACGGAAATGGTTGAGCAGATCCGACACGAGCCGGCCGAGGTCTTTGCCGCCGGTCGCAAGCTGATTAAGTTCGCGGATGGCCGTCGTGCCGTCGGCGGAAAGAATGGCCTCCACCAAGGCGAGCAACTGACCCTGTGCGGCCAGGCCGAACATCGAGAGCACGTCCGCCTCGACGATGGTGTCGCCGCAAAAGCTGATGAGCTGGTCGAGCGTGGATTCGGCGTCGCGCATCCCGCCGTCGGCGCCACGGGCAATCGCGTGGAGCGCTTCAGGCTCGATCTTGATGCCCTCTTTCTTCGCGATTTCACCGAGATGCGAGACGATGAGCGGAATCGGAATGCGCCGCAGATCAAACCGCTGGCAGCGCGAGAGAATCGTCGCCAACACCTTCTCGGGGTCGGTCGTGGCGAAGAGGAACTTCACGTGCGCGGGCGGTTCCTCGAGCGTCTTCAGCAGCGCGTTGAACGCCGCCGTCGTGAGCATGTGAACCTCGTCGATGATGTAGATCTTGAACTTTGACGAAGCGGGCACGTACTGGCAGGTCTCGCGGAGGTCGCGCACCTGCTCGACACCGTTGTTGCTCGCGCCGTCGATCTCCAGCACATCGAGCGACCGGCCTTCGGTGATCTCGTTGGCCTTCGGATCATCGTCGGCGAAGTCCACGCGCGGGCCGTCGGTGGCGTTGAGGCACTTGGCAAAGATGCGGGCGAGCGTGGTCTTGCCCGTGCCGCGCGGGCCGGTGAACAGATACGCGTGCGCGATGCGGCCGGACTTGATCGCGTTGGCCAGCGTGCGCGTCACGTGCTCCTGACCGACGACGTCTTCAAAGCGCTGCGGGCGATACTTGCGGGCTAGAACCTGGTAAGACATAGGCGAACGAAGCGGCAGAATGCGTCAGCGACCAATTCAGCGAAAGAAGAAAGTCCGCCTCACCTCAGCCTCGGGCAGATGCGGACCTCACCCCCGATTCCGCGGAAGTGGCGGAGCGCGGATCTCCTATCCGGCGCGGTTCCCGGCAGCGCGTGAGAAAGCACGATCCGGTCGGTCCCTAAACGCGGGAGAAGATGAGCGATGCGTGATAACCCCAAAAGCCGAGCGAGTTGCTCATGACGTGTTGCAACCGGCCCGGACGCGCCTTGAGCGGTACCGGGTCGATGGCGCAACCGGGATCAGGCTGGTGATAGTTGGCCGTCGGCGGAATGCACTGGTGGCTGAGGGCTGCAACGGCCAGAACGGCCTCCAACGCGGGCGTGGCTCCGAGGCAGTGGCCGGTGACTGGCTTGGTGGAGGAACACGGCACCTGGGCGGCACGATCCCCAAAGATTGTTTGCATCGCGCGGGCCTCGGCAAAATCGTTCATCACCGTACCCGTGCCATGTGCATTGACATGATCGATCATGGTTGGCTCCAGTCCCGCCAGGCCCAGCGCCTCGGTCGCGGCTTGCACCAAACCTTCCGCTCCTTCACTGACACCGACCCGGCCGGCCAAATCCACCGCCTGTCCCCAGCCGGCCAGACGGGCCAGCGGCCGGGCACCACGGCGAGTTGCCGAGACGCTGGTTTCGAGCACCAAAAACGCGCTCCCTTCACCCAGGCAAAGTCCGTTGCGGGTGCGGTCGAAGGGCCGGCAGGTTTGCGCAGGATCCGGGTGACGACCCAACATGCCCGCGGCCTCAAGCTGGGCGAGCACCGCCGCAATCAAGGGCGCCTCGCTGCCGCCAACGAGCATGATGTCAGCCTTGCCCAGCAGCAATTGCTCGGCGGCATGCACGATGGCGAAGGCTCCCGAGGCACAAGTGGCCGCCAGGGTTCCGCCGGGACCGGTGAACTTGAACCCCTGCGCCAGCGCACCACTCAGCGAGGCCAGCGCACAATCCGCCGCCAGCGAAGGGGGATACCGATGACCGCCGGCACCAACCCGTTCAAACCCCATGGCCAGCCGGCTCAATGGACCGCGCGCCGTGCCGGCGACCACGCCGATTCGTGCATCGTCACTTGCTGGCGTCACTCCGGCGGCTTGCAGGGCCTGGAGGGCGGCCAGCCACGCAAGTTGCACCACGCGATCCGCGCGCCGCACGGGATGCAGCTCCGGTCGTTGGGAATCAATTTCCGGCGCGGAACAGACTGCAAACGAGCGTTGCCGCCCGCCGATTGAGAACTCACGCACCTGGGCGGGAACGCGCCCGTTCACTGCGTGATCCCAGAGCGCAGCCACCGAATCACCCGCCGCGGAAAACGCACCACAACCCGTCACGACGAGCGGATTCGTGGCGAGCAATTGGCGGAGCACGGTGGATTTCATCAATCGTTTGCCAACTGACCGAACAACTCGACGGCCAGCCGGCGCGGGATTGCATAGCAAAGCGCGGTGTCGCTTCAACCTGAATTCCGGGTTAACGCCAAACCAGGCGTCAAAAAGTCGGACTCGATTTTTTCCACGGTTCTCCTAGCATCCTCCGCGAATGAACCCAGCCACCCCCGCCCCGGCCGCCCGATCCGTGGCCGTTTCCCAACGTCTCATGTCACTCGATGCGCTCCGCGGTTTCGACATGTTCTGGATCATGGGCGGGGACACCATCGGCCATGCACTGGAGAAGATGCAGGCGGCGGACTCGGGGATCGTCCATCTGCTGGCCACCCAGTTGAACCACGTCGCCTGGGAAGGCTTCCGGTTTTACGACCTGATCTTTCCGCTGTTTGTTTTCATCGTCGGCGTGTCGCTCGTTTTTTCGCTCACCAAGATGGTCGAGCAAGAAGGCCGGCCGGCGGCGGTGAAACGCATCGTTCGCCGTGCGGCGTTGTTGTGGTTCATCGGCGTGCTGTACTACGGCGGCTGGTCGGAAGGGGTGGATCGCATCCGCCTGGTCGGCGTGTTGCAACGCATCGCGCTGTGTTACCTCTTCGCCGGCTTGTTCTTCGTGTATCTCAAGCCGCGCGGGCTGCTGATCGCTCTCGTGTCGTTGCTGGCCGGTTACTGGGCGATGCTCACTTTCATTCCAGTGCCCGGCCTGGAACACGCCAGCTTCGAGGAAGGGAAGAATCTCACCAACTGGGTCGATTCCCAGTTCCTGCCCTTCCGCAAATGGGACGGCACGCATGATCCCGAGGGTTTGTTGTCCACGCTGCCCGCGATCGGCACCTGCCTGCTCGGCGTGTTCGCCGGTCTGCTGATGCGCGACCCGCGTTGGACACCGGAGCGCCGGGTGCAAGTGCTGCTCGGCGCGGGCGTCGCGGCGATCCTGCTCGGCCACGTGTGGGGGCTGCAATTTCCGGTGATCAAGAAGCTGTGGACCAGCTCCTACGTGCTGATCGCCGCCGGCTGGAGCGCGATCCTCTTCGCGGCCTTCTACTGGATCATCGACGTGAAGGGCATCTCTCGTTGGGCGCAACCGTTCGTCTGGATCGGCCTCAACCCCATCACCATTTATCTGCTCGGCAATCTGATCAATTTCGACACGCTCGCCGCGCGGGTGCTGGGCGGGCCGGTGCAGGCGTTCGCCGACAGCATCTCGGCTGGCCTGGGTCTGGTGTTGATCTCGGTGGGCGGCATGTTGTTGTCGGTTTTGGTCTGCTGGTATCTGCACCGGCGGAAATTGTATCTGCGGTTGTGAGGCAACCTTTGGCTTGAACCAGCAACCCGTTGCGTTAATCCTCTCGGAAAAGCCACGATCTCTATGAAGCACTCCCTTGCCCGTCTTTTCACGCTGACCCTCGGGGCGGCCTTGTTCACCGGCGTTTCTGCGGATGCGACCGACATCTGGAAGCTCCGGAAAACGCCCGCTGATCCCGGCGTCCTGAAGCGCACGTTCCCGACGATAGGCGAAGTGGTGCGCCTTGATCCCGAACTCGACCAAATCATCGCGCCCGGCGCGAAGATCGAATTGCTGGCCAGCGGCTTCACCTGGTCGGAAGGCCCGGTCTGGCTCTGGCGGAGGCATTCGATCGTGTTCTCCGACGTGCCGGAGAATGTGATGTACGAATGGGATTACGAGCATGACCTCTACACCTATCGCAAGCCCAGTGGTTACACCGGACCCGGCAAGGGCCAGGGCTCGAACGGCTTGACGCTCGACCGCCAGGGCCGGCTCGTGGTCGCCCAGCACGGTGACCGGCGGATTGCCCGGCTGAACGCGGACGGCTCGTTCACCACACTGGCCGAGTTCTACAAAATGCGCCGCTTCAACAGCCCGAACGACCTCGTGTATCACTCGAATGGCGACCTCTATTTCACCGATCCGCCGTACGGCCTCAAGGGCGGCAACACCTCCCCTGACCGGGAGATTCCCTTCAACGGCGTGTACCGACTGGGCAAAAACGGTGACATCACCCTCCTCGACGAGGAACTCACCTACCCCAACGGCATTGCGCTGTCACCCGATGAAGAAACCCTCTATGTCGCCGTGTCCGATCCCGCGAAGCCGGTTATCTTCGCCTACGATGTGAAGGCCGACGGCACGCTCGACGTGAAGGCGCGCCGCACTTTTTTTGACGCCGCCGCGCTCGCCAAGGCCGGCGCTCCCGGTCTGCCCGACGGCCTCAAGGTGGACATTCATGGCAACGTCTGGACCACCGGCCCGGGAGGCGTGCTGGTGATCACCCCGGACGGCCGCCACCTCGGCACCATCAGCACCGGCGAACCCACCGCCAACTGCGCGTGGGGCAACGACGGTTCCGTGCTCTACATCACTTCCAACAAGTATCTCGTCCGCATCCCCACGCTCACCAAGGGCGTCGGCCCCGGATTCTGAGTCCCTCTCGATGAAGCTTTGCGCAGCCCGGTTGTCGGCCCTGTTCCTGACAACCGGGCTTTTTGCCGCCCACGCAGCGGACTGGCCCGGCTTCCTCGGCCCCCAGGGCGACGGCACTTCACCCGAGACCGGACTCCTCGATGCGTTCCCGGCAGGCGGCCCAACGATTCTCTGGCAGACCAACATCGGCACCGGCTACAGCGCGCCTTCGGTTCGCGCCGGACAACTGGTGCTTTTTCATCGCCTCGGTGACCAGGAAGTGGTGGAAGCATTCGACGCCGCCACCGGCAAACCCCGCTGGCGGCATGGTTATCCGACCGCCTACATTGATCCGTTTGGTTACAACAACGGCCCGCGCTGCGCCCCCTTGCTTACCACCAACCGCTGCTACACGTTCGGCGCGGAAGGCAAGCTGACCTGCCTTGATCTGGCCAGCGGCCGGCAACTCTGGCAGCGCGACACAGCCAAAGACTTCACCGTGCCCGAAGCATTTTTCGGTGTCGGCAGCGCCCCGCTCCTTGAAGGCAATTTGCTGATCACAATGATCGGTGGCCAAACCAATTCGGGCATGGTCGCCTTCCACGCCGAGACCGGTGCCACGGTCTGGGAAAGCGTCGGGGCCGGCAACTGGACCGATCAACCGATGCACGGCTGGCCCGGCGAACGGACGGTGAACTGGCGAAACTGGGACAAGCAGGCCAGCTATTCCTCGCCCGGGGCCGCGACGATCCACGGTCGCCGCGTGGTCTTCTGCCTGATGCGCCAGGGATTGGTGGCGCTGGATCCGGTCACCGGCGAGGTCTTTGACAGCTTCTGGTTTCGCGCGCAGATCGAGGAATCCGTCAACGCCATCAACCCGGTCGTGTCCGGCGATCGCATCTTTATCTCCGCGGCCTACTATCGGGTTGGGTCACTGGTCCTCGAACTCACCAAGGAATTCAAGTTCCAGGAAGTCTGGCGGAGTCCGACCGAACGCGGACAGCCACCCAATCTCGAACTGCACTGGACCACGCCGATTCTTCACAACGGCCACCTCTACGCCTTCAGCGGCCGCAACGAACCCGACGCGACCTTCCGGTGTGTCGAGTTCGCCACCGGCAAGTTGAAGTGGGAACGCGACGAGTCCTGGCAGCGGCGGCGCAGCGGACCACCACCGAACACTTTCGGTCGCGGCTCGGCCATCCTGGCTGACGGCAAGTTGATCGCGCTCGGCGAAGCTGGTTTGCTGGGCCTGTTCCAGCCGAACCCGGAACGCCTCGAAGAACTGGCCCGCTGGCAGGTTCCGGAAATGCGTTACCCTTGTTGGGCCGGCCCCGTGCTCGCCGACCAGCGCGTCTATCTCCGCAGCGAAGATCGCTTGGTCTGCCTCGACTTTGCCCGCCGTTAGCACCATTCACCAGGTGGTTTCCGCGGGACAATGGGCTTGAATCACCCATCGCCGGACCTACCTTCGGCAGCCATGCACTTCCTGCGAATCCCGGTCGTCACGGCTTGCGCTCTGGCTGGCTGTTTGCCGTTTCACTTGACGACTGCCGCCGAGCTCGGCCCGGCCAAGGAACCCCCTCCCCCCGCCAACTTCGACCTCGCCAAGACCGAGGCCCAGCGAGCGATCCGCAAGTTCCGCGTCGCGCCCGGCTTCAAGGTCGAACTCGTCGCCAACGAACCGCAACTTCAAAATCCCGTCGCCTTCCACATCGGAAACGACGGCAAGATCTACGTCTCCGAGACCGGCCGCTACCGCTCCAGCGCACTCGACATCCGGCATCACATGTCGTGGTACAACGACGACCTCGCGGCGCGCACTGTCGAGGATCGAATCGCACTCATCCAGAAGAACGCCGGCACGAACTGGCCCAAGCTCCAGGTCGAAACCGAGACCATCCGCCTGCTCGAAGACAAGGACGGCGATGGCGTAGCCGAGCGATCAACTGTGTTCGCCGACGGTTTCACCAACGTCCTCGACGGCATCGCCTCGGGCGTGATGTCGCGCGACGGCTGGGTTTATTTCACGGACATTCCGAGCGTGTGGCGGTTGCGCGACAACGACGGCGACGGCCAGGCCGATGAGCGCGAGCAGCTTTCTTACGGCTACGGCGTCCACTTCAGTCTGACCGGCCACGATCTCCACGGCTTGATCAAGGGACCGGACGGCCGAATTTATTTCAGCGTCGGCGACCGCGGCGCGCACGTGAAGACCAAGGAAGGCAACGTCATCGATCTGCCGGATGAGGGCGCGGTGTTTCGCATGGAACCGGACGGCTCGCACCTCGAGGTGTTCGGGCGCGGTCTGCGCAATCCGCAGGAGCTGGCATTCAATCAATACGGCGATCTCTTCACCGGCGACAACGATTGCGATCACGGCGATCGCGAGCGCTGGGTGCATGTCATCGAGGGCGCGGACTACGGCTGGAGGATCGGTTACCAGTTCAGCGAGCAGAATCCGGGCGGTGTGTGGATGAGCGAACGCATCTGGTGGACGAACTTCCCCGGCCGCGTCGCCGCGTATCTGCCGCCGCTCGCGCACCTCGACAACGGGCCGTCGGGGCTCGCGTACTATCCTGGCACCGGCCTGGGCGCGGAGTTCAACGACACGTTCTTGCTGTGTCACTTCAAGGGCCAGGACAACTTGAGCGGCATCAAGCTGATCAAGCAGATCGCCAAAGGTGCGAGCTACGAGGTGATCGACCAACCGGAGCTGCTCTGGAACACGCTGCCGACGGACGTCGAGTTCGGGCCGGACGGGCACATCTACTTCAGCGACTGGGTGGAAGGCTGGCCGAAGTCGATGAAAGGCCGTATCTACCGGATGGTGCCGGAGAAGACCGACCCGCGCGCGGCGGAAGTGAAGAGGCTGCTCGCCGAGGGGATGAAGCAGCGGCCCGTGAACGAACTGGCGAAGCTGCTCGAACACGCGGACATGCGGGTTCGGTTGGAGGCGCAGTGGGAACTGGCGGAGCGCAAGGAGTTCAACGCATTGCGCAAAGTCGCCTTCGACTCGAAGCACCAACTCGCGCGGCTGCATGGGATTTGGGGTCTGAGCCAGATCGCCCGCCGTCTTCCGCAGGATCAAATGCTTTCCGAACTCAAGGACTCGCTAACCTTGCTGAATGACGGTGATCCATACGTTCGAGCCAACGGTGCCAAACTATTTCGGGAAGCCGCCTTTCTAAACGCTGAAAGCGTATTGTGCGATCTCGTTTCCGACACGAACGCATATGTCAGGGCACAGGCCGCTCTAGCCCTCGGTTCCCCCTATCGCCTGGCAGGAGGAGGCAGGCGTATTGATCAAGCGTTAGCCGACAAGGCTGGAGACCTCGCAAGACAGCTCAAAGCCGAAGTCCGCGAGGTGATCACCGGACGACCGCAGGCGTATTCAACCGGGCACTTCACCTCGAAGAGACCCTGGGCCGAACTCCCGAGATTGCTGACCGAAGCCTGGGCTTCGAATGACATGGTGCTTTTCCATGCGGGAGTCATGGTGCTGAGTCGTGATTTCTCCGGAGAGGTTGTTCAGGAGGGAAAAGGACGCGGACCAGCATGGCAGATTCTTGGCGCTCCGTTCATGACCAATTCGAGTAGCGCAATTCGATTGGGTCCCCTACAGGCCCTGCGAAGGAATCAATCGATTGGCATCACCAATTTTCTCTCCGACCCCGATCCCCTGCTGGTCGTCGAAGCCGCACGGGCGATCAATGATGCGCCGATCCCCGACGCGATGCCGGCACTCGCGGCGTTGCTGGG
>ERZ761602.7692-NODE-7692-length-11262-cov-2.876595_pt1 | contig 11262 bp, 12 predicted proteins | sample MGYA00512165_ERZ761602 | MGnify/ENA primary metagenome ERZ761602 (study PRJEB28899, sample SAMN02445085) | bioreactor sludge metagenome | biome: EBPR sludge; isolation source: Thorneside wastewater treatment plant | place: Australia: Brisbane, Thorneside... | reverse complement strand
GTTCGTCGCGCCGGCCGGCTGGTTGGGAGAAATCGTGACGTTGGGCGACAGCGGGCTAAAGCCGTTGTCGGGCTGGATTTGGCCCAGGCCGGGTTGTTGGTTGGTGCTACCGGGGATTTGCACCGGACGGCTCAGCGGGCTAGTGGGGTTGGTCGCCACCACGTTGTCCGGCTGGTTCGTGGGGGTGGCGTTGTTCGGCACCTGCATGGGCTCGGAATTCGAGACCGGCGGAGGCGGGTTAAAGGGTCGGCTTTCCAGCACTTGCTCGCCGGCGGGGGCCATCGCAACGGCGGTGCTCTCGGGGCCACGGGCCAGCACGATCGCGGAGATCACACAGGCCATCAGCACGCTCCCGGCGGCCAGGGCGGGCACATTCATGCGGCGGCGGCGCACGGGCTCGGCCACATCAAAATCGGTGTTTTCCAGCTTACGGCGAAGCTGAACGAGGCGAATGCGGTCGAGTTGGCTTTCCGGGTTGATGGTGACGGCCCGCTCGTAGGAGGCCACCGCTTCTTCGGTGCGGCCCAGCTCGTCCATCACGTCGCCATGGAAGGCGTGGACTTCCGCATCGTCCGGCAGGCTTGCCACCAGTTCGGCGGCGACCATTTGGGCGTCATCCAGCCGACGCTCGGCCATCAATCGCCGACCGTCGTTGAGCGCCTTCATCCGCGCCGCTTCGTCCATGGGTCCCAACATTTTCGTGCCTTGATCCTGTTTGCGCCTGTCCCTGGGGGCCAGCCGCATACGCACCCGACCCTATGTTACCGCGCGAATCTATGGGCAAAGACGAGGAAAAGGGGCATAACCGTTCACATCCCCGTACGAATTACGGGAAAAGGCCCGTTCGGCGACCCACATTGATATAATTTCTGCGTGTCCGAAGCCGCCCGAACTCCCTTGTATGACGCCCACGTGGCCATGGGGGGCCGCATCGTCACCTTTGCTGGCTATGACTTGCCGGTGCAATACACCGGGGTGATCGCCGAGTCGCTGGCCGTCCGCAACGGGGCCGGCATGTTCGATGTGAGCCACATGGCGCGCCTGACCCTGAGCGGCGAAAACGTGCAGGCCTATCTGGAGCACATCACGGTGGGCGACATCGCCGCTCTGACCGATGGCCGGGGCCACTATTCATTGTTGCCCAATGCCGACGGCGGCCTGGTGGACGACATTATCGTTTATAAGGTGCGGGATGGCCTTTTCCGCATGGTCGTCAACGCGGCCAATCACCAGAAGGACCTCGCTCACATGGCGGCCCAGAACACCTTCGGCGTGGCCATTGAGGACAACACCGAAGCCACCGCGATGATTGCCGTGCAAGGGCCGACCGCGATGGACATCATGGCCGGGATGACGCTCAACGAAAGCGTCGCCATCGGACGCTCGCGCGACAAGCTGCGGGCGCTGCCGATGTTCGGCACCGCCGATGTGACGATGGCCGGGGTGCCGGTCTTTGCCGCACGCAGCGGCTACACCGGCGAGGATGGCCTGGAACTAATCTGCTCGGCCGCGCAATCCACCACGCTGTGGAACGCCCTGCACGCCGCCGGCGTGACCCCTTGCGGTCTGGGGAGCCGCGACACCCTGCGCGTAGAAGCGGGCCTGCCGCTCTATGGCCACGAACTCAAGGACGACCTCTCGCCGCTGTGCGCGGGCCTGGGCTGGGTGATGCGCAAGACGGACGTGCCTTTCCTGGGCCGCGACAAGATCGAGGCGGGCAAGGCGGCCGGGTTGCCGCTCAAGCTGCATGGCATCCGGCTCGATTCCAAGCGCGTGGCGCCGATTGATGCCATCGTGCGGGTGGATGGGGAAGCCGTGGGCTTTGTGAGCAGTGGCGCCTACAGTCCGTTGCTGGAGGCGGGTGTGGCTTTTGCGTTCTTGCAGCCGCACATCAAGGCGGAAACGGCTTGTACCGTGGAGATTCGCGGGCAAGAAGTGCCGGGCCAAGTGGTGAACAAGCGCTTCTTCAAGCGCGCCTAATGGCTATGAAGTGGGCGCGGAATTTCTGCGCCCACATGGCTAGGGAAACGCTACTTTAGGTTGGCTAACCAAGCCTCGCGCGTCAAGGTCATGATCACCTCGTCGAGGTACTTTCCGTTCCGGAAGTAGCGTTCTGGAAATCGGCCCGTTTCGACGGCTCCAATCCGCTCCTGCATTCGTCGACTTCGCTCGTTGTCGCCAAGGTACGCCGAGTACACGCGGTGCATATTCAAGCTCTCAAAAAGGTACTTGGCGCGGACTCGAGCGGCGTCGGTGCCGAGCCCTTTACCCTGAAACTCAGGGTCGCCAATGAAGCTTCCGGTGATGCAGTGTCGGTGGCGGAAGTCGATCTTGTGGACTCCGCTCGATCCGATATGGCGCCCGTCGAGGGTCTCAATCGCCCAAACGATCTCGTCACGGTTGTTCCGTTGCTTGTCGAAAAACTCCTGCTCCATCAACCGGTTCATCGGGTACTCAACGAGCAAGTGACGGGTGACGGCCTCGTCGTTGAGCCAGATCAGGTAGTTCTCAAAGTGTTTGGCATGATCCAAGGGCACAAGCCGCACCAAATCGCCTTCCAATCCGCATGCCATGCCTTAGCATACACGGGTGAAAGGAGGAGCGATGCGCGGCCGGCGCCGACCGGCGACCATGCGCGAGCGGATCGCGCCATCCTCGCAAGCGGAGAGCAACGCACGGGGAACTGGCGACTGTACCGTTGGCACCGAAGGGAGAATTCTTCCATCTCCCCCTAATAGTACGGGGCCAGATTGCCAATAGGAAATCGTAGCGATGAACAACACGATTTCCTGTCCGATCATGGGTTTGGAAAGCACCATCCCCGACGTCCTCTACGTGCTGCACCACCAGCCGAGCGGGAAATACGGTTGCTATTGCCATCGCGGCGTGAACGGCCTGGCCGTCTTCACCGAAGAAGTGGGCGCGGTGCGCTTTGCCGAGTGGATTGACCTCGTCGGCATGACCATCGACCAAGTGAGCTTTGACGAAGCCCGCGAAATCGCCAAGGGGCGTCCGTTACCGATTGTGGCGATGATGCTGCTGGACGACATGGAAGAGCCCGAGATCCACTACGTTCGCTGATACCTGCGAGAGATTGAAAAGAGAAGAGACGACCTCCACGTTCGGAGATCGTCTCTTTTTTCTTGCGCCCGTGTGAACTTACGGGACGACGTTGATGGTGGCCACGGCGGGCTCCACCGAGCCGTCGGCTTCGTAAAGCCGAACTTGTACGCTGCCTTGGCGCACCGGCGTAAACACCCCGTCCGAGGTGATGGTGCCAGCGTCACCGCCCACCAGTTCCCAGCGCAGGGCGCGAGGAGGCAGAGCGAGATTGCGGTTGAAGCGGTCCAGGCCCGTACCGATAAGCGAGCGGGCACCGCCCGCCAGCGTGACCGTGAACGGCCCGTCCACGCGGAGCGACACGATCTCGGCGGCGGTATAGGAACTCACGTTGAGCGTGTGGTTCCAGTTGAACTCGCGGTAGCGGAACGTATAGGGCGCGGTGGCCACCACGGTGCCACTGCCACCAGTGCCGGTATAGAAAATCACTTCGATGTAGTGATCGAAGAACGGATAGTCCTCGTCGTAGCGGCGGATGAGGTTGTCGAAGCGGATTTCATCCTTGTAGGCGCTGCTGCGGTTGCGGTTGACGATCTGCACGCGGTCGCCGTAGCCGTTGCCTCCGTAGCCGAAGCCTCCGCCCGGATCTTGCAGGATGATGCGCGCGCTGCGAGCGTAGCTGGGGATGCCGCGCGTTTCCTCCGGCCAGTCAATGTTCACCATCAAGGCTCCGTAACGGTCATCACGGAGGGCATTGCAGCCCGAAGCCCCCATCAACGCCACCCCGGCCAAGAGCACGGAGACCATCACAGTTCGCCCCATCACGGCGGATTTCATATTGACTATTTTGACGGACTTGCGGCGAAGGGGTTTCATACGTTGGGCCAGGGGTTGCTTTGGGCAAGCGCTTGACTGAATGCAATCCCGCAAATTTGCGGACCGGGGAGCCGGTGTGTCTGGTTCTGTGAGGGTCTTAGCACTCTAGTCCTATCTTTGCTAATCCGGGGCGCAAAGCGGCCGCCCGGGGCGTTAGAATTAGCAGACAGCCCGCGCGAGTGCTAACCCCGTTTTCGGGAGCTCGCACGGGGGAGATCGAGAAAGATATGGCAAACATTCGACCGCTCGGAGACAAGGTCGTCGTGCGTGTGCACGAGGCTGAAGAAAAGAGCGCCGGGGGCATCCTGCTTCCGGACGCCGCAAAGAAGAAGCCGACCCAGGGCACCGTGGTGGCCGTGGGCAACGGGCGCACCCTGGACAACGGCCAGCGCAACACGCTCGCCGTGACCGTGGGCGACAAGGTGCTGTTCAGCAAGTACGGCGGCAACGAAGTGACCGTCGACGGCGAAGAGCTCACCATTCTTGATGAAGACCAGATCTACGCGATCGTGAAGGAGAACTAAAACCCATGCCTGCAAAGACCCTCGCATTTGATGAAGTCGCTCGTCGTGCCCTTGAACGGGGCGTGAACAAGGTGGCCGACGCCGTGAAGGTGACGCTTGGCCCCAAGGGACGCAACGTGATCCTGGACAAGAAGTGGGGCAGCCCGACCATCACCAAGGACGGCGTGACCGTGGCCAAGGAAGTGGAACTGGAAGACCCCTACGAAAACATGGGCGCCCAGCTGTGCAAGGAAGTGGCCAGCAAGACCAACGACGTGGCGGGGGACGGGACCACCACCGCGACGGTGCTGGCGCAATCCATCCTGAACGAAGGCCTGCGCTACGTGGCCGCCGGGGGCAACCCGATTGCGGTGAAGCGCGGCATTGACAAGGCCGTGGAAGCCGTGGTGGCCAACATCAAGGCGACCGCCCAGCCGGTGAAGGACAAGGAGCAGATCGAGTTCGTCGCCACCATCGCGGGCAACGACAACGAGATTGGCAAGCAAGTGGCGGAAGCCATGGACAAGGTCGGCAAGGACGGCGTCATCACGGTGGAAGAGAGCAAGGGCCGCGAAACGAGCCTGGAAATCGTGGAAGGCATGCAGTTCGACCGCGGTTACATCAGCCCGTACTTTGTGACCGACCCCGAGCGCATGGAAGCCGTGCTGGAAAATCCGCTGATCCTCATCCACGAGAAGAAGATCAGCAGCGCGCAAGACCTGCTGCCGTTCCTGGAAAAGGTGGCGCAAGCCCGCCGCCCGATCATCCTGCTGGCCGAAGACATTGAAGGCGAAGCCCTGGCGACCGTGGTTCTGAACAAGATTCGCGGCGTGCTGCAGATCGCCGCCGTCAAGGCCCCGGGCTTTGGCGAGCGACGCAAGGCGATGCTGGAAGACATTGCCATCCTCACCAAGGGTTCGTTCATCAGCGAAGATCTCGGCACCAAGCTCGAGAACGTCACCATTGACATGCTGGGCACCGCCAAGAAGGTCGTCATCACTAAGGAAGACACGACGATCATCGAAGGCGCCGGCAGCAAGGATGAGGTGATGGGCCGCATCAGCCAGATCAAGGCGCAGATGGAAACCACCGAAAGCAACTACGACCGCGAGAAGCTGCAGGAACGCCTGGCCAAGCTGAGCGGCGGCGTGGCCGTGATCAAGGTGGGTGCCAGCACCGAAACCGAACTGAAGGAGAAGAAGCACCGCTACGAGGACGCCCTGAGCGCCACCCGTGCGGCTGTGGAAGAAGGCATCGTCCCGGGCGGCGGCACCACCCTGCTGCGCAGCCAGTCCGTGCTGGACGAGCTGAACGCCGAAGGCGATGAACTGACGGGCGTGAACATCGTCCGCCGCGCGCTGGAAGCTCCCATCCGCCAGATCAGCGAGAACGCTGGCCTGGAAGGCAGCGTGATTGTGGAACAGGTGCGCAGCGCCAAGGCCGGCATCGGCCTGAACGCCGCCACCGGCGAAATGGTGGACATGGTGGCCTCGGGCATCGTGGACCCGGCCAAGGTGACCCGCAGCACGCTGATGAATGCGGCCTCGATTGCGGGCCTGATGCTGACCACCGAAGCCATGGTGGCCGAAAAGCCGGAGAAGAAGAAGGCTCCGGCTGGCGCGCCGGGCATGGATGACATGGACTTCTAAAGTCCGGTCTTCTTAGGTTAAGCAAAACGAAGAGAACCCCTGGGCAGTTGCCTGGGGGGTTCTTAGTTTTGGGAGGTCGGAGTCCTGAGACCGGAGGGAGTCATGGTCGTTCATCACGTAGGCTGAGCATATGCCCGAACTCCCCGAGGTCGAAGCCGCCCGCCGGATGATTGACAGTGCCCTCACCGGGCAGGTGCTGACCGAAGTGGTGGCCCGGCCGGATGACATCGTCTTTGAAGGCGTGCCGCCTGAGGCCACGGTCGCGCGGCTGACCGGGCAAACTGTGCGCGGTACCGGTCGCCGAGGCAAGTTCATGTGGCTGGAGCTAGACGAGGGCGTGCTGTTCTTGCACCTGGGGATGACCGGGGCGATTTTGGACTTGACCCCCGGGCAAGAGCGCAACGTGAACTACTACCGGGTGCGCGCCGAGGCCGTGCCGGGCGAAGAACCCCGCTTTTTGAAGCTAGAGCTGCGCGCGAATGACCGGCGCATTGCCTTTGTGGATGGGCGGCGCTTGGGCCGGATATGGAGCGCGGAAACGCCCGAAGCATGCTCTCGCTTTTCTGCCCTTGGCCCGGATGCGCACTTGGATTTGCCCGAAGCCGCGACCTGGGCGGCGATGCTGGGGCGGCGCAAGGCTCCGATTAAGGCGCTGTTGCTGGACCAGAAATTCTTGGCCGGCATTGGCAACTACCTGGCCGATGAGGTGCTGCTGGTGGCACGGGTGCGCCCGGATCGGGCGGCGGCGAGCCTAAATGCGGCGGAAGCCGAAGCCCTGCGGGTGGCCATCCGTGACGTGGTGGGGCACGCCGTGGCGGTGGACGCGGATTACGAGAAGTTCCCGCCGGAGTGGCTGTTCCACGTGCGGTGGGGCGGCGGCAAGGGCGCTGACCTTTGGCAAGGGCATGAACTGCGCCGGGATACGGTGGGCGGGCGCACCACGGCCTGGGTTCCGGACTTACAGAAGTAGGGGTCAGGCTTCGGTGAGCTTGTAAACCGGGCGCATCTTAATGAGGACCGGCACCACGACCAGCGTCAGCAGGAATACGGTGGCACCAATGCCAATGTAGACTTGATACCCGCGGCCGACGAAAATGCCGATCAGAGTGTTAATCTCAGCGAAGGAGCACATGATAAGCACTTTTGACTGAAAGTCGGGGAATCGCGGCAAGACCCTCTGCCCGTCTTGATTCAGTTTCGGCTTCGTCACGAAGTAAGCCAATCCCGGCACAGCAATGGACGAAACCGCTAGGATCGCAAGCTGAAGAATGTTCAGTCCTTGCGGTTCCATCTTCAAGACTTGTTGTGCAACAAAGATATAGAGCAAGACAATCAGGCCATAGTGCGCCCCGACAATGATGTAGAGGTTCAGCCACGACGCGCGTGAACTCACGGAGTACGGATTCGGTTGCATAGACTTACCACCCCCACTCGCGGAGCTGCACCAGGCACAGGCGGCAACATTCCAGCGGGGTGCGGTCGCCGTATTGCTCTTGTTCCACCACGTAGGTTTCCACTCCGGCGGCGGTGGCCGCCTCTCGCACTTCCATCCACGGCACCTGGCCCTCGCCGATCACGCGCCCATCGAAGGGATACTCCTTAAGGTGCAACGCCCGGCACCGCGCGCCCAGTTTGCGGATGCCCTCCACCGGGTCGGCGCCCGCGTGGCAGGCGTTGGCGGTGTCCCACTGCATCACAAAGGCTTCGGGGGTGTTGGCCGTAAAGATGTCCCAGGCACTCTGGCCGCCGGCCAAGGGCTTCACATCGGCGTCGTGCACATGGAAACCCGTGCGGAGGCCATGCGCATGCAGAGCGGACTGGATCCGGGTGAACTCAGCGGCCGTGGCCAGGGCTGCCTCCGCGGAGTTGCGCGCGTCCTCCGGCACCCAGGGGATGAGGGCGAGGTCGGTGCCCAGCGTGCGGTGCAGGTCCACGGTGGCGGCCAGATTCTCCTCAGCAAAGGCGTCCATCATGGTGTGGGTGCCGCTGCAGGTCAGCCCCACTTCGTCCATGCGTTGGCGCACCGCCTCAGGGTCGTGCCCGTGCAGGCCGGCAAATTCCACCGCCGCATAGCCCATATCGGCCACCCGCGCCAGCGTATCCATGAGGTCGGCTTTGGCATCGTCGCGAAGGGAATAGAGCTGAAGAGAAAAGGCGGTGGACATGCGGGGAGTGTTTACCCGCCTCGGGTCCTGAATATCTCATTGAAATTCTCGGGACTTGCAACATTCGAGGCCCGGATTCCGAATACCATGAGGGCACATTCCATGCTAGAAACGCCGCAACCGATGCCGGGCAATGCGCCCTGGACCAAACTGGACGACAAGGTCAAGCGAGTTTGGCGCTGGGGCGCATTCTTAGGGCCGCTCACGCTGCTGATTCCTGGGCTCGCCATCGGCATCGCCATTGAGCGCAAGCGCGATCTCCCGGTGCCGCTCACGTTCCTGGTGGTGGGCGCGTATGTGCTCATCTCTCTCATAAGCTTCTTCTTTGTCGAGCGCAAATTTGAAGCGTGGCGCTACCGCATCACGGAAGAAGACATTGCCACCCGCAGCGGCATCTTTTGGCGGAACAAGCGCTACGTCGGGCGTCACCGGGTGCAACACGTGGACGTAACGGCCGGCCCCATCCAGCGCGCTCTTGGCCTCGCGGAGATCAAGGTTTACGTGGCGGGCGGGGAAGCCGCCAGCATCCCCGGCCTGACCGAGCACGAAGCCGAGCGCATCCGCCAAACGCTCCTCCGGCAAGATAAGGTGCCCCCGCCGCCCCCGCCGCAAGGTCTATGATCGAAGGCGAATTTCTGAGAGTGCACCCCAGCACGGTGCTCATTGCGCTGGTGGAACAGATCCGGCGGATGCTGGGGGTCATCATCATCTTGGTCATCTCAACCTTCACGGCGCGGGAGGGTGACCCCAACGAGATTCTGTTCGGCGCGCTGGGATTCATCGCGGTGATCTTTGCCGCCGTTCAGTACTTCTCGTTTGGCTACCGCGTGGTGGGCGACCACCTCGAAACGCGGTCCGGCATTCTGGGCCGGCATGTGCGCATCGTGCCGTTGGCGCGCATCCAGAACGTGAACATCACTCGTACCTGGGTGCACCGGATTCTGGGGCTGGTTGAACTGCAGATCGAAACGGCCAGCGGTGCCGGCGCCGAGGTTAAGATTGGGGCGCTGCAAGAGCCGGATGCCCACCGCCTGAAGGAGCAATTGACCGGCATCTCGGCCCCGAGTGAGGTCTTTGCGGCTCCAGTCCAAGCCGTGCACTACCGGGCCAGTGTCCGCGATTTGATCTTTGCCGGGATGACCGAGAACCGCGCGTTCGTCATCGTGGCGTCCGCGTTTGGTTTGATCGCGTTTACGCCCGGCGGCGATGACGCCATCATCGATGCCCTCGTGGATTGGGTAAAGGGCCACGGCTACGACGCTATGCCGTGGTGGGTGTACGCCCTGGGCTTGCTGGCCTTCTTCCTGCTCGGCTGGATTTTGTCCATCATCTTCACGCTCGTCCAGTTCTGGGGGTTCGAACTCAGCGAGCACGACGGCAAACTGCGCCGCCAGTACGGGCTCATCAACACGTTTGAGAACGTGGTGCCCCGGGGCCGGATTCAGATTGTCCGCTCCACGCAGAGCTTTGTCCAAAGTTGGTTTGGCTATTCCAAGCTCCATGCAGAGACGGCGGGTTCGTTTGTGCTGAATGAGCAAGGCGGCAAGACTCTGCTCGCGCCGCTCGTGCTGGGCAAGGACCAAGCTGATCTCAAGCAATTGGCGCTGTCTGGCCGAGACATTCGGCACCTAGATTGGCGCGCCATCCCCCGCCGCGCCTTTTGGGTGCACTGGCGCTGGTCGGCCCTGGTGGGCTTGGCCATCGGCGCGGGCGTGGGTTACCGGTGGGAGTGGCTCTGGGGCGCAGGGGTGGCGGCGGTCTATCTGCTGCTCTCCGCCTGGGGGCAGGCGATGGCTGTGCGCCGCTCGGCCTTTGCCGTCAACGATGAACTGGTGGCAGGCCGCAAGGGTTGGCTTTTGCACCAGGTTGAGTATCTGCCGCTGGCGCGTATCCAGGCGGTGAACATCGATACTTCGCCATTCCAGCGTCGTTTGCGGCTGGCCACGGTCACTCTGATCTCGGCGGCAGTTTCGCCCAGTGGGCGCACCGTCGTGTTGCAAGATATGGAGGCGGCGGAAGCCGAGGAACTGGCGGATCGCGTATTTCGTCTTAGTCAAGAGCAGGCCCGGGATGAGAAAAGTGAAGTCTAAGTTCAAATCGGCAGGAGTTTTCGGCATGGCCGTGCTCGTCGCGGTCTTCGTTGCCGGTTGCAACTCCGCTTCCACCAAGGGCAAGTGGGTGATGGCGAACCAGGCCATCGGGAGCGCGGCCGATGCCCCGCCCGAAATCATCTCCGGCATGGAACTGGAACTGCTGAACAACGGCCGCTTCAAGATGACCGGCTTCCCGCCCCTGGAAGGCACCTATACCGACAGCAACGGCATACTCACCCTCAAGCCCACCGAGAAGCGCGCGCCCACCTACAAGCTGGTGTGGGAGAAGGACCGCTACCGGCAGGAAGAGCCTAAGCTGAACGCCCCCACCTTTTGGGTCCGCCCGCCGGAGCCCGCCCCGGCCAAGAAGTAGGCCCCAGGGGGCGGTTTAGGCCCTGATTTGGGACCTTGGGGGAGGCAAAACGGGCCTTCGCTGGGCCCCCATTTGGGATTTCGCAAATCGTTCGATTTATTGCAACACGAGGAGGAAACAAATCGTGTTTACCATCGGCGATATCCTTGCCACTGTTGCCATTGCTTTTGGCTCTGGTCTTGTCATCTGGGCTCTCGGGCTTACTATGACCCTGCTGTTCCCGGAAACAGCGCGGCGGGCGGCCCAACACATTGAGCGTCGCCCCGGAAAGTCGTTCCTTTGGGGTGTGATGGCCCTGGTGCCGTTGCTGGTGCTCATCATTGTGCTGGCGGCGATCCCGTCTCCGATCACGCGCGCTTTGGCGGCGGTGGTGGCGTGCGGCGGTTTGGTTTTCGCGACTCTGGGCCTGGGGGGCCTGGGGTGGCTGGTGGGCGACCGCATGCACTCGGCGGCTCCGGAACTCGGTTGGCTGCAAGCGCGAAGCAAGGGCCTGGCGGTGGTGACCATCGTCGGCATGGCCCCGGTGGTGGGGTGGTTCTTTAC
>ERZ761602.7691-NODE-7691-length-11266-cov-4.934350_pt1 | contig 11266 bp, 9 predicted proteins | sample MGYA00512165_ERZ761602 | MGnify/ENA primary metagenome ERZ761602 (study PRJEB28899, sample SAMN02445085) | bioreactor sludge metagenome | biome: EBPR sludge; isolation source: Thorneside wastewater treatment plant | place: Australia: Brisbane, Thorneside... | reverse complement strand
CCACGGCAAACCCCAAACCTTCAGCTCTTACACCACTCGGCGGGACACTGCCAGCAATCGGCCTTTGCGATGAACTCAACGATGACCAGAAGAAGGATTGGCATTGGCAAGTCTTTTCCAACAAGCCGCTACTCGAATTTCTTACCAAAGGGTCTCACGAGCACTTTCTGGTAAAGGCCGATGCTTCCGAACTGGACACGATTGAGCGTATTGAGTACGACGACGATTTTCTCGAATGGCTCGGGAAACTTTTTGCCCCGCAGTTCAGCCGTGTTTTGACCAAAGCAATCAGCCAGGGGAATTCTATTGTCGTTGAATGCCTTCTGGATGGAAGGCGCTGGGTACCAACGTCTATGGAGGACGACTGCTTTCGGAGCGCTCAGCGGGCCGTGGAGATTCTCGTTAAGCCGCTGAACGATCTATGGGAGGGAGCAGACGAAATTAAACCGACGGTAAGGGCAGTCGAGAAGCTATTGGAAGGTAATCGACTGCTTGAAATCATGAATCTCTTGCCGGTATTTTTTGAGAAGTTCCAGAACGACGCCGTTTATTCGGTTCGTGATCTCGCGGTCAAGGCATTCAATGTCCACGACGACATCGACCTTTCGCGCCAAATCATTGAACTCGCCAAACGCTTCAAGTTCCGGTCGGCGGCGGCAAACAAGACGATTGAGGAAGACGTCAAAACCATCGAGGACTTGATTCGCAAGGAACGCAAGCATGAGGCGAAACTGTCGAGCGGAAGCCTGCGCTGGGAAATCACCAAAGAGGGTGTGCGCCAGGGAGAAAGGTTTATTTCGGCCAGCGACGTTTCCTCTGTCAGGTGGGGCGCTGTGATTACGCCCGGCGATACCGGTAAGGTATGGGATTTCCTGATCGGATTTTCAACCGACGATGGGCGCCGCATCGTTTTCCAGTGGAAAGCAAGTCAACATGAGCTCGACAAGCAAAAGTCATTTTTTGACAACCTGCTCAGTGCAGCCTTGAACTACGTTTTTCCGTCGCTCGTGGCCAAGACTGAGGAACGGCTATCGCGCGGCAGCAATATTGATGTCGGGCCGTGCAGGGTAACGAGACAAGGCATTCATTACGAAGTCAAAGGCTGGATCTTTTCTGACCAGCATTTCACGCCCTGGAATAGAGTGCGAGTTTCGGTTGACAATGGTGATTTGTATATCATCGATGCCAGCGAGCCAAAGAAGCGGGTTTCTTTTTCACTCAGAGACACGGAAAACGCGCCTCTGCTCAAGATATTGGCAAACATAAAAAATGGGACGGACGACTAAATGGCACAAGCATTTGCGATGGAAATTCCCAAGTCGATACTCGCCACACTGAACAATCTCTATGAAATCGAGAAGAAGCTCGCGCTGCACGGCGACGCTGGAAACGCGAAACGGAATATCGACAAGATGAAAGACATCTTTGCCGAGATGGGTGTGTTTTACGACGACCCAATGGGACAGGAATTCAAGGAAACGCGCACGGACCTTGACGCGACTATTTCAGGGAGCGGGACGGACAACCTTGTCGTCGTTGAAGTAATCAAGCCGATTATCCGAGCGGGCGATGCAGCTTTCTCCAAGGTCGTCCAAAGGGGAATTGTCGTTCTGGAATCCAGGGAAGGGAGTAACGAAAAATGAGCAAAACGATTAATTTCGGCATCGATCTGGGAACCACAAATTCCCTGATTGCCAAATTTGAAAAGGGGCATGTTGAGGTTTTCAAAAATCCGAACGGCTTCAAGGAGACGCTGCCGTCCGTCGTTGCATTCCGGAACGACCGAATCATGGTCGGCGATCAGGCACGCACCTACGCTGAGAAGGACCCCAAGGGTGTCGCCAGTCGCTTCAAGCGGAAGATGGGGACGACGGAGACCATCAAGCTGACTGCGGGCTCGAAGACACCGGTCGAGTTGTCAGCCTTCGTGCTGAAGGAATTGAAAAACTTTGTTCACTCGGGCGAGCAAATAGACGCTGCTGTTCTTACCATTCCAGCGTCCTTCGATACGGTCCAGTCGAACGCCACAAAGGAGGCGGGGTTGGCCGCCGGGTTCAAGCAGGTCATCCTCCTGCAAGAACCGATTGCAGCCAGTCTTGCCTACGCCAACAAGGAGAAGGGCATTGATTTGCGCAATTCTCAATGGATGGTCTATGACCTCGGCGGTGGCACGTTTGACGTAGCCCTGGTGAAAATCGTCGAGGGCGAGTTGACTGTGGTTGACCACGAGGGCGATAACTACCTCGGGGGCTCCGACTTCGACGCGCTACTTGTCGAAAAGGTCATCGTTCCCGAGATTTGTCGGCGAGGTAACTTCGGCGATCTGCTTGCTCAAATGAAGAGCGAGAAGGGCAAGTACAACAAGCTCTGGTATCGGTTGCTGCACGCGGCTGAGGCGGCAAAAATCGAGCTTTCAACAAAGACCTCGGCCGAAATTGACCTCGGCATGGTGAGTCTGGAAGACGAAGACGGGAAACCGGTCGATTCGCTTCTAACTCTCACCCGCTCGGAGTTCGAGGACGTTATCAAATCCGCCATAGATGGGACAGCGGAGATGATGAAGAAAATTCTGACCAGAAACTCATTGCGCCCTGACGACCTCAAATTCGTTCTCATGGTTGGCGGAGGTGCGTACATTCCGTTCGTGCGCAAACGGATCGAGGAACTGATGGGCATTTCCGTTAACACGTCCATCGACCCGACCAACGCCATCGCGGTAGGTGCCGCATGGTTTGCCGGAACGAAGGAAATTGGTGCGGTAGAGAAGACGGCATCCCCAAAAAACTCCAGAAATCTGAAAATCAGGGCTGTCTATAACAAGAACACGCAGGAGACTGAGGAGATTTTCACCGCCAAGTTCGAGGGCGATGTTGCCGGCCTCTTTTATCGCATTGCCAGTGAAGATGGTTCGTTTGACAGCGGATTGAAAGCACTGGCAGCCAGGATTTCGGAGGATTTGCCCTTGCGTGAAGGGGCGTACAACCTGTTTAAGTTTGCCGTCCTGGATTCTGGTAACAACCCGGTAGACGTTGGGTTCGACGCCATCCAGATTGCACAGGGGCGTTATAGCGTCGCGGGCCAAATGCTTCCCGAAGACCTTTGTTTGGTTGTGGACGACGTGGCGAACAAGGATACACGGCTCAAGCGGGTCTTCGCGAAAAATGGCGTTTTGCCAGCCAAAAGCAAGGGTTCTGTTGAGGTGGCGAAGACCATTGTCAAAGGATCGGATGACGAAATTCGCATTATGGTCGTCGAAGGCCCATCAGAGCGGCACTCTTCGACAAACAAGCCGATTGGTGTTCTGCTGATTTCGGGAAAGCAGATCAATCGGGACTTGATTCGGGGCACAGAAATCGATTTGACGTTTGAGGTTTCTGAATCACGCGATCTCACCATTTCGGCCTATCTAAACGGCACCGGGCAAGAGTTTTCCCAAGTGTTCAAAGGCACAGCCCGGCAGGTTGACACCAAGATGCTTGCAACCGACGTTTTGCAACTCGAATCGAAAATTCAATCCGAAATCGATGAGGCCGAGGCCAACGGCAATGCTGACGCAGCGCAGGGTCTAGAAAAGCTGCTATCTCAGGTTCAGGGGCTGATTGCCGAATGCGGGGCGCTTTCGCATGACGACGTGACGGACGACAGATTCAAGCTGGAAGATAAAAAACGCAAGGTCGCGCAGGATGTTTTTGAGCTGACTGCTTCCAAGCGAGTAGACGCGGCAAAGACGGCGTACTTCGAGGCGAAGTCAGAAGTCGCTGCATTGGTTTCCGACCATGGGAATGACCGGGAGAAACATTTGTTCCGGGAGATCGTCGCGCGCGAGCAAACGTTCGTGAATTCCTCGAACCCAGAGCGAATCGAGGCTGCAACCTCCGAGATCGAAAGAATCCGTTTCGCTATTCTCATGCGAATGCCCGACTTCCTTGTTGGCATGTTTGAGCATCTTGCGCAAAGCAGCCACTCGATGAACGACCAATTGCAGGCCCGGCAGCTAATCGAGGCTGGCAAGCGTCATGTCGCTGCCCAAGACTGGGAAGACCTGAAAAAGGTTAACGGCAGGCTGTGGGGGTTGATGCCGGCTGACGCACGAGAGTCTGACGACATGCGTCTCTACACTGGCATTGTCTGACGGGAGGAAGTGATGGCTTTCTTCGGGCTCTTCAAATCCAAGCAGGAGCGGGACATGGAAGACATGTTCCGAAAAATCAATGCGGTGATTTTTCCTGGTGGCGAGGCGGACATGGCAAGAGACTGCAAGCGCGTCGACTCGTTGGCTAATGGGAAAATACCTCAGGAAAAACTGAAAGGATTTGTTGCGGGGTGCAAGACTTTGCTCCACATCAGCGAATTGGATTCAGAGGAAAGATTTGTCAGGAGCTTCATTACGAGGGCAGAAGGCAGAATTTCCGAGGCTGAAGCCTACGCGATATTCTCCTACATCGAAGGCGAGGCGCGCCAATACGACACCATAGCCGTTCATGCGGGACAAATGGGAGGGAATCCTGCATTATTGAACGAAATGCTTGGCGACATGCCTTGGATTTATTCGGAAGGGACAGATCAGGACCAAGTGCCAGGCGGTTACGGGGAATTTTGGTTGGCTGCATCCAATCCGGTGCCGACCGTATCCGTAAGAGGGAGCAACCTCTACTTGGGCAGGTTGCGCTATCGTGGTAAGCCGGTTGAGGCAAACCGACTTGGTTCAATGTCAACCGACGCTACCCCGGGAAGTGTTGATGCCTATCGGCTATCGATTGGAGGAACAGATGTGGGGACCGTGTATTTATGTCCTTATCACAAACGCATTTCAAGATTGGCACCACGAGGCTTCTCGCTCGTAGATTGAGATATACGGAGCCCACGGCTTGAACGCCATTGCTCTTTTTTGGCCTCACCTGCGGCTTTGCGATTTAGTGTAAAGGGGTGGATATGCGCAATCGTCTGATTTTCGGAGCGGCTCTGTTCGCCTATTCGGCTGTCACATTCGCTTGTTCTACTGAGTTCACGATCAACTTGGAGACATTCGGAGAAGGGGTTACTGTCGAATTGCGAAAAGGGACACCTGGCAACTCGAAAGTCATCAAGACTCAGCGAAGCAGTGGAGGTACGGTGTATTTCGGGAGCCTTTGCCCTGGCTCATATTTTCTTGCGATTGGCAATGCAGAAACTGTGAGCGTAACGCCTGTCCGCCAATTTGAAGATTACGCACGCTACACCAGCACCATCAGAATGCAGCGCGGTAGCGGGAACGTTTCTAAAAAATCCAGAAGTGCGTTCTAACATAGATAGGCAGCCCCGCTTAAGCCTGCCGAAGAAGATAGCTACCAGTTCGCCGGCTTGGTAATGCCCGTCCCCGGCACGGTGTCAGGGAAAACGGAAGTCTTCAGGTGCGCGGCGTGAATGTGCCGAACGTGGCTGGCCACCGCCGCGAGCGGCTTGGCGGCACCGAACGGTGACGGGCAAAGCAGGGTGACCGGTTTCTTGAGTTCCTGCACGACGATGCGGATGGGTTCGACCAGATCAGTGTCGTTCGAGATGACCACGGCAGCGTCGTAGCGGCCCGCCCAGCCGTCGTTGATGAGGTGACAGGCCAGATTGACGTCCGAGCCTTTCTCTTCCATGACATGCACCAGCGCCTTGACGGCATCGGGCGCGGGTTGGCGGACCTTGTTGCCTTTGCCGTATTTGCCGACGGGCAGCGACTCGCGCTGATTGCCATTGACGGCCGCGTCCGGATCAACCGGGTAGCTATCGGGCGGAAGTGTCGTCGGTCCGTTTCCATGTTGAATTGCACGGTCGCCAACGGGCAGGTTGAGCACGGGGCGCCAAACCGCTTTGGCGAGGAATTGCCCGAAGAAAAGTTCGACTTCCGGCAGCGTCCGCAGGGCGTTGTAATAGATTTGCTGGCGTCGGGGCTGGTCGGGGTCGGCGATGCCGGAAACGCGCGCCGTGTAGTACTTGAGTTTTTCGACGACGATGCCGGCAGGCATCGCGGCTTCGGTCAGCGCCTTGATGTTGAGCCATTTGCAGCCGGAATCGCGGATGGCGTAGTAGAGGTTGAAGCCGTCGATATAGACCCAAGTGTGCATGCCTACTCCAGAAAGGCAAAGGGCCACACCCGAAGATGTGGCCCCTTGAGCCGACAGCACGCTGCCAGCGGGTATGTGCAGGGAATTATATACGCAGTGCGGGGATTGCGATAGACCACCTTGGACCGCTCCGTCACGGGGCTTGCTCAAACCCCAGCAAGCCCCGCGCCCTCGCTACCGTGTCGCGGACTCCACCACGCCGTCGCGCATAAAATCCGCGCCACGGCTTTGTCGCGTTCGGCAAGTGGCCGTCCCGTCACGACGGCCACTTGCAAAAAATTTCGGCAATCGCCACTTTCCGCCGCTTCCGCCGTCAGCCGGTGAGGCTGGCTCACGGCTCCGGCGGCTACGCCGGCAACCCCGCGCGTGCTGTCCGGCTGTCACGCCGCTTGCCCTCGCTGCAGCCTACATAACGCCGCATTACGCGAACCCGCAGGGTGCGCAGCGGTCGGCCACCAAGCGAAGCCTGCGTAGCGGCTGGCCGACTTTGCGTAAGAGGCTGTTATGTTGAATGCGCAGCGCAGCGGAGCATTTACCCCGGAGCGGCCTGCGTGCCAATGAGCAGAGCGAACCGTTTGGTTTTGACGTAGCCGACGGAACCGTGGTGCGCAGCACGACGGCGCAGGCGGCGGGCAGAACGCGACAAGGCTCGACAAGGCCAAAAGTCGGTGCTGGCGGGACGGCGATAGCAGGAGAGGCAAAGCCAGTGGCGCAGCCTCTGGCGCGGTGGGGCACCCGACACGGTAGCTGCCTGCAAGCCGCAAGCGGGCGAGCAACCTTTTGCTAGCCAGCGCAGTGGCGTAGCGGCAGCGGGGCAGGAGGTCAGGCGGTGATCGGAGGAGGCACTGAGCCGTGGCGCGGCCTAATCGCGCGACGGCGGCGGTGGAGTACGCGACGCGGTAGCGACGGCGCGGGGCTTGCTGGGGTTTGAGCAAGCGCCGTGACGGAGCGGGTCGAGGTCATCGCGACGCTCAGGCGGCATTGCCTCGATTTTTTTGCAAGTTGTGGCGGGCGTCCTCCCGTCCAGCGGGGTGACATCGACTTTTTCGCGAGTTACGACAGTCGATCCCAAAGGAATGGCGCCATCCGTAAATCAGGGTTTCATCGCACTGCGTAATGATGGAAAATGGTGACTTCGTTTTTCGGTTCCATCGAAGGTCGGGTATCAAATGAAATAGCGGGTATCTGAGCGGGTATCGCAAAGCGTCAAGTGGAACCGACGCTAATAAATACAAAGGATTACGTGCGATATGCTGCTAATGGTCGACCATCATGTCCATTTCCGCGTCATTGCGCGCTACGATGGGGCGCGCCATTTTGCCGGGCGCGACTGGCTGGATACGGGCTGGCCCGGATTTCCGGCGCTCGCCGAGCAGCAGCACGGTGGCGAGCCGGGGTTGTTGGCGCAGATCCGGCAAGAACTCGGATCGGCCTGCGCCGAGTGAGCGCCTACCGCTCGTTTCGCCAGTCGCGCAGGGTCTCCTTGCGCGGCAAGGGCGGTTTCCGGTCGCTGTCGCGATCGCGGAGCAGCGGAATCGCGGCTGCGAGCACGAAAACGAGGCACAGGCCGAAAACGATCCAGGCTGCGTTCATGGTTGCCCTCCTTCCGGACGGGGTGAATGGTTCAGCCGCCGGCTTTCGTCACTGGCTGAAACAGCCCGCGCAGGCTGCCCTGCAGATCGGCAGGCAGGAGAACGAGCTTGGTGTTGCCGGAATCCGCGATCTTGCCGAGGCTGGCGATGTATTTCTCGCCAAGCAGGTAGAGCATCGGCAACTCGTTGTCGCCAAAGGCGCGGGTGACCTTGGCGATTGCTTGCGCGGAGGCCTCGGCGAGGGTGACCTGCGCCGCCGCATCGCGTTTGGCCGATTCCAGGCGCGCTTCGGCGTTGAGGATCATCGACTGTTTTTCACCCTCGGCGCGTGTCACCATCGCCTTGCGCTCGCGTTCGGCCGAGGCCTGCATTTCCATCGCACGCTGCATCGACGGCGATGGCTTGATGTCCTGGATCTCGACCGACTTCACGGTCAGACCCCAGTCCAGCGCCTCGTCGGCGACGCCCGCCTTCAGGCGCGCCTTGATCATGTCGCGCGACGAGAGGGCCTGATCCAGCTCCATGTCGCCGACGATCGAGCGCAGTGTGGTCATGATCATGTTGCGGATCGCCTCGGAGTAGTTCTCCACTCCGTAAACGGCCTTGACCGGGTCGGTGACCTTGATGAAGGCGATCGCGTTGACCACGATCACGGCGTTATCGCGCGTGATCACCTCCTGTTCCTGAACATCGAGAATGATGTCCTTGGTGGTCACCTTGTGCGAGACGACGTCGATGTAGGGAATGATGAAGCGCAGTCCGGGCAGCAGGGTGGTGCGGTACTTGCCGAGGCGCTGGACGATCCACTCTTCCCCTTGCGGGACGATGCGCACCCCGTTGGCGACGGTCACTGCGACAAATGCGAGGAGGACGATCGAAAATACGGTCATGCCGCTCATCTTGCTTTCTCCACTTTGATGTAGCTGCCTTCGACAGCAACGATGCGTACCCGTTCACCCGCCCTGATCGCCATTTCCGCATAACATTCCCAGAGGTCCGCACCAAGCAGGGGCTTCTGAAAGCGGACCTGACCTCGCGTCTCCGGGGTGATGTCTCCGACCATGACGCCGACTTCGCCGGTCACGTCGGCGGCGGAGGTGCCGACCGCGCTCACCGTGCGCGGTCTGAGATAGCGGAACCAGAGCCCGACCAGGGCTGCCGCCAGCACCGACCAGAGCAGGATCTGGGTGGGCAGGGCGAGGTCGGGCGCGGCCAGCAGGATGAGCCCGACGACAACCGCAGCCAAGCCGAACCAGACGATGAAAAAGGCCGGGACAGCCATTTCGGCCATCGTCAGGACAAGTCCGAGGGTGATCCAGTGCCACCATTCGGGTGCAAACATCTTTCGCTTCCTCCGTTGGCCCCGCGGGCGTGATCAGCGCCGGCCGGCAGGCGTGATGGTCGTCGATTAGACGCCATTCCGTGGTGACTGGCAAGTCGGGCGCCGCGCCCGGCGTGTGCCGGGCAGTGTGCCCTGTCTGGTCGCCTGCCCGGTTTCCATGGCGCAGGCCGAGCTCGATTGACAGAACCAGTTCCCGACGACAGAATCGGCCGCGCTATCACCATCGGCGGGCGCTGAACGCTGTGAGGGTCTATTCGTGATCTGGCTGCATGGCGTACTGGCGCTGCTCAGCCTGGGATTGGGCGCGCTTCTGGCGCTGCATCATCCACTGTGGTCCACCGGCTTGTGCGCCGCTTTTCTCATCTGGTGCATCGCCGTCTATGCGCGGCCCGCCCTCTGGCTGGCCGTGCTGCCGGCGTGCCTGCCGATCGCCGGCTTCTCGCCGTGGACCGGCTGGATCGGCGTCGAGGAATTCGATCTGCTGGTCCTCGGTGCAGCGGCCGGCACGCATGGCTTGCTGGCGGTGCAGCGTTGGTGCGCGGTGCGGCGAGCGCGCGCCACTGGCCAGGTTGGAGCCTGGTCGTGCCCGGAGTCGCGTGCCCTGGCCGGCACGGACGCTGCGGGCGATACCGCGCGGCAGCGCCAGGCGATGATCGTCCTCGTTTTGCTGACCGTTTCGTACGTTTTCGCCATGGCGCGTGGTCTGGCCGATGCCGGAGGCCTTGCCCTGGGGTGGTTTCAGGCTTATGAAGAGCCGCTCAACAGTCTGCGGGTGGCCAAAGGCTTTCTCTGGGTCATGCTGCTGTTGCCGTCCCTGCGCCGCCTGTTGCAGTGCGACCCGGCAGGTGCCATGCGTTGTCTGGCGGGCGGGGTGGCGATCGGACTAGGGTGTGTCGCCCTGGCGATCGTCCGGGAGCGTGCCGGCTTTCCCGGGCTGCTGGACTTCTCGACCCCCTACCGCGCCACGGCCCTGTTCTGGGAGATGCACGTGGGTGGCGCGGCACTCGACGCGTTTCTTGCGCTGGCCGTTCCTTTTGCCGTCCTGGCGGTACGGCGGGCACCGACGCCGTGGTGCTGGGTGTTCGCCGCCGTGTTGGCGGTACTCTCGGCCTATGCCTGCCTGACCACCTTTTCGCGTGCCGTCTATCTGGCTGTCGGACTCTCGCTGTTCATCCTGGCCTGCCTGCTGACCCCGGTGGCGTGGTGGCCCGGGCATACAGTCCAGGTGCGCGGCCCGGTCCACGGCGGGTGGGAGAACGAGCTTTGGCGCAGGCGCGCCAATCGGGCGCTGGCCATCCTTCTTTGCGTCGAACTGCTCGCGGTCCTTGGCCTGGGGGACTTCATGGGCGCCCGGTTGGCGGCTGGCGAGCGTGATTTTGTCGGACGTCTGGAGCATTGGCGAGAAGGTCTGAGTCTCCTCGATGGTCCGGCCGACCTTGTCTTCGGCAGAGGCAGCGGGCGTTTTCCGGCAGACTATTCGCACCAGGTGCCGGGGCGCGCGATACCGGGGCGCCTGCGTCTGATGGACGACGGCGAGGACCGGCACCTGGCCCTGCTCGGAACGTATCACCGCTGGCCGCAGCGCGGCAGGTTCGAGTTGTTGCAACGCCTGCCGGCGCCGGTGGCCGGCGAGTACACGCTGAGCATGGCGGTGCGCGCGCCGCAGCCGGTTCGCCTGATCGTCGGGCTTTGTCGCAAACACCTGCTTTACGCTGCGTCCTGCGCCGAGGCGCTTGCCTTCGTGCCGGTTGGCGACGGTGGCTGGCATCGTCTTTCCTTGTCCCTGACGGCTGGCCAGGTTTCGCTGTCGCCGTGGCAGGTCGCCGTGCCCGAGTTCTTTTCCTTGCGGCTGCTGGGCCCGGGGGAAGTGGTCGAGCTCGATGACCTGAGCCTGATCGATGCCGACGGACGACAGTTGCTGCGCAACGGCGATTTTGCCAATAGCCTGGCGCACTGGTTTTTTGCGGCTCGTCACTACTTCCTGCCCTGGCATGTCGACAGCCTTTATTTCGAGTTGCTGATCGATCAGGGAGTCGTTGGATTGTCTCTCCTGCTGCTCCTGGTGCTGCTGGCCGTGGCCAATTTGCTGCGCGGCCCTGGAGCAAAGCACGCCGCGGCGCCGTACCTGCTGGCAGCCCTGTTCGGTTGCCTGGTCGTTGGTGCCTTTTCCAGCTTGCTCGACATGCCGCGCCCGGCTTTCCTGTTTCACTTGCTGTTATGCTCTGCCCTGTTCCTTGGTC
>ERZ761602.7690-NODE-7690-length-11267-cov-8.636818_pt1 | contig 11267 bp, 16 predicted proteins | sample MGYA00512165_ERZ761602 | MGnify/ENA primary metagenome ERZ761602 (study PRJEB28899, sample SAMN02445085) | bioreactor sludge metagenome | biome: EBPR sludge; isolation source: Thorneside wastewater treatment plant | place: Australia: Brisbane, Thorneside... | reverse complement strand
GCTCGAGGTGCGGGCGGCTGTCGGGCCGCGCGATGATCGCGTGCTGCTGGCGCCGATAGGCCGCCTTGCCGACGGAGCGGGCCATGGCGCGCACCGTATCCACCATCCCCTGGTCGAGGCGGTGCACGTCCGAAAGCAGGCGCGGCACGAGGGCGCTCACGACGCGGTCGAAATCCGTTTCCGCGAGCGCCATCATGCGGCGGCGGTCCGCGGTCGATTCGGGGGCGTCGGGTCGCGCGTTGGTGTCGAGCAGCGCGAGTCCCTTCACCCGCGCGGGCACCTGCCGCACGATCTCCAGCGCGACGTAGCCGCCCATCGACAGCCCCGCGAGCGCGAACGGCCCCGGGGGCGCCTGCGCGATCGTGGCGCGGGCGAGCGCCTCGACGTTCTCGCCGGCGGTGAGATCGACGACGGTGCAGTTCGCGGTCTGGCCGAGGCCCGCGACCTGCGCGGCCCACAGGCGCGCATCGCACAGCAGGCCGGGCAGCAACAGCAGCGAAGGCGCGCTCATCGCGCGGGCATCCCGCCGAGGCGGGCGTTCGAGTCGCGGGAATCCGGTCGATCGTTCACAGTCCGAGCTCCTTCAAGATGCGGTCGACCGTGCCCCGGAGCGCGGCGAGCTCCGATTCCAGGCGGTCCACGTTGGCCTTCAGGGCGGCGATCTCGCCGTCGGTCACCGATCCGATGCCGGCCTCGACGGGCGCGGCGACGGGAGCGGGAACCTCGGGCTCGCCGGACAAGCGGTGCATCCACCGCGCCTCGCGTTCCCCGGGGCGGCGCGGAAGCAGGACCACGAGCGCGCCGGCCGCGCGCGCGGCCAGCTCGTCGAGAAAGGCCTCGACGGCGGAGATGTCGGAAAAGGGATGGAGGCGCTCGGAATTGATGCGAAGCTCGCCCGCCGTCTGGGGCCCGCGCAGGCAGAGCGTCGCGAGGAGCGCGACCGACTGCGGCGGCACGCCGAGCACCCGGCCGGCGTTGTGGGCATGGCGCATCACGCGCCCGCCGCTCGATTCGACGACGAGGTCCAGGCTCTTCAGGTGGTCGAGCGCCGACTGGACCTGGGCCTCGGTGGCCTCGAGGACCGGATCGCGGGCGGTCTTCTGGTTGCAACCCGCCACCAGCGCGTTGAGCGTGAGCGGGTAGGTGTCCGGGACGGTGTGCTGTTTCTCGACGAGGACGCCGAGAACGCGGGTCTCGAGCAGCGACAGGGCGGGCAGGGCGGGGGACATTCGGGATCCGGATCGCGAACCCCGATGTTACTCCCCCTCGCGCCGCGGACCGGCGCGGTGGCGCCGGCGGGGGCGGTTCCGACGACTCAGGCGTCGAAGGTGAAGACGTTGCGGCCGGCCTTCGCGCGGCTCGCGCTCACGATCCAGCGGGCGGCGCGGCGGGCGGCCTCGATCGTCGCGACTATCCCGTCGGCGATCAGCTCGGCGAGGTAGACGCTGCGCTGGGCCTGGGCGCGCTGGATGCTGTCCTGGATGCTTTCGTACTTGCTCATGTCCACGGCGGTTTCCTTTTGGGTCCGGGACGCGGTGCCTTCGGCCCGGTCGGCCACGGCTCGTTCGCGTCACATGCCGAACTCTACGGCCCGCCATCATCAAAAACAAACGACTTATACTTGAGGAATGAATTAGAAAAACTATATCATTTACCCATGACGGACCGATTGCCACCCCTCAATGCGCTGCGGGCCTTCGAGGCGGCCGCGCGCCACCTGAGCTTCAAGAAGGCCGCCGCCGAACTCTTCGTGACCCCGGCCGCGGTCTCCCAGCAAGTCAAGGCGCTGGAGGATTACCTGGGGGTCGCGCTATTCCGGCGGCTCACCCGCGCCCTCGTCCTCACGGGCCACGGGGCGGCGATGCTGCCCCAGGTGACGGAGGGCTTCGACAACCTCCTCGCGGCGCTCGCGACGGCGCGACGGACCGAGGAGGGCGGGCGCATCGCGGTGAACGCGCCGCCCAACTTCACCGCGCGCTGGCTGCTGCCGCGCCTCACGTCCTTCTCGGCGGGCTATCCGCAGTTCGACCTGCGGATCACCGGCACGCTGCGGGCGATCGACAAGCCGGAGCAATCGCTGCTCGCGGGCCTCGGGCGCGCCGACGCCGAGGCGCAGGTCTCGGTGCGCTACGGCACGGGGGACTATCCCGGCGCGCTCGTGGACCTGCTCTTCCGTCCCGTCTACGTGCCGGTCTGCAGCCCGCGCCTGCTGGGCCGGGGACCGGCGCTCAGGCGACCGGCGGACCTGCGATTCCACACGCTCATCCACGACGATTCGTCGCCCGGCGACGAGGAACGTCCGGGCTGGGAGGAGTGGTTGCGCACGACGGGAACGAAGGGCATCGACACGACGCGAGGCCCGCGGCTGTCCAACGCCTCGCTCGTGCACGAGGCCGCGAGGGACGGGGTCGGCGTCGCCCTGGCGCTCAGGCCGCTCGTCGACAGCGACATCGAGGAAGGACGGCTCGTCGTTCCCTTCGAGCGCGCCGTGCCGACGCACTTCGGCTATTTCCTGGTGACGCCCCAGGCCCTCACGGACCATCCCGCCGTCGAGGCCTTCCGCCTCTGGATCCTCGGGCAGGCGGAAAAGCAGGCTCGCCGCCGCTAGGGGCGGGCGGGGACGATCGGCGGCTCCTGCATGGCCGCCACCTGCTCGCGCAGCTCGAGCACGCGGTCCTGCCAGTAGCGCTGCGTGTTGAACCACGGAAAGGCGAGGGGAAAGGCCGGGTCGTCCCAGCGCCTCGCGAGCCACGCGCTGTAGTGCAGCAGGCGCAGCGTGCGCAGGGCCTCCACCAGCCGCAGCTCGCGGTCGTCGAAATCGCGGAAGTCCTCGTAGCCCGCGAGCACGTGGGCGAGCTGCGCGCCCATGGACTCGCGATCGCCGGACAGGAGCATCCACAGGTCCTGCACGGCGGGCCCGGTGCGCGCGTCGTCGAGATCGACGAAGTGCGGGCCGTCGGGCGTCCAGAGGATGTTGCCCGCGTGGCAATCGCCATGCAGGCGCAGCCGGTCGACGTGCGGCAGCGAATCGAAGGCGGCCTGCGCGCCCTCGACGGCGAGCGCCGAGATGCCCGCCCAGGCCTCGCGCAGGTCGGCGGGGATGAAGCCGCTCGCGAGCAGCCAGTCGCGCGCGGCCGTGCCGAACTCCGCGACGTCGATCGACGCGCGGTGCGCGAAGGAACCCGCGGCCCCCACGGCGTGGATGCGGCCGATGAAGCGGCCCGTCCATTCGAGCACCTTCGGATCGTCGAGCTCCGGCGCGCGCCCGCCGCGGCGCGCGAAGAGCGCGAAGCGGAAGCCTCCGTCCTCGAGCAGCGTGCGGCCGTCGAAGGCGAGGGGCGGCACCACGGGCACCTCGCGCTCCGCGAGCTCGAGGGCGAAGGCGTGTTCCTCGAGGATCTGCGCGTCGCTCCAGCGGCCGGGGCGGTAGAACTTGGCGACCACGAATCGAGCCTCGCCCAAGGGGCCCGCGCCGCCTTCCTCGAGGCCCACCTGGTACACGCGGTTCTCGTAGCTGTTGAGGGCGAGCTGGCGGCCGTCGGCCAGGAGTCCCGTGCTTTCCACGGCGTGCAGCACGGCGTCGGGCGTGAGGCCCGCGTAGGGAGGCGTCGTCGCGTTCACCGGTCCATTGTACGGCGCCCCCGATTGGGATTGACGCATTGCAGCATCGCACCGGCGCGGTGCGCGTTCGCGTGCGGGCAGGCGCGGCGCGAGAGGCGAAAGGGCGTGGCATGTCTCCTGCTAACGCTTCGGCAGGTCCATCCCACGCGCGAGGCGCACGCCATGTCATCCATCACGCACACGCTCCGGCGACTTGCCGGGCAACGCGGACCGTCGACGGGCGCGGGACTCGATGCCGACGAGGCCGGGCACCTGTGGGGCGCGGTCCTCGACGGCGGCGTGCCCGACCTCGAGCTCGGCGCGCTGCTCGCGGGCTTCGCCTGCGCGGGGATCACGCCCGACGAGCTCACCGGCCTGCACCGCGCGATCCACGCGCGATCGGTCCGCTGGTCGCCGCTGCCCGGTCGCCGCGTCGTCTCGATTCCCGTGTACGGCCTCGCCCGGGACGAGGCGGCCTTCGCGGTGCTCCTCGCGGCATTCCTGCGGCGCGTCGACCTGCCCGTCCTGCTGCACGGTCCCCTCGAGGCCGGCGACGGGCCCTCGGTCGCGGCGCTGCTTCGCGAACTGGGAACGCTTCCGAGCGCGAGCCTCGCGGATGCCGAACGGGAGCTGCGCGGCCACGGCCTCGCCTTCGTCCCGACGGCGCTGCTCTCGCCCGGCCTCGCGAGCGTGGTGGCCCTTCGTGCGCGGATCGCGCTCGCGGGCCCGGCGCACGTGGCGGCCTGCGCGATCGACCCGGGCGGCATGGGGGCGATGCGGGTCGCCTTCGCCGTGCCGGACACGCCCTGCGCGAACCTGGCGCCGTTCCTTCGCACGACGGAAGGCGATGCGCTGCTGCTCGCCTGGCCCGGGCCGGGTGCCGTCGACCTGTCGCGCCGCCCGCGCGTGACCCACCTGTCGAGCGGCACGGAGCGATTGCTCTTCGAGGCCGAATCGGGCGCGTCGTCGCCGCCTCTCGCGGACCCTGCCGCCGCCGTGCGCAGCATCGCCGCGCGCGCGATGCCGGTTCCGCTGCCGCTGGTGAACCTGGCGGCGGCCTGCCTCGTGGCCACGGGCATGGCGCCGGACCTGTCGCAGGCCAAGGCCGTCGTGGCGCTGCAATCGGGACGGCTTGCGGCGTGAAGCGATAACCCCTTAAAAGTAAACGGAATTTCCGCCCGGCGCGCCGCGGCTCGGGGGCGTCGCTGTGGTAGAATCCGGCGTCGTCGCACCCCCGGCCGCCCGGCCGCTTCCGCCATGAAAAATCCCTTCGATTCGCTGCTCGGCACCGTGCTGTGCGGTCTCGCGCTCACTGCGCTGCTCTACGCGCTGGTGCGTTCCGTGACGGGGGCCTAGCGACCATGGACTGGCTCCAGCTGGGCATCGGGCGGTGGCTGCACGTGATGGCGGGCGTGCTGTGGGTGGGCCTGCTCTACTACTTCAATTTCGTGCAGGCCGACGCGCTCAAGGCCGCCCAGGCCGACGGCACGGCCGCGGGCATCACGAAGCACGTCGCGCCCCGCGCGCTGCTGTGGTTCCGCTGGGCCGCGGTGGCCACCTGGCTGCTGGGCGCGATGCTGCTGGGCGACAAGCTCGACGACGCGTTCCTCTTCAAGGAAAAGGCCTACGTGCCCATCGGCGTGGGCGCGTGGCTCGGCACGATCATGTTCTTCAACGTCTGGGCCATCATCTGGCCCAACCAGAAGAAGATCCTCGGGCTCTCGCCGGCCACGGAGGACGAGAAAGCCCGCGCCCGCCGCTCGGCCTTCCTCGCCTCGCGCTTCAACATGATGCTGTCGATGCCCATGCTGTTCTTCATGGTGGCCTCGGGCGGGCTCTTCCGGACGACGCTGTTTCCGTGACCGCTTCCGAGGAGGCGCCGCAGGTCGTTCGCACCGTCGCCGTGCGCGTGTGGGACCTGCCCACGCGCCTCTTCCACTGGAGCCTCGCCGCCCTCGTGGCCGCCAACGTGGCGACGGGCCACTTCGATTCGATGCTGGGCCCCAACACGCTCGACTGGCATCGCCGCTTCGGTTACGCCTTGCTCGGACTCGTCGCGTTCAGGCTCGTGTGGGGATTCGCCGGCGGCACCCACGCGCGCTTCGCGTCGTTCCTGAAGGGCCCGGGCACCGTGATCACCTACGCGAAGTCGCTCGTCTCGGGCCGGCACGACGTCTGCGCCGGTCACAACCCGATGGGCGGCTGGTCCGTGGTCGCGCTCCTCGGGAGCGTCGCCACGCAGGCGGTCACGGGACTCTTCATCGTGCAGGAGGACTACGGCATCGCCGGCCCCCTCTCGCGCTTCGTGAGCGGCGCGGTCTCGGACCGCATGAATTCCATCCACGAGGCGAACGGCTGGGTGCTCTGCGCGCTGGTGGGCCTGCACCTGGCGGCCATCGCGTTGCACACGGTGAAGTGGCGCGAAGACCTGGTAGGCGCGATGCTCTCGGGCGTGAAGCGGCTGCCGGCGGGCCGCGAAGGCGAGGCCGGCCGGCCGGCGACCTGGCTCGCGCTCGCGGGGGCGCTTGTCGCGGGCGGTGCGGTGATCGCGGGACTCGTGGCCCTGGGGTGAGCCCGCGCGGAGTCGCCCATGAAAAAGGCCGCCCGAGGGCGGCCTTTCGCTTTCACCGGAATCGACGCGAGGGTCAGTTGCGCGCTTCCTTGAGCTGGTAGTCGTCGTGGCAGGCCTTGCAGGTCTTGCCCACTTCGCCGAACGCGGCCTTGAACTTCGCCTCGTCGCCGCTCTTCGCCTCGGCGGCGAGCTTGGCCACGGCCTTCTGGTTGGCCTCCGCGGCGGCCTTGAACTTGGCCTCTTCCTTCCAGATCTTCTCGGACGCCTTGGTGGGCGCGCCCTTGTCCGTGCCGGGGCCGAAGGAGCCGAAAGGCAGCTGGATCAGCGTGTCCACCAGCGCGGAATTCTTCTGCACGACCGCGGCGTTGAAGGGGGCCTTGCCCTGGGCCATGGCGCCCATCGGGCCCATCGCGCGGCCGATCACGTTCATGACGGATTGGCGGTAGCGGATCTCGGCCTCGGGCTTGACTTGCGCGATGGCGGTGCCGGCGGTGGCGGCGGCGAGGGCGGCGAAGGCCAGGGCGAAGCGGGTGCGGCGATTCATCGTTCGGGGTCCTCTCGGTTGGGATGGGCGTGGCGCGCGATGGCGCCATCGCCGGGGAAACAGCGGTTGCGGGCGATTTATTCCGGCCGGGGCCTAGCGCGGCTTCGGCAGGCCCGTCACGCGGTCGCCCGGCTTGATGCCCCGCTCGGCGAACCAGCCCTTGTTGGTCTCGACCGCGTAGCGGGCGGGGCCCTGGGCCGCGTGGGAGTCGAGCGTCTTCGGCGCCATGTCCTCGATGTTGAGGATGCGGCCCTCGCCGTCCACGAACGCGACCGACAGCGGGATCAGCGTGTTCATCATCCACATGGCGTGGTAGCCGGGCTCGTCGAAGATGAAGAGCATGCCGTCGTTGCGGCCGAGCTTCTCGCGGTGCATGAGTCCCTTCGCGCGCTGCTCGGGCGTGGAGACCACCTCGACGCGAAGGGCCTGTCCCGCGATCTTCAGGGAGACGACGGGCAGGGGGGCCTCGCGCGCGCCCTGCGCGAAGGCGGCGGGCGCGAAGGCGAGCGCCATCGCGACGAGCGCGGCGCGGGCGGGACGGAACCGGATGGCTACAATGGCGTTCAAAAGAAGAACCTCCCGAATTTCGGCGCCCGAAGGATAACCCATGAGGATCGCGATGCGCCGCCCTGCCGCCCTGTTGCTGCTCCCCCTCGTCGCCGCGTGCGCGGCACTTCCGCCGCCGTCACCGCCCCCGGAGGAAACGCCCGCGCAGGCCAAGGAGCGCCGATCCAAGGCGCCGCCGCCCGCCTACAACCTCGCGGGCTATCCGCCGGCGGTGCGCGACGGGTACATCGACGGGTGCGAGACCGCGCGCAAGTCCTCGCTCGGGCGCAGGGACGCGAAGCGCTTCACGGCCGATGCCCAGTACCGCATGGGCTGGAACGACGGCTTCGCGATCTGCGGCAGGCGCTAGCGCTCGAAGCGCGAGAGCACCCAGCCGGCCATCGCCTCATGGATGACCGGGTCCTCGCCCGCCGCGGGCTGCAGCGCGATGGGCAGTCCGGGATGGGTCGCGCGGATCTCCTCGACGATTCGGGGCAGGTCCTCCTTCAGGTGGCCGCCCTGGCCCATGAAGACCGGAAAGACCGTCACCGCCGTCACGCCGCGGGCGACGAGCTGGTCGCACGCCTCGGCGAGCGAGGGCGTCATGCGCTCGAGGAACGCGAGGACCACGGGGTATTCGGGCCGGCGCGCCTGCACGCGCGCGCGGATCGCCTCGAAGGGTTGGGCCCATTGCGGGTCTCTTGCGCCGTGGGCGAACAGGACGATGCCTTGCATGGTGTCAGTGCCTCCCGGTGGATCCGAAGCCGCCCGCGCCGCGGGCGCTTTCGTCGAAGTCCTCGACCACGTTGAGCGCGACCTGCGCGACGGGCACGACGACGAGCTGCGCGATGCGCTCGAGGGGCTCGAGCACGAAGGCGTCCCGGCCGCGGTTCCAGCACGAGACGAAGAGCTGCCCCTGGTAGTCGGAATCGATCAGGCCCACGAGGTTGCCGAGCACGATGCCGTGCTTGTGGCCCAGGCCCGAGCGCGGGACGATCACCGCCGCGTAGCCCGGGTCGCCGATGTGGATGGCGAGACCCGTGGGCACCAGGACCGTGTCGCCGGGGGCGAGGGTCACGGGCGCATCGAGGCAGGCGCGCAGGTCGAGGCCCGCGGAGCCGCCGGTGGCGTAGGCGGGCAGGTGGGAGCGCATGCGCTCGTCGAGGATCTTGATGTCGAGGGTCTTCATCGGAAAAAGGCGGGGCTTCCCGGCGGGGCCGGGCGGGATCCGTCGTCGGGGGGGTCAGGAAACGGGCCGCAGGGCCCGGCGCTTGGGGGCTTGCGATGCCGCGAGGCCGATCGCGTGATCGACGACGGCGCGCGCGAGCCGGTCCTTCGCGAGGCGCGGCAGCGGGTGGGCACCGGCCTCGTCGTGGATCACGGCCTCGTTGTCGTCGCGGCCCACGGCCTGCTGCACGAGGTTCGCCACGATCATCGGGATGCCCTTGCGCTTGCGCTTCGCCTCGGCGTACTCGGCGAGATTCTCGCTCTCGGCGGCGAAGCCCACGCAAAACGGGCCCTTCGGCATCGCGGCGACGGTGGCGAGGATGTCCTCGGTGGGCTGGAGCTCGAGGCTCATCGCGGCCGCGCCCTTCTTGATCTTGCGGTCCGACGCGCGGGCCGGCGCGTAGTCCGCCACGGCGGCGACGGCGAAGAAGAAATCGGCGCCGGGGATCGCGGCCTTCACGGCGGCGGCCATCTCGGCGGCGCTCGTCACGCGCACCGTGGTGAGGCCCGCGGGCGAGGCGAGGGCCGACGGGCCCGACACCAGCGTGACCTCGGCGCCCTCGGCGGCGGCGGCCTCGGCGATGGCGTAGCCCATCTTGCCGCTGCTGCGATTGGTGATGCCGCGCACCGTGTCGATCGCCTCGAACGTGGGGCCGGCGGTCACGACGACGCGGCGCCCCGCGAGGCGGCGCGGGCCGAAGTGGGCGAGGATCGCCGCGAGCAGTTCCTCCGGCTCGAGCAGGCGGCCCATGCCGGTCTCGCCGCAGGCCTGGTCGCCGGCCGCGGGACCGAGGATGGCCACGCCATCCGCACGCAGCCGCTCGACGTTGCGCTGCGTCGCCGGGTTGTCCCACATCTCGCGGTTCATCGCCGGCGCGACGAGCAGCGGGACGTTCCGCGCGAGGCAGGCGGTGGAAAGCAGGTCGTCGGCGAGGCCGTTCGCGAGCTTGGCGATGAAGTCGGCGCTCGCGGGCGCGACCACGATCGCGTCCACGCCGCGGGAGAGCTCGATGTGGGACATGCCGTTCGGCACCGCGTCGTCCCACAGGTCCGTCGCGACCGGCTTGCCCGTCAGGGCCTGGAAGGTGGCGGGGCCCACGAATTTCGTGCCCGCCTCCGTCATCGCGACGCGCACGTCCACGTTGTTCTTCTGCAGCAGGCGCGCGAGCTCGGCCGCCTTGTAGGCGGCGATGCCCCCGGTCACCCCGAGCAGGATGCGTCGTTTCACGGCCTGGTCCATCGGGCCATTCTAACGGAAGGGGCCTTTTCCCATGGCGATTCCCCCCTGGCCCGCCGCCGGCCGGCCGCGCGAACGGCTGGCCGCCCACGGCGCCCACCATCTTTCGGACGCGGAGCTGGTCGCGCTCGTCCTTCGCACCGGCGTCGCGGGCCGCAATGCGGTGGAGGTCGCGTCGGGCCTTCTCTCGCGCTTCGGCCGGGTCGCGGGCCTGCTGGGCGCCTCGGTGCAGGAGGTGGCCGGGTTTCCCGGCGTCGGCCCGGCCCGCGCGGCGCAATTCGCGGCCGTCGCGGAGCTCGCCCGCCGCGCCCTCGCGGAGGAAATGGCCGCCCGCGACAGCCTCGCCTCGCCGGCGGCCGTCCGGTCGTTCCTTCGCCTGCGCCTGCAGCACCTCGGCCACGAGGTCTTCTGGGCCGTCTTCCTCGATGCGCAGAACCGCGTCATCGCGGCCGAGGAGCTCTTCCGCGGCACCCTCACGCAGACCAGCGTCTATCCCCGGGAGGTGGTCAAGCGAGCGCTTGCAAACAATGCGGCCGGCGTGATCCTCGCCCACAACCACCCCTCGGGAGTGGCGGAACCATCCTTTCAGGATCAAGCACTTACCCGTGCCCTCACGGAATCGCTCGCCCTCGTCGACGTGAAGGTGCTCGACCACTTCATCGTCGCGCCCGGGGCGGCGCTGTCCTTCGCCGAGCGGGGCCTGCTGTAGCCGGAAATCCCAATGGAATCAGGTTGATTCCGCGCGGGTTGCTGGGCTATACTTTCGGGCTTTCCGCCACGGCTTATCGGGGCGGAACCTTGGAGAACCACCATGTCTCGAGTCTGCCAGGTCACGGGCAAGGGCCCCCGAGTGGGCAACCATGTGTCCCATGCCAACAACAAGACCAAGCGCCGTTACCTCCCGAACCTCCAGTACCGCAAGCTGTGGGTCGAGAGCGAGAACCGCTACGTGTCCATCCGCCTCACGAACGCCGGCCTTCGCCTGATCGACAAGAAGGGCATCGACGTCGTCCTGGCCGAGATGCGCGAGCGCGGCGAGAAGGTGTAAGGAGAAGACCATGCGCGAAAAGATCAAGCTCGAGTCGACCGCCGGCACCGGCCACTTCTACACGACGACCAAGAACAAGAAGACCAAGCCCGAAAAGCTGGAATTCATGAAGTACGACCCGGTCGCCCGCAAGCACGTCGCCTACAAGGAGACGAAGCTCAAGTAGCCGCGCTTCCGCGGCCCTTCGGGGTCGCCCGCGAGAAGCCCCGCCATGGCGGGGCTTTTTGTTTTCCGGTGGGCGAAAGGCGCCGGCATCGCGCGGCCGGCGCGGGTCCGGCCTAGGGGCGGGCGCCCTCGAAAGCCCGCCGCTCGATCGCCTTCACCAGCGCGTCGAACAGCACGAGGTGGGCCGGGAACATCGCCCACCAGTACGCGAGGCCCCACACGCCCGCCGGGTGCCAGTAGGCCGTGACCGCGATCCGGCGCTCCTCGCCCAGGTCCTCGATCTCGAACTCCAGCACGCCCGCGCCCGGCGCCTTCATGCCGAAGACGA
>ERZ761602.7688-NODE-7688-length-11269-cov-3.792937_pt1 | contig 11269 bp, 10 predicted proteins | sample MGYA00512165_ERZ761602 | MGnify/ENA primary metagenome ERZ761602 (study PRJEB28899, sample SAMN02445085) | bioreactor sludge metagenome | biome: EBPR sludge; isolation source: Thorneside wastewater treatment plant | place: Australia: Brisbane, Thorneside... | reverse complement strand
GTCAGCGGCAATATGGCCCGCGCCCCATATCGAGATGCAGGTGATCCTGATGGAAAGCGTCGCCGTCGGGGCCGATCACGATGTTGAACCGCGCGCAGCCGGTGCGGTGCGCGGCGCGCAGGAATGATTGCTCGTCGCCCGGCCCGCGCCAGCCGGATTTCACCGCGATCGTGCGGCCGTTCGCCAGCGTGAAGCTCGCCACATCGACCGCGTTCGCCCGTGCATGTTCGGAAAGCCGCGCGCCCGGCTGGCTGTTGCGCGTGCGGCAGGCATAGGTGCCGTAGCTCTGGATGCGGACGACGTCCGCCCCGAAATGATCGCGCGCCGCCGGGCGCACGCCTTCATGCACCCACCGGTAGAGCGATTCGGCGACCGGACATGAAACCGCCTTCAACCCGGCGACGGGCACGCCGATATCGAGCAGCAGCACCGCGTTCTCGTATCCGCACTGGCCTTCAACATGCGGGTCGAGCTTGCGGTACTTGAGCCCCGGAATCCGGTCGAGCCGCGCGAAGCAGGCCGCCGCGCTATCGGGCAGCCGCGCTTCCGGCGGCCGCTCGGAAACCGGCGGCGCTCCGCCCGAGCAGGCCGCAACGGCTATGAGCGACAAGGCGAAAAGAAAGCGACCCCACATGCCTCTCTTTTAGCGCGGCAAGCGTCCCCCGCAACCGGCCCCGCCGTTCTCGGTCCGTCGCATTTGACGCACACGTTAACCTTGCTTCAATCCGCATCGGGAAACGTCGCACCAACCGCTCCTGAGAGAGCTAAGGAAGAGTTGCGGGATAGTAGGTAGCGTATGAAACGGGCGTTTTTCCCGCGGGCAGAGACCGTGCTCGACGGCATCTATGTGGATCTGGTGCGCAGCATCTACGCGGCGCTCATCCCCTCGTTGATCATGACCGTAGGTTTCATCACGGGCGGCACACTGGTGGTCCACCAAACCGGCGACATGACGCTCGCCCTCCTCGTGGCCGCCGGAACGCTCACGAGCCTCATCCGGCTCGCCGTCGCCTTTGGTGGCCGCAAGGAGGCGTTCGATACCGGGCTCGGCGTCGAACGCGCGCAGCGTCTGGAGCGGCACTTTGCGGCAGCGTATCTCGCCTTTGCAGTGTGTCTCGGCGCATATGGCGCGCGCGTCTTCATGCTGCCCGCAACCGAAGCGCACCTGTTTACCGTTGCCCTACTCGTCGGCTACGGCGCCGGTGTTTCTGCCGGAATGGCGCTGCGGCCACGGCTTGCGATCGCCAGCATGGCCGTCGGCCTCGTCCCCGGAATCGTTTCGGCCTTCATGGTGCCGAACGAGAGCTACTGGGCCACCGCCGCGATGATGACCGCGCTGCTCGCCGGCGGCATCCGCAGTCTGCTCGATCGCTATCGTTTCACGGTGCGGGAGATCAGCCGGCGCATCACCTTCGGCAATCTCGCGCGCACCGACGGCCTCACCGATCTCCCGAACCGCCTCGCGCTTCGCGAATGGTTCGAGGAGCATGTCACCCTCAATTCGCGCGCCGGGCTCGTCGCGGTGCACTGTCTCGATCTCGACGGCTTCAAGACCGTCAATGACGAGCTCGGCCACCCCGTGGGCGACGCGCTGCTCGCGGCGGTCGCCAAGCGGCTCACCTACATCATCCGGGAAACCGACATGGCGGCGCGGCTTGGCGGCGACGAGTTCGCGGTCGTCCAGTGCGGCATGAAGCACCCGGAGGAGGCCGCCGTGCTCGCGCGGCGCATCGAGGCGGCGATCCGCCAGCCGTTCCGGCTCGGCGGGCGAGTCGCGAAGATCTCCACCTGCATCGGCTACGCCGTTTCAGACGACCGCGCCGAGGATCTCGAGCCCCTCATCAGCCGCGCCGACGAAGCCCTGTACATCGCCAAGCGCCGAGGCGGCGGCATCGCCGCACAGGTCGATGACAAGGCACAGAAAATTCCGGCTGCCGCCTAGCGGAAACGCAGGTTCTCGCGCGAGAGGTCCGCAAGCGTGCGCGCGCCCATCAGTTTCATGTCGCGCTCGATCTCGCCGCGCAGCTTGCCGATGATGCGTTCGACACCCGGCTGCCCGGCCGCCGCGAGCGCATAGAGGTAGAGCCGCCCGCCGGAAACCGCGCGCGCACCCAGCGACAGCGCCTTCAGCACATGCGTGCCGCGCCGGACGCCGCCGTCGAGGATGATCTCCAGCCGATCACCCACGGCATCGACGATCTCCGCGAGCTGATCGAACGGCGCGCGCGACCCATCGAGCTGGCGCCCGCCGTGGTTCGAAATCATGATCGCGCTCGCGCCGATATCGATCGCCCGGCGCGCGCACTCCGCAGACATCACGCCCTTCAGGCAGAACGGCCCGCCCCATTCGGCGCGAATCTGTTCGGCAGCCTTCCAGTCCATCGTCTGGTCGAGCAGCGAGGTGAAATATTCGCTCACCGTCACCGCCGTGTTGCTGCCCTGCTTGATGTGATCCTTGAGGTTCGAAAGTTCGAATCGCTCACGCAGCAGATAGTTCAGCGTCCACGACGGGTGCGTAGCGAAGCTGAACATGCTGGCAAGCGTCAGCTTCGGCGGCGATGTGAAGCCGGTGCGGAAATCGCGCTCGCGGTTGCCCCCCACGATCGTGTCCACGGTGAGCGCCAGCGCATCGAACCCGGCGGCCTTCGCCGCCTGGATCATGGCGCTGTTGAGGCCCTTGTCCTTGTGATAATAGAACTGGAACAGCTTGGGCGTGGAAATCGTGCGCCCGATCTCTTCGAGGCTCACGGTCGCAAGACTGGAAATCCCGCAGAATGTGCCGAACTTTTCCGCCGCGCGCGCCACGGCACGTTCGCCGTCGTGGTGAAACAGACGCTGAAGTGCTGTCGGCGAGAGGAACAGCGGCATCTCGATGCGCTTGCCGAACAGCGTGGTGGACATGTCGACCGTTTCCACGCCTGCAAGAACGCGCGGCACCAGGTCGCAGTCGTTGAACGCGGCCGTGCTCCGCGCGAGCGTAATCTCGTCGTCCGCCGCGCCGTCGATGTAGTGGAACACAGGCGCGGGCAGGCGCTTTTTCGCAAGTTTGCGGAAATCCGCGATATTGTGACAATCATTGAGACGCATTGCGAACTCCCCCGGACCTTATCCCCCCGCCTGTAGCATCGAGACCCCTTGCCACAAAATGGCCATTTGACTCTTCGCCGCGCATCTCTATGAGCGGCGGCGGGCCACGCCGTCCCAACGCGGCGCGCGCTCTCTGTAAGGAGAGATTATGACTGACGTTACGAAACCGGGCACCCTGCCCGCTCGCCCCCAGTTTTCTTCCGGCCCCTGCGCCAAGCGCCCCGGCTGGGATCCCCTGAAATTCAATCTCGACGTGCTCGGCCGCTCGCATCGCGCCAAGCTCGGCAAGGCGCGCCTGAAGCTCGCCATCGACCTCACCCGCAAGGTGCTGGGCGTGCCGGACGATTACCGCATCGGTATCGTCGCCGCCTCGGACACCGGCGCGGTGGAAATGGCGATGTGGTCTATACTCGGCGCCCGCCCCGTCACGACGATCGCCTGGGAAAGCTTCGGTGAAGGTTGGGTCACCGATGTCGCCAAGCAGCTCAAGCTCAACCCCACGGTCCTGAAGGCGCCCTATGGCGAGCTTCCCGATCTCGGCACCGTCGATTTCGCCAGCGACGTGATCTTCACGTGGAACGGCACCACCTCGGGCGTCCGCGCGCCGAACGGCGACTGGATTCCGGCGGACCGCGAAGGCCTCACCTTCGCCGACGCGACCTCCGGCGCGTTCGCGCAGGACCTGCCATGGGACAAGCTCGATGTCACCACCTTCTCCTGGCAGAAGGTGCTGGGCGGCGAAGGCGGGCACGGCGTGCTCATCCTTTCCCCGCGCGCGGTGGAACGGCTTGAAACCTACACGCCCGCATGGCCGCTGCCGAAGATCTTCCGCATGACCAAGGGCGGCAAGCTGATCGAAGGCATCTTCGTCGGCGAGACGATCAACACCCCCTCGATGCTCTGCGTCGAGGACTATATCGACGCGCTCGAATGGGCGGACGGACTCGGCGGCTGGAAAGCCCTCGCCGCCCGTGCGGATGCCAACGCGGCCGCGCTCAATGCATGGGTCGAAAAGACGCCGTGGATCGAAAACCTCGCGGTCGACCCCGCGACGCGCTCGAACACCAGCGTCTGCCTGAAGATCACGGACCCGCGCGCCGACGCCGAAACGCCGAAGAAGATCGCCTCGCTCCTCGAAAAGGAAAACGCGGCGCTCGACATCAACGGCTATCGCGATGCGCCCGCAGGCCTCCGCATCTGGTGCGGCGCCACGGTCGAAACCGCCGACATTGAGGCGCTGACGCCCTGGCTCGACTGGGCCTTCGCCGAAGTCGTTTCCAACTGAAACCGTCACCCCGGCTTTAAGGCCGGGGTCCATCCCAACGTGAAGGAATACCGGCCCAAACCGGTATGACGATGAGGAAAGTGCATCCCATGCCCAAGGTTCTGATTTCCGATAAAATGTCCCCGAAGGCCGCCGCAATCTTCAAGGAGCGCGGCGTCGAGTTCGACGAGAAGCCCGGCCTCACGAAGGACGAGCTGAAGGCGATCATCGGCCAGTACGACGGCCTCGCCATCCGCTCGGCCACCAAGGTCACCGCCGATATCCTCGAAGCCGCGACCAACCTGAAGGTCGTCGGCCGCGCCGGGATCGGCGTCGACAACGTCGACATCCCCTCCGCCTCCGCGAAGGGCGTCGTCGTGATGAACACGCCGTTCGGCAACTCCATCACCACCGCCGAGCACGCCATCGCGCTGATGTTCGCGCTCGCCCGCCAGCTCCCGGAGGCCGACGCCTCCACGCAGGCCGGCAAGTGGGAAAAGAACCGCTTCATGGGCGTCGAGGTCACAGGTAAGACGCTCGGCCTCATCGGCGCGGGCAACATCGGCTCGATCGTCGCCGAGCGTGCTCTCGGGCTCAAGATGAAGGTCGTCGCGTTCGATCCGTTCCTGACGCCGGAGCGCGCCGAGGACATCGGCATCGAAAAGGTGGAGCTCGACCAGCTTCTCGCCCGCGCCGACTTCATCACGCTGCACACGCCGCTCACCGATTCGACGCGCAACATCCTCAGCCGCGACAACCTGCTGAAGACGAAAAAGGGCGTCCGCATTATCAACTGCGCACGCGGCGGCCTCATCGACGAGGTCGCGCTGAAGGAACTGCTCGACTCGGGTCACATCGCCGGCGCCGCGCTCGACGTGTTCGTCACCGAACCGGCGCACGAAAGCCCCCTCTTCGGCACGCCCGGCTTCATCTCGACGCCGCACCTCGGCGCCTCCACGGACGAAGCGCAGGTGAACGTCGCCATTCAGGTCGCCGAGCAGATCTCGGACTTCCTGCTCTCGGGCGCCGTCACCAACGCGCTCAACGTGCCGTCGCTCTCCGCCGAGGAAGCGCCGCGCGTGCGCCCGTATATCGAGCTTGCCGAAAAGCTCGGGCTCCTCGCGGGCCAGCTTGCCAAGGGTGCGATCAGCCACGTCACGGTCGAGGTCGAAGGCGCCGCCGCCGAGCTCAACATCAAGCCGATCACCAGCGCGGTCATCACCGGCCTGATGCGCCCGATTTCGGACACGGTGAACATGGTTAACGCTGTTCACATCGCACGTGAGCGCGACATCGGAATCGCGGAAGTCCGCCACGAACGCGAAACCGATTACCACACGCTGCTGCGCGTGACGGTGAAGACCGAGGAAGGCGAACGCTCGGTCGCGGGCACGCTGTTCGGCATGAAGCACCCGCGCCTCGTCGAACTGTTCGGCATCAAGGTCGAAGCCTATCTCGACGGCTCGATGCTGTTCATCGCAAACGAAGACAAGCCCGGCTTTATCGGCAAGGTCGGCTCCGCGCTCGGCGAAGCCAACGTCAACATCGGCACCTTCCACCTCGGCCGCCGCGGCCAGGGCGGCGAGGCGATCCTGCTGCTCTCGGTGGACGGCGACATCGCCGATCCGCTGCTGTGGACGCTCTGCAAGCTCGATGGCGTGAAGGACGTGAAGGCCCTTCGCTTCTAAGTAACGGTATGCGCGGCCTGAACCTTGTTTCGGGCCGCGCACGCCGCTAGAGCCGGGCCACCATGACCGATCCGATCTCCAAAGGCCTGCTCCCCGAAGGCTTCCGCGACCGTCTGCCGCCGCAGGCCGAGGCGGCAGCCGACCTGCTCCGTACCCTGCTGGATCAGGTTTCGGCGCATGGCTACGAGCGCGTCTCGCCGCCGCTCGTGGAGTTCGAAGACAGCCTCGTCACGCGCCTTTCCTCCGCGCGCCCGCAGGATCTGCTCCGTTTCGTCGATCCGCTGTCGCAGCGCACGCTGGCGCTCCGTCCCGATATCACCGCGCAGGTCGGCCGCATCGCCGCGACGCGCATGGCACACATCGCGCGCCCGCTGCGCCTCGCCTATGGCGGCCCCGTGCTCCGCGTGCGTCCGGCACAGGTCGGCCCGCAGCGTGAGGCGATGCAGATGGGCGCCGAACTCATCGGCTCCGATCACGTCGATGCCGTCGCCGAACTCCTCGGCATCGCGCTCGAAGCCCTCGCTGCGGCAGGCCTCACCGACATGTCCGTGGACCTCACCCTCCCCGATCTCGTCGGCACGCTCGCCGCCGGCCCGTGGCCCGTCACTGCGCCGCTCGCCGACGTACAGACCGCGCTCGACAGCAAGGATGCCGCCGCGCTGCAGGCACTCGGCGCCGCGCAGTACAGCACGCTCATCGAAGCCGCCGGCCCCGCCGATACCGCGCTCGCGCGCCTCAAGGCGCTGAACGCCGCAGGCGCGCTCGACACGCGCATCGCGGGGCTCGAACGGCTGGTCGCCATCGCCACACCGCACGCGGCCGTCACCATCGATCCCACCGAGCGCCACGGCTTCGAATACCAGACGTGGATCGGCTTCTCCGTGTTCGCTGCGGGTGTGCGCGGCGAGGTCGGCCGCGGCGGCACCTATCTCGTCCGCCACCCCGGTGGCGGTGAGGAAACGGCGGTGGGCTTCTCGCTCTACGTCGACGGCCTCGTTGACGCAGGCCTCGGCGCCTCGCGCCGTCGCCGCCTCTTCGTGCCGCTCGGCGAAGCCGCGCAGGCCGCCAAATTGCGTGCCGAGGGCTGGACCACGGTTGCCGCGCTCACTGACGCGGATACACCCGCGCGCCTGCGTTGCGACTACGCGCTGAAAAACGGCGAACTTATCAAGCTCTAGAGCGCCGCCTTCAGGAACGCATCTACGTCCGCCGTCGCGGAGTCGCCATCCGCACCCAAATCCTGATTGAGCTCACCGTGGCTACTGCCCGGCACAGCCACCGCCCGCGCCTTAGCGCCCGCCTTTTCAAGCGCCTGTACCAGCGCTCGCGACTGGCCGAGCGAAGCATCGCGCCCCTCGACATAAAGCGCCAGCCACGCAGCGGCATTCGGCGGCGCGGTGTGCGTCATGGGCGATAGCGTAGCCTGCCGTTTCGGATCGTCCCCGAACGCCGGGCCATACAGCTTTTGCACGACCGGCCCACCTGTCTTAATGTGCGCGGCAACGTCATACCCCGCACCGTCCAGCAGCACGACCGCCTTCACCGCGCCCATCGGCACGTCCGCAGCCTTCAGATACTGCGGATCGGTCGCCACCAGCGCGGCGAGGTGCGCGCCCGCGCTATGCCCCATCAGCGCGATCCGGTTCGGATCGATTCCGTATTCCGCCGCGCGGAACCGCAGCATATCGATCGCGGAGGCAACGTCCGCCGCCTGCTGTTCCACGGTCGCCTGCGGCACCAACCGGTAGTTGATCGAGGCGAACGCATAGCCCTCGCCCGTGAAGTGCTCCGGCTTCCGCCCGGAAGCCTGCCTTTTGTCCCCAAGACTCCACGCCCCGCCATGGATGAACACGATGAGCGGTGCGGGCGCGGCGCCCTTCGCGCGGTAGAAGTCGATCGCCTGCCGCGCGTCGTTGCCGTAGCTCACCGTCACGGTCGGCATCGCGCCCGCACCCGGGCCGTTGCGCATCGCGTCGAGCGCGCGCTTGCAGTCCTCCGAAACCTTGTCGCGATTCTCGATGATGCACTGGCGCACCTTGGGCTTGTCGGCCTTGTCGCTGCCGCACAGCGTCTCCATGTCGGCGCGGCAGGCCATCAGCCCACCGCCCATGCGCGGCCGCTGCTGCGCCTCTGCCGCCGCGCCCGCCAGCACGAGCGCCATCGCCCCCAGAATCAGCTTCGCCCGCATTTCATCTCCCAGCCTTCGTGTTCCATACGCGTGATAGAGCGAATAACCTTCGCCTCCCATGCAAAAGCCGTGGACGCACGTGCGCTTCAACCCTAGTGAGTGCCGCCGTGTATCGACGCTGAATGGAGACGTCCCCGAAATGGCCAATGTGACCGTGATCGGCGCCCAGTGGGGCGACGAGGGCAAGGGCAAGATCGTCGACTGGCTATCGGCCCGCGCCGATGTCGTCGTGCGCTTCCAGGGCGGTCACAATGCGGGCCATACGCTCGTCGTCGGCAACAACACCTACAAGCTGAGCCTGCTGCCTTCGGGCATCGTGCGCGGCACGCCCTCGGTGATCGGCAACGGCGTCGTGCTCGATCCGTGGCACCTCAAGGCCGAGATCGAGAAGCTGACGGCCCAGGGCGTTGCGATCAGCCCGGAGAATCTCGTGATCAGCGAGACCTGCCCGCTGATCCTCCCCTTCCACCGCGATCTCGACGCGCTGCGCGAGGACGCGAGCGGCGCCGGCAAGATCGGCACCACCCGGCGCGGCATCGGCCCTGCCTATGAGGACAAGGTCGGCCGCCGCGCGCTTCGTGTCTGCGACCTCGCGCACCTCGATGAGGCAGGCCCGCAGATCGACCGCCTGCTCGCACACCACAACGCGCTGCGCGCCGGTTTCGGCGTCGATCCGATCGATCGCGACGCGCTCATCGCCGATCTCGAAGCCATTGCGCCCGAGGTGCTGCCCTACGCCGGTCCGGCATGGGTTGGCCTCAACGAGGCTCGCCGCGCGGGCAAGCGCATCCTCTTCGAAGGCGCGCAGGGCGTGCTGCTCGATGTCGATCACGGCACCTATCCGTTCGTCACCAGCTCGAACACGATCGCAGGCACGGCGAGCGGCGGCTCCGGCCTCGGCCCGTCGGCGACCGGCTACGTGCTCGGCATCGTCAAGGCCTACACGACGCGTGTCGGCTCCGGCCCCTTCCCCACCGAACTCGACGACGCAACCGGCCAGCGCCTCGGCGAGCGCGGCCACGAGTTCGGCACCGTCACCGGCCGCAAGCGCCGCTGCGGCTGGTTCGACGCCGCGCTGCTGCGCCAGTCGATCGCCGTCTCCGGCGTCACCGGAATCGCGCTCACCAAGCTCGACGTGCTCGACGGTTTCGAAGAATTGAAGATCTGCACCGGCTACGATGTAAACGGCGTCCACTATGACCACCTGCCGGCCCACCCCGCCGCGCAGGCCGCCGCGAAGCCGATCTACGAGACGTTCGACGGCTGGCACGAATCGACCGCCGGCGCGCGCAGCTGGGCACAGCTCCCCGCGCAGGCGATCAAGTACGTCCGCCGCATCGAGGAACTCATCGGCTGCCCGGTGGCGCTCGTCTCGACAAGCCCGGAACGCGAAGACACGATCCTCGTGACGGACCCCTTCGCGGACTGAGCGTCTGTCCGCTCAGGCGCGGGCGCGGGACCGCCGTAGCGCGGCAAGTCCGACGATTCCGAGACCCAGCAGTACAAGTGTACCCGGCTCGGGTATCGGCGCGACGTCCGCGATATCGGCAAGGATCACCTGGAACCTCGCCTCGCGCCCGGTGAAATTGAAAACGTCGTACCGGCCGCTCTGATACCCGATCGATAGCCCGTCGTCGGTAAAGTTCAGGATCGGCGCGCCACCCTCACGCGTTACGAGGCTATCGGAAATCACCGACAGCCCCACGATTTTCTGCGCGCTGTCGAACACGATATTGCCGATTTCCAGAATGAACGTCTGGAAATCCCATGTGTCGCGCGAATCGAGCGTCAGCACGTTGGTCGCCGCGTCCCAGTCCACGTGAACGATACCCCCGCCCCAATGGCTGGGATTCCTCACGAAATCGCTGCTGTCGAGCTCGTTGCCGGCGCCCAGCACGGACCCTGTCCGTTCATGGACGAGCGCCCCGCGCACGCTATAGTCCGGCAGGTCCGCTTCCGTGCGGAAATCCGCGCTGATGACGGCGGCGGCGGCATGAAAGCTGAGCAGCGAAGTCGCTGCCAACGCGCCAAGAAATCTGAACATGATCCAATCTCCTTGCCGGTATCCGGACGAGGGCGTGACACGGCAGCCGCGACACCGCGCGGGCGTTTTCACGTCTCAGTTTACAGGAGCGGTTCTAAACGGTTGGTTTCTTCTTGAAGCCGCGCGGCACGATGCCCTTCGCCTCCTCCACCTCAACACGCTCCACCTTCGCGGCGGGCGGGCCCTCGTGGCAGGCGATGATCAGCTTTTCGATGGCTTCGGCGGAGCCCACGGCGAGCGCCTCCACCGTGCCGTCGATGCGGTTGCGCACCCAGCCGTCGAGACCAAGGCTTTGCGCGGTTTCCAGCGTCCATGCGCGGAACCAGACGCCCTGCACGCGGCCATGGATGCGCAGCCGCCGCGCAACTCGATCCGTCATCCCACCTGTGCGCGGTGCATGAGGAAGGCGTCTGCGAGCACGCAGGCCATCATCGCCTCGGCAACGGGCACGGCGCGAATGCCGACGCAGGGATCATGTCGCCCCTTGGTCATCACTTCCACCGCCTCGCCGTAACGCGTGATCGTCTGCACCGGCGTCAGGATCGACGAAGTCGGCTTCAGCGCGATACGGCAGACGACGTCCTGCCCGGTCGAAATGCCGCCCATCACGCCGCCGGCGTGGTTCGTGTCGAACACAGGCGGATCGCCCGCCCCTGCGCCCGGCCGCATTCGGTCGGCATTGTCTTCGCCGCGCAGGCGCGCCGCCGCGAAACCGTCACCGATCTCGACGCCCTTCACGGCGTTGATCGACATCATCGCCGCCGCGAGTTCGCCGTCGAGCTTCGCATAGAGCGGCGAGCCCCAGCCTGCGGGAACCCCGCTCGCGAACACCTCGACCACCGCGCCCACCGAAGAACCGGACTTGCGCACGCTGTCGAGCAGCACCTCCCAGCGCTTCGCCGCATCCGGGTCCGCGCACCAGAAGTCGTTGTCGCCGAGCGTGTGCGCCGCGAACCGCTCCGCGCGGTCGCCGCCGATCTCCACGACATGCCCAAGGA
>ERZ761602.7686-NODE-7686-length-11272-cov-5.047428_pt1 | contig 11272 bp, 7 predicted proteins | sample MGYA00512165_ERZ761602 | MGnify/ENA primary metagenome ERZ761602 (study PRJEB28899, sample SAMN02445085) | bioreactor sludge metagenome | biome: EBPR sludge; isolation source: Thorneside wastewater treatment plant | place: Australia: Brisbane, Thorneside... | reverse complement strand
TGTCAGTCTTGGCAAAAATGACCGTCTTGGGCACTTCATTACGGCCGGGGAAAATGTGGGGCAGGCTGTCCCGAAAGGCGCGAATCACGGTGCGAATCTGGTCGGGATTGACAATATCTTTGTCTAGCTGCCTGCCGCTATATGTTTCATCCACGTCTTGCAGCTCCCAGCGGCGGCGGCGGGACAACTTCTCACGCCGCTCCACGTACCGTTCGGCCCGCAGTTGGCCGCCCTGCTTCGTCACCCGCGTATCAATGACAAAGACTTCACTTTGCACGTTCACGCCATCGGCCACTGCCTTTTCATGGTCATATTCGCTGACCACGTTCTTCTTAAAAAAGCCATAGGTGCGGTTGTCTGGCGTGGCGGTGAGGCCAATCAGGTAGGCGTCGAAATATTCCAGCACCTGCCGCCACAGGTTGTAAATGGAGCGGTGGCACTCATCAATGATGATAAAGTCGAAAAATTCCGGCGCTATCTTTTCGTTGTATACCACCGGCATCGGCTCTTTGGGCTGCACCAGTTCGTTGGGGTTGGTTTCTTCGGCCGCCTCATCCAGCTCCTGCCCCTTGAGAATGGCGTAGAGGCGCTGGATGGTGCTAATCACCACCTGGCTGTCTTTGGCCACGTAGGACGATTTAAGCCGCTGCACGTTGTACAGTTCGGTAAATTTGCGGTTGTCGTCGTTGGGGGTGTAGGCCATCATTTCCTGTTCGGCCTGTTCGCCCAAGTTTTTGGTATCTACCAGAAACAGCACCCGCTTGGCGTGGGAAAATTTGAGCAGGCGGTAAATGGCGGTGATGGCGGTGTAGGTCTTGCCCGATCCGGTGGCCATCTGCACCAGGGCACGGGGCCGGTCGGCTTTCAGGGAGACATCTAGATTGTTGATGGCGATAATCTGGCAGTCACGCAAGCCGGTGGGGTCCAGCGGGGGCAGGTTGTGCAGGCGGGCGCGTAAGCTTTGCGGCTGTCGCAGCCATTCTTGCACCGTTTCTGGCCGGGGGAAGTTGAACAGTTCGCGGGAGCGGGGGTGCGGATCGGCCATGTCGGTAAAGCGGGTAATGACGCCGGTGGCTTCAAACAGAAAGCGCAGCGGCTCTTTGTTGTTCACCCACTTGAGATTGGCGGTGGCATACCCATACGTTTGCTCTTCAACGGCCGTAATGCGCTGCCCCTCTTCCTCTCGTTTGGCCTCAATGACGCCAACTGCTTTGCCATTGACAAACAGCATGTAGTCGGCCGGGCCAACGTCGGTATGGTATTCACGTATGGCTTGCCCTAATCCATCATTGAAGTTCAGGGTAGCAATATTTTGCACAGCCCAACCGGCCTGCCGAAGCTGGGCGTCGATGTTGTCGCGGGCAAGTTGTTCGGGATTTTGGTTGCTTGTCATGTTGATTGTTTACAAAAACCGCCTGAATGTTTGAGGCCCGGAAACGGCCGTAAACTGGCTGGTCCGCATAAAATAGCACAGACGATACGGATACGTCAAAAGTATGTCATGCCCAGCTTATGGTGAGAATAAAGCAGCTCAAGCTGGTGTGCTGATTCAACTGAGGCAAAGGGGGAGAAGTGGCGTGATGTAGATGGGTAGCAACGGCCGTTACCCCTTCATCCTGCCCGTTCGGGACGCACACGCAGGTGCGCCCCTACAATTCGTGTCGATTCCCTGAAATCCTGAAGATCCCCGGAGCGCAATCCTGGCTGTTCATCATCTCGGCAACCACCTCATCCAGTCTGGTCAGCTCTTCCTTTAGAAGATAACCGGCGGCACCGGCGGCTAAGGTACGAAGGGCAATGTCTGGCTCGTTATACCCGGAAGTGGCAAGGAGTTGTATGCCAGGGGAACGTGCCTTCAAGGAGGGAACCAGGGTTACATCTTTAGAAGGCGAAAAAATATCCACCAACACCACCTCTGGTTTAAGCAGACAGCGGCCAATTTTCTCTATCGCTTCCTCAATTGAACTGGCTTCACCACAAAGTATGAGGTGAGCCGATTTCTCAATCAGAGTGCGAACAACCTCCCGTAACGTATTATGAACAACGACGATAAAGATAGAGATCTTAGCTTCATCAGTGGAGCAACAATAAGTGCTTGGGTCTTTCATGCCATCCCTCCAAAAAGGATTCACGGCATTTCCGGCAGGTGAACTCAGGAAGGGCCGTTCTAGGGTTGGGCTATTTCTTCCAGCTCACTTAGTTGCTTCACCAGTTTTTTGGGTTAGAAGTGTGGGGAAAATTTAACAAAACCAGGGTTTACTTCGTGGTTCAGGATAACACAGTTTCTGTGATTGTAAAGGGCAAACGGCCGTTGCCCGTAAAAATGGCGCTTAGCACACCACCCGCTGCCACCCAACTATGACCATTTTGCCGCAGTTCAGGGCACCATGTCCGGCTGGCCACCGTGGGCATAACGGCGCAAACCTGTCCCTGGATGCGCCGTGGTGTTCATGGGCAGTGACACCAAAAATTGAGACCCCTCGCCTTCCCGGCTGGTAACCGTGATCTGGCCATCGTGGGCTTCAACGATTGCCTTCACAATGGCCAGCCCCAACCCGGTGCCTACGGCCACCTGCTCATGCTTTTTGACCCGGCGATACCTGTCAAAAACATAGGGCAGCTCTTCTTCGGGGATACCGTAGCCTGAATCTTTAATGGCGATGTGGATGACGGCCGTTTCTACCCACACCACCACGCTCACCTGACCATTTTGCGGCGTATATTTGATGGCGTTGGACAGCAAATTTTGGAACATTCGCTGCATTTGGTATATGTCTCCGGCAATTGAAAGGGAATCGCAGTTGAAGCTCTGGGTCAAACTAATGCCCTTTTTCTCCGCCTGAATGGAAACCGACTGCATGACAAATCCCAAAGCTGAAATGAGGTCAAACGGCGCTTTCACCATTTCCAGCGTTTGACCAATTTGCAGTTTCTCCAGGTCAAGAATGTTGTTCACCATGTTGGTCAGGGTGCGCTGATTGGTTTGCAATATTTCGGCGATTTGCGGCTTTTTCTGAATGAGGTTAGGAAATTGAAGCAACATATCGGCATAGAGGCCAATGGTGGTGAGGGGGGTTTTCATATCGTGCGATAAAACTGCTAGAAACGCATCTTTTTCCCGCATCAGGTTAGAGAGAGCGTGGGTCCGTTCGGTGATGATGCTTTCCAAGTTGTTCATATGGTTTTGCATTTGCCGCACGTACAAATGAAAGGAGATGGATGAAAGCAAAATCGGCAAGAAAAAGGCCGCAATGGCCGTCCACCCATAGGATTTTGTGGCGAAGATGAGCAGACCACTGCCAATTGCTTTGAGCAGAAAGTCGATGAGGGTGGCCCACTGATTTTCTTGCCAAAGTTTGGCCGGTTTTACCTGATCCCCGTGCTGCAAACGCAGCATCACCACCAGCAGCCCAAAGTTGAGTTGTGTATTAACAAAAGCCGTGGCGGCCCAGAGCAGCATCTGGACAAAAAGGTTTGCGTCTTGCAGGTAGTTGTTCAGGTAAACAAAGAAGGAACCGGCGACAAAAACAGCAATGCTCCACATGCCGGTGTTGAAGCCAAGCTGTCGCCAGCTTTTTTTCCACATGACTTCATGGCGGGACTTAACTACCCAGATGGTAATGCTAGAAATCGCGACGATAACGGCCGCTGCTGTGGGTCCAAAAAAAGGGATGGCGGCCATAGCAACGGCCGTTCCTACTTCAAACGTAATGCCCGCCGACTCTGAAACTGGTACAGAGGTTGTGGTGAATTGGGCCACGGCGGCAAACACGGCCAGCAGCAGAAAGATCAGCACGGGAGAATAAGTAGGTATTAAAATGAGGCCCCAAACCATAAAGACAAGCCCCAGACCACTTACCAAATACAGGTAAACGTCGGTTGCTTTGATACGACTCCCCAAAATGCTTTTGTATTCTGTAGCGATTCTCATAAGGCAAATCAAAATGAGTTCAGATACTTCTGTACTTGGCAGAAAGATTTTCAAAACAAATAGTGTGAAATCTGCCAATCCTCTGAGTAAACCGCACAAAAGTTGCGCTTGATTCTTCCAAAAACTTTGTGCGGTTTGCTTTATAGTCTAGTCCACGAAAAACTCCCTGCGAATAGCAATTCCTTGCTATGCAGATTCAAAAAAAGCTCGTCAGGATTTCATGGGGTGGCCCCCGATGTAGGGGCGACCCTTGTGGTCGCCCTCGACTGGGCGGGTACAAGACCCGCCCCTACCTTTTGCTATACCCACGAGATCCCAAAGACCCAAAAAAACTGTCCTTGTCATCAGGCACAACAAGGACAGTTTTAGAGTAGGGCAGTCAAACTATTTATGCCGCCACGATATTATTCCTGAGGTACCCAGCTGCCTATTTGTGACGTGCTCCGGGTGAGGCTGGCGGGTGAAACCGCACTGCCGCTCCAGGCAAAACCGCCACTCCAGGCGAAGCCGCCGCTCCAGGCAAAGCCACCGCTCCAGGCGAAGCCACCGCTCCAGGCGAAGCCGCCGCTCCAGGCAAAACCACCGCTCCAGGCGAAGCCACCGCTCCAGGCGAAGCCGTCTGTGTCCATGATGGTGAAGTTGCCATCTTCATCTTGCATGGCCGGACCGCCAAAATGAGCGGTTCCGTCCAGGTCGGCGGCCAGGTCTAGCCCCTGGTTGGCGCACCCACTGGCCGTGTTGTATACCGCATCGTAGGCGTTTACCTGCCCGGCCCCTTGTTGGAAGATGCTGTAGGCCAGGTCGCCCTGGTCATCAACGGCCGTATGCGCCGAACTCATCAACCGGCATTTCACGTCATCGGGGGTCAGGCTGGGATCTTTTTGCAGCATCAAAGCGACCACCCCGGTGGTAACGGCCGTTGCCTGCGACGTGCCAGACATGGTGAAATAAGAATAACCATCATGGTAAGTTGGGTGATCTTTGGCGAGGCGGGCGGTTGCTGGCATGACCGCCCGAATATGCCCACCGGGTGCTACAACATCTGGCTTCACAAAACCCTCAACCGTTGGCCCTGCTGAAGAAAAGGAGGTCAAAAAGTCATCTGCTTGATTATCTAACGTGTAGTTATTGGATGTAGCGCCGACAGTAATGATATAGGGCACATTCCCCGGTACACCAATGGTCATGGGAGAAGGCCCCGTGTTTCCAGCCGCCGCAACCACCACAATGCCAGCTTCCCAGGCTCTCATCACTGCCTGGTTCAGCGGATCGTCCCAGTAATATGATTGTGGGGCAGCGCTAAACGAAAGATTCAGCACCCGAATATTGTAATTGTCTTTATGAGCTACCACCCAATCTATACCACGAATTACATCCAGGTAGGTGCCGCGCCCGTCTTTATCAAAGGCGGTGACTATCACCACATCGGCATCTGGGGCTACCCCGTCGTAGGATTTCTCAAAAAATTTGTCTGAGCCAACGGCAACACCGGTAATGTGTGAGCCGTGCCCATTTGGGTCGCCCTGGAACCAGCGAGTTTCGGTGCCCGCTATGGCATCGTAGTTGGCGGCAATCCGTTTTTCCCAATTGGAATCGTACTTGAGCGCTGGCAAGTATTGAGCTATTCCGGTATCTATAATAGCAATGGTAACCCCATCGCCAGTAATGCCCTCCTTGTGCAACGCATCGCTGCCTACGGCAGCGCTAGGCATGGTAACTGACTCTAAGTCAGGCACATAATCACCCCAGCCACTTTCCGAAACATCCAGGCTTTGATTTTCATAGATTGCCGTTATGGCCGCATTATTTTTAAGTGCCGTTTGCTGGGTTACAGATAACTCGGCACCAACCGCATGGATGATGGCTAGTTCGTGAGTAATCTTGCCGCCGACGGCGGCAACGGCCGTTCTGGCGGTTGCCAGGTCAGCTGCCTGTACCAAATAACTGGAGGTCGGTTCGGCAGGGTGCATGAATGTCCCTGTCAGAATCATGAAGGTGGCCAGAAAAACGGCCAATAGCCAAACAACCGAATAAGGTGCTCTCTTCTGTGTGTACATTGGTTCCCCCGAAGCTTTGGTTTTGACCAAAGCTGTGTAAATTTGCTCTCCCCAAAATCTAGGAGCGGTCGGTTACAAAAAATGTTACACCGGGGTGATACAGGACCTATGTACCTTGTCACTGTAGAGGGGTAGAAACGGCCGTTACCGGGAAGGGGGGAACGGCCGTTTCTACACGATATTCATTTGGGGCGAACTCCCTGAGATCCCAAAGAGCCGCTGTTTTTCTGTCAGGTTCGCGAGGCAAGGTAAGCTGTCATGGCTTTCAGGCTGTGAAAGTTCTCGATGGTTACATCTTCATCAGGCACTTGAAGGCTAAATTTATCCTCAATGTACGTAACCAACTGCAAGATCCCGAGCGAGTCAATAACCCCGGTCGCCAACAGATCCTGACTTTCGTCCAGGTCATGGCCACTCCCATTCATCCATCTCTCCTGGATGTACTCATTTAAAATAGTAGCAGTATTCATCGTCTATCTCCTTCGAAAATAGGCCGCGGATGGCGCAGATTAACGTGGCCCCAGCCAGGATTCAGTGGTTTGGATTTCTGAGTTGGCCTGCCACAGCGGTGCCCGTTCTGGATGGTAGCGGGAACCAATCGGTACTGAGTAGAGGTCTTCATCCTCATACAGCCGCTCACCTTCCCGCTTCAGCATTTTCCGAAAGGCCATAATTGCCTTAGACGGTTGGTGCTCAAAAATACGGCCCGCAAACGCATCCGTCATTTCTTCCGTGTACCGCTGGTGTACAAAAAGCGCAAACGCCAGCGGCTGCTCCCAAAACAGGTCGATCATGTCTTCCAACACGTCCGCGCCTTGTTCGCAGCGCAGCTGGTGTTCGGCAAAGGGGTTGTCGGCGTCCCGCCTGGCCCCGTCTAAATAGGCCTTGATCTCCGGTGCCGCCAGCTGCGCTTCCCGCATGGCCACCGTCAAACCAAACGAGAAGATGGGGTCAATAAAACGGTGCGCATCGCCAATGCAAATGTACCCTTTGCCACAAAAACCTTTTACCTGGTAAGAGTAGTTGGGAATCACATGCACGTCTTCGGCAAAATCAATGGTTGGCAGGCGTCGCGTCAATTCATCATTCAATTCGTGGAGTTCACGCATCAGGAATTCCTTCGTGCTCTCCCCTTTTTCCTGGAAATAGGCCGACGGCGACACCACCCCCACGCTCACTACGTCATCGTCCAGGGGAATAAACCAGGCCCAGTGGAACTTCTTCTGATAAAAGATCAACGTGTTGTCTTTGTCTTCCAATCTGGAGCCGCCGCTGTCGCGAATGGCTCCTTTCACCTGTGAAAAAATGGCAATTTGTTTGTCGTAGTTTCCCAGGTATTTGGGCCCCGTTACCCCAGCATTGGCCAAAAAAGTGGCCTGGCCTGAACAATCCAGGATCACCTCTGTTTCGATTGTCTGGTAGCTGCCGCCGGCCAAACGCACTTCAACGCCCCGTATTGAGCCATCGTCATTCAGCAGCGGCCGGGTTGCCTTTCCGGGCAGCAGGGTAGCCCCTTTGGCGACCGCATGGTTCAACAGCATCTCATCAAAATCGCTGCGCCGCACCTGCCAGGTGGTGCTGTCGTACAGCGCCCAAGCCTCATCGCGGCTGGTGACCGGCACCCACCAACTGCTGTGCCCCTTGGGTCCGTAAACTTTTACACCTTTTTTAACCGGGTAGCCGCGGGCCATCATTTCTGCTTCCAGCCCCAACTCGCGAATGACTTTGCCCGCCTCGCCGGTCATGGATTCACCAACGTGGTAGCGCGGGAAGGTTTGCTGCTCAACGATAATGGACGAGACGCCTTCTCTTTCCAGAAAAAGCGCTGCTGATGCTCCGGCGGGGCCACCGCCAATAATCACAACATCTGTTTTCATAATTTTTTGTGCTCCTATTCAAGTGGGATGTCAGCCAGCTGTGGTCTAAAAATATGGCTGGAAGATTTTTCAACGGTTTCTATGTAATTGCGCATGGCGTCTAAAACCGGTACTTCAGACCGGTCAAATACTTCACCTTGCAGCAGCTGCAATACCTGTAGACGATACTCGGGATTGGCAATGAAGCGGGTAAAAAGGGGGAGCAGCTTGTAATACAGGCGGATAAATTCGTACCATACACCTGCGCCCTGTCTTAACCGGTCTTCGTAGGGTTGGAAAACGGCCGTTCCAAACTCATTCTTCTCAAATGCCGCCACAATGCACTCAGAGGCGTATTTGGCACTGTAGAGGGCAATGCTCACGCCAGAGGAAAAAATGGGGTCCACAAACCGGGCCGCATCCCCCACCAACAAATAGCCATTGCCCACAAAGTTCCTCATTGAATAGCTGTAATCCCCCTCACTTTTGAACTCGTTGATCCGGTTGGCGTTCCGCATGGTGTGGGCCAGATTGCTGTTGGTTTGCAGCTGAGCGTTAAAATATGCTTCGATATCCGCATGGAACTCTGAAAACACCGATTTGTCTACCACCACACCCACCGACGTGATCTCCTCCGTGATGGGAATTTGCCATACCCAGCCGCGTTCGACCGTGAGGAAATAAATATGAATGTGGTCACGTGTGTGGTCATCCCCTTTGTCTAAATCAGTAAACCAGGCGTGCACCGCGTATTGGTTAAACACCGGATCTTTCTCGATCATGCGCATCTGCCGTCCAACCAACATGCCCCGGCCGCTGGCATCTACGATGACTTTGGCAAACATGTCCACTTCCTGGTCGCCCAGCCCGACGCGCACGCCCACAGCCTGGTCGCCGTCAAAGAGGATACGCTTTACTACCACGCCCTGCATCACTGTCGAGCCCATGGACTCGGCATGTTTCAGCAGCTGATGGTCAAACTTTCCGCGATCCACATGGTATGTATAATCCTGATGGATGCCTGGTTGGGGAAATTCGGCAAATTCAATGGAGAACTTGCCCCGGTTGGCTGGCGCATGCCAGGTGGCACCGTACTTCTTGACAAAGCCCGTCTCTTCCATCGTTTTCAGGAAACCAATTTCTTCGAAGATGCGGGTGCTGGAGGTAACCATGGATTCGCCCACGTGGGGGCGCGGATGGTTTGCCTTTTCGATGATGGTGTTGCGAATTCCGGCCATGGATAAATAGCACCCCATCGCCGCTCCCGCCGGACCACCGCCAATAATAATGACGTCGTTCATAGTTTGTTTACCGCCTTTGTTGAGTTGTTGTGTTGCTGAAAACAGTATTCAATGAACGGTTTTGGGGGTCAATCGGGCTTCTCCCGCATAAAAATTAGGGAAAAATCCTTGCTCTCTAAGGGTTTTCCCTCACTTTGGCGAGTCATCACTGGGCCGGGTTAGGGTTTTGGGCATGGTTCAGAACCGACGAAACAACCTTTACAATTTCGTAGTCGCGATTTCCAATCGCGTTTACTCTGGCGCGATTGGAAATCGCGGCTACGGGCGAAAAATTACAATGAACCATGCTGGGTTTTGTGAATTTTTGGGCGGATGGGATGCTTCGGGGGCTGCCGCATGACAGTTTGAGTTGCGCTGCCATGCGGAACCATTTGCTGTTTTAGGCGGAGTTGTGGTCTAAACGGCCGTTCTGCAATCGTGGCATGGCGGCGGTGAGGCGGCTGGAAAGATCGCGCAGTTGGGTGAAGCTGATCGGCTTTTGCAGCACAAAATCGGCCACGTCGCGCAGCTCCTCGCCCCGGCGGGTGTCGGCCGTGGCCAGGATGACCAGCGTTTGGGCCAGGTGGGGCAGCTGACGCACCTCTTCCAGCAGGCGATCGCCATTGTAGTGCGGCAGGTGAATGTCTAGCAGGAGCAAATCGGGGGCTTCGGTGGCCAGAAATTGCCGGGCAGATTGGCCGTTGTCCAGAACCTGCGTCTGGTATCCGGCCGCCATCAAGGCCATCGAAAATATTTCGGCGAGTTCGGGTGTGTCTTCAACGATGAGTGCGTGCGGTGTTTCCATCCCTGTTCCCTTTATGCTGCTTTGAAATCAATTCCCGCTATCAGACACCAGCGCCAGGTTTGCGTCACATGTTGGGGTATTCAGGATTGGCGTGAAACGTGAAACGTGAGGTCACTCCGGTCACGTTTCACGCTTCACGGGCTGTAAATCCGTGAAATCTCAAAGAGCCACCTGTTTCTAACGCTCAGGCTACGGCCGTTGCCCCGCCGCGCCGATTATCCCCTGCCGCTTCCAAACGGCCGTCTTCCGTGCGTGAAACAGAGTGTGCCCCGCCAAAATAGATGCTGCGCGTGGTCCAGCGGTTGACCCGGTAACCCATCGTTTCCAGCTGAGCAACGGCCGTCGCCTCAAAGCCCGCTTCACACTGCAACACCCCATCCTCCACATGCACCCGCGCGGTGTTCACCGCCTCGTCGAGCGTCATGTGGTAATCCAGCAGGTTGCTCAGCGCTTGCAAAATGGCGCTGCGGATGCGAATGCTGCCGCCGCTGCCCAGTACCAGCCGCGTTTTGCCGTTTTTCAGCACAATCACCGGGGCCATCATCGTGGGAATGCGCTGCCCGGCGGGGCGGCTGTGAAAGCCGTTGGGGTGCAAATCCGCCTCGCCCATCATGTTGTTGGGGATGTAGCCCGTGCCCGGCACCACGTATCCGGCCGACTCACCCGCCGTGGTCGTCAGGCTCACCGCCAGCCCGTCGCCATCAACGACGCTGAGGTGGCTGGTGTTGTTCGGCGCGGGCGGTTCGGCCACAAAGGGGGAGGCCTGCTGGCGGCTCAAGGCGGTTTGGATCTCGTCGAGGTACGGCCGTACAAACCCATCGTCCAAAAAGCGGCGGATCGCTTCTTCCGCAGGCAGCGTGTCGCACCAGCTGTCCCAAAACGGCCGTGCCCGGTTGGTCGCCACCATAATTTCGTACAGCAGCTGAAGATGAGCCGCCGAGCCGTGCGGCCGCTGCTGCATGTCGAAGTGGGACAGCAGCTTGAGGGTAAACGCCGTCAGCACGCCGCCGGTAGAGCTGGGCGGCGGCAGCAGCAGCTCGCAGTCGCGGTAGGGCAGGCGGATCGCGGGCAGTTTGTGCACCTGGTAGCTCAGCAAATCGTCGGCGGTGAGCAGGCCGCCGTTGGCTGCCTGGTCTTGCAGCAGCGCCTGGGCCAAAGCGCCGCTTTGGGCATAGCTGGCCCCTTCGCGGGCCAGCGCTTGCAGCGTGCCGTGCAGATCGGGCAAAAAGAAATGGTCACCGCCTTGAATCATACGGCCGTTTTTCATAAAAACAGCGCGCATCCCGGCGGTGTGGGTGTAGAGCGGCTGGAGCAGGGTGCAGGTGGCGGCCTGGAACGGGGCG
>ERZ761602.7685-NODE-7685-length-11272-cov-6.284122_pt1 | contig 11272 bp, 8 predicted proteins | sample MGYA00512165_ERZ761602 | MGnify/ENA primary metagenome ERZ761602 (study PRJEB28899, sample SAMN02445085) | bioreactor sludge metagenome | biome: EBPR sludge; isolation source: Thorneside wastewater treatment plant | place: Australia: Brisbane, Thorneside... | reverse complement strand
GCAGTTTGGGTCCCGGCAATTGCCGTTTGAGTACCTGCATCCGAAGTCGAGGTCAAAGCAATGGCGGTTTGCGTCCCAGAGATGGCTGTACCCGCAACAGCGGTCTGTGTTCCGGCAATGGCAGTGCCTGCGATGGCGGTCTGCGTACCGGCGATGGCGGTTTGGGTGCCCGCCTCAACAGATGCGGTCAAAGCAATAGATGTCTGAGTTTCGGCAATAGACGTACCAGCAATGGAGGTTTGAGTCTCAGCGATGGATGTTCCGGCTATCGCGGTCTGGGTTCCAGCAATGGCAGTCCCAGTCAGATCAACCGTTGGAGTCGGTGTCAAGGTTGGGGTTGGCGTTAATGTCGGAATAGGTGTTTCTGTAGGCGTGTCTGTAACGCTGGGTGTAAGCGTGGGCGTCTCTGAGGGAATGAAAGTTTCAGTCGGTGTAGGAGTCTCAGTCTCAGTGGAAATCTCTGTTCCAGTCGGAGAAGGCGTAAAAGTCGGAGTCTCCGTGGAAGTTGGTGTACCGGTGGGAGTCGGGGTCTCCGAAGGGGTAACGGTGGGAGATTCCGTTGGAGATGGCGTGACCGTGGCACCGTTCGATTCGCTCTTCGAAGCAGTCATGGTGTAATAGCCAGTCCCCGAGTCCGAACAAATATCCACATAGTAGAAGCCGGACACCTGGGTCGTTTCAAGCGTGTTGTTGGCGCGCATGATCTCAGCCCCGCTCGAATCGCGCAGGATGATGACGGGCGTCAAACCTGGCGTGGATGGCGTGACATTGACTTCGAACCGGGCATCTTCGACCAGGATCAACGACCAGCGTTCACATCGGTAGGCGTCCACGCTGCCTTCGTATTGGGCGTCCCAATCGAGGATGCCGCGTGTGACAAGCTGCAAATCGGGGACGTTCAAAAGAGGGGTCAGGATCGGAACCGTCACGCCGTTCTTGGTGTAGGTGGTCTTGTTCGTGAACGCGTTGTAATTAACCGTCCACCCGGCAAAACGGGTATCCAAAACTTTCGGGCGGAAGACAAAATGCAAATGCGGTCCCGGATATTCGTTTCCGAGGCAGACCTGCTGGGTCTTATTGTTATGGATGATTGCAAGTTTCTGATTCCGGCTGACCTTTTGACCGGCTGTGACCTGAATCTTATCCAAATGCCAGTATTCAGTGATCCAGCCGCTGCCGTGGTCGATCTTGACCACACAGTTGCCAGCCTGGGTCACCGTGCCCGCTGCGGCGGCAGTCACCCAATCGTTCGAAGTATCTTCGCCGATGACCATATTGACACGCGGGGCGAAATCGATTGCGCCGCCGTTCCGGTAATTATGCGGACTGCCCGTCGGACGCCGCCAGCCATTATCCAGCCCATCATACGAAACCCAGGCTTTGCCCTGTTCCCAGGGAAGCTGGAACATGTCCACCGGCGGGGACGAATCAGCAAATACCTTCGCCGGGATGGCAGCGAAAAAGATGGCGAGGATCAGAAATATCCTGGATGAGACTCTTTTCTTCATGGCTGTATCCTATTTTGGCGGAACACGCCAACAGTCCTGATTCATCAAGCGGAGTTATCGCGCTTCAGAATTCGAATCAAAACAAAAATTCCAAAGATGAGAAATACACCGATCGCGACAAGAATGATCGTGGTCATGGTGGGAAGCGAGGCTGGGGAGGATGCCTCCGGCTCGACACCCAGGGGAAGCGGAGTGCCCAAAAGAGGCGGATTCTCGTCTGAGGCGGCTTTTTCCGCACTGATCGCAAACGGGATCGATTTCTCGCCGAGAGCCACACCGGGAAGGGGCGCCGCGAATCCGGATTCGTTCTTGATGACAAGTGCGGCGCTTTCGAGAGTTACATTCGTTTGGCATTCGCCCAACGTGGTAAAGCGGACTTCGGCAAGAATGCCATTTGCAATCACAGGCGTGGTACTTGCAAAGGAAGCGTCAACCAACCCTTCCAATTGCGGCAACGGCAAACCGTTCAAACCGGGAATGGGGCTGGCCGCATTGAGCGCCTTGAGACAGGCAGGATCAAAGCGGATCTGGAACGTCATCCCCTGAATAGGTGAAGCGGAAATGCCATTCACAGTGACAATGACGGTCTCCCCCGTCTTGAAACTGGATGTGGAGGCGGTGATCCAGATCGATTCGGCGGCTTGCGCCTTTACAGGCAGGACGAGACCCAGGCTGAGTAGCAAGATAAAGATGATTGCGATTTTTTTCATTGAAGTCTCCGTATGGGATGCGCCGCCTTTCCGCGGCGCATCCCATGAGTGCATTGAAATTACTGCCAGGCTGTGGGGCCCGTATCGCGATAGTTCGCAGCGAGCAATTCGAGGTCGAGCACGTTGATCGTGCCGTCATTATTCAGGTCTGCGGCCGCAGGCGCGGCAAGGTTGTAGTTGATACCGATGGTCAGGGCGTCGAACTGGTCGATGACATCGTTCCCGTCGATATCGCCCGCGAGCAGAGAGATGGTGGGCATGGTGGTCGTCACACCGCTAGTAAGCACAACGTTGCCCTGAGCCCTTAAAAAGCCAGGCGCTGAAGCCACAGCCGAATAGCTCCCAGCCGGGGCGGTAAGGGTAAAATTTCCGTTTGCATCCACAAGCCCCGATGTCTCAACGGCGTTCCCATCATAGAGAGTGACAGTGACGGGTTTGGTCGCGAGCACGGTGCCGTTTACGGTAGATTCAGCCGCGGTGATCAATAAGGTTGCTGGAGTGGAGGCGATCGTGGTCAACGAACCGCCTGCGGAAACGCGTGCCACGCAGTTGATCTCCGCCTCACCCACCGCAAGAGCCGTGACGGTGAACGTGAAGACAGCGCCATCAGATGTGGCGCGTTGTCCGTTACTGCCAGCTACGGCGAAAACGAATGATCCATTCGCAGGTCCGTTGATGGCAGCCGCGGGATCTGAGCCGAAGAGTCCGGCATCCGCGATATTGCTGATCGAAACCAATGCCGGGTCGAACGAACAGGTGAACTCCGCGCTGGCGTAACCGCCCTGGGGGATGTTGGTCAGCATGACGGTTCCAGCGGATGTTCCGCCGACAAGGACCGAGGCGGGATTCAACATGACCGAAGCGGTTGGCTCGACGACCTGCTCGACGCGGGTGATCTCCATCAAGTAGGTGCCTTCGCCGGTTTGCGGCTGGACCTGGATGAAGTAATCCCCGGCAAGTTGGTTGGTCGTCAGCAGGGCGCTGGAGATCGAGCCGTTCCCCACCGCGATCTGATTTTCATTGGCATCGAGCAGATAGATATCGGGAGTGAGGTTGCCAGAGGTGGTGATAATGGAAATGGTGAAGTTTTCAGCCTCCACCAACTGGAGCGACCAGCGTTCGTAGCGGTTCGCGTTGACCGTTCCATTGAATACCGCATCCCAAAACGTGGTAGAGCGGATGATGATCTGTGCGCCGAGGGTATTGGTGCTGTTGCCCTGTGCACTCACTTGCGAGCCGGAGCCAAAGATGCTGAAGATAATGGCAATCAACATCACCGCCCGGGCTAAGTGCGTCTTGTTCATGGTGGTTCTCCTTTTCTTGAAATATGATTTCAAAGACTTGCATCCTGCCTGCAAAAGTAATTGTTTTTCCGCGCTTTCCTCCAGACTGCCGCAACGCGGCATATTCAAATTAATTCCTGATACAACTCAGTTCCATTCTATGGGTTTGAGTTCAATGGGAGCGTTGCAGGTCAGTTGCCGCGATGTTGCAGGAAGATTGCGATTGCCCGCCCGCCATCATTGCAATATCGGATTAAGATTTATCGAATGAGTCTCATGTACCGCCGATTTCAGTCGGCAGTCATGTGTCGAATCAAAAAGAGACAGGAGCTACCTGTCTCTTACATGGAAAAGCAAATACCGCAAGGTAAACCTCCCTGGCAATACCCGCCAGAGCAAGTGTGCGGTACTACATAACCTCAGCGATTAAGTCACAATTTCTGTTTCGGCTTTGCGCATCGACTCGAAGGATCGAATCGCCACTTCGAGCATGGTATGGTCGGGCGGGCGCGTGGTCAGCGATTGCAAGGCAAGATTCGGTTTGATGAGCAGTTTGACGATTGGGTTGTTCAGGTGATTCGCCGTCCAGCGAATATATTCGACCGCGATGCCGGCCAGGATGGGGATGAAAAGAATCCGCGTGACCAGACGCCAGACGATGGACATGGGACCCAACGCAGTGAAGACAAGAATGGAAAGCAGAACAAGCGTGAGCAGGAAAGCCGTGCCGCAGCGCGGATGCTCGATGGGGAACGTATCCACAACTTCAGGAGTCAACTCTGCTCCGGCTTCGTAGGCGTTGATGGTTTTGTGTTCCGCACCGTGGTACTGAAAGACACGCTTGATATCGGGCATGAAACCGATCGCCCAGATGTAGCCAACCAAAATCGCCAGACGCAAAACACCTTCGACGAAGTTCCCGACCCAAACCGCTGATGTAGTTTGAGCGAGCCAGTGTTCAGCCCAACCGCCGATTCCCGCGGGGAGCAAAAAGAAGAGTCCAATGCCAAAGGTGAGAGACAAGCCCAACGTCAAATAAAGAGCCGGTCCTTCCAGTTTTTCATCCTCGCCGGTTTGCGTGTTCGCGGAAAGGGTCAGGGCGCGCATCCCCAAGCCAAGCGCATCCCACAACAGAATGACACCGCGCAAAAAGGGGACCTTTGTGATCCGCGAGCGGTAGACATTCGCCAGCGGTTCGGTATGCGTGACAATATTTCCGTCAGGGGCGCGCATGGCGACGGCAAACGCTTTTTGCCCGCGCATCATGACACCTTCAATGACAGCTTGACCACCGTAAGAAATGATTCGATCTTCCATATATTATTAAACCGCCATGTAGAACAAGTCTATAGACTTGCTCTACGAATTCTCGAAATTATAAAAGAAATGCGTAAACGCCTCGATGCCCTTGTACCATGTGGGCAGATGCATCCGTTCATTCGGCGAATGGACGTTGTCATCCGGCAATCCGAAGCCGGTCAGAAGCGAATCCGCGCCAACGTATTTTTGAAGCAGGACCACCGCGCCGATGGAACCGCCTTCGCGCTTGAAGTAGGGGCGTTTACCCCAAATGGTTTCCAATGCCTTCGCCAATGCTTTTACACCTACCGAGTCGGTCTCGACCAGCGCCGCGCCCGCGTTATGCAGGTTGATCAATTCCCATTTGATCGTCTTCGGCGCATTCTTCTTAAGATAAGCACGCAATTGCTTCTCGGTCTCTTCAGGGGTTTGATCCGGCACAAGGCGGCAGGAGATCTTCGCCATTGCCCAGGCGGGTAAAACCGTCTTCGAACCCTGACCGGTAAAGCCGGACAGTAATCCGTTGACTTCGAGAGTCGGGCGTGCGCCGGTGCGTTCTGCGGGGATAAAACCCGGCTCGCCCCACAACGCAGGCACACCGGTCATCTTGATAAGCTCCTTATCCTTGACTGGCAGACGTTTGAATTCTTCACGTTCCTTCTTGCTCAACTTGCGTACTTTGTCATAATAGCCAGGCAGGGTGATCTTCCCATTTTTATCGTGCATCCCGGCGATCAACTCGATCAATGCCTGGGCAGGGTTGTGGACCGTGCCGCCGAACAAGCCGGAGTGCAAATCCTTGTCAGGACCGAAGACACGCAGTTCGAAGTAAGCCAGTCCGCGCAAACCGGTGGTGATGGTCGGCTTATCCGGCGCGATCATCCCCGCATCGGGGTTCAAACAGAAATTGGCGGCGAGCAGGTCCTTATTCTTCTTGATGAAATCGCCGAGATGTTCAGAGCCGATCTCCTCCTCCCCTTCCACGAGCCACTTGACGTTGACCGGGAGTTTCCCGTCCGTTTTCATGATGGCCTCGACCGCCTTGATGGATGCCACGACCTGACCCTTCATATCGGAGGTGCCGCGTCCAAAGAGATAATCGCCCCTGACTTCGGACTTGAAGGGGTCGGACGACCAAAGCTCGAGCGGGTCGATGGGCTGAACGTCGTAGTGACCATAGATCATCACTGTCGGCGCCGATTTGCCCGCCTTCATCCACTCACCGTAAACGACAGGGTGCAAGGCGGTCGGCATGATCTGAACATTCTCCATACCAATGGAGCGCAACTGTCCCGCAACCCATTCCGCAGCGCGTTGGACGTCTGCCTTATTCTCAGTCAATGTCGAGATCGAAGGGATGGCAACCAACTCCTTCAACTCATTCAAAAAACGTTCTTGATTCGAGCGGACATAGTCGATGGATTTCTGTATGTCGGTCATGTTCAGTTCCTTTTCGTAAACGTGCCACAATATTCATATTGCGGCACTGTAAATATCATGGCGCGGATTGAGGTGCCTCTTCCAAGGCGCGGCGCGTGACAAGATACCATTCATGGATCAACGCCAGCCGGTCGCTGGTATCGTACATCGGCGCGACCTGCACCCCCTGCACCTGCGCATCCACACCGTAGGAATAGACAGGGTAATACAATGGTAATGAAGGCAGTTCCTTGGCGAAGATCACCTGAAAGTTCTTATACAGACGCATCCGTTCATTGAAGTCTGCAGCGGTGCGGGCGGTTTCGAGGTACTCGCTTGCAGTTCGGTTATCCCATTGCGAGTAATTCTGCCCGCCCGTCGATTCGGACTGGTGCCAGAAGAGATATGGGTCGGGGTCGGGCGTGCGGGAGGTGTTCAAATCCGCAAGGGCGGCTTCGTAGTTGCGGGTCGTCAAATAATCGTTGACCAGCGAATCATATGGAACAGCCTGCAAATTGACCTGAACACCGATCAAGGTCCAATCTGCCTGGATGGCTTGAGCGATCTGGGTATGAACCGCATCATCGGGGTGGACAAGGGTGAAGGTCAACGGCTGCCCGTCTTTCGAACGGACCGTGCTTCCAGCCGTAAAGATGAACCCTTCCTTGTTCAGCAATTGGATGGCAGCTTCGGGATCATAAATAATATGCTCGACTTGATCGTAATACGCCCACGAACCCGGCAGGATGGGACTGTCTGCAACGATGGCTTGTCCCTTGAGGATGTGCGAAACGATCACCGTTCGGTTCAGTCCCAACATCAAGGCGCGGCGCACTGCTGCATTTTGTAAAAAGCCGACAGCGGGATTGTTATTGTTGAGAAAGACCATGCCCATCTGCGGCAGGCGGCTTGTATAAACGGAAAGAGCCGGTTCCTGGAGCGCCGTCCCCAGCACATCCTCGGTCAACTGGCTGATGCCAAGCACCTCGCCCTGACGATATGCATCCAACGCCGCGGCAGAATTCGGATAGTACCGGAACACCACCTGTTCGATGAACGGCGGACCAAGAAAGTAATCCTGATTGACGGAAAGGATCACGCCCGTGATCTGACCGGCATTGATGATCAACTCTTCGAATTTATATGGACCGGTTCCAACCGGCTTCAAGTTGAATTCCGCAGTCGGCAGTTGGTCAGCCGGGACGGTTTCAAGCAAATGTTTCGGCAGGATTCCGAAGGTGGCATAATCCAAGAATGGAGAGAAAGGCTCAGGCAGGGTGAATTGAAAGGTCTTGTCATCGAGCCGTTTGACCTGAATCTGCGACCACAGGTCTTTGATATCCTGCGGGAAGAGCGAGGCAGGGCTTTTAATCGCTTCAATGGTGAAAAGCACATCGTCGCTTGTTACAGGTTGTCCATCGTGCCATACTGCGCTCGGGCGCAGGGAAAAGTTGTAAACCTTGCCGTCGGCAGAGACACCCCAGGATTCAGCCAGGTCCGGCTGGGGAAGCCCGCGCGAATCGAATTTGACCAGCCCACTAAAGATGAGCCGATTCACATCGCGGTCTGCAGAATTGTTCCAATCCAGCACAGGGTTGAGGCGTCCCATCGAACCGATCAGCGCTTCGGTATAAATACCGCCGGGCGCAGCTTCGGGAAGGGTGATGACCGTCACCGGCTGTTGGCTGAGCAGGAGCAACGCCACGATCACCAATGTGACCGCGACCACAAGGATCTGCCAGCGTAATCGTTTCATGAGGTTTTGTTTTGGGGAATTAATCCCCCGCCCGAAATTGGCGGGGGAAAAAAGAAAGGACCGCCCTGCCCGGCTGCCGGGCAACCTGAATTGGCGGACCTTTCAACGGGATGTTGATTATTTGCCAAGGATGATAATGACGATGACAAGCACAAAGAACACAACGCTCAGTGTGATCGTCACCCAGAACAGAACACGCTCGATACCGCGCCGCGCCGTAAACACGCCGCCAGTATCCGCGCCGGTCAGACCGCCCAACCCTGCGCCCTTGCTCTGCAGGATGACGCTCAGGATCAATCCCACCGAGGTGATAATTAAAGCAATATCCAAAAGATTTGACATGCGAAAGTGCCTCCTAGAATTTAGCGGGCAAATTATACCTGTGGAAAAGGATATTAGTCAAACGAGGTGGATTGCCGGGCAGTCGAGGGGTCAGGTAGTCGGGCAGCCGAGTGTTCGAATTCCCTGTTTACGATTTTGCCCGCCTGCCTGTATACTACCTCCATGCACGAGATAACCATCAACCTGCACATGCATACCCGCTACTCCGATGGGAGCGGACTCCACAAGGATATCGCCGCCGCCGCACTGAAAGCCGGGGTGGATGTGGTCATCGTTACCGACCATAACATTTTAGTGAACGGCTTCGAGGGCTACTACAAGGATAAGAACAAAAAGATCTTGATGCTGATCGGCGAGGAAGTCCACGATCAGGCGCGAGACCCGCAGAAGAATCACCTGCTGGTCTTCGGCGCGAACCGCGAGCTGGCAACCCATGCTGAGAACCCCCAAAATCTCATCGATCAGGTCCGCGAGGCGGGCGGTATCTGTTTCCTTGCCCATCCCGACGACCCCGAAGCCAAAGCCTTCCACGAAACTGACATCTCCTGGGTGGATTGGAGCGTTCAAAACTATACCGGTATTGAGTTGTGGAATGCCCTTAGCGAATTGAAGACTGTCGTACCTACGAAACTTCACGGCGCATTCTATGCCTACTTCCCCTCTTTTGTAGCGCGCCAGCCGATCCCGAATACGCTAGCCACATGGGACGAACTGCTCTCTTCCGGTCAAAAGGTGGTTGCCATCGGCGGTTCAGATGCCCATGCCCTTCATATGCATCTGGGACCATTCCACCGCGTGATCTTCCCTTATGCGTTTCATTTTCGCGGAGTCAACACCCACGCGCTTCTCACCGAACCGTTGACCGGCGATGTGAATACTGACCGTTCTCTCATCTATAAAGCTTTTGCCGCCGGGCATTGTTTTGTTGGTTATGACCTGCCCGCCCCCACAAAAGGATTCCGTTTTTCGGCGCAAGGCATCGAAGGGACGGCTGTCATGGGCGATGAAATTTCAGCAAAGAACGGCGTGACCCTGCAAGCCAAACTCCCCTCTGCCGCGGAAATTATTCTGCTCAAAGACGGCCTGCCGATCCAGACCTGGAAACATCAGCAAGCCTGCACCCACATCACCACCGAGCCAGGTGTCTACCGCGTGGAGGCGTATCGAAGATATTTGGGGATGAGAAGAGGATGGATCTACAGCAATCCGATCTATGTCAGGTAATATTTAACTTGCAAACGCCCCATAATAAAGCCCACTGAAATCGCACATGTGATTATCGATAGAATTAGGACCCTTCACAGCGCCGTGAGTGCCGTGAGGGGTCCTAATATTCGAAAGAAACGCTCTGTAACTGTTATCCGCCGATAGCAGTTTTGATGATCAAGTTATAACCAGCTTTTTCGAAGCCAGAAGCGACTTTATCCTGAAGTTCTTTACCTGGTGTCAGTGCGATCATATACCCGCCCCTGCCGCCGCCTGTGACCTTGGCGCCCAAAGCGCCGTTATCCAGAGCCATTTTGCATAATACATCTAAGATCTCGTGAGACATATCCATGTCGATCAGGAGTTTGTGATTCTCAGTCATGATCCCGCCTGCCTTGACAAGATCACCTGCTTCGAGAGCCTGTTTCAAATCCGTGCCCTGGGAGATGATCGTATCCAACCGCGAGCGGAAAAGTTTGGGGTTATCCTTCTTTTGCACGTCGATGAATTCATCCAACGCAGCCGTATTGGCAGTAATGCCGCTGTTGCATAACACGATCTCGAAAGGCTTGGGGGTCTTGACCCGTTCGAAGTTTTGCTTGCCGTCTTTCAACCAGAAGCGGAGAAGACCACCGTAGGTTGAAGCGGTGTTATCCACACCACTCGCCACACCATGATAAGGAAACTCGCCCTGCCAGGCAACGCGGTTGATCTCTTCGATGGTGTAACCCAGTTTGAACTCTTCGTTCAATGCGCGGGCAAGCGACACGCAGCTCGCCGCACTGGCACCCACGCCGCTGCCTGCCAGAAGGTTTCCCGCAACTGTGATCTTGATCGGGTTCTTCTCGACGTCGATGTTCATAACCTCGAGCACTTTGTTGATCGACCCGACCTGCTGTTCTTTTTTCTTTTCCTTGTAACCGGGGGCTTCGATGCGGTTATCTTCCAGCGTCCAACCTTTGCCGCTCGTCCTCTCGACCGTCGTCACCGTTTCGAAGGGAATCGCCGAAACGATCGCGGGCACCTCATCCAAAACGAATTGATCCCCAATGAGGATCGTCTTGCCAAAACCTGTTCCTTGAGACATTACGAATCTCCTTTTAGAATTTTTTCCATCTCTGAAATCAGAGGTTCTTCTTTGCCAATGGCGACCGTGGTCGCAGCCGTCAGGGTGTGACAGGCATCAGAAAACCCTCCCAATCTGCCCGTCGCTTCGGGCAGGAAAGTGTTAAGCCCCATCGCCTTTCCTGCGCGGATCTCCTCCTCCATGATCGGCGATGCCCTCATGGAGATCTTCACCTCGTTGAACTTGATCTTGCCAAAACCGGGGATCTCATCGGGTATTACTTGAAAACCCGCGAGATATTTATGGGGGTCGATCAGGTCGGTAAATCGGATCGCATCGCAGAACGCCCCGATCATTTTGACTCCCATCGGGAAGAAGCGTTTCTCAACGTTAAACCATTGGATGTGAGGCGACTGCCGCATCTCTCCAGACTTGAGCCGGGCAATTTCATCCTCGAATATTTTCGTGCGGACGGCTTTGAATTCCTCAGCCATATGGTCCAACTCAGGCGAGATACCCTCAAGGCATACACGGACGCCCATGTCCGGTCCACCCTGGTAGTAGCCCACCCCGCCCAGAATATCGAGAGTATCGCTGAACTCAAGAACGGGTACCCGCCCCTTTTCGCTGACGAGAAAATACTCCTCGCCCTTATCGTGCTTTCGGATTTCCATCCGTCCTTG
>ERZ761602.7684-NODE-7684-length-11272-cov-7.927521_pt1 | contig 11272 bp, 8 predicted proteins | sample MGYA00512165_ERZ761602 | MGnify/ENA primary metagenome ERZ761602 (study PRJEB28899, sample SAMN02445085) | bioreactor sludge metagenome | biome: EBPR sludge; isolation source: Thorneside wastewater treatment plant | place: Australia: Brisbane, Thorneside... | reverse complement strand
TATGTAAGCTACTCGCCTACAGACAAGATCAAGTTCACCATGGGTAAATGGGGTACGCATATAGGTTATGAAGTTCTTGACCCCCAGTTTAACCGCAACTACAGCATGGGCTATATGTTCTCTTACGGTCCATTTTCCCACACCGGCATTAAAGCGGATTTTGGACTGGGCAACCACTTTGGCTTGATGGTTGGCGTAGCGAATCCAACCGATTATTTATCCGCCAGTTTCGCCGAAAAGAATTTCCTGGCGCAGTTCAGCGCTACCTACGACAATTTCAGCGCTTTCCTGAATTACGCGGGCGGCAAAGATCTCGAAAACGGCGCCGGCAACCAGGTAGGCCTGACCGCTACCGGGAAAATATCCGAAAAATTCAGCCTCGGATATGATGGCACGGTTAGAATGTACAAGCCCGACGGCGGTCAATCCAGGTCGTGGTGGGGCTCCGCATTGTATATAAATGTAGATCCTTCTGACAAATTTGGGTTTACGCTCCGCGGCGAATACCTCAACGACAAAAAAAGCGTGATAGAATTCAACACAAGCATTGTTCAAGCCACGCTATCGTTCAATATCAAACCCCACGAAAACATCATCATCATTCCGGAGTTCAGGCTCGACAACGCAAAAGATCCGATATTCTATAAAAAAGGCGATTCATACGATAACCCTTCGCAAAAATCAACAGGCTCTTTCCTGCTGGCCGCTATCACTCATTTCTAAATCTCAAAACCTTTTTAACATGACTAAGATCAGTAACTCCATACCGTTTTTCCTGCTGGCTTTATTTTCTATCATCGGCATATTTGTACCGCTGGTTGCAGACTTTGACGGCGCAGAAGTCTACAGTTTCCCCGATATCGCATGGGTGCTTATTTCCGCGGCGCTGGTATTGCTTATGACCCCGGGGCTTGCCTTTTTTTACGGAGGCATGGTCGGTAAAAAGAATGTAATATCCACCATGCTGCAGAGTTTTATCGCTACCGGATTGATCAGTATTTTGTGGTTAGTGATTGGTTTCGGACTTGCTTTCGGAACTTCCATGGGAGGCTTCATAGGGAATCCCTCGGAGTTTCTTTTCATGAAGAATATCAATGGGCACGAACCCTGGGCCGCCGCCCCCACCATTCCTATTTTATTATTTGCGTTGTTCCAAATGAAATTCGCAATCATAACGCCCGCGCTGGTAGTAGGCGGAACGGCAGAGCGCGTGAGATTTACTTCTTATGTTTTATTCATGATATTGTTCAGTCTGCTGATTTACGCTCCCATTGCCCACTGGACCTGGCATCCAGACGGTCTATTATTCAAGATGGGCGTGCTTGATTTTGCTGGAGGCACCGTTGTGCACATTTCCGCAGGTTGCGCCGCCTTGGCTGGCGCCATGATAATTAAAAAGCGCAGATCGCTTATTGAAAAATCCGAAGTGAAGCCCGCAAGAATCCCTTATGTGCTGCTAGGCACAGGTTTGCTATGGTTCGGCTGGTTTGGTTTTAACGCGGGTTCTGCCCTAGGCGCCAATAGCCTGGCAGTAGACGCATTTGCCAATACCAACACAGCTTCTGCCGCGGCTGGTCTTTCCTGGATATTCTTTGACGCGATGAGAGGCAGAAAACCTTCCGCGCTTGGCTTCTGCATAGGAGCTGTAGTCGGACTCGTAGCCATTACGCCTGCGGCCGGTTTTGTTGGTCTGCCGCAAAGTTGTTTCATTGGCTTTATTGCCGCCATTGGGTCCAACCTTGCCGTTTACTGGAAAGGCAAAACAGGCATTGACGATACCTTAGACGTATTTCCCTGTCACGGTATCGGCGGCATCATCGGCATGATCTGTACCGGCATTTTTTCGAGCACGGCAATTAACAGCGCAGGCGCAGACGGATTGCTGTACGGCGGCACAGACTTCTTTCTGAAGCAAGCGCTGGGTTGCCTGATTGTTGTAACATTTTCCTTGGCAATGGGCTTTATTGTTTTTAAGATCGTAGATATTATCCATCCGCTCAGGGTATCTGCAGAGGAAGAAGAAATCGGACTGGATATTACACAACACGATGAGAAATTATAATCCATAAAACATGTCGATTTTCTCATAGGGCAAGCAATCGTAAAAGCCTTCCATTTCTATGGAGGGCTTTTTTATTTCAAGTAGCCGGATGCTTCCCTGTTTTTGGCGCAATCGAACATAATCGGCGGGGCGGGCAAAATCAACGCCCATCCATCCTCCTGATAAACCTATCGTATAACCGAACGATTTGCCGGTTGTCGTAGCGCTTATCGTCCAGCGCCCCTACCCATCTCATGCCATAGAGGGCATTGGTAAAAAAAAGCTCATCAGCTTCCAGGAGCTGTTCTGGGAGGATCGCTTTTTCCCGCGCTTCATATCCCGCGGCGGCAAACTCCTGCAACAACCGTCTTCTCATAACCCCCGCCACGCAGCCCTCTGATAATGGCGGCGTATAGATGATCTCATCCTTTATCCAGAATACATTGGCGATGGTCGCTTCGCAAACCCTGCCTGAACCATTCAACGCCAGGCAGTCGTCCAACTGCCGCCGCGCGGCATGGTTTGCCGCCAAACCATAGAGTAGATAATTGTTCGATTTGAGGTTCGCCAATCCGTCGGCGCTTTTAGCGCCCAAACGGTATATGCCTGTTTTCAATCCGTTCTCATTAAAATCCAGGTAAGCGGAAGGCAATGCCGCAGCCTGTATGATAAACCCGGCCATACGCGGCATTTCCCGCCATCCCCCGTCGCCGCCAAACACGGTTAACCTCACCCTGGCCGGGGCGCTAATAAGATTGACGCTGCATGTCTTTATTATTTCCTGCTCCAGGAAATCGCGGTCAAAAGCATCAGGGAGTTCAAGGCCGAGAACAGACAGCCCCGAAAATAACCGGTCAAAATGAAAAGCGCTCAGCATGATCCTGCCGTTAACGACCTTCATCGTTTCAAATAATCCGTCGCCATACCGGAAAGCCCGGCTATCTGCTGAAATAACAGGGATTCCTTCCTTTATCATATTCCCGTTATAATTAAAATAGGCGCTCATGCAGGTTATTTTCTTTAATGGCATCATATATCATTGGAAACATTCAAAACCCCTGGCATCAGCCTCGTTATGCAGAATGCCGGCGAACAGTACAATGATATCCAGCGCCAATGATAAATAAAATCGGCATTTCCTGCTCAATTTAATGAGGATGTATAATATTTGCAGGTCAACTATCCATAAAATACCGGTCTATGTTCAAAAACGTTTTTTCTTTTCCTGTCGCCGTCAAACGAAGACTGTCCCTATACCCGATAGTAAGCGTCTTTTTTTTAGGCCTGGCCGCATCCTGCGGAAACGCCCCTGAGCATCCTCGTGAAGCCGATCCTAACGCGGCTATTCCCTTTGCCTGCCTGCGATACGATTCCGCGCAGGTGGAATATCGCCTCGACTCCATTCAAAACAAGGGGTTCATCCTGCAGCCATACCTCCCCGATGCGGCCGACCGCTCCCGCCCCTACCAGCTTATAGCCTATGTATTGGACACCCTGGAAAATTACCCCAACAGCTGGATACCCGACACTTTGCGCGTCGTTGCCGACAGCCTCCCGAGATATTTTAGCGGAAGCGTTATTGTAGGCAATAATGAATTGAGGCGCGAGCAGCTAGAAGACATCATCAACGACAAGCAAGGCAACAGGATCAGTTATGATTACCTGGTTTTTACTCCTGTGATCGAAGGCAATTTTAACCACCTGGCCTACCGGATAAAACCTGTAAAAGGAAACGCGATCGCCGCGGGCAATGAGGGGAAAATGCAGATGTCCAGTCCCCAGCCGCCGTCGCACACCTGGTAAAAATGTTTAATCTTGGTTATCTTAGCGGTCAAAACCATTATCGCCCTCTGGAAAACAGGGAGAATATAAACCATAATGCCGGAGCGAGCAGCCGCGCTGGTATGCGCAGGGACATTAAACCCATTCTATGAAAAAAGACTTAAGGCGCGAGCAGGCGCTGGAATATCATTCAAAAGGCAGGCCTGGCAAGATTGAGGTCGTCCCTACAAAAGACGCCAAATCGCAACACGATCTTTCCCTGGCTTATTCCCCCGGCGTCGCGGAGCCCTGCAAGGAAATAGTAAAAAACAAGGAAACCATTTACAAATACACCGCTAAGGGAAACCTGGTGGCGGTCATTTCAAACGGCACATCCGTGCTAGGCCTGGGCGATATCGGCCCCGAAGCCTCCAAGCCGGTGATGGAAGGCAAGGGCGTATTGTTCAAGGTCTTTGCCGATATAGATGTTTTCGATATTGAGATCAATGAAAAAGATCCCGATAAATTCATCGCCATTGTCAAGGCCCTGGAACCGACTTTCGGAGGAATCAACCTCGAAGACATCAAGGCCCCCGAATGTTTTTATATCGAACGCCGGCTTCGGGAATTGCTGCAGATACCCATCATGCACGATGATCAGCACGGAACGGCCATTATCAGCGCCGCAGCCCTGCTTAATGCGATCGACCTGCAAAAGAAAAAGATCGGACGCGCCAGGTTTGTCGTGAACGGGGCAGGCGCAGCCGCTATGGCCTGCGCCAAACTATACGTATCGCTGGGCGCAAAACACGATAATATAACGATGTTCGACAAGGACGGCGTACTGCATAACGGTCGCGCGGACCTTGACGAGGACAAGCGAAAGTTTGCCATAAAAGATCCCAACCTTACCCTTGCGGAAGCCATGAAAAACGCAGACGTTTTTTTAGGATTAAGCATCGGCAATGTCATTACGCCTTCGATGGTCGCGTCCATGGCCAAAAGGCCAATTGTTTTTGCCATGGCCAACCCCGACCCCGAAATCGATTATGATCAAGCGATCGCCGTCAGGAACGATCTGATCATGGCCACCGGCAGGAGCGATTATCCGAACCAGGTCAATAATGTGCTGGGATTCCCTTTCATCTTTCGCGGAGCGCTGGACGTGAGGGCTACCCGGATCAATGAAGAAATGAAGCTGGCCGCGGTAAAAGCGCTGGCGGAACTGGCCCGTACGCCCGTTCCCGATATGGTGAATATCGCCTATAACGACAAGAACCTTGTTTTCGGCCCCTCCTATATCATCCCCAAACCCTTAGATCCCAGGTTATTGTCCGTCATCGCACCCGCAGTGGCCAAAGCGGCCATTGAAAGCGGCGTGGCGCAGTCGAATATTGATAACTGGGACGAATATGCGATCGAGCTGAACAACCGCCTGGGGCTCGACAACCAGATCATCCGCGTGCTGGGCAATAAGGCCAGGAGCGATCCCAGGCGACTGGTATTTGCCGAGGCGGATAATATTAAGATCTTAAAAGCCGCGCGGATCATCAAAGACGAAGGCATCGCTTATTCCATACTGTTAGGAAATGAGGACAAGATTAAAAAAATTGCCCTGGGCGCCGGCATCGATCTCCAGGGATTGCCGATCATCGACCCGCAATCGGATGAACAGGAGGAAAAAAGAAAGGAATACGCCGAACTGTTTTTTCAGAAGCGCAACCGCAGGGGAGTGAATAAACATGAATCGAATAAAATAATCTCGAACAGGAACCATTTCGGCTGCATGATGGTGGAAACCGGCGATGCAGACGCCATGATATCCGGGCTTACCAAGAACTATCCCGACACGATACGGCCTGCGATACAGATCATAGGCATGGAGCCGGGCGTAAATAAGATTGCAGGGATGTACCTGCTCCTGACCAAAAAAGGGCCGCTGTTCCTGGCCGACACTACCGTTAATTTTACGCCTACCGCCGATGAACTGGCGGATATAACGCTGATGGTAGCCGATAAGATCAGCAACTTCAGTATTGTGCCGCGTATTGCCATGCTCAGTTATTCTAATTTTGGCAGCAGCGACTCCCCTGAGGCCAAACGCGTGGCCAGGGCGCGGGAAATTGTCAAACAAAGAAGCCCTTCGCTGATCGTCGACGGCGAAATGCAGGCCAGCCTTGCTTTTAATAAAGAGCTGCTGACGGAGAACTATCCTTTCAGCGAGCTGGCCAACCAGGACGTGAACACGCTGATATTTCCCAACCTGGCCGCCGGCAACGTGGCATATAATTTATTAAAGGAAGTAGGGGGCGCCGATGCGATCGGACCTATTTTGCTGGGGCTAAAAAAACCTGTTCATGTGCTGCAACTGGGAAGCTCCGTGCGAAGCATTGTCAATATGGCCATCATCGCGGTTATTGACGCGCAGTCAAAATCAAAAACCGTTGCGGCAGGCAGGAAACGACAGGGCAATGCGCAGGCCCGGTAATAGGGGAACATATTCCTGAACAATGACCCGCCCGCTGTTGTTTAGGTAAAAACCCGGAATATTGTATATTGATTAGATTTCTTTCACCGTTTATAACCAATATGAACTTTTTTACAGAACTCGGACGCTTTTTACTGTTGTTGAAGGGAATGTTTTCCAGGCCGGAGAATGGAAGGGTTTATTGGAAAGAGTTGATGCACCAATGCTCTGAGATCGGCATTGGTTCCCTGGGGATCGTAGCCATCATCTCCTTTTTTATGGGCGCGGTATCCACGCTGCAGACCGCATACCAGCTGGTCAGCCCGGTCATCCCTAAATCGACCATTGCGCAGATCGTCAGGGATACCATGATACTGGAATTTGCGCCTACCCTTATTTGTGTCGTCCTGGCAGGCGTGGTTGGCAGCAAGATCGCGAGCGAACTCGGGAACATGCGGGTAAGCGAACAGATCGATGCATTGGAGATCATGGGCATCAATACCAAGGCCTACCTGGTCATGCCCAAGATACTCGCGGCCATGATCGTCATTCCCCTGCTGGTAGTGATAGCGGCGGGATTAGGCATATATGGCGGACGGGTGGCCGGCTCCGCGTCGGGCATACTGGCGGCAAATGTCTATGATAAGGGATTACATGAAAACTTTGTGCCGTACAACGTATTTTTTGCCTTGACAAAAGCGTATACCTTTGCGTTTTTGCTCTCAAGCATACCCGCTTACTACGGTTATTATGTTCAGGGCGGCGCGCTGGAAATCGGCAGAGCCAGCACAAAAGCCGTCGTCGTTAGTTGCGTAGCCATCCTTTTTGCCGATTATATTTTAGCAGCCCTTTTATTAAAATGATAGAAGTACGAAACCTAAGAAAGTCATTTGGAGCAAACACGGTACTGAACGATGTCAGCGTTCAGATGCAGCCTGGAAAATGCAACCTTATCATCGGCGCCAGCGGAAGCGGGAAAACAGTGTTCATGAAATGCCTCGTGGGATTGTTGCAGCCGGATAGCGGAGAGATCCTTTACCAGGGACAGGACCTCATCACGATGAGTCCCGCCGAGAAAAAGGAGATCCGCAAACAGATCGGGATGCTTTTCCAGGGGTCCGCATTGTTTGATAGCCAGACCGTAGAAAAGAACGTTATGTTTCCCCTGAGCATGTTTTCGAGGGACAGCTATTCCGCCAAGCTCAAACGCGTTAATGAAGCGCTCGAAAGAGTAAATCTGAAAGACGTCAATAAAAAATTCCCCGCCGAACTCAGCGGAGGCATGAAAAAAAGAGTGGGCATAGCGCGCGCCATCGTCTTAAACCCGCAATACCTTTTCTGCGACGAGCCTAATTCGGGCCTCGACCCCATGACCTCGCTGGTGATCGATAAACTGATCAGGGAGATCACGGAAGAATATAACATTACGACTATCGTTAATACCCACGACATGAACAGCGTCATGGAAATCGGCGACCATATCCTCTATATGCACAAAGGATTAAAAGAATGGGAAGGAACCAATAAGGAAATCATTTTCAGCAAAAATGAGTTGTTGAATGAATTTATTTTTGCTTCGGAATTCCTCAAAGACGCCAAAGACATGCGTATGCTGGAACTGAGCGGCAAGATCGCCAATCACCGGAATATGGATGATCTGATGAATAATGGAGGCCCGGCGCTTCAATGAAACCTTTTTAGCCCTATTTTTGCGGAAATTTAAAATTCTTCCATGAGCATACTAGTCAACAAGCAGTCAAAGATATTAGTGCAGGGATTTACGGGTACGGAAGGCAGTTTTCATGCCACTCAAATGATAGAATACGGTTCGCAGGTCGTAGGCGGCGTTACTCCCGGCAAGGGCGGCTCCCGCCACCTTGACAGGGATGTATTCAATACAGTAGCGGAAGGAGTGAATAAGACCGGCGCCAATGTATCTATTATCTTTGTTCCTCCCGCTTTTGCCGCCGACGCCATCATGGAAGCCGCCGACGCAGGCATAGAACTGATCGTTTGTATTACCGAGGGGATCCCCGTTCAGGATATGGTGAAAGCCAAAAATTTTATTTCCGGGAAACCGGTCCGGCTGATCGGCCCCAACTGCCCCGGGGTGATCACTGCCGAAGAATGCAAAGTTGGCATCATGCCGGGCTTTGTGTTTAAAAAAGGCAATATCGGCGTAGTCTCCAAATCAGGCACGCTGACCTACGAAGCGGCTGACCAGGCAATCAAAGCCGGGCTGGGCATTTCTACCGCAGTAGGCATTGGCGGCGACCCCATCATCGGCACCACCACAAAGGAAGCGCTGGAATTGTTTATGAACGACCCCGAAACCGCCGGCGTGATCATGATCGGAGAGATCGGCGGAGGCATGGAAGCCGAAGCGGCCCGCTGGTATAAAAAGAATGGCAGCAAGCCAGTTGTCGGTTTTATAGCCGGCCAAACAGCGCCTCCGGGAAGAAGGATGGGACATGCCGGCGCCATTGTTGGCGGAGCAGACGATACTGCCGCCGCTAAAATGAAGATCATGAGCGAATGCGGTATCCATGTGGCCAATAGCCCCGCGGATATCGGCACGCTGATGGCTACGCTGATCAAATAAAAATATTGCTCCCCGGCGGACTCCATAGCCAAAACATGCCGCCAGATTAGATTGATCAAACAATACCCCTGTGCGTCCAAAGTATGAGCATCCGTAAACGCTCGCGCCAGTAATCAGTATTAGAATAAATAAAAGAGGACGCATCCGTATTTGATGCGCCCTCTTTTTTGTTTTAACGCAACGGCCATGCCTATTTCCAGGTCTATATAGAACAACGCGGCGGCGCGCCTTTTTAACAAATTGTTGATTATGCAATACCATCGGAACGGCATCTTTACTATCGGCTAAAAGGCCGCCCATTTTAAACTGCCCGACCGGCGTATTTATCAACAAAGAGTATCTTTAAATATCAACCCACAGGTATGCTATTGAAAAAAATGCTTCTTCTCCTGTCTTTTTCCTTTTTTATATCCATATTAATGGCGCAAAAAAAATTGAACACCTATCAGCAGTCCTGGAATAAAATAGACACCCTGGTCAATAAAAAAGGGCTTATAAAAACGGCGCTCGAAGAAGTGAACAGGATATATCTCTCCGCCAAAAAAGAAAAGAACGACCCCCAGGTCATTAAGGCCCTGCTCTACCGGATCTCGCTACAGGAACAGCTTTCGGAAACCGCGGCGCTGGAAAATATCGCTGACCTGGAAAAAGAAACGGCAAGCGCAAAAGAACCCGCCGCCTCCATCCTGTACAGTATAACCGCCGAAGCGTATTGGAGCTATCTTCAGCAGAACCGCTGGAAACTGTATAACCGCACGGCAACTGCCGGATACGATAAAAAAGACCCCGCTACCTGGGGCATGGCAGACCTTCACCAGAAGATCAGCGAGCTTTATCTATCTTCTATCCGGCAGGAAAAAAAATTACAGCAGTCGCGGCTCGAAGCCTATGACCCCATCATCATTAAAGGCAATTCCCGTCGCCTGCGGCCAACATTATTTGACCTGCTGGCGCATCGCGCTCTGGAATACTTCGCCAACAATGAACAGGACATCCAAAAACCCGCCTACGCTTTTGAGATAAACGATAAAAAAGCATTTGCCCCCGCGACCGATTTTGCCGCTCATCGCTTTGTATCGGCCGACACCCTGTCTATCCACTATAAAGCCTTGCAGCTTTTCCAACGGCTGATCCGCTTTCATCTCTCCGACGCCGCGCCCGACGCTCTGATCGACGCAGATATTGCAAGGATCCAATTTGCGCGCTCCTTTGGAACGCAGGAGAACAAAGACGAGCTGTATAAGCAGGCGCTGGAAAACCTGGTAGAAAATTATCCCGGCGCCTCTGCGCAGGCGCGATACCTGTTGGCCGAATGGTATGTTTCGCTGGCCGCGGCCTATGACCCGCTAACGGATACGACAAACCGATACGCCTATTTAAAAGCAAAAGATATTTGTCAACCCGTATTGGCGCAAAAAGGAGAAAGCCCCGAAAAATACGACTGCTCCTTATTGCTCAAATCGATTGAAAGAAAGGAGATAAAGATCCAGGCGGAAAAAGTGAATACGCCCAATAGCGCCTTCAGGATACTGTTGACCTACCGCAATACGCCCGCCGTATATTTCCGGATAGTGAATATCTCGAAAAAGAAGAACGCAAGGGAAACCTGGAAGGAAGACTACTGGAAAGAGCTGCTGAAAATGCCCGCTATCCGGTCGTTTGCAAACATGCTGCCCGACACAAAAGATCATCAGCAGCATCGTATAGAACTAAAGGTAGACGGGCTCCCCCCCGGAGAATATGCGTTGATCGCCAGCGCGGAAAAAAGCTTCGCGCTGCAAAGCAGTATGCTGTCGCTTCAGTCTTTCTATGTATCCGATCTGGCTTATATCAGCAAGGGCAATCAATATTATGTTCTCCATCGCGAATCGGGCGCGCCGGCGCCCGGCGCCAAAATACAGATCTGGCGGCAACGCTATGATTACAATGTAAGCAGGTATCTCCTGCAAAAAGGCGAGCTGCTGGTTGCCGACAAGAATGGTTTTTTCAAAACGCCGGAAGTTCGCGAAGATAGAAACGACGCCATCCGGCTTGAGATCACTACGTCCAACGACAGGCTATTCCTCGACGACCAGGTCTATACGTACAATTATCGCCCCGATCTGGGCTCGGTAAAGGAAAAAGCGCACAGCTTCCTGTTCTCCGACAGATCGCTGTATCGCCCCGGCCAGATCGTCTATTTCAAGGGAATAAAAATACTACGCGGCAAAAGCGGCGCCGAATCTTCGATCATAGCTAACAGTAAGTCTACCCTTATCTTATACAACGCCAACCGGGAGCCGGTCGACTCGGTAACGCTTACGACCAATGCCTTCGGATCCTACGCGGGAAAATTCACCCTGCCTTCCTCCGGGCTGAACGGCCAGTTTACGCTGCGGGACAATACCACGGAAAACGAAAT
>ERZ761602.7682-NODE-7682-length-11275-cov-2.878164_pt1 | contig 11275 bp, 10 predicted proteins | sample MGYA00512165_ERZ761602 | MGnify/ENA primary metagenome ERZ761602 (study PRJEB28899, sample SAMN02445085) | bioreactor sludge metagenome | biome: EBPR sludge; isolation source: Thorneside wastewater treatment plant | place: Australia: Brisbane, Thorneside... | reverse complement strand
GCTCGGGCGGGGCCGGCCTTTGCCACGCTTGTCGGCGTGACCGATTTGGGCCTCATCGCCGCGGATCGGCCCGTGCTCGCTTTGGGCTTGCTGGGAGAGCGATACTGCACCGCTTTCCCGCTGTCCCACACCGTCGCCAGCGTGCGCGACGAGCCCGCAGAAGTCGATCGCGTCGCGGCCGGGGCTTTGCCCGGAGAGGTCGTGCCCCGGACCGTCGTCGTGCGCACAAGGCTCTGCGATGCCCCCGCCGTCGTGGAAACCTGCGGCGATTTCGGCGCCACCGTGTTCGTTGGCATCGCGATCAGGGTGCTCGATCGCACCGACGCCGACGACGCGAGCGACCGCACGGGCTCCGCGGGTCGGGCGGCGGCGGCGTGCGTTCGCTTTGCCAGCGTGGGCCTGGGGATGTTGGCCTGCACCCATCGATCAACTCCTCGAGGCGGGCGCGCGTGCGACAGCGTCCCCAGATCGATCAGCGAGGTCAGGCTCGTCGGGGGCTTTGCCTCCGCCGGGGCTCCCCCTCCGACCAGCGAGGGCGCCGAGGCCGCGGCAAGCCCCGGGATCAGCACGGCAAGAACGGCGAATCGACGTCGCAAGGAAACCTCCCGTCCGACGGTTCACTCTCTCGAACGCGGGCACCCCGTGACGAGCCCCAGCCCGCGGTCGGTCTCGCTGATGTTGGGTCTGTAGCCTCTGACGCGTCTGGCCGGGGGGCTCCCAGCCGGTTACAGGCCCGAAGCGAGGGCCGCGTCCCGTCGCCCACGTCCGAGTACGCTGGTGATGCATGTCGAACGGCACCATCGCGATCCTGACGGCCGGGGGTGATTGTCCGGGGCTCAACGCGGTCATTCGCGCCGTCGCCAAACCCCTGCTCGCCGCCGGTCGGCGCGTCCTCGGGGTCGAAGACGGCTTCCTCGGGCTGATCGAAGACCGCCTCCGCCCGCTCGAATTCCCGACCGTCTCCGGCATCCTTGCGCTCGGCGGGACCATCCTCGGATCTTCGAACAAAAGCAACCCGCTCCGCTTTGCCACCGGCGTCAATCCCGACGGGTCGGTCGTGCTTAGCGACGTTTCGCCCCGCGTCTTCGCCACGCTCGACAAGCACGATGTTCGCGGCATCGTCGTCGTCGGCGGCGACGGCTCGATGTCGTGCGCCACGGAACTCCGCCGCGCCGGCCTCGCTCGTGGGATCGATCTGAAGTTCGTCGGGGTTCCCAAGACCATCGACAACGACATCGTCGGGACGGACGTGACCTTCGGGTTTGCCTCCGCGGTCGCCACCGCCGCCGACGCGATCGATCGCCTTCGCACCACCGCGGCCAGCCATCACCGCGTGATGGTCGTCGAGCTCATGGGCCGAAACGCCGGATGGATCGCGCTGCACGCGGGCGTGGCGGGCGGGGCCGACATCATCCTTGTTCCCGAGATTGCCTGGACGTTCGAGAACGTCGCCGCCAGGATTCTCGAGCGTCGCCAGCTCGGCCTCCGATACTCGATCGTCGCCGCCGCCGAGGGAGCCGCGCCCCGCGGCGGGCGCCAGGTCATCGCCAAGGTCGATCCGACGATGCCCGACCCGATCCGCCTCGGGGGTATCGGCGCCTTGCTCGCCTCCGAGATCGAACGCCGCACACGCATCGAAGCACGCTGCGTCGTCCTGGGTCACATGCAGCGGGGCGGGTCGCCTGTGGCGGTCGATCGCGTGCTCGCGACACAACTCGGGGTCGCCGCCGCCAAGGCCGCGGTGGGGGGGGCTTGTCGTTGTGCGGGCCGGGCAGCTCGCGGAGATTCCGATCGAATCCGTCGCGGAGCGGCAGCGGCTGATCCCGCCCGACGATCCCACCCTGGCCGCCGCTCGAGCCGTGCAGACGAGCTTCGGCGACGAGCCCTGCTGAAACCGGCCGTTCGGCAAGCCCATGAAGGTCACCGTCGTGGAGGTGCGCATGAATCAGATCGACCCGGGTTCGGACGGGGTGGTGGGCGGGTGCCTGCCTTGGGCGGTCCGCATCGCTGTCACGCTGTTCGTGGTGCCGTTCTTTGTGGTGGGGTTCGGGCTGCTCTTCGGCGGCGGGATGTTCGGGGGCGTTGGGGCCTTCGGGAGCCTGTTCGGCCTCCCCTTCATCGCGATCCCCGCGCTGATGCTGTTCGTCGTCTGGACGGCCAAGCCCGCCGCGGGCCCTTTGGGCAGGAAGGGCCCTTTCTTTGCACCGGAAGTGGGCCGCCGCTGGTGCGCCTACTGCGGGCGAGAGCGGGAGGTCTCGACGCAATCGTGTCCGTCTTGCGGGGCCCACGAGACGACCGATAACTCGTGAGTGGTTTCGGGCGTGGTTGGTCGTAAGTTGTTGGAACCATGAAGTTTTCGTCTTGATGGGTGCTTGCCGTCGCGGCCCGGCTATCGGCGGTGTACACTGATGCCCCGCCGACGAGAGACCGGCGGACTTTCCATCCCTCGGAAACGAGGGCGAGGCCAATCCAGAGATAGGAGGAATCCATGAAGTTCTGTGCAGCAGTGTGTGGTGTGGTTGCCGTCGCTTCGGCCGCCAACGCCGGTGTCATCACCTCGTACAACCTCACGGGCCAGCCCGGCACGCAGGCGTCGGTCGCTGGCACGGGCACGACCAACGTGACGGCCGCCTCGCTGACGCGCGGCGCCGGGCTCACGGGCGTCGGCGCCGCGAACTCGATGAACGCCAGCGGGTGGACCCAGGGCGCCGATGACTTCTTCTCGTTCGGCTTCACGGTTGACTCGGGCTTTGCCGTCAACCTCGACAAGCTCTACATCGGCACGCGTTCCTCGGCCCAGGGCCCCGGCACGATGGGCCTGTTCTACTCGGGCGACGGCTTCGCCACCGCCCTCACCACGTTCAACCAGGCTCCGGGCGGGAACTTCGTCAACGCGATCATCGACCTCAGCGGTCTGTCCGGCCTGACCGGCTCGGTCGAGTTCCGTCTCATGCAGATCGGTACCGTCGCTGCCAACGGCGGCTCGACGAGCAGCGGCGGCACGTTCCGCGTCACTGCCTACTTCGAGAACGGCGCCTTCAACCGTGACCTGCAGCTCACGGGCGAGGTCGTTCCGGCCCCCAGCGCCCTCGCGCTGCTCGGCCTGGGCGGGCTCGTCGCCGCCCGCCGCCGTCGCTGAGCGATTCCTTCGCTCTCGCAGACTCTGTAAACACGCACGCCCCGGTCCTTTCGGCCGGGGCGTGTTGTTTTTCGGCGGGTTCGTTCGGCAGTGACGAACGCCGTTCCCCGCGTCGCGCCACCGCACGAGCGCTCAGCGGGACTTCTTCTTGGCCGACTTTTTCGCGGCGGGCTTCGCGCCGACCTTTTTGGCGACCTTCTTGGCCGCGGGCTTGGCCGCGGGCTTGGCCGCGGGTTTCGCGGCGGGCTTGGCCTTGGCCGCCTTGGGGCCCAGGAAACCAGCTTTGGCGTAGGTGCTGAGCCCGTCACGGATCATCGTGTCCAGGTGCGACAGCAATTCCGGATTCGTCCGAACGAAGTGGAAGCAGCTCTTCCCGTCCAGGTGCGTCTTGAGCTCCGGCGGCAGCTTCTCGAGCAGCGCCGGGTGCGTCGATATGGGCATGAAGTAGAAGCCCACCTTGGTTGTCTGGCTCATCACCGAGGCGAAGAACTGGGCCTTGCCCGTTTCGTCCGGCTCGGGGCAGTTGAGCGAGTAGTTCCCTTTCGGGTGGGGTCTGTCCGTCTGGACGATAAGCCGGTCCGCGTGCTTGCTGAGCACAGCGCGGAGATCGCCGAACACCGCCGCCAGGTCGTGCGCCATGCATCGCTCCCATCCCGGCCCAATTGCCGGTGTGACAGGGTACACTCGCTTCGGGCGGCGGGCCGACCGGGGAACCCGATGTTCAAGCTCGAGACTTGGGAACTGCTCAGCTACGTCGTGACGGTGGTCGGGCTGCCCTTTGCCATCTTCGTCTTTCTCCTCGACAAGCGCAAGCAAAGGCTGATCGAGGAGGAGGAGATCTACCAGCGGCTCAGCGACGAGTACACCAAGTTCATGAGGCTGGTCATGGACAACGCCGACTTGCGTCTGCTCAGCCGCGAGATTCCCCCGGGTCTCAGCGAGGAGCAACTCGAGCGAAAGAAGGGCCTGTTCAACATTCTCGTGGCGCTCTTCGAGCGGTCGTACATCCTCGTCTGGGAGGAGCGCATGAGCCCCCAGACCCGCCGGCTGTGGCAGTCCTGGGAGGACTACATGCGGGATTGGTGCCGCCGAAAGGACTTCCGCGAAGCGCTCCCCGAACTGCTGCGTGGCGAGGACGAGTCGTTCGCGGCCCATATCTCGCGGATCGCGAAGCAAGAGGCTCGGAACGAAAAATAACCTATTGAGGGGGTTCAATAAAAAACGAGTGCACTCGTCGTCGGAGTGGGCTAGACTTGGGTGTCAGTGAATCGGCCTCCCGCAGTCGGGAGGCGTCTCTGCGGCCGACGCTTCGCTCCTGCCCGAGTCCAAGCACCGGTATCTGATCTCGCGGGCAGAAATGTAGGAAGCGTTCGATGAAGATTTACGTTGGTAACCTGCCGTTCAGCACGACCGAGGCCGAGCTCCGCCAGATGTTCGAGGCGCACGGCGAAGTGTCGTCGGCGACCCTGGTGATGGACCGCGAGACCGGTCGTCCCCGCGGGTTCGGGTTTGTTGAGATGAACGACGACGGCCAGGCCCGCGCCGCGATGGAGGCCCTCAACGGCCAGAACATCGCCGGCCGTGACCTGACGGTCAACGAGGCCCGCCCGCGTGAGGATCGCGGCGGCTTCGGTGGCGGCGGCGGCGGCGGTGGTGGCCGCGGCGGCTTCGGCGGCGGCGGCGGCGGTGGTGGCGGCCGCGGCGTCTGGTAAGCCCCCTCCGTTCGGTTGAGATTCTCGCGAAGGCCGGGCACGTCCCGGCCTTCGTCTTTTTTGCCACGTCAAGCCGCATGCACAGTCCCTTCCAGCGGTTATCGCTCAACCTCGCCCACCACTTCGCCGATCCGTTCCCGGACGCGGCCCCGCCGCGTGGGAGGTCGCATGCGACGCTTTGGCACGCTCTCGACAATCGTTCTCACCGCCTTTTTCGCCGCCTCGGCGGCCGCTCAGGAACGCGCCGCACAGCCCACTTCGTTCGTCTACCAAGGCGTTCTGCGCGTGCAGAACATCCCCGGCAACGCTTCCGCGGACATGCGATTCCGCCTCTACGACTCGCCCTTCGGGGGGACGCAGGTCGGCCCGATGCTCCAGCCTCCACCTCTCGCCGTCGTCGAAGGGCGATTTGCCGTCCAGCTCGATTTCGGCTCCTCGATCTTTCTCGGCGAGGCACGCTGGCTCGAAATCGATGTTCGCGTTCCCGCGGGCGGGGGGGTCTGGACGAGCCTCTCGCCACGCTCGCTGATCACCGCCACGCCTTACGCGCTCTACGCGCTCAACGGCTCGAACACGCCCGGCCCGCAAGGCCCGCCCGGCCCGCAGGGGCCCCAGGGTGTGCAAGGTCCCGCGGGCCCCGCCGGAGCCACCGGACCGGCGGGCGTGCAAGGTCCCGCTGGCCCAGCCGGCCCGACCGGTCCGCAGGGTCCCGCGGGCCCGCAGGGCGCGACCGGCCCGCAAGGCCCGGCCGGCGCCTCCCCTTGGCAGTTGCTGGGCTCCAACGCCTTCTACACCCAGGGCAACGTCGCGATCGGGTTTAACCAGCCCCAGTATCCCCTCCACATCGAGACGTCGCAGCCCCGCGCCGCCTACTTCTCGTCGACCGCCGTCGGCTCGCCGGGCTTCGGCGCGCTCGGACGCAGCCAGAGCACCTCGGGCGTCGGGCTCGTCGGCTGGGCGCAGGCCACCACTGGTCAGGCCATCGGCGTGCAGGGGCAATCCGACAGCTCGGGCGGTCGCGGCGTCTTTGGCTGGGCCAACGCCACCACGGGCGAGACCTACGGCGTGTGGGGACGCAGCGACAGCACCGACGGGATCGGGGTCTCAGGACATGCCGTGCACCAAACCGGGATCACCACCGGCGTGCTGGGCCGAGTCGACTCGACGGGGACCGACGCCGCCGGCGTGTATGCCGTCGCCTCGGCCGCGACGGGTGTCACGTCCGGCCTGATGGCGATCAACCAGTCCGTCTCCGACACCGCCGCCGCCGTCTACGCCACAGCCTCCGCCACGCAGGGATTCGTCTTCGGCGTCCTCGGTGCGAGCATGAGCAGCGGGGGCTACGGCGTCTTCAGCGACGGCGACCTTGGCTCGACGGGCACCAAGCAGTTCGTGATCGATCACCCCCTCGACCCCGAGAACAAGATCCTCCGCCACTTCGCCGCCGAGGGCCCCGCGCCCTTCAACATCTATCGCGGCAACGCGACTCTGGACGACACCGGCTCGGCGACCGTCACGCTCCCCGCGTACTACAGCCAGATCAACACCGACGCGGTGATCCAACTCACGCCCGTCGGCGGCGCGATGCCCCAACTCCACGCCGCCGGACCCGTCGACGCGGGCGTCCTGCAGATCGCCGGCGGCACGCCCGGGCTTGTGGTCTCCTGGACCGTGACCGCGCGTCGTAATGATGCCTGGGTCAAAGGCCGCGACATGCGCGATGAGATCGACAAGCCCGAAGGTCTGAAGGGCAAGTACCTCGTCCCCTGGGCGCACGGCGTGAACCCCGAATCGGCCCTTCGACTCTCGGGACGACCCGCCCGCCCGTGGCCGATCGATCCGGAGTTGAGGATCGGTTCGACCCCCGAACCCTGACCCGCTCCCTCGCGGGCGCGGCGGTACGATCGGACCGTGAACGACACGACCCGCCCGCGCAGGGGTTCCATCGCCCGCAAGGTCACGATCGCACTTCTGCTGTGCGCTGTTGTGCCGCTCGTTGTCGCGGTGGCACTGGCCGCGTCGGCCAGCCGAGCCGCGCTCGACGACTCGGCCCGCAGAAACCTCGCGCTGATTGCCCAGGCGACCGCCTCTCGCCTCGACCAGTTGCTCGCCGACACCTCGCGCAACGTCGCGCAGGTCGCCCGCGACGACGACGTGATCGCCTTCTGCTCTGCGAGCACCGGCCAACGCCCGGCGCTCCTCCCGGCGGTGGATCGTCTCTTTGCGAGCGTGACCACGACCTCGTCGGACTTCGCCTCGATCTTCGTCACTGATGCCGCCGGCGTCGGGATCGCGTCCACAAGCCCGGCGAACGTGGGCATGGACTTTACCTTCCGTGAGTATGTTCGCGAGGCTCTGCTCGGACGCCGATTCGTTTCCGAGTTCCTCGTCGGCAAGACGTCAGGCGAGCCCGGCGTCTACTTCGCACACCCCGTGCTCGCCGGCGAGGGTGAGTCTCGCGTGATCGGAGCCGTCGTCCTCAAGCTCCGCGGGGAACGCATCTGGTCCATCGTCGATCACGCGGGTGTCGCCGAGGGCGCGGTGCCGGTCCTGATCGAAAGTCACGGCGTGGTGCTGAGCATCCCCGACAAATCCCGCCTGTATTCAGCCGTCGAGCCGCTTTCTGCGGCGCAGATCGCATCCCTCGATCCCGAGGCCACCTTCAGTCTGCCGGCGATTGCCCCGCTGGGCACCATCGGCCTGGCCTCAGCGGTCCGCGGAGCCGCGCAGGGCGCGACGCTGGTCCGCTGGCAACCGGCCACAGAAGGCCCCGTCGACTGGATCGCGGGGTTCGCCGCAATGCAGGAACGCCCATGGCGTGTGCTGATCATCGAGCCTCAGTCGCAGTTCACGGCCTCGCTCGGCAGGCTCGCCGGGTCGCAAGCGATCGTGGCCGGCATCGTGGCGATTCTCGCCGCCCTGGTCGCCTGGGCCGTCGCACGGGGCATCGTGCGGCCGATCCTCGACGTTCGTCTCGCTGCCGATGCGCTCGCCTCGGGGGACATGAAGGCCCGCGCACCCGAAGCAACCAACGACGAGATCGGCGACCTTGCCCGTGCGTTCAACGCCATGGTTCCCAGGCTCGAGGAGCACGTGAAGCTCGCGGCGTCGATGGCCGTCGCGGTTCAGGTCCAGCAGGGGCTTCTGCCCGACAAGCCGCCAACACTGCCAGGGCTCGACGTCGAAGGACGATCGAAGTACTGCGACGCAGCCGGTGGCGACTATTACGACTTCATCGACATGACCCAGACCCCGGGCGGCCGCACGCTGTTCGTCGTGGCGGACGTGATGGGGCATGGCGTGGGCTCGGCGCTTATGATGGCCGCCTGCCGGGCCGCCCTCCGCGCCGACGTCGCCGACGCGAACGATCTCGCGCATCTCATCACGCGCGTCAACCGCGTCATCGCCTCCGACGGCAGGGCCGAGCAGTTCATCACCCTCGCCATGCTCGAGATCGACCCGGTCGCGGGGAAAGTCCGCTGGGCCAGCGGCGGGCACGACCCCGCCATCATCTACCGCCCGTCGGACGGGTCGTTCCGCGAACTCGACGGCGGCGGCATCCCCGTCGGGATCGACGCCGACGCCCAATACGAGCAGTACGAATGGGCCGACCTCAGGCCGGGTGACCTGATCGTCGTCGGGACCGACGGCATCTGGGAGTCCGCCTCGCCCGCGGGCGAACTGTTCGGGAAGGACCGCCTGCGGGATCTGATCCAGGCTCATGCGGATCGCCCGCTCAAGGAGATCGGCGACCAGATCGAAGCGTCTCTGCGAACCTTCCGCGACGGCGTGCCGCAGCACGACGACGTCACGTTCGTGCTGGTGCGTGTCAAGGGCCCCGTGCTCGCCCGTTGACGATCATCCCGCCAGCGCCGACGCCACCTCGTGGAGTGTCGTGAGCCCGGCCGCGACCTTTGTGTACCCGTCGTCGCGCAGCGTCGAGAGGTTTCCTTCCGCTTTCGCGCTCTGCGCGATCTGGTGGGCGTTGATCCGCTGCATCACCTGCTCGCGCGTGTGGTCGGAAATCCGCAGCAGCTCGTACACGCCCACGCGCCCGCGGTACCCGGTGTTTCGGCACGCCCGGCAGCCCGAGCCGCGGCGCAGCAGCCCCGAGGCCGGCATCGTGAACTCCGCCGGAAGTTCGGCGTGGTCGGGCGTGTAGTCCGCCCCGCACGCCGAGCAGATCCGCCGCACCAGCCGCTGGGCGAGCACCGCCTCGAGCGAGCTGGCGACCAGGAAGGGCTCGACGCCCATGTCGAGCAGTCGCGTCGTGGCGCCGCACGAGTCGTTGGTGTGAAGCGTCGAAAAGACCAGGTGCCCGGTGAGCGACGCCTGGATCGCCGTCTCCGCCGTTTCCTTGTCGCGGATCTCACCGATCATCACCACGTCGGGGTCGTGACGCAGGATCGCACGAAGACCGGCCGAGAAATCCAGCCCGACCTTGTGGTTGACCTGAATCTGGTTGACCCCGCGCACGTGATACTCGACCGGGTCCTCGACCGTGATGACCTTGATCTCGTCCGAAACGATCGTGTTGAGCGAAGCGTACAGGGTGGTCGATTTACCCGAACCCGTCGGGCCCGTCACCAGCACGATCCCGTGCGGACGGTTGATCAGCTCTCGCCACGTCGCGTCGACCTTCGGGGGCATCCCGAGCTGGTCGAGCGTCATCAGCACCGCCTGCTTCGACAGCACGCGAAGCACAACGCCCTCGCCGAACAGCATCGGGATCGTCGACACACGCAGATCGAACTCTTCCGCCGGCTTGCCCTGCACCCGCGCCCGGAACGTGATGCGCCCGTCCTGAGGCTTGCGCTTCTCGGCGATGTTCAGGTTCGCCATGATTTTCAGGCGCGAGATGATCGCCGCCCCGAACCGATTGATCGTCGCGGGCACGTTCGCACGCTGCAGCACGCCGTCGATGCGGTAGCGGACAGCCAGTTCGTGCTCGTAGGGCTCGACGTGAACGTCCGTCGCACGCTCGGCGATCGCCTCGCTCAGAATGTCGTTGACAAGCCGGACAACCGACGCCTCTTGCGCCGCCTGGACATCGTCGCTCTCGGCCCGCGTCTGCGTGGGCGCCTCGCCAAGCCCCGCCGACATCGCATCGAGCGTGTCCCCGCCGACGCCGTAGTTCGCCCTGATGAAGTTGTGGAGCTCTTCCTCGTCCGCCAGCGCGGGGGAGATCGACAGCCCGGTCACCAGCCGCAGCTCGTCCAGCACCGACAGGTCGTAGGGGTTCGCCGTCGCCACGGTCAGCACGCCGTTCTCACGCGCAATCGGCACGCAGCGCTGCCCGAAGACGATCTTCGCCGGGACCAGCGCCAGCACCTCCGCGTCGGCCTGAACGGTGGTCAGGTCGACCACGGGCATATGAAACTGCTCGGACAACGCCTCGAGCACCCGCTCCCTCGGCACGCGGGACGTCCGGAGCAGATAGCGGTCGAGCCGTTCGCCCGCCGCCTCCGCATCAGCCTCGGCCCGTGCGACGTCGTCGTGGCTGAGAAGCCCCTGGCTCGAGAGATATTCGCCGATCCCCATGTTCGAACCATCATACCGCCAAGCGACCGCGCCCCCGTTGCCACTGCCCTTCGCAAAGGGAGGCCATTATCGGGCGTCGCACGGGTAGGTCGCGCTCGTGCGGTCTGTCTCCCACACGGTGACGCAGTGCAGCCGAACATTCGGCCCCGCCGCCTCGATCTCGGGCTTAAGCAGCCCGAAAAAGACCATCGCGATGTTCTCGACCGACGGGTTCAGACCGCTTCCTTCCGCGGCGCCGGCCGGGCGTATCCAGGTTCAGGTGCTTGTGGTCGTAACGCTGCAGGATCACCCGATCGCAGATGCGCTCGATCTGGCTCGCCGTGAGCCCCTTGCCCGATCCGGGTGTGACTTCGACCGCCGGCTCGAACACGTAGTTGTGCCCATGACCCGAGGCGTGATTGCACTTGCCGAAGTGCCTGACGTTCTCCTCCGCCGAGAGGCTCGCCACGTGCAGCCGGTGAGAGGCCGCGAACTCGAACCGGACGCGGATGAGCGCACGATCGGGGTGTTGGGTGTTCATTGAGATGCTCAGAAATGGGGAGAGCTTCCAGGTCACACCGACGAGGCGGCCACTCAATTCAGCGTTGAGTGCGGCCACGGCGCTCGAAAGCACCGTCACGGGCTCGGCGGCCGCGCGAAATCCGTCGGCGAGAATCGGAACAACAGCGTGATGGACCGCCCGATCAATCACCTTGATGTCGACGAGGTAACCCAGAACGGGGTCGATCGGGCCGTGCAGGGAGACATCGAGCTGATGAAACGCACCCCACCCTGAATCCCACGCCGTGCCGACCCCCGCGTACCCCTGTGACCGCTCGGGAAGGACGGTGTTTGGAGTCTGAAAGGTATTGGACAAGGAAAATCGAACTGATCGGGTCAGTCG
>ERZ761602.7680-NODE-7680-length-11278-cov-5.230241_pt1 | contig 11278 bp, 7 predicted proteins | sample MGYA00512165_ERZ761602 | MGnify/ENA primary metagenome ERZ761602 (study PRJEB28899, sample SAMN02445085) | bioreactor sludge metagenome | biome: EBPR sludge; isolation source: Thorneside wastewater treatment plant | place: Australia: Brisbane, Thorneside... | reverse complement strand
ATGTATACCCCATCCCACAGTCGGCAATGAATTCAAACCCTGAACTCATTCAGAATCCAGGCTACTAAAAAAATATGATGATGAAAAATGTAACCATAACTTTCTTGTGTGGATTATTTTGTTGTAGTTGTGTTTTTGCCCAAAGCGAGCTGTTCGCCCCGGGAAGCGTTTTTAGAGAGTATTCTTATTTCAACCGGCTCACGCCGATGAAGGGCGATTTCGCCTACTATGAATCTTTTCAGGGCGTTTTATATATAGATGATATAAAAGATGCGGAGAACGCGGAGATCGCAATCAACTTTTGGGGCGGCCATATTGGCACAAGCGACCAGGCGTTCAGCATTAACGGAAGCGTGAAATACAATTTTCCGCAGCCCGAAACGCCGAGCAGCCCGTTTTGTTACTACAGGTTTGTTCATGGGAACCCTGCGGTGAAAGTTCCTGTTTCTTTGCTCAAAAAGGGAAAAAATGTTTTCACTTTCTATTGTGGCAAACAGGTTTGTTATGGATTTAACTGGCCGCACTATTGGCTGAATTCTTTCACCGTCCGCGTTTTTTATAATCCGCGGGCAAAAAAATATGCCAGGGGAATTATAAAGAAACTGCGCGGCGATGCTGAAGCCCGGAATCTCGTAAGCTTTCAGACGGCAGTGGATGATTCAACACAGGTTGAATCGGTCGACTATGTTGGATACTATGAAGACTTCGACCTTGATGGCAACGGGGAAAAGAGAGGCTGGCAATACAGGATAGAAGATGGAGAATGGAAGGGTACAATAGGAAGAAAAAGGCAATCGCCATATCTTCAAAGCTGGGATAATTTCTGGACGCCTGAGCAAAAAGGGCCAATTAAAGTTGTAGCCAAAATAAACTCCAGCAACGGACTCAGTTATATTACAGAGCCGGTTGAATTTGATGAGCTAAAGCAGCGCAACTTCTCAGTGAAAATGTTCGAAACAAGAGATTTTGGAGAAAATTTCTCATCCAGAATCGGAAAGAAGAAGGAATGTGCCATCCCAATCGATACTGATCTCTCGAATGCTATTTCTGCATATGTGGTTTTTTCCTCATGGTCGGGCGCGCCCGATGACGGGTTGTTTCATTCTGTGGGTATCAATGGAAGAATGCTGGCAGAAAGTCCGGGTAAAGTGCACGACTGGGCCTATTGTATGATTCCTGTTCCTCTCGAGTATCTTAAGAAAGGCGACAATATCTTTTATATTTATTCGGAAACAGACGAGCACATGTTCGAAATCAACTATCCAGGTCCCGCTATACTCGTGAGGTTTAGAAATCCTGCTGATTTGATCAAAAAAGACAATAAGAACAATGCGTTCAAAGTTCAACTTGATGTTGAAAACAACCTGGCAACAATAGAAAATAGCATGTTTAGGATCAAATATTCTAATCGTGCTTTTAAAGATAGCGCGGTCAACAATGTGATTACTGAGTTAACAATAAACGGCGGTTCCGAAAACCAGGCTGCCGACAATGGACAACTCGACGGAGTCTGGATGGGATATGGCAAAGGAAGAGGTTCGCTTACCGCGGCGTCGAATATTAAATTTGAAAGTAATGATCGGAAAATATTGCATCTTGAGTGGGGCGAGGGCCAGGTGATACAGGAAATTACAGCGTTTCCCGATAAGCCTTATATTAAAATCGACTATATTAAATATGGAGTCAATATTGTTGATATCGGTTATCCGGGCGGAGATTCAGGCGTTTACAAGATTTACAATAGCGAAAAATGGCAGGACCTGAGATATTCCATTAAGACACCGGCTTTTGTCAATCATCCTAATGAACATCACCGGCTGACAACAGCGCTTTATCCTCATTATCCGTTTCCATTGATAGATACGCCGGACTGGGATAGCCTGGCGCCGTCGCCGCTTATCTATAAGGGATATCTGATAATGGGATTATATAACCAGGAAAACGGGAGGGGCTATGGCCGCGTGATGCCGGCTGAAGCGATAAATTACCTGAAACTTTTATGGGGAAAAGGATTCGAAGGTTTTCCCTATTGGAGAAAAGAAGGAGTAAAGCATACTACAAATCCGGTTCGTCCGGCATTTACAGGATATTTCTTTGTTGTTACAAAAGGATCCGAAGAAGTGGTGTCTCTCGGAAAATCTATAGTGGATGAAGCGGTAGGCGCTAACTAACTGCGAATTCAAAATTTCTCTCAGAATACTTCAATAAAGTTCAAATGATTGCTAAAAGAATGTTTGCTTAGCGATAGGGTAAAACATAATTTCGACAAAATCGAAATAAAATCACCGCCAATCTCATGAATATAGTAGTCATTTTAATGAAGATAGTATTTGCTGCAACGCTGTCTTGTATTTTGTACAATGGGATAACGAACCAGAACGGCCTTACCATAGCGGCTGTGAGTAAAACGTACGGATCGGCGCAGGAAAAGTTGGCGTTGAACAAGTGGACCTATATCAGAGTGGATAGTACGAGGGATAAATACATTATTCCCGGGGCTCAGGATTGGTGGGGCTATTTTGGGCTTGATATGTCTGATGTGAATGGCGATGGGTATAATGACATCATTTCTGGCGAATGGTATTACCGCAACCCCGGGGGAAATATGACTGATCAATGGAAAAGAATTTCATTCCCTCTTGAGGTGGATGCGATACTGGCGCTGAATGTAGACGATGACGCATTTGCTGATATTATAGGCTTACGCTTTCCATCCGTTTACTGGCTCGAAGCCAACGACCTGCAGGGCGATTCCTGGTCGTATGTGGAAGTAGGAACGATGATGCAAACGGAGCACGCGAACAGCCAGGAGTACTCCCTGGCACAGATTGTTCCCGGAGGGAAGCCGGAGATATTGCTTTACGATGAAGCCGGCCAATATTATTTTGAAATTCCCTCAAACCCGGCAAATACGCCCTGGCGCAAGGTGATCATATCATCAGATGGCGGCGGCTATGCAACAGGAGACATAAATGGCGACGGCCTCATAGACCTCGTGGGAAGCTATGCGTTGCCGGGTGAGGGACCGGTGATGGAAGGAACATGGGATGTTAAGAAAAATAACAGGATGGTTGCATGGTGGATGAATCCTGGTAACGGAACCGGCAATTGGCAGCGATTTGACATTGGAAAGGGAACAAGTCCCGACCGTTTTGTGGTTGCAGATTTGAATGGCGATGGTAGTCCGGACATCGCGACAAGCGATGAACGTTATCCAGGAAATGTAAGAAACGCTTATTTGACGATATACCATCATCCCAAAAATCTTAAAAAGGCATGGAAGAAAAAGGTGATTGCAACGTCGAAATCCATGAACAGCATGGACGCGGCAGACATGGATAACGATGGCGATATTGACTTGATTGTTGGCGAACATGAAATGCCTGGTCCCGGTAAGAAGCCGTTGCCTCACGATGAACGTGTGCTGATATATGAAAATGATGGAAAGGGAAATTTTGAGCCTGTCGAAGTGGATCTCGGCAGGGAGAGCCATCTGGGCGCGCGGGTAGCGGATATGGACGGAGATGGCGACCTCGACATTGTAAGCATAGCCTGGCGGGACTATAACCTGCTTCATCTGTGGCGAAATGATGCGATACCATCGAAACAAGCTTCGGCAAAAATCCCGCAGAAGTTTGAACTAGACATAACGGTGAATGCAAACGGGTTTGAACGGATAGATAAACCTGTGGAGGTACCGCTGGATTTTACTGCGTTGATGTCGGGATCTGCTTTTAAGGATTCCATTAGCTTAAATTCGCTGGCTCTGTATGAAGTAAATGCAACGGGCGTTGTCATAGATAAAAACGTATTGTTTCAGTTTGATCCGGCCGCTGGTTACAATGGCGCGACCAAAGCGCTCGGCAGTCTTATATTCATTATGAAAGGCGCTTCCAGCCCTTATCAGGAGAGACGCTTCAAATTATATTTTGATAACGAGTTTCGTGAAACAAAAGCTCCCGCCAGTCTTATTAACTTTTCACATATGGATGCTTATGAGGGTCAACCCACATACAGGATAAAAACGCCCACATCCGAATATTTTTATCATGAAACGAGCGGAGGGTTTGCCAGTCTGAAAGATAAAGACGGGAATGACTGGATAAGCTATCACTCCGACGAAAGCATTGATGGATTTAAAGGAAGATACAGAGGGATACCCAACATCGCTCCTCCGGAATTTCATCCCGGAGAGCCTATAGGTAAAAAGCCAGCAGTCGTAATAAGTCAAGGTCCGTTGAAGGTATCAATCATTTGTGGAACAGAAGATGGCCAGTGGCAATCGCGCTGGGATATTTATCCAAATTATGCGACGATGTCGCTTCTGAAAAAGGGCGACGCTCCTTACTGGATTCTTTACGAAGGAACGCCGGGCGGTGAATTTAATGAAGAAGATTTCTGGGTACAATCCGACGGTCAAAAGAGGATCATGAAGCCCTATCGGCTGAAAACGCAATGGTCGGGAAAGCTTCCTTCGCCAAAATGGGTGTATTTCGGCGACCGGAAAATTTCTCGTGTGATGTTTTATGCTCACCATGAGGATTACGACTATGAAGATGTGTTCTGGCATTCTGGCGAAGGGGGAATGACCGTGTTTGGATTTGGCCGGGGCCCCGACCAATCGCAGTGGCAGCAGCTAACCAAAGCGCCTGCTCACGTAACAATCGGTTTTTCAGAGACCGGCGACTTCAATACCGTCAGCCGCCTGATCAATTCATCATATAAGTCGCTCAAAATTTCAATTGGAAATGTTAAGACAGTCAAATAAAAAAATAATGATCACGACAATCAAAACCAGAGCTTTTTTGGTCTTGTGCGCGGGGATATCGGTTATTAGCGCCGAAAGATCTTTTGGCCAACAGAGCTGGAACATGGCTTCGTCGAAAGATACCTCGTATAACTGGCCGATGATTGGAAACGGCCATATTGAAACAATAGTAGGGCCAAACGGGTTTCATAACGGAAAGAGCCTTGAAGAAGAAACAGTGAATCGCACAGTTTTTTGGGCTGGAAGGAGGCATCGTGACGCCCGCACTGCGCTCACCTGGATTCCACGGTTCGACAAAGACATCCCTATTGGATCGAGCCAACCGCTTGTTAGGTTCGGCCGCGCTAGTAGGGAATTGGCGATTGACAACAAAATGGCTACCGATGACGACTGGACGCAAACGATGGATTACGATAAAGCGATAGTTCGTTCGGAGCTCAGGCATCAGTCGGTAAATGAAGTGACGGAAAGCATGATACTGTTGTCGCAGAACATTATGGTTTTTCATACTACGCTCACAAATACCTCCTCTAAAGAAGTGGACGTAAAATTTACTATGAAGTATGAATTCGGCGATGCCTATGGCAACATGTCTACCGGCGCGAAGCTTTTTATATTTCGTCCTTATCCAACGGATAAATTATTTGGGAGCATTGACGGTAAATTCAGCACAGATCCTGATGAGGATTCCCGGCTATCTCATATTGAGGAGAGTTTGCTGATAAAATACGAAGTTGAAGATCACCTTGGCCAGGTACAGTGGGGCAGGTATCCTGTGGGCCGGATACAGAAGACTGCGCAGGGCGGCAATTTCATTCATGACCTGAAACTGAAAAAGGGCGAAAGCCGTGAACTCTGGTTCTGGATGGCGCTAAGCGACAGGCAGCAGTATACCTATTTTCCAAAATTCGATGAACTGAAAGGTTTGATGAATGTTCACGTGAAGGAATGGAAAAATTTTTGGTCGGCCAGTTCGGTCAAGCTTGGAACCCCCGCGCTTGAGAATATCTATAAAAGCTCATTGTACACGCTCCGGTGCAATTCGGGAGAGTGGAGCTCATCCTGCGGTATACTCGCCTCCAACTGGGAAGGCCGCTTTCTTCATGATGAAATGTACATCTTTTTTGGATTGATATCATCGAATCATCCGAAGCTGGCAAGAACAATTCCGAACTGGAGATGGCTCATCCGGGATTATGCAACACAGCGAAGCAAGGGCAACGGTACATTTTATTCGTGGGAAAGTACGGAAACGGGTTTGGAGAGCGCGCCTATGGGCCAGTGGGTTGATGAAAGATACATACACGGCGAAATATCTGAACATGTATGGCGCTACTACCTGTACACGGGAGATAAGAAAAGCCTCGACCAATTCTATTCGGTACTGAAGGGAAATGTACAATGGCTGATACACGATATTCTGAAATATGATGAACAGGGTAAAATCTATATCAGGCCGGTTGTGTCGCCGGTGGAACACATTTATCCCGCTAAAAACGAAATGTACACCGTATGCGCATTTGCCAGGGCGCTTAAAGTGGCGGCGACGGCCGCGTCGATACTCGGTAAAGACAAAGATGAGGCTGCCGGTTGGTTGAGTCTTTCGGATAAAATCGTCCGGCTGATGCCCGTTGACGCACAAAAAAATGTCTTCAGGGTTTCCGAAAATTTGGACGATACGTATGGAGTAGCCCATCTTGGTTCGATCTTCCCTTTTGCAATTGATATAGATTCGAAAATTCCGGTGAATACACTCAACGAAGCGGTAAACTATTTTCTTAAGGCAAAAGAAGAAAGGACAACGGACTATGTATTTTCCACCACCACCTGGCTGTGGGGGTTGTCGAACCTCGCATCGGCATGTTTTGTTGCGGGAGAAGGCGATAAAGGGTACAAAATTTTGCAGGATGCCATCTACACGGTTGGATCATTTCAAACGCCCGCAGAGCACTGGAACCGGCAAGATGGCGCATATCTTCCCTGGCACACAACCGCCGCAGGCGCATACCTTGCGGCCGTGAACGGAATGTTCGTACAGGTTTACAGCGACAAATTGGGAGCCGTGCTGTTTCCTGCGCTTTCCCGTGATTTAAAAAATTGTTCATTCCAAAAGCTGCTCGCTTCGCAAGGCGTTTCAGTATCCGGCCTGGTTAAAGACGGCAAAATATTAAATATCACTGCGCACACCGATTCGGAAAAAGAATGGGTTTGCGCCATACCGCAGTCGGTCGCAAAATCTTTAAAATTTTCAAGAGCGGTCACTTCAGCAAAAAGCGAGGGTAAATTCCTCAAATTAACATGCAAACTTAATAAAGGCGATAACCAACTAATACAATAAAGCGATGAAAGAGATAAAATCAACGACTGTAATACTTTTTTTTCTTGTGGCGGCATCGACGGCGCCTTTTTTTCTTGCGTCATCGACAGCGCCTTCCACCCCGGTGAATTTCAAAGAGATTCTGATAGATAGCCTGGCGTCGGGCGATAATAAAGCCATTGCCGATATCGATAATGATGGCGTAAATGATTTGATACTTGCCGGTACGGAGGCGGCATGGTATAAGCTGATAGATGGTAAGTGGGTTAAATTCAAGCTTAACACTCCGGCTGTCGAGTTTACCACAGATATGGAAACTGCTGACTTTGATAATGATGGCGATATAGACCTTTTCATGGCTGATGGCAATGGCAGCAATAATGTGATGTGGCTCGAGAACCCGCTACCGGCGAATTCGCCTACTCAGGTATTCGAATGGAAAAAGCATATCATCGGCACACATGGAAATTGGATGCACAATCTTGGTATCGGAGATTTGAATATGGACAACCGCGTGGACGTCGTTAGCAGCGGTCATGGCATAACAAAAGTATGGTTGAATATGGGAGATGATAAATGGACGGAAATAGACATCTCATATTCCGGGGGCGAGGCGGTTGATGTGTACGATATGGATGGGGACGGCGACCTGGATGTTGTAACCGTCAAAGGCTGGGTGGAAACACCGGGCGATCCGCTTAAGGATAAATGGATATTTCACAGGATCGCGGGTCTCGATGCACAGACCGTTGAAGCCGGCGACATCGATGGAGACGGAAAGCCCGAAATCGTGGCGGCAGATTCGGCTCACAGCAGCGGAAGAATGTATTTGTTCACAATGAAGAATTCACCGGCAGACAGTAACTGGTTCAAAACGGAAATTGATCCCGATTGCGGAACACACAAGATAGTAATCGATGATTTCGACCGCGACGGGCTGCCAGATATACTTTTCGGACAGGAATTGAAAACGCTGGGCATTCTCTATCAACGACCCGGATATCCCAAAACCTTTACGAAAAGTATTATCGCCCACACGGGCGGACATAACGCCACAGCCGGCGATATTGATAATGACGGCGACCTGGATATTATCAGTTGCGACTTCCTTAATCATCCGCCATTACAATTATTTATTATCTAAGCCCGTTGCAAAGGGAAAGGCGCTTAATCCTTACCGCTGGTCGTATCAGCAGATAACTGATAAGAACATGCGCACATTTGGGCTGGCTGCCGGAGAGGTTACGGGAGACAACCGGCAGGACATTGTTTCGGGGAACTATATATATGAAAATCCTGGAAAAAAAAACGCTGAATGGAAGCAGCATCTCATCTCCAAAGATTTGCATGCCGTTGTTACCATAGATGTGAACCGCGACGGACATGATGAAATTATTGCTGTTGACGGAAACATCGATGTGTTTTTGTGCGTCGGCAGTATGGATACCTGGAAAATTCACAGGATCGGATCGTTGCCGAAGGCGAGTCATAGTATCGGCGCGCAAGGTCATATTAAAGCGCAGCTTATACCCGGCAATGCCTATGAAGTGGTTATGACGGCTGGCAAAGGAACTTATGCTTTTAAGGCGCCGCCTCAGATTTTCTCCGACTGGCCCGTAATGCATGTTACGGAAAGAACGTCCGACGAGGCCGTGGATGTTGCAGATATCAATGGGGACGGGAAACCGGACGTAGTCGGCTCTTTCGGCGAAACGCATGAAGTTTTTTGGTTTGAAAACCCAGGCTCTTTTACAGATGACTGGAAGATGCATAAAGTTGCCGCCGTAAACAATCAAAACAACTATCTTGATCGCATAGCATCGGCCGACTTTGATGGAGACAAGCGTCCTGATATCGTTATTACTGAAGAAAATCAGGGTGGACCTGCTTCCGTTATGGTTTTTTTGAATCCCGGTAAATCATCCGGCGACTGGCCATCGCAGATACTGACAAAACAGTTCACCACTAACTCGATGAGCGTTGGCGATATAGACAAAGATGGCGACTCAGATATTATCACTGCGGAGCACCGTGGGCCGAAAAGATTGACGCTATGGGAGAATGTCGGTAAAGGAAAGTTCAGACCATATATTTTGGATCATGGAAAAGAAAGCCATAATGGAGCAAAGCTTGTGGACCTGGATGGAGATGGCGACCTCGACATCATCAGTATTGCATGGGACAAGTTCTGGACTATACATGTCTGGTGGAACAACGCTATTGTAAAATAAAAATTAGTTATGGCGGGAATTAACAAGAAACAACTATTGGAATGGTGCCGGATCAGGCACGAAGCTTTGGCTGGTCATCCTTCAGGAAAGATTCCGTTTAGAATGTGCAAAAGCACAGAGGAAATGGGGCGGCTTATGGCTCGCGAACTGACGGATATTATTTCTGCCAACAATCGGAAAGGCGCTAAAACACATGCTATCATTCCTTGCGGGCCGTTGTGCTGGTATAAGCCATTTGCCAGTCTTATCAATGAAGAGAAGATTTCGCTGCAGGATTTGGTCGTATTCCATATGGACGAGTGCCTCGATTGGGAAGGAAACTTGCTTCCCGAAAAGCATCCCCAGAATTTCAGGACGTATATGCAGGAAAACTTCTACCTGCCTGTTTCCCCAGAGCTTCGGGTACCGGAGAAGAACAGGTATTTTTTATTGCCTGATAACTATAAGCAGGTAAGCGATAAAATAATGTCGTCTGAAATCGATATCACTTACGGAGGGTGGGGACAGGATGGTCATGTGGCATTTAACCAGGCAAGAAGGGAGCCGTATAGCCTGTTAACGATCGAAGAGCTGCGCAAATCGGGAGCAAGGATTCAGGGCAATAGTATCGACACCGTTATTGCTTTGTCACAACGTTCTTTTGGCACCGCTTATCAGCTTGTAGCGCCGATGTCCGTTACATTAGGAATGCGCGAATGTTTATCTGCAAAAAAAGTGAGGCTATTTTCCGATACGGGAGCATGGAAGCAAACAGCGTTGCGAATAGCTCTTTTCGGGCCGGTTACCGCTGAATATCCCATGACCTTTTTACAGGAACATCCTGATGCATTGCTTACCGCTACCGTTGATACTGCAAGACATCCGATTGAAGAACACCCCGAATGGGATTTTGGATATTAAAAAATGCTGACCTTTCCTCCACATCATTTTAAATCCCTGATCTGCACGGGCGGCATCGGCTCCGGAGCGCTGTTTCTTTTAAGCGGCAACCACACCCTTGGACGCGAAGAAAGCCGTGGCGGGAAATACCTTGATGCCCGAGACTACTGTAAGATGCATATTATAGCGCAAAATTTTAAAAAACTATCGGATCACAACGTGCCGACATTCGCAATTGGCAAAGTTGGCGATGACGCTGTAGGAAAGGAAATCATCGAAGAAATGAGAGAAGCGGAAATAGACGTGAGGTATGTCGATGTTTCGGCAGGCGATCGGACAATGTTTGGATTTTGTTTTTTATACCCCGACGGAACCGGAGGCAACCTGACAACCGAGGAATCCGCATGCAGCAAGGTGGGGGCGCGTTACATAGAGGAAAAAGAAGATATCTTCCGACAGTACAAAGGGGCGTTCCTGGCATTGGCTGCGCCTGAAGTTCCACTCGACGCGCGACTCGCTTTACTTCGTCTCTCAGATAAATACGGGGGATTTAGTGTGGCGTCATTTACTGTTGGAGAAATGCCTGCAGTGGAACAGTCGGGCATGCTTTCGCTGGTGCAACTTCTGGCGGTAAATATCGAAGAGGCCTTAGCCTTTGCCGGCGCCGACGTTTCCGAAGACCCCGCCATGATTGTAAGAAAACTGATCGATAAAGCGAAAAAATATAATTCCCGTATCTGTTTGTCTGTTACGGCAGGAAAAAGAGGCAGTTGGACATGGGACGGGACCGAGTTGAATTTTGTTGCCTCGCTTACGGTTGATGTAAAAAGTTCTGCGGGGGCGGGAGATGCGTATATATCCGGGATTATGGCGGGACTCAACGGAGGACTCCGGTTATCGGAGGCGCAGCAACTTGGAAACCTGGCCGGCGCCCTTGCGGTAACGTCGCAGCACACCATTCATCCCGAAATGAGCAGGAAAAAGATTGCAGATTTAATTGATGGCCGTGACAACAGCCTTTCTTCAGCGCTATTAAAATATCTATTAAATAAATAAAACGATTAAGCTATGAAGGTCTATATG
>ERZ761602.7679-NODE-7679-length-11279-cov-3.923824_pt1 | contig 11279 bp, 13 predicted proteins | sample MGYA00512165_ERZ761602 | MGnify/ENA primary metagenome ERZ761602 (study PRJEB28899, sample SAMN02445085) | bioreactor sludge metagenome | biome: EBPR sludge; isolation source: Thorneside wastewater treatment plant | place: Australia: Brisbane, Thorneside... | reverse complement strand
GGAGAAGGGCTATGCTCGAATTGACTCAAGAATTGCCAGGCTTGCCATTCATGCCGCAAGCACGGCAGCGCTCTTCCTCATTGAGACTTGGCAGCGGAATTTTCCTGCCCGCCCATTGCCCAAAGCGAACGAGACTTCTCAGGATACAGATTGAAGTTTCTCCGGTCCGGCAGCAACGAGCTTGCAATTGATCAACACCAGCTTCCCCGACAACGATTTACTTCTCCCGGCTTCGCGCCGCTACGACAACCCCTTGTTTTGACTTGAATTCGCCTGCCGCGAGCAGCGAACACGGGGCAAACCGCCTCACGAGGTTCGCTCCCCATGCAAGACGACATCGCCTTCGCGCCGCCGGCCGAGACGCTCACGACTGATGAGCGGCTGGCGGAACTGGCCGCCATTCTCGCCAGCGCCATCGCGCGGACCAACCCACGGGAAACGAACGAGAATTCTCCGCTCGACGGAGACAGTTCGCTGGACATTCTTGCCCTCAGACGCCGTCGTCGGAGACAGGTGCAAAACCGAGTTGGAGACGACGCATGAGGAAAAAAACAAGGAAATCAGGCCCAAAGGCTGCGCTCGCCCGCCAGGCGGCGGGGATTGACGTCCTGGCGGAACTGGCGGCGCTAAAAGCGATGACGGTGCCGGAGCTTCAGGCCAGGTGGCGGGTGATGTTCGGCGAGCACGCCCCCAACGCCAGTCGCGGGAACCTGGAGCTGCGGATCGGCTACCGCATCCAGGAACTCGCCCATGGTGGCATCAAGCCCGCCACGCGCCGCACGCTGGACGCGCTGGCGACCGAGGTCGCCTCGGGTGCGCCGGGCCCGCTGATCGCGGATCCCCGCCGCCCGATCCCCGGCACCAAGCTGGTGCGCGAGTGGCAGGGCGAAGAGCATGTCGTCACCGTCCTCACAGAAGGCTTCGAATGGCAGGGGCGGCGCTTCAAGTCGCTTTCGGCCGCGGTGCGGGCGATCACCGGCAGTCACTGGAACGGGTGGAAATTCTTCGGGCTCGCCCATGGCGCGGAGGCCCGCCCATGAGCCGCACCAAGCCCGAACCGGTCCGCCGCCTGCGCTGCGCCATCTACACCCGCAAGTCGAGCGAGGAAGGGCTCGACATGGAGTTCAACAGCCTCGACGCTCAGCGCGAGGCCTGCGAGGCATACATCGCCTCGCAGCGTGCCGAGGGTTGGGTGGCGCTGCGCGACCGCTATGACGATGGCGGCTTCTCGGGCGGTACGCTGGATCGCCCCGCGCTGGCACAGCTGATCGCCGACATCGAGGCCGGGCTGATCGACGTGGTCGTGGTTTACAAGATCGACCGTCTGAGCCGCGCGCTGATGGACTTCTCGAAGCTCGTCGAGATCTTCGACCGTCACGGCGTCACCTTCGTCTCGGTCACGCAGTCCTTCAACACCACGACGTCCATGGGGCGGCTGACGCTGAACATCCTGCTCAGCTTCGCCCAGTTCGAACGCGAGGTGATCGGCGAGCGCATCCGCGACAAGTTCGCCGCCTCCCGCCGCAAGGGGATGTGGATGGGCGGGCCGGTGCCGCTCGGATACGTGGTGAAGGACCGCAAGCTGGTGATCGAGCCCGCCGAGGCGGAACAGGTCCGGATGATCTTCCGCCTCTATGCCCGCTCCAGTTCCACCGCGCAGGTGCTGAAGGAGTTGCACGCCCGTGGGATCCGCACCAAGCGCGGCGCGGTGTTCGACCGGGGCTACCTGCTGAAGTTCCTGCACAACAAGGTCTACCTCGGCCTCGCCGTGCACAAGGACGACGTCTATCCCGGCGACCATGCGGCTATCATCGACCAAAAGCTGTGGGACGATGCGCATGCCGTGATGGCCAACAACCGCGTCGCCCGGGCGGCGGTGGCGCGGGCGGCGCAACCGGCGCTCCTGCGCGGGCTGATTTTCACCGAGACGGGCGCCGCCATGACGCCCCACCACACCAAGCGCAAGGGCAAGCGCTACTGCTATTACACTTCGATGGACGTGATCCGGAAACGTCCTGCAGCCGAGTTGCGCGGGGCGCAGCGGCTGCCGGGTGCCATGGTCGAGGAGGCCGTCATCGGCGAAATCCGCCGGATGCTGCGCACGCCCGAGGTCGCGGCGCGCACCGCGCGGGCGGTGCGGAAGGAGCGTCCCGATCTCGATGAGACCACCGTCGTCGCCGCGCTGGCGCAGTTCGACGACCTCTGGAAGGCGCTGATCCCGGCCGAGCAGGCGCGCATCGTCCAGCTGCTGGTCGCGCGCATCACGGTAAGCGAGGCCGGCCTCGCCATCGACCTGCGCCACGACGGCCTCGGCGCCATCGCCACCCTGATGGCCCCGCCGAAGAAGGAAGTCGCCTGATGCCCGCGCCCGACACCCTGCGCGTCCACATCCCGCTGGAACTGCGCCGCCGCGGTGGACGTCCCCGGATCCTGCCGCCGAAGCATGTCGAGGCCGCCATGAACCGCGGGCAGGATCCTCATCTTCTGCGCGCCATCGGCCGCGCATGGGGTTGGCGGCAGCGGCTGGAACGCGGCGACGTCGCCACGCTTGCCGATCTCGCCGCCAACGAGGGCCTGTCCGACCGCTACGTCAGCCGCCTCCTGCGCCTCGCATGGCTGGCGCCCGAGGTGCTCGAGCGGCTGGTTGTCCACCGCGAGCCCTCCACCATCAGCATCTATGACCTGTGCTTCGTCGCGTCGCTGCCGTGGGACGAGCAGCCGGGGCGAGTGTTCGACTGATGCCAAGCGTGACACAAGGTGACAACCAGTTGCGCTCGTTCCGCGTTCGTCGACGCACATGAGGTTTAATCAGCGATCTCCCTGCCATCGTCCGCTGGACCGGACGCATGCTTGATAGCGATGGTCACGGTCTTACCTGTTTCGAGTACCTTCCGGACAATCTCGCCAAGGACTGTAGATTGCTCTATCGAGGTTCCAACCCACGATCCGGCGACGAGCGCCACAAACTCCGAGTTGTTGATGCGGCGGCCCACGTTCTTAAACGTAAGGACTTTGCCCCCACGCTTGCCGGCAAAACAGCCCGCCGCATCCGCCCGCTTCCATAGGTCAAGCGGCAAGTAGATGCCCTTGAAAAGGCCCTTGTCATCGGGGTTGAAGACTACACGGGGGCAAAACTTTAGGAAGAACGGATTGTCCGAGAAACAGAAGCCGTCGGGTTGTTGGCCGCTTGGAAGTCTTCTGAGTTCCGCGAGCAGGCTCTCCATGCGCTCGACCTCGTCGCAGAATTGGTCCTGCGCTTGCCAGCGAAATTCCATCTCATCGTGGCGCTTTTCCATCGCCTTGTATTGGACCAGTATGAAGCTGCGGTAGGCCTCATTGAAGTAAACGAGGTCAGCGCCAGTCTGTTGTTCTAGCGGCAGACGATTGGCCATGATCACGGTTAGCCTTTTCGACGGATCCTGCTCACTTACGAAAACCTTCGAACCATAGTGAGTGGTTCCGCCGGTCACTTTGAAACCCGGGAGAGTCGAGAAGTCCGCCAGGAGCATAGCGTCTTCGCGGACCTGCGCGCCCGGCAGGCCATCAAGGAAAGATCGCTGTTGATCATCGGTCGGGGTCCACGCCAGCAGGTCGTCCCGCGAAATGCCGGCAATCTCAAGCGCGAGGCCGAGCGACTCCTTTTGATAGGCGAGGTTTTCACGCGCAATCGGCTCAAGGCGCCGCAGAGCCTGCGCGCGACGCTCAGAGTAGCGCGCGAGACGTGGGCTAACGGTGGTGTCCAGCTCGGTAATGCGATCAACAAAGGCGCCCAGCGACTTCGGTGGGAGTAGGCCGCCCGTTGTCAGACGTTGTTTGAGGTGCCTCGCAACGCGAGCACCGATGCCATCGAGGACTTCGTCAAAGCTCACGTGCCGTTTCAGCGGCTGAAGGTCTTCAAGATTGAGACGGACGAGGCCGGTGCCGGCAGACAGCCCTTTCCTTCCATCAGCGATGTGGGTGATGAAGCCATCTTCGAAGGATGCAAACACGGCCAGCGGTGCGCGGCGGCTGTGATCGAAACGCGGAACAGGCTCAGAGATATAAGGCTTCGAACGATAGAACGAGCCCCCATGCTCGGCTTCGTCGAGAAGCAACTTCCTCCTGTCCTTCGGCACCTGAAGAATGTAACCGCCAGCCGACACCAATATCTGCCCCCCTTTTCACGCCTGGACGACCGTCAATAGCGTACGTCCGTGTGGTTCGGTTGCACCGCAAGGGTTTCCCCGCGAGATCATCGACCAGCATCGAGTAGTAATCTGCGACGATCAGGTCGTTCTCTTCATCCGTCCAAGGCTCGTTTGACATTCCGCCAAGGCTACGGGCGCGAAGTCCTTTTGTCATCAACGCTTTCCGGCCTCGCCCCGCTTGAATCACCGCCGCCGCTACGCGCCATTCGACCAGCGCACCCAGCGGCTGCGCCTCTCGCGTGTTGCGGCTCCGGTCCCCTCGAAGGGGATGGACACGGAGGCCGAAGTTTTGGCGGGGTTGAAAGTCAGGTCATTGGAAAGGCGAGGAAAAATCCGACCGAACCGAAAACGGGGAGGTTCGCCCGAACAGAGACGGAGAGCCGTTCAGAGCCCGAAACGGGCCTGGCGCGCAGTCTCAGAGGTTCGCATGGGGGAGGCAAACCCCTTTGAAAACAGGAGAAATCCGCCGCCCCATGGGCGGTCTGAACGGGTTCGCAATGGTGATGTTGGCGGATGGGGTGGGATTCGAACCCACGGTGGGGTTTCCCCCACGCTGGTTTTCAAGACCAGAGCCTTAAACCACTCGGCCACCCATCCGGTGATTGCGTCTTAGCGGGGCGGGGATTGGGCCGCAAGGTGTTGCAGCGCAGAGGGTTCGGGGGCCACTGCGCTGGCTTCACGCCGTGTTGCGGGCCAGTCGGGGTATTCCAAGGAGGGCGAGCACCCGCGTTTCGATATCCGCGGCCGAGAGACCGGCGCGCGCATACATCTCGGCCGGGTCCGCCTGATCGATGAAACTGTCGGGCAGGACCATCGAGCGAAACTTCAGTCCGGTCTCCAACGCCCCTTCCTCGGCCAGAAGATGCGCGACATGGCTGCCAAAGCCGCCGATGGCCCCCTCTTCCAGGGTGAGCAGCACCTCATGCGTGGCGGCAAGGCGCAGGATCAGGTCGCGGTCCAGCGGCTTGGCAAAGCGGGCGTCGGCCACCGTGGGGGCAAGACCGCGCGCCGCCAGCGCATCGGCAGCGGCCACGGCTTCGCCCAGCCGAGTTCCCAGTGACAAGAGCGCGACCCGCCTGCCCTCGCGCAACACCCGGCCCTTGCCGATCTCCAGCGGCACACCCTGTTCGGGCATGTCGACACCCCTGCCCTCGCCGCGCGGAAACCGAAAGGCGATGGGTCCCGCGTCATGGGCGGCAGCAGTGGCGACCATGTGAACCAGTTCAGCCTCATCCGCCGCCGCCATCACCACCATGTTGGGCAGCGCGCTGAGATACCCGAGGTCGAAACTGCCGGCATGGGTGGCCCCATCGGCCCCCACCAGCCCGGCACGGTCGATGGCAAAGCGCACCGGCAAACTCTGCAGCGCCACATCATGCACGATCTGGTCATAGCCGCGTTGCAGGAAGGTGGAATAGATCGCGCAAAAGGGTTTGAGCCCGCTTGCCGCCATGCCGGCGGCAAAGGTGACGGCGTGCTGTTCGGCGATTCCGACATCAAAGACTCGGGCGGGAAAGCGCTTGTGCATCGCATCCACCCCGGTGCCGTTGGGCATGGCGGCGGTGATGGCGACGATGGCGGGATCGCGCGCCGCAGCCTCGGTCAGCGCCCGGCCGAAGACGGCGGTATAGCTGGGCGCGTTGGATTTCGCCTTGGCCTGCTGTCCCGATGCGACATCGAACTGCGCGACGCCGTGGTACTTGTCGGCGGCGGCCTCGGCCGGGGCATAGCCCTTGCCCTTGATGGTCAGGGCATGGATCAGCACCGGGCCCGAGGCGGTCGCCCGCGCCGCGCGCAGGGTGGCCAGCAGGTCAGGCATCGAATGGCCGTCGATCGGTCCGATATAGGTAAAGCCCAGTTCCTCGAACACGGTTCCGCCGCCCGGCATGCCGGTGACCAGTTGCCGGGTGCGTCGGGCGTGGTCGCGCAGCGGGCCGGGCAAGAGGGCCTCGAACCCGGCGGCCAGATCGCGCAGGGCGGCACCCGGGGCGGTGGTCTGCAACCGTGTCAGATAGCGCGCCATCGCGCCGACCGGCGGGGCGATGGACATGTCGTTGTCGTTGAGGATCACGAACAGTCGCCGCCCTTCGGCGCCGGCGTTGTTCATCGCCTCCCAGGCCATGCCGGCGGTGATCGCGCCGTCGCCGATCACGGCAATCGCATCGCCGGTGGGCATCCCCATGTCGCGACCGACGGCAAAACCAAGCGCCGCGCTGATCGAGGTCGAGGAATGGGCGGCGCCAAAGGGATCATAGGGGCTTTCCGCGCGCTTGGTGAAACCGCTCAACCCGTCCTTCTGCCTGAGCGTCCCCATGCGATCGCGCCGCCCGGTCAGCACCTTGTGCGGATAGCACTGGTGCCCCACGTCCCAGATCAGCGCATCGCGCGGGGTGTTGAAGACGGCATGCAGCGCCACGGTCAGTTCGACCACGCCGAGCGACGATCCCAGATGCCCCCCGGTGCGGCTGACGCTGTCGATCACCTCGGCGCGCAGTTCGTGCGCGAGGGCGGCAAGTTGCGCATCGGTGAGCGATTTCAGATCGGCGGGGCCGGCGATGCGGTCCAGAAGCGGGGTGTGCGGCATCGGTCCCTCCGATGAAAAAAGGTGCCGTGGGGCTGACCCGCACGGCACCAGGTTCCTGTTGCCGACAGGTAAGGGAACTGGGCCAAGATGGACCCGATGTATCCGGTTGGCACGGCTCCGGACCCTTGGAGGGCGGGCACGAATGCCCGCCCGATGCGGTGTCAGGTGCTGGCGGTGGTCGGCGCCAGCGGCTGAACGGCGCTGTAGGGCATCGGCGGGGGGGCCAGCTTGCTGTCCTCGGGCAAAAGGAGCCCCAGCAGATAGATCCCCCACAGGAACACCCCGACCGAGACAACGAACAGGGCGGCATAGCCCGCACCACGCATCATTTCGGCCAGCACGAAGCTCTTGATCGCGGTGCGCTGATCCTGAACCAGGTAGGAGTCGCCAGGCGCCCCCGCAGTGTCAGTAGCTCGGGGCATAACCCACCTCCTGTGCCCAGACATACCAGTTGTCGACGACGGTACCCGTCAGCAGGATGCCCATGCCGCCGGTCAGTGTGGTCAGGATGGCGAACCACCAGGCCCAGCGGTGGATCCCCTCCATCGTGGCGTTGAAGCCCATCGTCCAGCGCCAGAACAGGGCGGCGCGTTCCGAGGCCGTGCCACGGTCGACGATCTGTTCCAGTTCGCGGTCGCCGCCAAAGCGGCTGACGGCGAGGATCGTCGCCCCGTGCATCGCAAACAGCAGGGCCGAGCCATAGAGGAAGGCGATGCTGAGCGCGTGGAACGGGTTATAGAAGAGGTTGCCGTAGCGCAGGCTGAACAGGTTGGTCCAGTCGAGGTGCGAGAAGATGCCGTAGGGCACCGCTTCGGACCACGAGCCCATCAGGAGCGGGCGAATGAGGCCCAGCACCAGAAAGAGCCAGATCGCGCTGGCAAAGGCCCAGGCGACGTGCTTGCCCATGCCCAGTGCCTCGGCGCGCAGCCAGGTGCGCACCCACCAGGTCAGCACCGCGATCAGCAGGAAGAACGAGGCGATGAGGAAGTATCCGCCCTCGGCCATCGGCGGGATGCGCAGGCCCCATTCGGGTGACGGCGGTTCCAGCGAGAACCAGAACAGGTCGCGCAGGAACACCGCCGGGTTGTAGCCCGCCTGATGCCAGAACCAGCCGCCGACCATCAGGAACCAGATCGCCCCGGTGGCCAGACTGATGACGCCCATCGTGCCCAGATAGATCGGGCCCAGTTGCGCGTTGCCCATCCAGCCCAAGAGGTTGGAAAAGCTGGCGCCCGTGGTGCGGTTCTCGACCTCGACGGCGCCGACCATCCCCATGTCAGGCGCTCCGCGCACCTGAACCTGGGTGAAGATGTTCTGATACTCAGCCATTGACGCCTCCTGCGATGTCGGCCCACCACGGCAGCATCAGCCACCAGTCCCACCACGCGACCCACTGGTCGAACCAGATGGTCCCCGAGATGATGATGCAGACCGCCGACCAGAAGCCCGCGTTCAGGGCCAGCAGAAGTCCCAGACGATGGATCCCCAGCGTGCCGACCGAATAGCCGATCAGATCGCGAAAGAAGGTGTCCTCGTGGTCGGGGGTCTTCATCTCCTCGCCCTTCTTGGGGTTGGCCGCCGACAGGATCAGCGCCCCGTGCAGGGCCAGCGCAAGGCAGGTGGTGAAGAAGAACGACACCGCGATCATGTGCGCGGGGTTGTAGTGGAAGTTCCCATAGGTGTAGCCGGTGTTCGACACCCAATCGAGATGCGTCCAGATGCCGTAGGGAAAGGCATAGCCCCAGGCCCCCATCAGCAGCGGACGGAACACGACCAGCGTCATGTAGGCCAGGATCGCAAAGCCGAAGGCGAAGGGCACATGCAGCCCCATGCCCAGCTTGCGCGCGATCTCGACCTCGCGCAGGGCCCAGCTGATGAAGGCGCCCAGCGCGCAGATGGTGATGATCTGCCATAGTCCGCCCTCGTTCAGCGGAGCGGGCGAAAGCCCGTACGCCAGGGGCGGGGGGTTGATAGAAATCAGCCAGGGGTTGAAGGTGCCTTGCAGCACGGCCCCCCAGGCGATCAGGAGCGTCCCGAGGCCGGCGAAAAAGATCGTCGTGACCCCGAAGAAACCGACGTAGAACGGCCCGACCCAGAAGTCGAACAAGTTCCCGCCGACCAGCGTGCCCCCTGGCACGCGGTATTTGCGCTCGAAGCTCAGCAATGCCATGCTTCCCTCCGCGAAGGTTCGGCGGCCCGCGGGGCCGTCTGGTGACTGGTGAATGGCTGCGGCCGATGCGTCTTGCGCACCGCCCGCAGCGATCTTGCATCAGGCGACGGGCTCAGTTGCCGGCGGCGCGCGCGGCGGCCGTTGCGAACCAGTTGATGCCGTTGGAGAGAACCACCAGGTGGATCATCGCCGCCAGCAGGAACAGGAACACGCCCTGAGCCACGAAGACGCGGCGCGGATCGAAGATCAGCCAGATCTTGTAGAACTTGCTCATGTTTCGATCCCCTTCAGAACCAAGGACGCCAGATATAGGTCGCGATATGCGCGGCAACCGCGATGGCCGTGAACAGCCAAAGCCCGCTCATGTAGACCGAATGCAGTTCCTGCGCCTGCTCGTCGGTAAGGCCTGTAAACGACAGGCCAGTCTTGTCAGCCATAGTATCCTCCGGATCGTCAGACTGACGCCGCACCCCCTGCGGCCGGGACAGAGACGGCGCGTCATGCACCGCCCTGATCCTTCCGGCCGCAACCTTTCGGCGCGACCGGTAGAATTGCGTCTGCGGCTTTTCAGCCGCGAAAGATCATCGGCGCCAGCAGCCGCGCCTCGGTGCGCGCGCGGGCGATCGGGCCCTGGCAGCGCGTGCGGTGGCGGGCGTAATGCACCACGCAGGCCACCAGCGAGGTGGGCAGCGCAAAGAGGAAGATCAGCGCGAAATAGAGCCGGTACTCGATCCGGTCCTGACGGGCTCCGCGCAGGCGCGGGGCGTTCACTCGCATGTCGGCCATCGTTCGGTCCTCCTCATGTCGCCGGGGCTGCACCGCGCAGCGCCAGCAGGGTTTCCATGACCACCCGCTCGGCGCCCTGTTCCAGCGCAGCCTTCTCGGCCGCGTCGCGCAGGGTTCGCGCGGCGGAAATCCGCGTCAGAACGGGGTGCTCGGCGACGATGCGGTCCAACTCGGCACGCGCATCCGCATCCCAGGGGAAATCGCGCCGGAGCGTGGTCGGGGTGGCGGCGGCGCTGTCCATCTCGGTGCCCAGGGGCAGGATGTGAAAGAGCGCGTCGAAAAGGCCGTTGCAGACCTCTTGCAGCACATAGGCGGCGCCCGCGTAGCCCATGAAGGGCGTGCCCGTCGCGCGCCGGATCGCGGCACCGGGAAACGAGGCGGGGATGAACGCGGGCGCGGGTCCGTGCCCGGCCTTCAGTTCGGCCAGATACATCTTCTCGTTGATCGACCCAAAGACCACCAGCGGGCGTTTGGCTTGAAGGCTGGCACGCACCTGCGGGTTGTTGGTCTTGGCCCCGGCGATCCGCGATACCGCCAGCGCGCAGGGCAGGCCCAGTTCGTCGTCGAGATAGGCGCGCAGGCCGCGGGCATAGGTTTCCGAGGCGACCACCGCAAACGAGGCGGTGGCAAAGAAATCCTGCGTGACCGAGCGCCACAGGTCCCAGACCGGCTTCAGCGTCGAATGCTTTTCGCGTTGGATGAAGGGTTCGGCATCAAGCCCCAGCATCCCGCCCAGGGTGCGCAGGAATTTCGTCGTGCTGTCCACCCCGATGGGCGCCTGCACATAGGGCTTGCCCAGAACCTCGGCCAGGCCGCGGCCGAATTCGCGGTACATCACCACATTGGCGTCGGCGTTCACCAGATTGCGCATCTCGGCCAGATGGGCGCCCAGCGGCATGACCATGTTCACATCGGCGCCGATGCCTTCGATCAGGCGGCGGATTTCGTGCAGGTCCGACGGCATGTTGAAGGCGCCATACATCGGCCCCAGGATGTTGACACGCGGGCGCCCCCCCTCGGGACGTTTGGCCTCGGGGGGCATGCGGCCTTTGGTCATGCCAAATTCGGTGAAGATCCAGGTCATGGCACGGTCGGCGGCCTGCCACTGGTCCTCGTCGATGGTGCGCGGCAGAAAGCGCTGGATGTTGGTGCCCATCGGTGTGACGCCGCCGCCGATCATCTCGGCGATGGACCCGGTGACGACAACGGCAGGCAGCGCCGGGTCGAGCGTCTTCCACGCCCGGCGCATCGCGCCTTCGGTGCCGTCGCGGCCCAGTTCCTCTTCGCCAAGGCCCGTCACCACGATGGGCAATTCATGCGGCGGCAGCGCGTCCGTGTAGTGCAGAACCGATGTCACCGGCAGGTTTTCGCAACCCACCGGACCGTCGATCACCACCTGCAAGCCCTTGACGGCGCAGAAGGCATAGACGGCGCCCCAGTAGCCGCCCGCGCGGTCATGGTCCTGGATCAGCATGGGCCACCTCGCCGGGTGGGCGTCGCAAAAGGGCGTATTTGGGGCAGAATGAAGGGGCGGCGCATCAGATCATCTCCT
>ERZ761602.7676-NODE-7676-length-11282-cov-5.648615_pt1 | contig 11282 bp, 7 predicted proteins | sample MGYA00512165_ERZ761602 | MGnify/ENA primary metagenome ERZ761602 (study PRJEB28899, sample SAMN02445085) | bioreactor sludge metagenome | biome: EBPR sludge; isolation source: Thorneside wastewater treatment plant | place: Australia: Brisbane, Thorneside... | reverse complement strand
CGCCAGCACCGTCACGGCGTGTTCGACGGCAGCGTGATCTGCAACTGCCCGAACTGGGAAAACGACCGGGGCGAGCACCTGCTGTCGCTGGTCACCCATCGGATGCTGCCGCGCATTCTGGAGCGGTTGCTGCGCGAGGACGAGTTTCTGTCGCCGCACGGCATCCGCAGCGTCAGCCGTATCCACGCCACGCAAAAGCGTTTGGGCACGCTGCCCGGCGTCGGCGAGGCGATCATCGAGTACGTGCCCGGCGAATCCAACTCCGGCCTGTTCGGCGGCAATTCCAACTGGCGCGGCCCGATCTGGCTGCCGACCAACTACACGCTGGTGCAGGCGCTGGAAAAGTTTCACCGCTTTCTCGGCGACAACTTCACCGTCGCCGTGCCCAGCCTGGACGACCGCAAGCTGAACCTGAAAGAAATCGCCACCCTGATCGCCGAGCGGCTGGTGGACATTTACCGCCGCGACGCGAGCGGACGGATGCCCGCGTTCCCCGCCGACAGCCCGTTCCAGCGCGACCCGCATTGGAGCGACCTGCTGCAATTTTACGAGTACTTCCACGGCGACACCGGCCAAGGCTTGGGCGCGGCTCATCAGACCGGCTGGACCGGCCTGCTGGCGAATCTGGTGATGCGCCGTTACCGGCGAGTCATTCCGGCCTACTGGAGCCAGCAGATGGCCGCCCGGCGCGACGCCCCGTCCCCGCAAGCGGAAGAGGGGTCGAGGGCGGAGGCGGCCCCGGCCACGAGCGCGACGGAGGGCTGAAGCATGTTGACCGCAACCGTCGCCGCCGTCCGGCATCGCCGGGCCAACCGCATCGCGGCCTTCCTCAAGCGCGTGGACGAGGCGCTGCGCGTCGCCGAGGTCGCGCTCTATCCTTTCCTCGATCTGGCGATCCGGCTGTGGCTGGCGCAGGCATTTTGGGTGTCTGGCCTGCTCAAGCTGGCGAGCTGGGACAACGCGCTGACGCTCGCCACCCACGAGTATCCGGTGTCCTGGCTGGAGCCGGTGACGGCGGCCACGCTGGGCGTCAGCGTCGAAGTGCTGGGCTCGACGCTGCTGGCGTTCGGGCTGGCGACCCGGCTGGCCGCAATCCCGCTGCTGGCGCTGACGCTGGTGATCCAGTTCGAGTATCGCGCTCTGGATCAGCATCTCTACTGGGCCGCGCTGTTCGGCTGGTACGCGGTCATGGGCGCGGGGCCGATTTCCCTGGATCGGCTGCTGGCCCCCGGTCTGGCCGCCTCGGCGCTGCCGCTGGTCAGGCCGCTGGGCCGGCTGTACACCGCGCTCACCCGTTATCTGGGTCCGGTTTACCGGCTGGCGCTGCGGCTTTGGCTGGCGAGCTTGTGGTTCGCGCCGGTCCTGGTGGGCCGCTCGTTGCTGGAGGCCGTGCTCGGATTCGTCAGTCCCCTGCTGGCGCTGGGATTGGCGACGCGCTTGGCCGCCATCGGCGCGCTGCTGGCGCTGCTCGGCACGGGTTTCATGGGCGCGGACGACATCCAGACCATCGACCGGTTGTACCAGATATTCCTGCTCGGCCTCATCGCGCTGCGCGGGCCGGGGCCGATCGCCGCCGACGCGATCCTGAAGAAGCGGCTCACCCTCTGGTTCCCGCCGCTGGAAAGCTGGTCCGACGCGGCGCTGGCGGACGCGCCGCATGTGGTGGTGGTCGGGGCCGGCTTCGGCGGTTTGAAAGTGGCGCACGGCCTGCGGCTGGCGGCTTGCCGGGTCACCGTCATCGACAAGCGCAACTACCACCTGTTCCAGCCGTTGCTGTATCAGGTGGCGACCGCCAGCCTGTCGCCGGCCGATGTCGCCACCCCGATCCGGGCGCTGTTTCGCGATCAGCACAACGTGCGGGTGTTGCTGGGCGAGGTGGTGGATGCGGATACCGCAGCGCGTCGAGTGATTCTGAGCGACGGCGCGCGGATCGATTACGACTATCTGGTGCTGGCCACCGGCGCCCGTCACAGCTACTTCGGGCGCGACGACTGGGAACCCCACGCGCCGGGCCTGAAGCGCATCGACGACGCCACCGCCATCCGCCGCCGCCTGCTGCTGGCCTTCGAGCGGGCGGAGAACTGCGCCGATCCCGAAGAGCGGCAACGGCTGTTGACCTTCGTCATCGTCGGTGGCGGACCGACCGGCGTCGAGCTGGCCGGCGCCATCGCCGAGCTGGCCCGGCACGGCCTGAGCGGTGAATTCCGCAACATCGACCCGGCAAAGGCGCGGGTGCTGCTGGTACAATCCGCCGCGCGCCTGCTGCCGGCGTTTCCCGAGCCGCTCTCCGCGGTGTCGGCGCAATCGCTGCGGGCCTTGGGTGTGGAGGTGCTGACCGGGAGCCGGGTGGAGAAAGTCGATGCGGAAGGCGTGTCGGTATCCGGCCAGCGGATCGGTTCCCGCACCGTGTTCTGGGCGGCCGGCGTGATGGCCTCGCCCGCCGCGCAATGGCTCAAGATCGAAGCCGACCCGGCCGGCCGCCTCAAGGTCGGGCCGGATCTGACCGCGCCCGGATTGCCAGACGTGTTCGCCATCGGTGATACCGCTCTGAGCGAAGCCTGGAACGGCAAGCCGGTGCCGGGACTCGCTCCCGCCGCCAAGCAGCAAGGCGCTCACGTCGCCCGAACCATCAAGGCCCGCCTGGAGGGTCGAACCGGATCACCGCCGTTCCGCTATCGCCACCTGGGCAATTTGGCCACCATCGGCCGCCAGGCGGCGGTCGTGGACTTCGGCCCGATCCGGCTGAGCGGGGCGCTGGCGTGGTGGCTGTGGGGCATCGCGCACGTCTTCTTCCTGGTGGACGCCCGCAAGCGCCTGTCGGTCGCCATCGAGTGGTTCTGGGCTTATCTCACCTACCGGCGCGGCACCCGGCTCATCACCGGCGGCCAAGAGTGAGGCGCGGCGAATATGATCAAGCGAATCGGGTCGAACGGGCCGGCGGTGCTCGCGGTGTATCTCGTCGCCTTCCTGCAAGGGTTGACGATGGTCAGCTTTCCCGCCAGCGGCGCCGCGCTGAAGCAGATGTACGGCTTCACCGACGCCCAGTACGGCGCCATCTTTCTGCCGCAAGTGGCGCTGGCGGTGCTGGGCGCGGTGGTCGGTGGGAGCTTGGCCCGCCGCTTGGGCCTGCAACCGCTGCTCTGGCTGGCGGTGGCGGGCAACGGCCTGTCGCAACTGGTGCTGGCGGCGAGCGTCTGGGTCGCGCCGGGGCTGGCGTTCCCGACCATCCTGGCGGGCACGGCGTTGCTGGGGCTGGGGTTCGGGCTGGGCGGCGCGCCGCTGAACGGCTATCCGCCTCGCCTCTTTCCCCGGCGTGCGCCGACCGCCGTGGTCGCCTCGCACACCGCGGTGGGACTCGGCCTGATGGTGGGACCGCTGCTGGTGGACGGTTTCGGGCGGGCCGGCTGGTGGGTCGGATTCCCCTTGTCGCTGCTCGGCCTGAGCGCCGCGCTGGCGCTGGCCGCCGCGATCGTTCGCTTTCCGCCGGCCGTCGCAGTGGGCTCGGTGCGCCGCGCCGATGAGGGTCCGCCGCTGCGTTCCGGCGCGTTTTGGACGTTCGCCGCCATCGCGGCGCTCTACGCCTTCGCCGAAAGCACGTTCAGCAACTGGGCGGTGATTTACTTGCGTGAATCCAAGGGCTTGCCGGCGGACGTGGCGACTCTGGCCCTGTCGGCGTTCTGGGGCGCGCTGGTGGCGGGCCGCTTGCTGGTCTCGGTGCTGGTGGCGTGGATCGCGCCGACGATTATTTGGCTGGCGTTGCCGGCGCTGATGATCGCGGCGTTTCAGTTGCTGCCCGCCGCCGACACGCCCGCGTGGGGATTGGGGCTGTTCGCGCTGGCGGGCTTGGCCTGTTCGGCCTTTTTCCCGCTGACCATCACCCTGGCGTCGGAGCGGTTTCCCGAGCATGTCGCCTGGGTGTCGGCCATGCTGATCGCCGCGCTGATGGTGGGCATCGGGTTGGGTTCGTTCCTGATCGGTCCGTTGCGGGAATGGTTGTCCCTGGAGCAGCTCTACCGGCTGTCGGCCGTCTATCCTTTCGCGGTTATCGGGCTGGCGCTGTGGCTGGCCGTCGATTCGCGGCGGCGGATAGCGCCGAGGCCCGGCGTTTGAGATACAGGGCGTTTATCGGTGCCGGATTTGCGGTGAGCGCGCCGCGCCGGGACACGACGCCGGGGAGGCGGCTCAAAGCACAAAGCGCGTTATGCTTGTCCAAATGCCATCAACCGCCGTTGTCGTGAAGCCCGGAGAAAGCGATGCGTATCCTGCTCGTTGACGATCACACTTTGTTCCGCGAAGCGCTGCTGCACGTGCTCCGGCAGTTCGATGGCGCGGCCGTGGTGATCGAGGCGGCGACCGCCAAGGAAGCCGTCCGCTTGGCCGCTCACTACCACGATCTGGATCTGATCCTGCTGGATTTGACCCTGCCCGGCTTGAATGGCTTGTACGCGTTACCCGAACTGCACGAACTCAGGCCGACGGTGCCGCTGGTCATCCTATCGGCTTCGGAGGAGATCTCGGATGTCCGGCGTGCCCTGGGTGGCGGGGCGATGGGCTATATCCCGAAATCGTCCAGCAGCCGCGAGATGATCACGGCCTTGCGCCTGGTGCTGGCCGGCGAGGTGTACGTGCCGCCCACCCTGCTGGCGGCCCTAGAAAGCCCGGAGATGGCCCCGGTTCGGGCGACCGTGGCGGCGGAAGAAGAGAGCGCCGGCGGTCTGACCCCCCGGCAGATGGACGTGCTGCGCCTGGTGGGGCAAGGCTTGTCCAACAAGGCCATCTGCAAACGTCTGGACGTGGCGGAAGGCACGGTGAAGCTGCACGTCACCGCCGTCATGCGGGCGCTGAGCGCCGGCAACCGCACCCAGGCGGTGATCGAAGCGACGCGGCGGGGCTTGATCTCCGGGTCGGAGCAAGATCGCTAGCCCAGCGATTCGCGCTCGCGCGGCTGGAGGAGGTGGTGCAAGGTGCTGCGCAGTTTGGCCGGTTGCACCGGTTTGTGCAGCAGCGGGTAGCCGCTGGCCTCGGCCTCGCGCAGGCGGTCGGGCGCGGTGTCGCCGGTGATCACCAGGGCCGGCACGTAGCGGCGCAGATCTTTTTGCAGGATCGCCACGGCCTCCGGCCCGGAGAACCCGTCCTCCAGCCGGTAATCCACGATCAGCAGCTCCGGCGGCGGGAGGTGGGCGGCGATCTGCCCCCGCGCTTCGTCCAGCGAGCCGGCCTTGATGACGGTGCAGCCCCAACGCTCCAACAGGCCGTCCATGGCGGCCAGCACGGCCTTGTCGTCGTCCAGCACCAACACCCGGTGGCCGCGCAGCGTCATGGCCGGCAGCGCGCTCGGCGCGGCGCGAGTATAGCGCGTCGCATCCCGGTAGAGAGGCACGGTGATCGAAAAACGGGAGCCGTGCTCCAAGCGAGAGCGGACTTCGATTTCGTGCCCCAGCAGGGCGACCAGCCGATTCACGATGGCCAGCCCCAGCCCCAACCCCTGGTGTCGATCCCGCCCCGGATCGCCCAGCCGATGAAACTCCAGAAAGATGTTGTCCAGTTGGTCTTCGGGAATTCCGGGGCCGGTGTCGTACACCTCGATGCGCAACCTGTCGCCGCGACGACGGGCGCCCGCCAGCACGCGGCCGTTGCGGGTGTAGCGCAGGGCGTTGGAAATCAAATTTCGCAATATGCGCTCCAGCATGGCGGGGTCGCTTTGCACGACCGCTTGGCTGGAGCGAATGCGCAGCGTGTTACCGGTCTCGCGGTTGAGCGCGTAGCGGCCGGTGTCCTGTCGCTGAAACCGTCTCCGCTCCCGCAAGGTGCCGAACAGGTTGATGCCGTGGGACTGGTATTCGGTTTCCAGCCGCTTGAACAGTTCGGCCACGGCCACCGGACCGACGTTGGGGCGGATCACCCCGGCGTCCAGCTTGGAAATGTCCAGCAAGGCGCTCAACATGCCGTCGATGGCCTGAATCGAATCCTCGATCTGCTTGATCAGCGGCTGGGTTTCGGCGTCGCGCACCCGATCCACCAAGTTGGCGAAAAACAGGCCGAGCGCGTGGATCGGCTGGCGCAAATCGTGGCTGGCGGTGGCCAGGAACCGGGTTTTCGCCGCGTTGGCCCGCTCCGCTTCGCGGCGGGCGATGTCCAGCGCGTCTTCCCGCCGCTTGAGTTCGCTGATGTCGGTGCAGGTCAGCACCCGGTCACCGTTCGGCGTGGGCGTTTGCAGGATTTCGACGATGGCGCCATCCGCGCGCTCGAACTCGATCTTGCCTTTCGCCGGCACCGCCAACGGCGGCTCGGCGGCGCGCAGGATCGCGTCGAGCGGCTGGCCGCGCTCCGGGGTGCGGTCGCTCAAACCGAGCAAATCCAGGAAGCGCTGGTTCCACATCCGCAGTCGGCTTTGCTGGTCGATCAGGCTGATGCCCTGTTGGATATGCTGCAACGTGGTTTCCAGCAGGGCCGATTTTTCGTCTTTTTCCCGCTGCAAGGCGGTGTTTTCAAAGCGAAGATGCAGGGAATGATCGAGCGTCCGGTAGACGTTTTTGGCGTAGAGCAAGCACGCCACCAGATTGAAGCCCACCAGGAAAGCGATTTCGGCGCCGCTCGCGCCGCCGCGCAGCACCAGCACGGCGATCAGCGACAGCAGCGCCAGCACGGACGCGAGATAAGCCGGCGGATAAGACACCACGGCCATCAGCGCCTGCGCGTTCATCCCCACCAGCATGACGGTGATGAAAACCGCCGTGACCGGTTCCGCCGGATCGAGGAACAGGACGGGCACGGCCGCCCAAGCCAAACCGAACACCCAGGATAAAGCCGCCGCCGCCGTTCCCCAATACGCTTTGCTCGCCATGTTGGGCCGTCGCCGCTGGTAGGCGCGCATCAGCGACCAGCGCACCGCCGTCAAGCCGTAAAGGACGGCCAGCCAAGCCAGCAGAGCGCGATGAGGCGCCCGGTGCCAGAGCAGGAAAACGAGCACGGTGCCGGACACGAGATGGACCAGAACGGCGACCGGGACCGAGCGGTACAGCGTATCGATCAGTTCGGCGCGAATTTCGATGCGAGTGACCGAAACGTTCGGGTGCATCGTGTTGAAAAGCCCGGCAGGGCCAAAAATCCAAGTCATGGAAAGTCCGACCGCAAGTTCTCGTTGCCGTGAAATAGCGTTATGGTTATCGGGCGGTGCCGTCGCCGGAGGGATAAGGCCGGCGATCCGGGTCGGGCCGGGTCGGGCGCTCGCCTCCCGGGCCCCGCTCGGGCCGGGTCGGTTGGGCCGGTCCATCGCCTCTCGGTTCCCGGTCGGGTCGGGTCGGGTACTCCCCTCCCGGGTTCCGGTCATGGTAACGGTGAACGTCAATGCGAATATTGAGGGGAGGGGGACGAATCTCTTCAGGCGTCCGTGCGGGTCGACTGCCAATCAGCCGATCAATTTGACCGATCCAACGCCGCATTTCGGATAACTCTTCGGGCGATGTCGGCATCGTCTCCGTGTAGCGCGAGTCGCGCGTCACATTTGTTCTGTTTGCCGGGATCGATAAAGATCTCCAGACATTTTCCCTGGAGGCCACGCGGACGCGCCCTTCCAGAACCGTGCAGCGCGTGCCGCCACCGGGCGAAATCGCCATCACCCACTCGGTTCCTTCCGCGCCGGCGGTGACAAATTCGGTGTCCACCTGAAACGCGCCTCTGACCCTGACGAACAGCTCACCGACAAACGCGAAAATCGAGCCGATTCGGATGCGGCTGTCGGGTCGCACGTACAACTGCGTTCCGTTGGGAAAACGGATGGCGACCGCCGCGTTTGGTCCGGTCCTGATCAGATCGCCCTTTTTCAAAGGCATGTCTGGCGCGGCATCCAGGAGAAAGCCTTCGCGTCTGATCCGCACCTGCCGCCATTGCCGCTCGGCGGCGATCCGGTAATCTGCGGCGCCCGAAGATTGATCTTCCATCAAGATCGCTTCGAGAACCGGTAGCGCCTGTTCTCGTCCGGCGGCGGGAGCGATCCACCCGCCGTACCCGATGAAGAGCAGTGCAAAAAAAGAGAACATCCGGGTCTGAAAGCGATTGCCGGCGGTTTTAAATGGCCGATAGCGGTTCAGGGCGTTCACGCGAACCACCTCCTTTTTACCGTCGCGACGGTCCAATACGACAAGCCGAACGCCAGCAGATGATAGACCGTATTCACGATGACCAGATAAGCGTGAAAAACGTAGCTGGCGATACCGAAATACAGCAAAAACGTCGTCCCCAGCAGCCCGGCCCGAAACAGCTTGGGCCAAGAGAATGTCCCAATTCTAATAAAACCGCCCAACAGCCCCAAGCCGACCATGAGGATCAATTCGGGCCAATAGTCCAGCGTTCGGATTGTCCGACCGTCCAGAAGCGACCGGATAATCGCCGAGTGCAATTCGACGCCGTAGCGCTCTTCTCTGGTCATGCCATGGCGAACGGGAAACAGATCATCCTTCCGCTCGATGCCGACCAGCACAATTTTGCCCCTGAAGTGGGTCAAATCTTCGTCGCGACGCTCTTTCACGATGGATTGATACGGCGCTTTTGACCCGGTGGCGTCGGGCTCGGCGAGCCGCGAAGGGTCGATGATGATGCTGGCCGCAGTGTCGCGCTTGTCGATGGCGGGGCAGCCCGGTTGCGCCCACTTCACTTCGTCGGTTTCGGAAACGGCCACTTTGGCGACGCTTTGTCGGGTGATCTGGTCGAGAAATTCGATGTTCCGAACCTGTTGATCGATCGCCAGCTCGCGCCCCAGAAAAGCGGTGGCGCTTTCGAGCGCCAGGGAATGCAGGATGGATCGCCGGTCTTCCTTGCGCACCACCAGAGGCGCCAGTTGCGCCGAACCCCATTTTTTCCCGATACAGAGCAGGCCGGGCTTGGCGCCGGCCGCTTTCAATGACCGCACGGTCCTGGGCTGATCCCTGAGGAGACCGCGATAGCCGACCACGACCGTGGCCCCGCGCTCGCGTGCGCGCTCGATGGCGCCGGCAAACTCCGCGTCGAACGGGGTCGGATCCTCGAAAAACAGATCGAACGCGATGACTTTGGCGCCAGCTCGCGAAAGCTTGTCGAGCAAAATCGCGTGCTCGCGGCGCCAGTCCTTGCCGAAGGGTTTACCGAGTTCGCGCTCGGTTTGCTCGTCGATCGCGACCACGGCGACTCGCTCATCCGCGCGTCGTTCGGAGAAGAGTCCCGCCAATCCCATCGCGTAGCTTTCGATCCTGACCGCCGGCGGGAGGAAATCGAACAGCCGCAGCCACGACAAGCAGAAAACGAACAGCGAAGCGCCCGTCGCGACCGAAAACGCGATCCGCCTCAAGCCGAGCGCTCGCTTGAGCCGACCCAGCTCTCGGCTATTTTGGTCGAGGCTGTCCTTGATCGAGGGGTCGGAGGTTTCGCGGTATTGCCGCTCCAGCGTTTCGATGTTTTGCCGATACGTCTGCTCGGCGGCCTGGCAGCGACGGTAATCGCCGTTGGCGATGGGCAAATCCTTTGCCAAGTTGCCGGTGACGATGTTGAACAAAAGCCCTTCGCTTGCCCGCATGAACAGCACGGGGGCGCCGATGTCGCGCTCTCCGGCAAATTCGCCCAGCAGCCTGTTACGCGCGTGGCTGACCGCGAATTCCACCCGGCCACGGGCGCGGCCTTTGAACAGGGAGCGATAGAATTCCCGGCTGAACAGAATGGCGGCCTCGTCGTAGATGGCATACTGCATCGCGACCACGGCCGGAACGCCTTGCCGGACCAGCCGGTAGGCCATGCCGGCCAGCGGCGCGGTGGACGAAGTCTCCGCTCCCTTGCAGGCGTTCAGAAAAGCCAGCTTCAAGGTGGGGTGGTTGGCGAACAAGCCGGCAAAGCGGGCGCCGTCGACGTACTCGCCGGCGCCATCATCAGAATTCAGTCGCAGAAACGCCCGGTCGCCGTCGAACTCGCCGTGGCCGATGAAATGAAACAGGTGAAAGCGGCCCTCCAGCATCGCATCGCTGATGTTGGTGGCGGTGACCGTCCCTTCGAGAAACGACAGCTCGACGCGATCTTCCAAACCGGCGAGCGTCTGGAGCAGATTGGCCTTTTCCTCGGCCACATCGAGGTCTGGGCTATCGGGGATGGCGACCAGCATGCCGAGGGGTAGAGCCACTTCCAAGTTCGAGATCGGCTCGAAAATCTCCAGATATCGGACCAGGGGACACTGCACCGACGTCCCCAGAAAGCGATCCCCGTTCGGCCAATAAAGGAACTCCCAAGGCAGCGCGACCAGATCGGGCGCTTCGATGCGCAGGCGGACGCGAAGGCCCCGTTCCGCCTCGCCCAAGAATCGCCCCGCCGACCGCTCGAACAGCAGCTCGATATCGCCGGCGAACAGCCAGCGATAAAGCCGACCGCCGAGGTCGATCAGACCGGCTTGATCGATCTCGCGCTCGGCCAGCCGGTCCTGGAAGGGCCGGATTTCGCGCCAGCCGGGATCGAGCGACAGCGATTCCCGAACCTCGCCCAGCGGCGATGCGGCCCGCACCGGATATCGGCCTTCAATCCCGGCGTCAATCCAGAGATCGAAGTTTTCGTACTGCATGTTGGTTTCAGGCGGTCGTGGGGACGCGGCACAAGGTGAATTTGATGCCGCCCTGCGCTTCGATTTTGGCCCCGCTACCCATCAGCGCCACTTGACCCTGGCCTGAGATCTGCGCGCAAATCTCGATTTCCGAAATCTGAAACTCTCCGATCCGGTCGGCGCCATTCTGGAGTATTTCCTTGATTTGATCGAAAAAGACGTCCATGTTGCGCTTGAGCATGGAGACGCTGACGCCATGCACCATAGTGCTGGCAAGCTTGCCCCCGATGCCGCGCTCCGTCCTTTTTCCCTCGGCGGAATCTTCGGCCGAGCTGATGACCAAGATGGTGTCCGCGCCATTGATTTCCATTCTTTCCTCCTCGATTACCCGTCTTAGCTGATCGGTTATCACGCCAATTCGGTCCACGAAACCGGGCAAAAGCAGCCCAGCGTATTCGGTTGTGACCCGCTTCGGGGCGAGTTTAGCCCATATACCTCGAATATTTCCAAGTATTGTATTAATACATCCAGACGGCATGGCCGAGTATATGGCTTTAGTCATATAACTTTAGTAATAAAAATGAAGCCGACAAGGAGCTAGCAAAGTGTGCTTGGGTTCAATTTGAAACAACAAACAAAATTTGCCGGTTTAGTTTTGAAATCCAAATACGATGTTCCATTGATTTTAACTGCATTATTAAGCGACATTATATTTTAGTATGATTAAATT
>ERZ761602.7675-NODE-7675-length-11284-cov-3.657316_pt1 | contig 11284 bp, 6 predicted proteins | sample MGYA00512165_ERZ761602 | MGnify/ENA primary metagenome ERZ761602 (study PRJEB28899, sample SAMN02445085) | bioreactor sludge metagenome | biome: EBPR sludge; isolation source: Thorneside wastewater treatment plant | place: Australia: Brisbane, Thorneside... | reverse complement strand
GGTCAGCGCGAACGTGACGCGACGAAGCAGCGTCCGGCGGTCGGCGGGCGTGGCGGGATTCAGGCCGCGTTGCTCCATGGCCGCCAGGAGAAACCGGTCCACCGGATGATCGGACCACGCGGCGTTCTTCACCGGCGGGACAGCTTGCGGCCGCACCGGCTGGAAACTCCACCATTCGCGGCGCGCGTTGAAGACGCTTTCCCAGCCGATACTTTCACCGGCGAACTCGGCGGGCGGCTCGTCACGCGGATCGGCTGCGCCCTCGTTTACCCAGCGCTCGAAGTCGGCAATCACAGGGCTCGCCAGCTTCGGCCGGTCCTTCGGCATCCTGGCATCGGGATGCGCGTGGGTGATGGACTGGATGAAAAGGCTGTTGGGAGCATCGCCGGGAATGATCGCCGGACCAGAGTCACCGCCCTGACGGAGGCCGTCCCGATAATCCACCCGCAAGCCACCCCGTTGCTTCTCCGCACCGTGGCACTCATAACAGTCGCTCACGAGGATGGGGCGAATGCGTTGCTCGAAGAACTCAACCTGGTCGGCGGATGGGGACGCGGGCGCGGGACCACCGGAACAAACCAGTGTAAGGCCGATTGCCATGGACTTGCGGAGCAGCAGCCTCAACCGCAGCGGGCTGCGGAGACTTTTCCGCAAGCCGCTATTTTCCACGGGGTCAGGTGCTGGTGATCGCGAATTCAAGCGGTTGACCAAGCAGGTGGTTGGCAGTCGGTGAATGGAGGCAGTTTCCCGATTTTCCAGGAACGGTCAATCATTGTGGCGCGGTAGATCAATCCGCAGTTTCAGATTGAACGCCTTTGGAGCAATGGCCAACGTTCGCCATGCGCGTGATTCAATCCTGGCGGTCGATGCAGCGGCAGGCGCTGCAATGGCGGCGCGAAGGCGGGCGCATCGGTTTTGTCCCAACGATGGGCTATCTGCACGATGGACATTTGAGTCTTGTGCGCCGCGCGCGAAAGGCGGTGGGGCCGAAAGGGAAAGTGGTGGTCAGCATTTATGTGAATCCCACGCAGTTTGCCCCGACCGAGGATCTGGCGAAATATCCCCGTGATCTGGCGCGCGACAAACAACTCTGTCGGAGCGCGGGCGTGGACATGATCTTTCTGCCCGGCGATGCGGAGATGTATCCCGGCAATGACACCGGCGATTACAGCACTTACGTCGTCGAGGAGCAGCTTTCGCAAGGCATGGAGGGCGCGTCCCGGCCGGCCCACTTTCGCGGGGTCACCACGGTGGTGGCCAAACTGTTCAACATCGTGCAACCCGACGTCGCGGTGTTTGGGCAAAAGGATTTCCAGCAGGCGGCGGTCATCAAGCGCATGGTCGCGGACCTGAACTTCCCCGTGAAGCTCATCGTCGCGCCCACGGGTCGCGAGCCGGACGGCCTGGCGCTGAGTTCCCGCAACAAGTATCTGACACCGGAGCAGCGGGCGCAGGCCGTGGTGTTGGCGCACGCTCTGGAGTTGGCGCGCTCCCTGGTCAGAGAAGGATCGTTACCCGCGACCGAGTTGAAGCAGGCGGTGAAGCGGTTCCTCAAAGTGGCACCCGAGGCCCGACTCGAGTACGTCGCGGTCTTCGATCCGGAAACGCTGCGGCCGGTGCAGGAAGCGCGGCGCGGTTCACATATCGCCCTTGCGGTGTTCTTTGGCCGGACCCGGTTGATTGATAACGCGGCGCTTTGATCTTCAACAATATTCATGCACCAGTTTGACTATCTCGTCCTCGGCGGCGGCATCGCCGGGCTCACGTTTGCACTGCAAGTCGCGCCCCACGGCCGGGTCGCGCTGATCACCAAGAAGGATCGCGCCGAGTCCAACACCAATTACGCCCAGGGCGGCATCGCATCCGTGACCTCGGCCGAGGATTCGTTTGAGCTGCATGTGCGCGACACACTCGAGGCGGGCGCGGGACTGTGCCGGGAGGAAGTCGTCCGCACGATCGTTCAGGACGGGCCGGCGCGGATCAAGGAACTCGTCGAGCTGGGCATGAAGTTCACCGAGCGCGAGCAGGCGGCGGACGGGCGGCGCGAATTCGATCTCGGGCGCGAAGGCGGCCACAGCAAGCGACGCATTCTCCACGCGAAGGACGTGACCGGTCGCGAGATCGAACGCGCGTTGCTCGACGCCATCAACCGCTCGCCGAACATCACCATTTTCGAGAACCACGTTGCCATCGATCTGCTTACCACCCGCAAGCTGGGTGTGGCCGGTCCGAATCAATGCCTTGGCGCCTATGTCCTCGACAACACCACCGGCCGGGTCGAGACGTTCATCGCCGGGGCGGTGTTGCTGGCCACCGGCGGTTGCGGCAAGGTTTACCTTTACACCACCAATCCCGACATCGCCTCGGGCGACGGCGTGGCGATGGCCTATCGAGCGGGCGTGCCGGTGGCGAACATGGAGTTCATCCAGTTTCACCCGACCTGTCTGTATCATCCCAAGGCCAAGTCCTTTCTCATCAGCGAAGCGGTGCGTGGCGAAGGCGGCGTGCTGAAGGCGCTCGACGGCCGCGAGTTCATGGATGCGTATCATCCTTTGAAATCCCTCGCCCCGCGCGATGTGGTGGCGCGGGCGATTGATTCCGAGATGAAGAAGGGCGGCCTGGAGCACGTATGGCTCGACATCACCCATCAGCCCGCGCGGTTCATCATCGACCGCTTTCCCAACATCTACCAGACGTGCCTCCGCTACGGCATCGACATCACCAAGGAGTCGATTCCCGTGGTGCACGCCGCCCACTATCAATGCGGTGGTGTGGTTACCACCGTCGATGGCGAGACGGAAATCAACGGCTTGTTCGCGGTCGGCGAAGTGGCCTGCACCGGCCTGCACGGCGCGAACCGGTTGGCGAGCAATTCCCTCCTCGAAGCGCTCGTCTGCGCCCATCGCGCGGCGGTGAAACTCATCGCCCAGCCACGCACGCCCCTCGATCTGCCCATCCCGGATTGGCAGGCGGGCAATGCCCACGACGCGGACGAACTCGTTGTCATCGCGCACAATTGGGATGAAATCCGGCGGACGATGTGGGATTACGTGGGCATAGTTCGGACGAACAAACGGCTGCAGCGCGCGCTCGCGCGTATCACCAATTTGCAGGCGGAAATTCAGGAGTATTACTGGGACTTCAACGTGACCAGCGACCTGCTGGAACTGCGCAACATCGCCACCGTGGCCGAGTTGATCATTCGCTGCGCGCTGCAACGTCCCGAAAGCCGCGGCCTGCATTACAACCTCGATTACCCGCAACCCAGCGAAGCCTGGCGGACGCGCGACACCATCGTCCGACGGACGAAATAGCCGGACCACGGTGGCGCAAAATTGCCGGCCGGAGCACGCGTGTGTCCGTCAGGACCACCCGCAGCAGCGAGCGGGCGACGAGACGCATCCGAATCTTCCACCCGCGTCGTTGAGGCGAAGCGGCTGCTACTGGCTACCAGCACAGTCGCGCTCCGGCTAGGCAGGACGGCCGCAAGGTAGGGTGCTCCCTACCAAGTCAGGTCGGCAGCAGAGTGACCGAATGCTTGCTCAAGTCGCACAAATGCAGTATCCGCTTACTTGCTGTTTGAGGATGGACGGATTTGAAGGGAAACGCCCGGCCTCAGTCGCAATAGAACCCAAAATGATTGAGTCAATCTCAGCAATGATTGGTGCCGCGATTGCCGGCTTGATCGGCTGGGGCAGTTCCCGCTGGCTCCGGGCTCGTGACGGCCGAGATAGGTTTCTTTCAATTCTCAGTGAGATCGAGGCCGAGCTGGACACTGCCCAGCCGTTTAGTGGCGAAGCCGCCCGAGTCCATACAGCGTCGCTTCCCGACCTTCGCGCCGCAGTGTATGCCGTGCAGACCTATATTCCCCGCGCTTCGTTCCTTCGCCTGCGCGAGATTTGGCGGCGCTATCAGGCACACGATGCCAACTCCAAACGAATTCTCGAGGACCACCTTGCGCATGACATTGCCCGTGCCCCACTGGGCAGTCCGATGAACGACGTAGAGCAGATAAGGCAGTTTCTCCTCCAGTTTCGCGATGAAATCGACTAATTCGCACGGTGCGGAATTGATCCGATGCAAAGGCACCACGCGGCTGTGCTTTTTTTCCTTTTTCGCTCGTTTCAATTATCTGGCTCCGACGTGTACCCGGTGCACCACTGCCAAGCCTCCCCGTTTGTTGGGAGAAGCAGGCGTATGAAGCTTGTGATTCTTGATCATCCTGTATGGATCGCACTGAAGCAGCAAAACAAGGCTGTGCCGGTTCTTGATCCTGGAAAATGCGCCCTAGCACTTCACAAGCACCCTGCGACGAGGCACTGGAGGCCAACTTTGATCCTTTTTACAATATTGGTTCCCTTTGGTGTAGTTTCGGGCATTGGCCTCTCATTCTTTAAGTGGTGGATTGGTTTTCCAATTATCATTCTTGCCATCTTCCCGCTTCGAAGCGGAATCAAGGACTCCGTGAAACAAGAAGTTCTGCGGGTGGCTGAATTGAACCCCAGTTTTTTTTCGTGCGCGGTAGCAACGGGCGGGTTGCGGTTTCTTGTGAAAGCAGAAGACCTCAACGGTGTTCAGCATTTGGAAGGAAGTCTCAACGTGCCCCATTTCATGCCCAAACTAGATTGAGATGGTCGAGGGACTAAATTTGCCAGATCGGTAAGGCATCCCTCAGTCCGGCTTGATCACCGCCACCACGACGCGCTGCGGATCGAGCACGCGGCGGGCGACGCGGATGATGTCTTCGTGTGTGACGGCCTCAACGAGTGCGTCCTCCTGCTCGTGGAACTGGACGCCCAGGCCGTAGAGTTCGTCGAGCGCGGTGTTCATCGCCAGGTTGCCGAGATCCTGCCGATGAATTTTCTTGTGGCCGACCATCTTCGCCTTCGACCGCCGCAACTCATCGGCGGACAGCCCGGTGTCCCGCAGCGCGGCGACTTCTTTCAAAATCTCCTCCTCAACCTGCTTCGCCGACTCGGGCGCGGTGCCGGCGTAGAACGCGAAGTGTCCGGGGACGAGGCCGGCGAAGTTCTGCGCGCCGACGTAATACGCCAGCCCGAGTTCATCGCGGATGCGCATGAACAGCCGCGAACCGAGGTCGCTGCACGATTCCTGAATCAGGTCGAGCGCGTGGCGGTCAGCATCGAAGATCGTAAGTCCCGGAAAGCCGACCACGAGCACGGCCTGTTTCTTGTCGCGTGCCTCGGCGACGTGCGCCGGGGCGGCGAGCGGAAAACCGGGCGCGGGCAGTGCGCCGGGGTTGACGGCATCGTTGCGCTGCCAATGGGCGAAGTGTTTCTCGATGGCCGCCTTGACGGCGTCCGCTTTCACGTCGCCGAAGATCGCGAGCACGCCGTTGTTCGGGACGGCGATGCGGCAGTGCAGTTCGCGCGCCTGAATGGCCGAGAGTTTGGCGGCAGATTCCTCCGTGCCGAGCTGGTCCAGGCCGTAGCCGCGCCCGCCGAAGAGGGTGCGGCGCATGAGCAGGCCGGTGCTGGGCAGCAGGTCATCCCGGCGCGCGCGGATCGAGGCGAGCTGCACCTCGCGTTCGCGCTCGATCACGTCATCGGGGAACGACGCGTTCAGCACGACATCCGTCAGCACGTCCAGGCACGCGTCGAAGTCCTCGCTCAACACCTCGGCGTTCAGGCCAAAGCTGTTGTTGCCGCCGTAACTGTCGATGTGGCCGCCGAGCGACTCCATCTCGACGGCGATCTGCTCGGCCGTGCGGGAGGGCGTGCCCTTGATCAACGTCTTGGACATCAGATAGGAGAGGCCGTTGTTCTCCGGCGATTCGCTGAGGACGCCGCCCTGGAAAGCGAGGCGGAACTGCACGAGCGGCAGCCGGTGATCCTCCTTCACGAGCAGGCGCAGGCCGTTCGCGAGTTCAAACTTCTGGATCGGCCGATCGACCTTCTGCTCGGTCGAGAGCTGGAGGGCGGGTCGCGCGCCCTTGGGCAACAAGGCGTAAAGCGTGCGGTTCTCCGGCGTGAGGTAAGTATTCGCCACGCGTTGCAGATCGGCGGGTGTGAGCCGCTTCACGGCGGCGAGGTAGCGCTCGGAGAAGTTCAGATCGCTGGCGGCGAGCCAGTTGCCACCGAGATCCTGGGCCTGGCCGGACATGGTCTTGCGCGTGGAAAGCTGGCCGGCAACAAACTGATTCAGCGCCTTGCGCAGTTCTTTTTCGGCGACCGTCGCGTGGCGCACCTTCTCGATCTCGGCCAGCAACGCGGTCTTGACCTGGTCGAACTCCCCGGCGTCGAACATCGCGCTCATTCCAAAGAGCCCCGGCAGGCCGGGATTGTAAGTCCACGCATCGACCGAGTGGACGAGACCGGCCCGCTCGCGCACTTCCTGAAAAAGCCGCGAGCTGTAGCCATTGCCCAGGATGACGGCGAGCACGTCGAGCGCGGGCACGTCGGCGTGGCGCACATCCGGAATGTGCCAGGAGAAATGCAGGTGGCCCATTTCGATGGGTGCCTCCTCGACCACCTCGCGCGGGGCGGTCTGGCGCGGTTCCGGCGCGAGATACTGCGCCGGCAGGGGCTGCGCCTTCGCGTCCTTGAACGCCTCACGCAACTGGGCGACGACTTCGTCCGCCTTCACGTTGCCGGCGACGACGAAGAACAGGTTGTTCGGCGCGTACTTCGAGCGGTAGTAATTCAGCACGTCTTCGCGCTGGAGCCGGTTGAAGATGTCGAGATAGCCGATGATCGTGTAGCGGTACGGGCTGGTCGTGTAAGCCGTCTCGAACAGGCGGCGGCCGGACTTTCTTCCGGGATCATCCTCGCCCATGTCCATCTCGCGCCGGATGACGTCAAGTTCTTTGGCCAGCTCGTCCTCGGGCAGGGTCGCGTGCTGCGCGATGTCCGCCAGAATGTCGATGGCCACGCGCGCGCCGGTGCTGGGGACGTTGATGTAATAGACCGTGCGATCGAACGACGTGTAAGCGTTCATGTAACCGCCCGCGTCCTGCACCTCCTGGTCGATTCGGCTGCCGGGGCGCGTGCTGGTGCCCTTGAAGAGCATGTGTTCGAGTACGTGCGAAAGGCCGGCCCCGAGCCATTGGCCCTCATGAATGCTGCCCGCGCGGCACCACACCTGGGCCGACACCACCGGCGCGCTGTGATCCTCGCGCACGATGATGGCCAGACCGTTCTCCAGAAACTCGATCCGCGTGCCCGGCGGCAGCACGGGTATGATCTCAACTTGCGACATGGGCGGCGAATGTAGGGGTGGAGTCGGAACAGGGCAACTGTGGAAAGCCGGCTTTGCCAAAGCGGTCAGATTGCGATTGAACAGGGAGGCTGCGCCGGCCATCCAATGCGGCAACCTTATGCACTCTCTCGCCCGCCTTGCCTGCCTGAGCGGTTGGTTGCTGACCCTGACTTTCGCCCGGGCGGAGGACGCCCCGCCGCTGCCCGAGTTGGACCTGGTGCTTGAACGCATGGTCGAACGCGCGCAGCTTGAGGAGCCCAACGATCATGACTTCAAACAACGCTACCAATTCCGCACGATCCGGCTGCGGGAGGAGTTCAACGCCAAAGGCCGGGTGACAAAACGCAAGGAGCGCAACCGCCTCAACGAGCCCGATCTGGAAGCCGAACCGATCCTGTATCTGCGCGCCACCAAAGCCGAGGCCGGCGCATCCCTGAAACTGGACGAGCGCGCCGCCGCGGAACAGCTCACCAGCGGCAAAGCCTTCAGTCGGGATGATTTCCCCGTCGATACCAAGACGCTCAAGCGTTTCGATTTCACACTGCAAGGGCGCGAGACCTTGGGCGATCGTACGGTGCTGGTGCTGGATTTTGTGCCCGCCAAAAAGCAACCCTCACCGAGTGGCCTGAAGGAGCGGCTCATCAACCGGGCCGCCGGCCGCATCTGGGTGGATGAACAGGACTGGGCAGTGGCCAAGGCGGACCTGCATCTGAGCGAGCCCGTGTCGGTGCTGGGCGGAGTAATCGGCGTGTTGCGCAGCTTCAAATACCAGTTTCACCGTGAACGCACGCTGGAGGGTCTGTGGTATCCCGCTCGTGTGGACTGGCGGTTGGAGGGCAGGCAGTTGTTTTCGAACAAGGTCGTGGTGAGCGAAGAGCGCAAGGAAGAGGTCCGCAAGGTGCGTTGAGCTGCACCTTCGGTCACGGTCGCAGCGGGCCTGGCGGAGCGCCGGCCTCCGGCCCGACGAGTTCAAGCGAAGGTTCGACACACGCCAGATTGGAGGCCGTATCTCCTGGACGACAAGACGCGCCCCTCCCCCACCCGGCCGGAGGATTTCCTGTTTCGCCCGCGCGGACTTCCGTTACCGTCTGCGCGTGCAGACCCTTGGCGACCAGTTCCATGCCGCGCCCTCTCTGAACCAGTTGACCATCCCGGATCTCTGGCAGCAGCAGGCGGTCACCGCCTTGCGCGACGGCTGCGATGTCGTCGTCCAGGCCCCCACGGGCTCGGGCAAGACGCTCATCTTCGAGCTGTGGTCAAACCAGGGCAAACCCCGCGGCCAGGCGATCTACACCGTCCCCACCCGCGCGCTCGCCAACGACAAGCTCGCCGAATGGCGTGCCCGCGGCTGGAATGTCGGCATCGCCACCGGCGATCTCGCCGAGAACCTCGACGCGCCGGTCATCGTCGCCACACTGGAAACGCAGAAGAACCGGCTCATTCGCGGGGACGGCCCGGTGCTCCTGGTCGTCGATGAATACCAGATGATCGGCGACCCGGATCGCGGGTTGAACTACGAACTCGCCCTCGCCCTCGCGCCGGCACACACCCAGTTGCTCCTGCTCAGCGGCAGTGTCGCCAACCCGCACCATGTCGTGAAGTGGCTCGAACGCCTTGGCCGCCGCGCGCAGCTCGTCCGCCACGAGATTCGACCGGTGCCGCTCGATGAAGTGTTTGCCAGCCACCTCAACTATCACCTGCCGCGCGAGCTCAAGGGTTACTGGTCGCGGCTCGTCGCCAAGGCACTGGCCGAGGGGCTGGGTCCGGTCCTGCTGTTCGCACCGCGCCGGCAGGGTGCGCAGATCCTCGCCGCCGAACTCGCCCGCGAACTGCCCAACACGCACCCGCTGGAACTGACCGACGAACAACGCCAACTCGTCGGCGACACCCTTGCGAAGATGCTCAAGTCGCGCATCGCGTATCACCACAGCGGACTTAGTTATGCCGCGCGGGCCGGCGTCATCGAGCCGCTCGCCAAGGCCGGTCAGTTGCGCGCCGTGGTTGCCACGATGGGCCTCGCCGCCGGCATCAATTTCTCGCTCCGCAGCGTGGCGATCGCCGGCAATTCGTATCGGCGCGATCAAGTCGAAGTGCCGCTACGCCCCGACGAGATTCTGCAAATGGCCGGGCGCGCGGGCCGACGCGGCATCGACGAGGTCGGCTACTTCCTGGTGAGCGCGAATGAGGTGCGGTTGCGCGAGGGTTATCCGGCGCAACTCGCCCGCAGCGGCATGGTCGATTGGGCCGCCTTGCTCGGTATCATGCACGGCGCGGCGGAGCGTGGGGGCGAACCGTTTCTCGAAGCGGTAAAAATTCAGGAGCGTCTCTTCACCACCAAACCGATTCACCTCGGCGTCGAGAGCTCGCTCAAACACCCGGATGCTCCCTGCGGCCTGCACACCGACGCCCGCCATGTCCGCCGCAAAGTGCGCGAAATCCTCAACAGCCATGGCGAATGGGAGCCGGCTCCGAAAGCGGTGGAAGTCGCGCTTGGGGAAATCAAAGTGGGGGCGCAATTTATTCAGACTGACGAAACCGGCCGTGAATCCACCAAGCGCCCGGCCTTTGAGCCCGGCCGTCAACCCGTTCTCCGACCGCTCCTCAGCGAGCCGGCGGCACTCGAAAAAGTCGGCACCGGCAGCCTCGTCGAACTCACGGAGCCGGGCAGTGAGTTGGCGATCTATGGCCGGGCCATCACGGTGGCCGACGTGGTGGACAATGAAAAACTGCTCGTCGCCAAATGGGTCCGCCGCCTGACGAACTGGAGTTCGCGGCAGACCACCCGCGAGTTGTGGCGCACGAAGCTCGAATCCCTGCTCCGCGAAGGTCTCGCCCGTCAACGGCTCGAAGTCGTGCGGATCGAGTTCCAGCCCACCAAGGTCGTGGTGCTCGTCAGCCTGGCCCGCCACACGATGCACGTGCCGGTGGATCGTCATGGCGTCGCCCTGTGGCGGCCGCAGGAGCGCCAGGTCTTTCCCCCGGATTGCGCGCAGTGCGCTCTGATCGAAACGTGTCGCAACCTGCCGACGGCGGCAGGCACCGCATTTCTGTGGAAGCGACTGCGTCTCGTCGATGAGCGCGGGACACCGACGCGGCGGGGACGGGTGGTCAGCTTCTTTTCCGCCGGCGCGGGCCTGGCGATTGCCGCCGCGTTGGAGGATGAAAAATATCCGCTCGATGAACTGGTTTATGACCTGGCGAATCTGGATGCCGGCTTCAGGTTTTGCCGCGAGGAAGACCGACTGGCTGGCCGGTTGCCCGTCGCGTGCCGCGCGGCGTATGGCATCCAAAGCGTTGCCGGTTATCTCGAACACGGACTGCCGCCGAAGTATGGCAGCGGCGCCGAGCAGGTCGTGGCGGGGGTTCACAAGAATCCCTTGAGCAAGCACGCCTGGGTGACCGACTGGCTCGGCGATGGCGACATCGACCGCGTAATCATCGAGTGGCGGTCGTTGATGCGGCAGATCGCGCACGCGCCCGAACTCGAGTGGCCACGCTGGCGCGATCTCCAATACCTCGCCAAGTCGATCCTGCACGAGACCGAGTCACCGACCGTCACCGAACTGCCGCGCCTGAGCTACCTCCAGAGCCAGCGGATCGAGCACCGGCTGGTGTTAAGGCGGCATTGAACACAGGCTCACGGTCGGCTGGCCTGGATGCGCCAGAAGCGAAGATCAGGGGCACCTTCCACGGGAACTTCCAGCAAGCCACCGGTTCCCTCGTATGCCAGGTCTGCCGACGACCAACCGGAGAAGTCAGTGGTGCTTTGCGCCCGGTAAAACCAGTTCGTCCGGCTTGAGAACTGAAGCTTCCAGGCACCGTTGTCCCGCACGAGTGCCAACTCTTCCACCGGCGGTGGCGGCAGTGTCAGTCGCACGTTGTCGATCTCCCCCGTGGCGAGCAGCGAGCCGTCCGTGCCCGCGTCGCTGTAACTGCAAATCGCAAACGCATCCACGCGGAAGTCGGTGAAGAACGGCGACAAGATCAACGAGTTCACCGGCCCAAACGGCTGGCCATCGGCCATGATGGTGGTGCGCAAAGTCTGGTTCGTCGCAGTGTACTGCAT
>ERZ761602.7673-NODE-7673-length-11289-cov-5.116432_pt1 | contig 11289 bp, 10 predicted proteins | sample MGYA00512165_ERZ761602 | MGnify/ENA primary metagenome ERZ761602 (study PRJEB28899, sample SAMN02445085) | bioreactor sludge metagenome | biome: EBPR sludge; isolation source: Thorneside wastewater treatment plant | place: Australia: Brisbane, Thorneside... | reverse complement strand
TGGGGGGACATGGGCGCGGGCGGGGTTGGGGCGGCCAAGAGGACGCGGGCCGTCACCGCCGGGTCAATCCAACGTTCGCCCAGGAGCCCGCCGGTACAGTCGGGCGCGAGGGCAACGCGCGGCTGCGCGGCCGCGGGAGAGTCCGCGCTTTCGTTTCCCCGCCCGGCCCCCTTCGCTGCCGGAGCCGATGAGAGACCTGCTCCGCGATTCCCGCGTCCAGCGCCTGCTGATCGCCAACACCCTCGGCTCGATCGGCTCGGGGATGACGATCTTCGCGGTGCCCTGGCTGCTCGTGCACCAGCCGGGCGGCGGCGAAGCCTACCGCTGGATCACGATCGCGACGACCGTCGTGCTCTTCGTGACGATGCCCTATTACGGCGCGTGGGTGGACCACCACTCGCGGAAGACCGCCCTGCTTGCCAGCGAAGCCTGGGGGCTGTTCGCGATGGCGGGGCTCGCGGCGACCGGACTGCTCCTCGGGGGATTTCCGACCGGGCTGCTGATGACGATCTACTTCGCCGGCATGTTGTACTACACCCTGCACTACCCGGCGAAGTTCGCGCTCATCCAGCAGCTGTTCGACCGCTCGCAGTACCAGTCATTGATCGGGCTGCTCGAGGTCCAGGGGCAGACGGCGATGATGATCGCCGGCGGGCTCGGCGGGCTGCTGGTCGAGCGGGTCCCGCTGTGGGCGATCCTGCTCTTCGACGCCGCCACCTACCTCGCGGCGCTCCTGATCCAATCCACCCTGCCCTACGCGCCCACGCATCTCGCCAACCGTGCCCCGGGCCTCCCGGCTCCGACCGTCTGGCGCTCGGTATCAGCCGGCTGGACATGGCTGCGGGCGCGGCCGCGCCTCGCCGTGTTCTTCACCTGCGCGCTGCTGCCCTTCGTGATCGTGATGGCGGGCAACTACCTCTTTCCGATCTACGTCGCGCAGACGCTGCAGGCGAGCGCCGCCTATTTTGCCGGCGGGGAGATCGCCTTTGCCGCCGGCGCGGTCGCCGCGGGTTTCGTCCTGCCCCGGCTCATCGGCCGCCATACGGCCGCGAACACCATTCCGGCGACGATGCTGGTGTTTCTCGCCGGCCTGCTCCTGCTCGTCCTCCTCCGCTTCCCGCTCACGTTCCTCGTCGCGGCGATCCTGCTCGGCTTCGGCAACGCCGGCTGCCGGGTGGCGCGCAGCGCGCTGCTGCTGCATCTCGTGCCCAACGAGATGATGGGGCGGGTGGGCGGTTTCTTCCAGGTCCTCGACCGCGTGTTGCGCACCGTGCTCGTGTTCGCGATGGGGGTCATCGATGCGCACGGCCCGCCCGCCGGCTACCTCGTGCTCACGGCGGTGCTGCTCGTCGCGCTGTCGGGGGTCTGGCATACACGTGCCGCGGTCCGGGCGCCGGCCGCCGGCGGCGCGGGTTAGAGCAAACCTATCGCTCGCGGAGCCGATTCCCGGGGGCGCCCCTCCACCTTTGCCAACGCCGCGGATTTCGCCTCCACTGAACCTTTGCCCATGATTCGTGCCCTCGTCTTCGACTTTGACGGCCTCATCCTCGACACGGAGACCCCCCTGATCGACGCCTACGCGCAGGTGTATGCGGCGCACGGCGTGCCGTTCGATCGTCCGCTCTTTCTCCGGAGCGTGGGCCACGTCGACTTCGCGTTCGACCCGTGGTCCGGCTTCGATTCGAAAGTGGATCGCATCCAGCTCGAGTCGGAACGGCGCGTCCACAAGGACCGGTTGCTGCAGGCGCAGCCGATCCTTCCAGGCGTGGTGCCGCTGCTCGAGGCTGCCGCAGGGCGGGGGCTCCGGATCGGGCTCGCCTCGAATTCGGACCACGCGTGGGTCGACGGCCACCTCACGCGCCTCGGGCTCTTCGGGCGTTTCGACTTCATCGCCTGCCGCGAGGACGTGCCATCGCCCAAGCCCGAACCCGACCTGTACCGCCACGTGCTCACCCGCTTCGGCCTGCGCGGCCACCAGGCGGTGGCGTTCGAGGACTCGCACACAGGCTCGATCGCCGCCAAGCGCGCCCACCTCTGGGCCGTGGCCGTGCCCAACGAATCCACCGCGCACCATGACTTCACCCACGTGGACGTGCGCGTGTCGTCGCTCGCCGAGGTCGCACTCGACGCGCTGTTCGAGGGTTTCGAGCGAACCCACGCCGGCCGAGGCTGATCCCCGGCTGGTCCGATCAGCGCGGTGCTCGCGGTCCACGGAAAGGGAAACGGGCCGGCCTCCTCCCGGTGATATCCGCCCGCGGGGACCGCGCCGGCGTTCAGAGCCGCAGGAACAGCCCGCGGCGGTTGAGGACGTGCACCATCGCGCACGTCAGCGCGAAGAACAGCGCGAACATCGCCGCCACCCACCAGGCCGGCGCATCGCGCGGCGCGAGCGGCTTCACGAAGTCGTCGACCCAAAGGTGGATCAGGTAAGCGGCAAGCGCGTTCTGCCCCAGCGTGGCGAGGAGCCGCGAGGTCCGCCCCCTCAGGTCCACGAGCCAGACGAACGCCGCGTACACCGCGACCGCGAAGCCGGCCGAGAACACGAGGTACGACAGCGAGCCGGCGCGCTGCGACATCGTCCAGAGATCGACCGGCCCCTGCGGCGGAAAGAACGGCGGCGGCACGAGCGTGCCACCCTGGTTGAGGCACGAGACGCCGTAGCCCGCGAGCATGAGCGCGCCGCCCCAGGCGAGCAGCGGCCGGACCGCACCGGCCGGGCCGCGCTGCGCGACCACGTCGCAGGCCCAGGCGCCGGCCAGGGTGGGGATCGACCAGGTGAGGAAACCGAGCAGCCCGCCGTCGATCACGCGCCGCGCGTGGAGCACATCGTACCAGAAAAGGTAGGACAGCCCGACGTGGAGCAGGCCGGACGCCGCCGCGTAGACCAGCCGGGTGCGCGCCGGCGCGAGCATGACAGGCAGCACCCAGAGGCAGGTCACGCCGATGTGCGTGAGCGTCTGGAACGGCGACCGCCAGAAGGCGTTGCCGAGGATCCCGGCCGGCCCGGCCGCCACCAGCTCGGCCCAGGTGCGGAAACGGCCGTCGAGCTGGTAAACGACGAGGCCGAGCACGACCAGGCCCAGGCTGCGCGCCACGGCCCGGCGGAGCGCCGCGGCGGCACCTTCGCGCCGGGCGTTGCGCTGCAGCACGAGGCGCAGCGCGAAACCGACCGCGAAGAGGAACTGCGGCATGATCGTATCGGCATACGAGCAGTACGTGTGGTGATGCTTCAGCACGGCCGGCACCACGGCGAAGCCGCCGGCGAAGTTGACGAGGAACATGCCCGCGACGGTGTAGCCGCGAAACTGGTCGAGGGAGACGATGCGCGCCGGGGAGCTCACGCGGCGCCGAGGTTCGCCGGAGGCTGCGGCATGTCAGCCACAAACTCGACCGCGGAACCTCTCCCTGCGACAGTTTGGAGTTTCCCCGGGCCCCGCCGGGGGCTAGACGTGCGGGCACGCTCTCCCATGCTGCGACGCACCCTGCCGCTTGCCGTCCTGCTTCTCGCGCTTCCGCCTGTGCTTCCCGCCCAGCCGTCGCCCGCCCAGGCGGCCATCGTCGCGCGGGCCCGCGCGCTCGAGCTGCCGACCGTCGCCGAGCCGCCCCCGGGCGATCCCCTCGAGCACCACGCCGCGGGCCTGGCGAAGGTGATCTGCTCCGCGGTGTTCGTCACCGGGCTCGACCCCGATTTCGCCTGGGAGAACCTCGGCTACTTCACCGCACCCTACGCGGAGCGGGCCCGGCTGGGCCGGCCGGAGATCGACTGGACGCGGCAGGCCGTCCACGTGACGCTGCCGAACGGCGTGCGCCGCACCGCCGTGTACGTGGGCTCGCAGGGCGCGGTGGCGTTGCCGCGCGGGGCGGAGCGCGTGGCCTTCACGCCGGTCGCGGTCCGCAGCGCGCTCCCCGATCCGCAGACGCAGCCCTGGCCGATGGGCGACGTGCTGCCCGACGCGCCGTTGCCGGCGGAGCTCGATCCGGCGAGGATCGCCGCGGCGGTCGAGGCCGCCTTCGCCAGCCCCGAGGGGCTGAGCGCCGCCTTCGCCGTCACCTGGCGGGGCCGGCTCATCGCCGAACGGTACGCGCCCGGAATCAACCTCCGCACACCGCTCGAGAGCTGGTCGATGGGCAAGAGCGTGACCGCGACGCTGCTCGGGCTGCTCATGCGGCAGGGGATCTACGGCCTCTGGCAGCCGGCGCCGATCCCGGAGTGGCGGCAGCCCGGCGACCCTCGCGCGCAGATTCGCATCGCGGACCTCCTGCGCATGTCGAGCGGCCTGCGGCTGCGGGCGCCGCTCGATCCCGAATTCGACCCCGCGGGGCCGTACCCGGACCACGTGTATCTGTATACCGGATGCGTGGACACCTTTCATTACGCGGCGACCCGCCCGCTGCAGTGGCCGCCGAACACGGTGGGCCGTTACCGCAACACCGAGCCCGTGCTCGCCAACTACCTGGTGCGGCTCGCGGTGGAGCGACGCGGCGAGGAATACCTCTCGTTTCCGCAGCGCGCGCTGTTCGACCGGCTCGGCATCCGCACGATGGTGCTGGAGACCGACGCCGTCGGCAACTTCCTCACCCAGGGCTACGAGCTGGCGTCGGCCCGCGACTGGCTCCGCCTGGGCAATCTCTACCTCCAGGACGGCGTGTGGGAGGGCGAGCGGCTGCTCCCGGAGGGCTTCGTGGGTTTCGTCCGCACCCTGGCCCCCGCGTGGGCCGCCGACGGCCGGCCGATCTACGGCGGGTTCTTCTGGCTCAACGGCGACGAGCGCTTCGCGGGCCCGAAGGACATCTACTACATGGCCGGCGCCGGCGGCCAGTACACGCTGATCGTGCCGTCGCACGAACTCGTCGTCGCCCGGCTCGGCCACTTCAAGGGCGCCAACGCCGGCCTCGCCGACCTCAACCGCGCGCTCGCGCTGCTGCTCGAGGCCGTGCCCGCGCGCCGCTGAGCCTCGCGCACCCCTTATGTCCCCGCTGCCCTCACCGTTTCGCCTCCTGGGCTTCGCCGTGCTTGCCGCGGCCTGCTGCGCGACCTTCCACGCCGCCGAACCTCCCGTCGCCTGGAAGGCGGGAGTCGCCCGCGTGAAGATCACTCCCACCGAGCCGATCTGGATGGCGGGCTTCGGCAGCCGGACGAAACCGTCGGAAGGCGTGCGGCAGGATCTTTATGCGAAGGCGCTGGCCCTCCAGGATGAGACCGGACGCAGCGCGGTGCTGGTGGCGCTGGATCTCGTGGACATCGAACGCGAGCTGGCTGAGGCGGTCGCGACCGAGGCTGAGCGTCGCCACGGCCTCGGCCGGGACCGGCTCGTGCTGAATGTGTCGCACACCCACAGCGGTCCGGTGGCAGGGCTCGTGGTGATGCCGCTGTATGACCTGTCGCCGGAGCAGCGCGCCGTCGTCCAGCGCTACACCCGGACCCTGATCGACGGCATCCTCGAGGCGATCGGCGGTGCGCTGGCGCAGCTCGCGCCCGCGCGGGTCGAGTTCGGCCAGGGCCTCGCCGGGATCGCGGTCAACCGCCGCCGCGCGCGCAACCGGTCGCTGCCCGGCCCGGTCGATCACGACGTGCCCGTGCTCGCCGTCCGCGACGCCGCCGGCGCCCTGCGGGCGGTCGCCGTGGGCTATTCCGCGCACGCCACGGCCCTGAGCGACTACCAGATCAACGGCGACTGGCCGGGCTTCGCGATGGCGGAGCTGGAGCAGACGCACCCCGGAGCCACGGCGCTGTTCGTCAACGGCTGCAGCGCGGACGCCAATCCCCTGCCCCGCCGCAACGAGGAACTCGCGCGCGGCTACGGTCGGATTCTCGCCGCGGCCGCCGACGAAGTCCTGCGCGGCCGGATGGCGCCGCTCACGGGGCCGCTGCACACCGCGTTCGCGACCGTCGACGTGCCGTTCCGGACTCCGCCCACGCGAGCCGAGCTGCAGGCGCGACTCCAGGACCGCAACGTCTTCGTGCGGCTGCACGCCCGGCGCCTGCTCGAGGAGCTCGACCGCAAGGGGGCGCTGCCCACGACCTACCCGTATCCGGTGCAGGTCTGGCGCTTCGGCCGCGGGCTGACCTTCGTGGCGCTCGGCGGCGAGGTGGTCGTGGACTATTCGCTGCGGCTGAAGCAGGAGCACGGCTTCGATCACACGTGGGTCGCGGGCTACTCGAACGACGTGCTCGCGTACATCCCGTCGCGGCGCGTGCTCATGGAGGGCGGCTACGAGGGCGGCGACTCCATGATCTACTTCGGCCGGCCCGCGCCGTTCGGCGCCGCCGTCGAGGAGATCATCGTCGAGAAAGTAGCCGACCTCGTGCGGCTCACCGCGCCCGCGGCCCCCGCGAGGTGACGGCCCGCCCCGTGCGTCAGCCCGCGCTCGGGCAGGGCTGCTCCCGACGCGGCCCGCTTCTCCTCCTCCCACCCGTTACCGATTGCCGGCCTGACTGAGCAGGGCGGCAAGCGTGCCGCCGAAGATGACAAACGCGATCAACGCGAGCAGGCCGAGCGCCATGGCGATCGCCAGCCACAGCAGGACGGCGCGGCAGAAATTCCTCCGGCTGGCGTTGCCGGTGCCGAAGGCCCACACGAAATGCATCACGAGGCCCACGAGAGGCAGGCCGAGTATCAGGATGGTCACGAACCACTCACCGGTCGTCAGCGGTTTTTCCGCTCCGTCGTTGTCGGACATGATGGGGTAGGAAGGTTGAAGGGACGCCCCTGACTAGGGCCGGGCGGAAGACAACTCGACCAAATAAACGCGGCGCCTGCATGCCCACGGCGACGCGAGCCGACGCCGCGGGCCGCTATTCGCATTGCCTCGCCGTGGCAGCCGGCAAGTTTGCCCGGCGATGAAGAAGACGTTTCTCCTGCAGGCGCCCGGCAAGGCCGACGCCCGCGTGCGCGACCAGATCCGCCATGAAGTGAACAAATACATCCGGCGCGAACGGAAGAAACCGGTGCCCGAAGGCTACGACTGGTGGGCGTTCGCCTGCCGGGTGGGCCCGGCCGCCGACCAGGCCAGCCCGCTTGAACTCGACGCCGTCGGCGCGGCCATCGACACGCTGGCAGTCCAGGGCGCGACGTCGGCCTACATCGAAATCCAGAAACAGCCTGCGCTGCGGCCCAGTCCGCGCCGGGCCATCCGCTGACCGCACCGAAACCCCCATCCCACTCCGCCATGCGCCTCCGCCTTCTCGCCACCGGCCTTTGCCTCTTCCTGCTCGCCACCTGGTCCGGCCGCGCCGCCAGCGCGGCGGCGGATCGTCCGAATATCGTCCTGCTGATGGGCGACGATCATGGCTGGGACGAGACCGGGTACAACGGCCACCCGTACCTCAAGACCCCCGTCCTCGACGAGATGGCGCGCACGGGGTTGCGGCTCGACCGCTTCTACTCGGGCGGCGCCAGTTGCTCGCCGACGCGGGGCACCGTGATCACCGGACGCAACCACAACCGCTACGGAACCTTCGCCCCCGGCTGGTCGCTGCGTCCGGAGGAAACCAGCATCGCGCAGATGCTGCGGCAGGCCGGCTACGCCACGGGGCATTTCGGCAAGTGGCATCTCGGCCCGGTGAAGGCATCGTCACCGACCAACCCGGGAGCGATGGGTTTCGAGGAGTGGCTCTCGCACGACAACTTCTTCGAGCTCGATCCCTACTTCTCGCGCAACGGCGGGCCGCCCGAGCAGTTCAAGGGCGAGAGCTCCGAAATCGTGATCGCCGAGGCGGGGCGCTTCATCGAGAAGGCGCAACGGGCCGGGCGGCCGTTCTTCGTGGTGGTGTGGTTCGGTTCGCCGCACGAGCCCTATCAGGCGCTGCCGCAGGACCTCGCGCGCTACGCCGACCTGCCCGCCACGTTAGGCGCGAAGCAGGTCCGGCTCACCTCCAACGAGACCGGCCGCACCGTCAACCGGCTCCAGCGCGACGTCCTGCGCGAGCGGTTCGCCGAGATCACGGCGATGGACCGGGCCATCGGCCAGTTGCGCGACCAACTGCGGCGCGCGAATCTCCGGGAAAACACCCTGCTCTGGTACTGCGGCGACAACGGGACGCCGCAGGAAGCGGTGGCGACCGTGCCGTTCCGCGGCTGGAAGGGCGCGGTCTACGAGGGAGGCATCCGCGTTCCCGGCGTGATCGAGTGGCCGGCCCGGCTGCGCCAGCCCGTGGCGAGCGACGTCAACACCGTCACCAGCGACATCCTGCCCACGCTGTGCGAACTCGCGGGGGTGCCGCTGCCGCGCCGGCCGCTCGACGGCATCAGCCTGAAACCGCTCTTCGAGGGCCGAATGACCGCCCGGCCGCAACCCATCGGTTTCTGGAACGCCCGGCTGCGCGCCGCCACCGGCGAAGCCCGCCGGCCGTACATCGATCCGGAGCTGCAGAAGGGCACCACGCCGCTGGCCAAGCTCGGGCCCGACGGCACGCCGACCCGCAACTTCCAGAACTTCCATCAGCCCGAGATCCGCGAGGACGACTACGCGGGGCCGCGGGCCATCGTGGACAACCGCTACAAGCTCGTGGTCGACGGCGACCGCGGGGGTGCGAAGGAGCTCTTCGACCTGCGGGCCGATCCGGCCGAGAAACACAACCTCGCCGCGGCGCAGCCCGCCGAAGCCGCGCGGCTCGAACGCCTCCTGCGCGAATGGCAGACCTCGGTGCTGAACAGCCTGACGGGGGCCGACTACCGCTCGCCGTAGTCTTTTGAACCGCGGGCCTGCGCTCCGTCGCAGCCGCGGCGCTACACCGGCTGCTTCCGCTCGCGGGCCACGAACCAGAGCGGAGCGCCTTCGTCGTCGAGGACAGGGGTGATCGCCACGTCGACGCGATAGACCGAGCCGTCCTTGTGGTAATTCAGCAGCGATTCGCGGCACGGGCGCCGCGCCTGCACCGCCTCGCGGATCCGCCGCACGGCGGCCGGATCGGTGCGCGGCCCCTGCAGCAACTCACCGGGCTTGCGCCCGCGGAGATCGTCCAGGGTATACCCGCACATGCTCGTGAAGGCCGGGTTGATCCACTGCACCCGCCCTTGGGGATCGGTGGCGACGAGACAATCGGGCTCGAGCCGCGGCCGCTCCGCGATGGCTTCGAGGATGCGATTCTTCAAGCCGACCGGAGCCCGCGTGCTTCGCGGCACCTCCGCCAGCAGGACGCGCGTGCCGATCTCCAGCAGCCGCTCCACGTGGGCCCGCAACTCGTCCTGGAACTCGAGCACCACTTCGAAACCCTCGCGCTCGGGCACGGTCAGCGCCCCCGCCACGTAGAGGGCGGCGCGATCGTGGAGCAGTTCCGTTCGCATCACGCGAACGGATAAGGAAGCGCCCTGCCGCGTCAAGCGGCTGGCCCCGCCGGAAGCAGGGCAGACGGCACGCCCTCCGACGCCGCAGCGGCCGGAGCCCTCGGCCCGTGCGGAGAAGCCTTGTCTCGGGCCCGCCGCAGCGCACGCTTCGCGGGTGGACGCGCCGCCCTCGCGGCGGCGTCTCGTGTTCCGCAACCCCGTGCCGCTCCGTCATGAATCCGCCCCCGAACTCCCCGCTGGCCCGCCGTGACTTCCTGAAACGCTCCGGACAGCTTGCGGCCGTCTCCGCGCTCTCCGGCGTGACCCTGCCGCACGTGCACGCCGCCGGCAGCGATCTCATCCGCGTCGCGCTGATCGGGTGCGGCGGGCGCGGTACCGGCGCCGCCGGCCAGGCACTTTCGACCACGAGCGGCCCGATCCGGCTCGCGGCGATGGCGGACGTGTTTTCGCACCGGCTGAAGTCCTCGCATGAGCGGCTGGTGAAGCAGTTTCCCGAGGCGGGGAAGTTCGACGTGCCGGCCGACCGGCAGTTCGTGGGGTTCGATGCGTACAAGGCGGCGATGGACGTGCTCAGGCCGGGCGACGTGGCGATCTTCGCGACCCCGCCGGCCTTCCGCTGGGTGCATTTCACCTACGCGATCGCGAAAGGCCTGCACGTGTTCATGGAGAAACCCGTCACGGTCGACGGGCCGACGAGCAAGCGGATGTTCGCGCTCGGCGAAGAGGCCGCGCGCAAGAACCTGAAGGTGGGGGTCGGGCTGATGTGCCGCCACTGCCGCGCGCGCGGCGAACTCGCGGACCGGATCGCGCAGGGCCAGCTCGGCGACATCCTCATGATGCGGGCGTACCGGCTGCACGGCCCGGTGGGTTCGTTCGCGTCGCCGCCCAAGCCGCCGGAGAAGAGCCACCTGATGTACCAGATCGAGCGGTTTCACAGCTTCCTCTGGGCGAGCGGCGGGGCGTACAGCGATTTCTACATCCACAACATCGACGAATGCTGCTGGATGAAGGGCGCCTGGCCGGTGAAGGCCCAGTCGAGCGGGGGGCGCCACTATCGTGGCAACAACATCGACCAGAACTTCGACGTCTACTCGACGGAGTACACCTTCGCCGACGGCACGAAACTCTTCCTGGAGGGCCGGTGCATCACCGGCGCCTACGCCGAGCACTCGAGCACCGCGCACGGCACGAAGGGCATGGCGATCATCTCGGAAAAGGGGCACGCCCCGTCGCTCGCGCGGATTTATCGCGGGCACAACAAGGCGGCCGCCGATCTCGCGTGGGCCTATCCGCAGCCCGAGCCGCGGCCACTGCAGACAGAATGGGACGACCTGATCGATGCCATCCGCCAGGACAAGCCCTACAACGAGGTGAAGCGCGGGGTGGAGGCGAGCCTGGTCACGTCGATGGGCCGCATGGCCGCGCACACGGGGCGGATCGTGACGTTCGAGGAGATGCTGAACTGCGACCACGAGTTCGCGCCCGGCGTCGACCGTCTCACCGCCGACTCGCCCGCGCCGCTGCAGCCCGACGCCGACGGCCGTTATCCGGTGCCGCAGCCCGGAATCCAGACCGTCCGCGAATACGGACCCGTCCCCGCCCCGCCCGCGAATCGCGCGGGCTGAACCGCGCCTTCTTTTTCAACCATGAACACCGCCGCCATCGCCCGCCGTCTCGTGGATCTCTGCCGGCAGCAGCACTGGGAGAAAGCCCAGCGCGAGCTCTATGCCACCGACGCTGTCAGCATCGAGCCCGAGGAAACACCGACGACCCCCAAGGAGACCCGGGGGCTGGAGAACATCGTGAACAAAGGCCGCCAGTTCGTGGCCATGGTCGAGACCATGCACGCCCTGGAGGTGTCGGAGCCCCTCGTGGCCGGCCAGACCTTCGCGTGCACGATGTCGCTCGACGTCACGTTCAAGGGCCAGCCCCGGATGCAGATGGCGGAGCTCTGCGTGTACGTCGTCAAAGACGGCAGGATCGTTTCCGAGCAGTTCCACTG
>ERZ761602.7672-NODE-7672-length-11293-cov-5.307261_pt1 | contig 11293 bp, 8 predicted proteins | sample MGYA00512165_ERZ761602 | MGnify/ENA primary metagenome ERZ761602 (study PRJEB28899, sample SAMN02445085) | bioreactor sludge metagenome | biome: EBPR sludge; isolation source: Thorneside wastewater treatment plant | place: Australia: Brisbane, Thorneside... | reverse complement strand
GTATTTAGAACTGATTTAAGAGTGTACCCATCAATTCAAATCAAAATGCCCTTCGATTTTAGATAAAGGTTATTTCGGTTTTGGGGGTGATCATTCAGAACCAGTTTTTTGATATTTGATTTTTTTGCTTTTTTATTAAGTGTACTACTTGTTCCGGGCTTGTCGCCGTATCGGTATTGATTTGATTTGATTATCTTGCGCCGATGAAATTGGATGTTTTGGCAATTGGTGTTCACCCGGATGACGTGGAACTTTGTTGTGCGGGAGCGCTTTTAAAAGAAATTCGTTCGGGGAAAGTGGCAGGTATTGTAGATTTGACGCAGGGCGAACTTGGCACCAGGGGAACCGTTGAAACACGTTACCGGGAAGCTGCAAATGCCGCCGGTATTATGGGCGTTGTTGTAAGGGAGAACCTGAAGATGCGCGACGGATTTTTTAAAAATGATACGGAGCATCAGCTCAGACTGATAAAAGTTTTACGGAAATACAAACCTGAGATAGTTTTAGGTAATGTATTAGATGACCGGCATCCGGACCATGGCAGGGCGGGGCATTTGATAAAAGATGCCTGTTTTCTTTCCGGCCTTGCCAAAATAGAAACGATTGATGAAGATGGCAATCCGCAGGAAAAGTGGCGGCCGAAGTATTTTTTTCAGTATATGCAGGATTGGTATCACGAGCCTGATGTGCTAATTGACATTAGTGATGTAATTGAAACAAAGATGCAGGCGATTGAAGCCTACACTACGCAGTTTCATACTAATGAAAGTGACGCTAATGGGCCGGTTACATATATTTCAACACCTGAATTTAAGGAAAGCATCCTTGCGCGCTCGCTCATGTTGGGTAAGAGAATAGGTGTTAAATATGCGGAAGGTTTTATGAGCGAAAAGCAAATTGGCCTAGGAAATTTCGATTCATTGATTCTAAAAGAAACATAGCCGATTACTCCCTCGCGACGGTTCATATTTTTTCACAACGCAATCAAATTTTTTGGCTACCTTTGCGTCCCAAAAAGCAAAGTAATCAGAATGTCATTTCCCAAGTTTGCGGCTCCGCCGCCTCCATCATTTCATGCGGTTTTAAAAAACAGAATAAACGAATATTTCGAAAAAAAAGGAGTTCGAAGCACTGGGAATTTCCACCTTTATTCAAAGGCATTGTTTTTGGCGGTTGGATTTATTGCATTGTACGTTCATCTGGTGTTTTTTACACCGGCTCCGGTTTGGGCCATTGTTGAGTGTGTTTTGTTGAGTTTGTTCACTGCGGCTATCGGTTTTAATATTATGCACGATGGCGCCCATGGGAGTTTTAGCAGTAAAACCTGGGTAAACACAATCGCCGCTTCGGCATTTAATTTTTTAGGCGCCAATACTTTTATGTGGAAGATGAAGCACAATGTGATTCATCACGCTTACACAAATATTGACGGAGTGGACGATGACCTTGATGCCAAACCTTTTTTAAGACTTTGCGAAACCCAGAAACATTATTCATTTCATCGCTATCAGCATTTATATTTTTGGCTGGCTTATTCGCTGCTTTACCTTTTCTGGATTTTCTTTTCTGATTATAAAAAGTATTTTACGGGAAAAGTTGGTGATATCCCACTGAAGAAAATGAAAATTTCGGATCACCTTACTTTTTGGGGATTTAAGTTGTTTCATATCTTCATGTTCGTAGCACTGCCTATTGTCATGGTTGGGTTACAATGGTGGGCTATCGGCTTTCTTGTTTACACCATGGTGGCGGGTTTTGTGCTGAGTATTGTTTTTCAATTAGCTCACACAGTAGAGCATACTCATTTCCCTGTGGTTAATCCCGACACAAATAAAATTGATGACGAATGGGCAATTCACCAACTAAAAACAACTGCAAATTTTGCAACAAGCAACCGGTTAGCAAGTTGGTTTATGGGCGGTTTAAACTTTCAGGTGGAACATCACCTGTTTCCCAAAATTTCACACATTCATTATCCCCAGATCAATAGTATAATCAAGTCAACCTGCAGGGAGTTTAATGTAGACTACATTGAGTACCCGAAAGTGAGAACGGCATTTAAATCGCACGTGGCGTATTTAAAAGAGCTTCGTGTGCCCGATCATTCATAAAAAGCTTGCAGAAAGCAACAACGTCCACTAGTCGCGCCTGGCTGAATTTGTTCCCGAACACTAACAGATGTTTCTTAAAAAAAGTGTAAAACAGGAAAACTGTTTTAAAGTTTGTTCTGTAATTACCGAACAAACTGTATCTTTGCGTGTCAATTATTTCTCAATAATGAATCACAAGCCCGACAAAGAACTTTTCATGGATATGGCCTCATTCTACGGCCAATTATTCAATCTCACACCGTTAGCGGCAAAAGTGTATGTATATCTTCTATTTGACTTTTGCCGCGAAGGCGTCACTTTTGATGAACTTACGGACCTTTTTAAAGTGAGCAAAAGCTCTATGTCTACCAGCCTTCACAATCTTTTACAAAGTAAACATATAGAATTTGTGACGAGTATGGACTCCCGGAAAAGACTTTTTCGAACCGATCCACATTACACTTATATCCGATTTAAAGAGGTTTTAGAAAATCTTCAAAAAGAAAGAGAACTTATGTCGCGCTTTCTAACATTTAAGGATAAAAGTGGGTGCCTGCAAAAAATTATCAATGAAAAACTTAATGACTACACGGGCATTCTTGACGAACATATTAACACCCTAAGCGCAACTCTCAACAAACTTAAAAAATAAACGAATAAAATTTTATGTTTAAAAAATTAGAACTTCTACTCGCAACCATCGTAGTAATTGCTTTGGCGTCTTGTGGTGGAGCAGACAAACCCAGGGAACAGGGCCCCAAAATGTACCCTGTTGTGGCAGTACCTGTTAAAAATGTTACCGGATACAGTAATTTCCCGTCAAGCATTCAAGGCCGCATCAACAACGATGTGCGGGCGAAGATCTCAGGCTACATCAACCAGTTATTAGTTGACGAAGGCCAGTCCGTATCGCGTGGTCAGGTAATGTTCAGGCTGGAAACCAATATTCTCACACAAAATGCGAGTGCAGCTCAAAGTGGTGTTAGCGCTGCATCGGCTTCAGTGAACGCTGCCCGTGCTGCCGTAAATGCTGCACAGGTCGAGGTAGATAAATTAGTACCACTCGTTGAAAATAATATTATCAGCGATGTACAACTGCAAACGGCAAAAGCAAATCTTTCTACAGCAAAAGCCCAATTGAGCCATGCACAGGCAGGCTACACGCAGGCACAGGCAAACTACCGGAGTGCGGCGGCTAACGTTGACTACTCAATAATCCGCAGTCCGATAAACGGAATTGTGGGGAAACTGCCTTTTCGTGTAGGAAGCCTTGTTGGGCCAAGCGACCCAACACCAATAACAACTGTGTCGGATGTAAGCGAGGTGTACGCATATTTTTCGATGAACGAAAAAGACTACCTCAACTTTTTAAATCAAACACCGGGCAGCACCGTTTCTAACAAATTAAATAACCTCCCTCTCGTTGAATTAGAACTGGCAAACGGCGAAACCTATGCAGAAAAGGGCCGTATTCAGGCTGTCACCGGGCAGATTGACCCAGCTACAGGAACAATCCTTTTCAGGGCTTCGTTTCCGAACCAAAGAAGACTCCTGAGCAATGGCAACAGTGGCGTTGTAAAAATACCAAAGCCTTACACAGACGTATTAGTGGTTCCCGAGGCCGCCACGTTTGAACAACAGGGGATTGTGTATGTGTTTAAGGTGAACAAGGACACCATTTCGCAGGTTGTGGTTGGAGTGCTGGATCGCATTAACAATATGGCCGTGATTGGCGGCGGCATCCAAAAAGGAGATACAATTGTTTCATCGGGGATTGATGGGTTAAAAACAGGCACACGCATCAAGCCCAAAATGACAGATTTTGACGAAACAGTAAAAGCTATCAAAGCAATATTTTAAGCGCATGATTTTTAACCGGCAGATTGAGCCAATCGCCATTTTAAGAATCAATTCAACAAAGCATATATTCTAATTATGATCAAAAAATTCATAAGTCGGCCTATCTTATCCGCAGTAATCTCGATAATACTTGTGCTTTTAGGCATTTTAGGGCTCGTTTCGCTACCGGTTACCCAATACCCCGAAATTGCACCACCAACGGTGATGGTGCGTGCCAGCTACCCCGGCGCCAATGCCGAAACAGTAATGCGTAGTGTGGTGGTACCGATCGAAGAACAGGTTAACGGTGTAGAAGGAATGACGTACATCACTTCAACCGCTTCAAACGATGGCAGTGCCACGGTTGAAGTATTCTTTCAGCAGGGGATTGATGCCGATATTGCTTCGGTTAACGTTCAAAACCGTGTAGCTCGGGCCACTCCGCTATTGCCATCCGAGGTAACCAGATCGGGTGTTGTAACCCAAAAACAACAACGTAGTTCATTGATGTTCCTTTCTTTTTATTCCACCAATAAAGAACTGGACGCTGTATTTCTTCAGAACTATATGGACATAAATGTAATCCCCGGGATGAAACGGATTTTTGGTGTGGGAGAAGCACAGGTTTTTGGGGGTCAAACTTACTCCATGCGCATTTGGTTAGACCCGGCAAAAATGACGGCATACGGATTACAACCTAATGACGTAACAAGAGTCATCAACGAACAGAGTCTTGAATCGGCTGCCGGCGCAGTAGGGCAAAATAGCGGAAGTTCTTTTGAGTACGTAATTAAGTACAAGGGCAAATTCAATGATATAAAGCAGTACCAGGATATCGTCATCAAGTCATTGGGGCAAGGGCAGTTTTTAACCCTAAAGGATGTGGCTACGGTACAATTAGATGCCTTATCGTATTCCGGTATTGGCGAAAAGGATGGCAATCCGGCAATTAGCATGGGTGTGTTTCAAACGCCCGGCTCGAACGCACAAACGATTATTAAAGACGTTAAAGCCTATCTCGAAGAGTCTTCAAAATCATTTCCCGAAGGCATCAGTTATGTTGTGAATTTTGATACAAATGAATTTCTTGATGCATCCATCAATAAAGTTATTGTAACGCTGATAGAAGCATTCGCTCTTGTGTTCCTTGTTGTCTTCATCTTCCTTCAAGACTTCCGATCTACCCTGATACCTTTAATCGCAGTACCGGTTTCAATTATCGGCACCTTCTTCTTTCTAAATCTGTTAGGCTATTCGCTCAACCTTTTAACGCTTTTCGCATTGGTGTTAGCCATCGGAATTGTGGTGGATGACGCAATTGTAGTTGTGGAAGCAGTACACGCCAAACTTGATCACGGAGAAAAAAATGTGAAACGGGCTACTGTTGATGCCATGCACGAGATCACCGGTGCAATCATTTCCATTACCATTGTGATGGCGGCAGTGTTTATTCCTGTAACTTTTATAAGCGGCCCCACCGGCGTTTTCTATAAGCAGTTTGGTATTACACTAATCATTGCCATTCTTATTTCTGCTGTAAATGCCCTTACGCTCAGCCCCGCTTTGTGTGCGTTGTTTTTAAGACCGCATGATGAAGAGCATCCCGTTGAAACGAAGAAAAACTGGCTTACCAGGTTCTTTGACAAATTCAATATCGCATTCGGTGCTGTAACTGCAAAATATGGCGAAACATTTTTTTACCTCATCCGGCACAAATGGGTAACAGTTACGCTACTCGTTGTTTCGTTTATTGGAATTTTTTGGGCTTCTAAAACAATGCCTACCGGATTTGTACCTAACGAAGACAGAGGGATGATTTTTGCAAACGTTGAATTGCCGGCAGGTGCTTCAATGGAACGCACGTACAATGCGCTAAAGCAATTAGAAACGCAGGCAAAAAAAATTCCCGGTGTGACAGGCATGACTTTCAGTACGGGACGAAGTTTCGTTGGAGGTGCAGGCGCCAACTTTGGGCTTGGATTCGTCAGGCTAAACTCGTTTGATAAGCGCGGCAAAGACGAATCGAGCGCAGTTATTGTAAAAAAACTTTTTGGTATTGCGGCTGGTATTCCTGATGCCAAAATGGTATTCTTTGGCCCTCCAAGCGTGCCGGGCTTCGGCACTAGTGGCGGTTTCGAATTTTCGCTACTCGACAAATCAGGAGGGGATATTCGTCAGATGGATGCAACTGCAAAACAATTTCTGGCTGCGTTGAACCAACGCCCGGAGATTCAATATGCCCAATCATCATTCAATACCAACTATCCGCAATACGAAATGGTGGTGAATGTTGCCAAAGCCACCGAGTCCGGCGTTTCCACAAGTGCTATTCTTAGTACCATGCAGGGTTACATTGGCGGGATTTATGCAGCAGATTTTACCAAGTATGGGAAGCAGTACAGGGTAATGGTACAAGCGCTTCCGGATGCCAGAAAAGATGTGGCATCTTTGAACTCGATATTTGTAAAAACATCCAGTGGCGCGATGGCGCCTGCATCGCAATTTGTGACACTTGAAAAAGTTTACGGGCCGCAATCAACCACACGCTTTAACCTCTTTTCTTCAGTAGATGTAACCGGTGCAAATGCTGAGGGCTACAGTACCGGCGATGCAATCAATGCGGTGCGCGAGGTAGCAGATCAAACCCTTTCGGCTAATTACGGTATTGACTTTTCTGGCCTCACACGCGAAGAAATCAACGCCGGTTCACAAACCATCATTATTTTTTTATTGAGCCTGGTGTTTGTGTACTTTATCCTTGCGGCACAATACGAAAGTTTCCTCATGCCGCTGCCGGTAATCATTTCGCTGCCTATGGGAGTGATGGGCGCGTTCATCGGCCAAAAATTAATGGGACTTGAAAATAATATCTATTTCCAGATCGCGTTGATTATGTTGGTGGGGCTTTTAGCCAAAAATGCAATTTTAATTGTGGAGTTTGGCGCACAACGGCGACGAAAAGGCGAAAGCATCGCCATGGCGGCCATCAATGCTGCAAAAGCACGCTACCGCCCCATTTTAATGACTTCATTCGCCTTCATTTTTGGAATGTTACCATTGGTATTTGCAACAGGAATTGGGGCTACAGGTAACCGCTCCATCGGCACAGGAGCTGCTGCAGGTTTGTTAGCCGGAACCGCCATGGGTGTGATGTCCATCCCTGTTTTATTTGTAATCTTTCAATGGTTACAGGAGAAAATAAAACCTATAAGACTTGAGAAGAATTTTGATAATGTAATTTAATGAGTGAAGGATAAATTGAATATATGAAACAGAACTACCGATATAAAAAACCCATTTGGCTTAATCTCGCGCTGACTTTTGCGATTGTGGTCATCCTGCAGGCATGCGCTGCAACCAAAAAATACCAGCAGCCCGAGAATGTTGCCGATGAAAACTTGTATCGTACTGATATGATTGTAACGGATACGGCTAATCTCGCCAACGTCACCTGGCGACAAATGTTTACCGACACGAAGCTGACCGGTTACATTGAACAGGCGTTGCAAAATAATCTCGATATTAGAATTGCGATACAACAAATTGCGGCTGCAGAATCTTACATGAAACAAGGCAAAGCCGCCTTTTTCCCAACGCTTTCGGCCGGGCCACAAACGATGTATCAAACAGGATCGCTCAATACCCCGTCCGGACAACTCATGGGTGACAGGCAACACAACGTTCAATACGAGATTGGTGCAGACCTTAGTTGGGAAGCCGACATCTGGGGTAAAATAAGAAGCAACGAGAAAGCGCTCATCGCAAGTTACTTGCGTACCGAGGCAGCGCACCAGGCTGTTAAATCTCAGTTGGTGGCAACCATTGCAGATACCTATTACCAGTTGATGGCGCTGGACGAACAGAGAAAACTTACTGCTGAAACGATCGTTACCAGAGAAAAAAATCTGGAAACAACCAAAGCTCTAAAACGTGCCGGAACTTTAACTGAAGTGGCAGTAAAACAAAGTGAGGCGCAGCTTTTAAACGCCCGTGGCATTTTAGTGAATCTTGATAATAACGCCAAGCTTCTGGAGAATTATTTTAGCGTACTTCTCGGCATTTCGCCGCAGGCGGTAGACAGAAACAGCCTTGACATGCAAAGTGTAACAACCGAGCTGGCCATTGGCGTACCTGCCCAGCTATTGCGCAACCGCCCTGATGTTCGAGCAGCTGAATATCAGTTCATAAATGCATTTGAACTCACGAATGTGGCTAAAGCCAATTTCTATCCTTCCCTTAGGATTAGCGCCGGAGGTGGCTTGCAGAGTATTGACATAGACAAACTGTTCAGCGCTAGCTCGTTGTTTGGAAACGTTGTAGGGACACTTCTTCAGCCCGTTTTCAATCAACGTCAAATAAGAACCCAGCACGAGGTAGCTCTTACCAATCAGCAAATTAGCTACTTAAATTATCGTAAAGCAATTCTTACGGCGGGTCGCGAGGTATCGGATGCCTTATACTCTTTTAACGCACAAAATGCGCTGATTGATATCAAACGAGGCGAATTTGAATCCTATGCACATGCCACAGATTTTTCGCAGCAATTAATGAATCATGGTATGGCCAATTACCTCGAAGTGCTGCGCGCGGCCGAAAATGAACTACAAGCCAGATTGAACTACGTAAATGCACGATACGGGAAACTAAACGCAGTAGTGCAACTTTACACGGCATTAGGCGGCGGATGGAAATAAATTGAAACAAAAATATCTAAAAGATAAACTTTGGCGTCACGGCTATTGACGTTAGTTTTGCAACCTTTTGGTTCAATGGCAGGGTATATCTGCGGTCTTTGGGGATCATTTTTCATCACTTGCCCTGAAAGTCTTTGAAATGGGTTGGTTGGTTTCTCCCAGGGGAAATGCTGGAGTAAATACTCGAATTCAATAGTATGAATCGCGGCCATGCCGTTCATCCCCGGCACGTATTAGTTATTCCTGCTTTTGTTACACACAATTCAGGCACCACATTGCATTATTACCATTATTTATTAATTTTCGTCAATGAAAGACTGGTGGCCAATTATTTTGGGTGTGTTTGAGGCGGTTTACATTATAAGTACCGTTCTTGTTGCCGCAAAAATCATCACCGACACAAGAACCGCTTCAAAAACGCTTGCGTACCTGCTACTCATTGTCATACTGCCCTTTGTTGGTATTGTATTCTATTTTACGTTCGGCATCAGTTACCGCAAAAATAAATTTTACGATTTTAAGGTTGAGCGAAATCAGGCGATCTATGAAGAAGTTATCCGCTACATTAACGAAACCAATCAGCGGGTTCTGGCCGAAAATAAGGAGGAGCTTTCATCCTTTAAGAACACGATCATGTTATTGGCCAACGGCACCAAATCGCCTGCAATCGGGGGCAACGCTGTAGAAATTTTACAAAATGGAGAAGAAAAATTCGAAAGAGTTTTCGAAGTTATCCGTAAGGCCAAACATCATATTCATCTTGAATACTATATTTATGACGCTGATGAAATTGGTTTAGAACTTGCAGAGTTACTAAAACAAAAGGCCAGGGAAGGTGTAAGAGTCAGATTCCTCTATGATGCATTGGGCAGCAAATTGAAGAAACGTTTTCGTAAGAACATGAGTGAAGCCGGAGTAGAGATTAAGCCTGTGAACGAGATTCGATTCAGGATTCTCGCTAACCGGATTAACTATCGCGATCACCGGAAAATAATTATTGTAGACGGGCATGAAGCATTTACCGGGGGCATCAATGTTTCTGACAAATACATTAACAACGGCAGAGGAGAAGTGTACTGGCGCGATACTCATTTATACCTGAAAGGCCCTGGAGTGTTCTATCTGCAATATCTTTTCCTAAGCAATTGGGTACACACCAACGAAAAGCTGATTGGCTTTGACCGCGCTTATGTTAATAATGAAGAATGCCCGGAAAACAAAATTGTGCAAATTGCCGCAAGCGGCCCCGATACCAAACCTGCAATTATGTACAGTACCGTATCTGCCATTCATAATGCAAAAGAAAGATTATATATTACTACTCCCTATTTTATTCCGCCCGACCCTGTGCTCCTTGCAATTAAAAACGCTGCATGGTCTGGAGTGGATGTCAGGTTGATTGTACCCGAAGTTTCAGACTCCAAACTCGTTAACGCTGCCGCGTACTCGTACTTTAGTGAGCTTTTTGATGCAGGCGTAAGGGTATATCTGTACCAAAAAGGATTCGTTCACGCAAAAACGATGCTTGTAGATGATATGGTTAGCCAGATAGGCACAGCCAATATGGACATACGCAGCCATGAACTGAATTTTGAAGTCAACACATTTGTTTACGACAAAGAGATCAATAATAATTTATACAATGATTTTATGCACGACCTTGACGATTGTATTGAAATCAATGCTCAAGAATGGGCCGGGCGCAGTAAACTAAAAATATTTTTTGAACACCTGGCCAGACTGCTCTCGCCGCTGCTATAAAAAATTTCAACCGATCAATTTGTCTTTCCTGCCATATGGCGGAATGGCCACGTGTAATGCAGTTCCAAAAAGTGACTCAAAGCTCACCCCTGCTTCTCTGCCATTCCGTTCTTCCAAAACCGGGTATCACATGCCTTTCGCTGTGGTAGGATGACCGAACCAGCGGGCCGCTTTCCACATAATCAAGCCCCATTTCATATCCGGCATTTTTGTAAAAAGCAAACTCATCCGGATGCACAAAACGCTCTACACGCAAATGTTTGGGTGTAGGTTGTAAATACTGACCGATAGTTACCACATCGCAGCCGTTGGCTTGCAGATCCTGAAGCGTTTGAAGTACTTCCTCCCGGGTTTCGCCCAAGCCGAGCATGATACCGCTTTTTGTGCGGGAACCTGCTTCTTTTAACGTTCGGATTACCTGCATGCTGCGCCAATACTTGGCTTGAATGCGTACCTGCCTGGTAAGCCTTTCAACTGTTTCTATATTGTGAGAAATTACTTCGGGAGCTGCCTCCGCCACGCGTAAAATGTCTTCTGCTTTACCTTTAAAATCAGGTATCAGCGTTTCGAGGGTGGTTTGCGGACTTAATGATTTTACAGCCTTAATGGTATTATACCAAATCGTTGAGCCCCCGTCTGGTAGTTCATCCCGGTCAACAGACGTAATGACTGCGTGTTTCACCTTCATTAAAAAAATCGCTTCGGCCACGCGCTGGGGTTCGTCATAATCCACTTCTTCGGGTCTTCCGGTAGCCACGGCACAAAATCCGCAACTTCGTGTGCAAACATTCCCCAGAATCATAAAAGTAGCTGTTCCCTCGCCCCAGCATTCTCCCATGTTCGGGCAATTGCCGCTTTCACAAATCGTATGTAGCTTATGTTGATCCACCAGGCCGCGCACATTTCTGT
>ERZ761602.7671-NODE-7671-length-11293-cov-7.229934_pt1 | contig 11293 bp, 7 predicted proteins | sample MGYA00512165_ERZ761602 | MGnify/ENA primary metagenome ERZ761602 (study PRJEB28899, sample SAMN02445085) | bioreactor sludge metagenome | biome: EBPR sludge; isolation source: Thorneside wastewater treatment plant | place: Australia: Brisbane, Thorneside... | reverse complement strand
GCGCCAACCGCTCTCCGCTCGACTGGACGCGCTACGTTCCGCCCAAGCCCGCTTTTCTGGGCATTCGCGCCTTCGACGATTATCCGCTGGCGGAACTGGTCAAACGGATCGACTGGACGCCGTTCTTTCACGCCTGGGAATTGCGCGGGCGCTACCCGGCCATTCTCGACGATCCGGCACAGGGCGAGCAGGCCCGGCATCTGTTCGCCGACGCCCAGACCATGCTCGACCACATCATCACCGAGCGCTGGTTGACGGCGCGGGGCGTGATCGGCTTCTTCCCGGCCCAGCGGGTCGGCGAGGACGATATCGCGCTGTATGCCGTCGACAACCGCGATAACATCTTGATGACGCTACATCACCTGCGCCAGCAAGGCCCCAAGCCGGATGGCAAACACCATCACAGCTTGGCCGACTGGATCGCGCCGCGCGAATCCGCCGTGGCCGATTATCTGGGCGCGTTCGCCGTCACCGCCGGCGCCGGCATCGACCAGCGGGTCGCGGCTTTCGAGCGCAGCCACGACGACTATCGCGCCATTCTGCTGAAAGCCTTGGCCGACCGCTTGGCGGAAGCTTTCGCCGAGCGGTTGCACGAGCGCGTGCGCCAGGAATTCTGGGGCTACGCGGCGGACGAGACGCTGAGCAACGACGATTTAATCGCCGAGCACTATCGCGGCATCCGCCCCGCGCCCGGCTATCCGGCCTGCCCCGATCACACCGAAAAAGGCTTGCTCTGGCAATTGCTGGACGTGGACCGCAACGCCGGGATTCATCTGACCGAGAGTTTCGCGATGACGCCGACGGCTGCGGTGAGCGGCTGGTATTTCAGCCACCCCGAGGCGCGCTATTTCGGCGTGGGGCGGCTGGACCGGGATCAGGTGGCGGACTACGCCCGGCGCAAAGGCTGGGCGCTGGCGGAAGCGGAAAAGTGGCTGGCGCCGAATTTGGGTTACGAACCGGAGGAGTGAGGCTCACTCGAACAGGGATTCGAGGTTGACCCAGCGCGACGCGGGATCGGCGCTGATACCGGCGATCTTGTGTTCCAGATCGGCCCACATGGCGTCGTCGATCAACTCGTAGCTGTGGCCCCAGAAAAAAAATAAGCCATCGCTGGCCTTGGCGCGTTCGTACAAGGCCCAAAACGCCGGATCGGCAAACCGGCAACTGACGCCGAACTCGAACGGATCGGCCGGGGGAAACACCGGGTCGCAATACTGCACGGTGCGGGCGTAAACGTGGCCGGCGGCGCGGATCGCGTCTTTTACCGCCGGATTGTAACCGCCGAATGGATAGCAAAATCCACGCACCGGCTGCCGAAACCAGTCTTGCAACAGGCGGCGGCTTTCCCCAACTTCTCGCCCCAGATCGACGGGCGGCAGGTCGGGCAGGTTGGGATGCGTCAGGGAATGGTTGGCGATCTCGAAGCCCGCGTAAACCGAAACCAGCTCATCCCGCCCGAGCCGCCAAACCTCTTTATCGCCATATTTCCAACCGAAAGAGCGGTGCGACTGGTGGAGACCGGGGTTCAGATTGAAAGTGGCCATGGCGCCATAACGGCGCAACAGATCCGTCAAGCGGACATCATCGACCACACCGTCATCCCAGCTTTGCGCGACTTTCATCGGCCCCACACCGAGGGTTCGACCGGATAGCCGCAGCGAGCCCCGACCCGAGTTGACCGGCTCGACACCCCCGATCACCACTCTCCGTTGCGAACTCTGCGCACCAAGACCGCCAACTCGTCGTCGGGCACATCGCTCAAGCCGCGAATCATCTCGGCGAACAAGATCGGCCTCTTCATGATGATGTCGCGGATATCGCCAGATACCTTCCCGGCCAAGGCCAGCAGCAAATCCGCATCCTCGCCCAAGTCGGCCGCCAGTCGCCTGATGGTCTCCTCGGACGGGGGAGACACATCGTTTCGCTCGATTTTGCTGAGGTAAGCGGGCTCAACTCCGATCCGTTGGGCCGTTTGCCGAACAGAGTAACGACGGTTCACTTCCCGGCGCTGTTCGCGAAGTTGTCGCACATAGCTACCAAAGTCCATCGCCTTGTCTCTCGTTATGGTTATTTATAGGGGGTAAAATATGTTTTACTAAGTATGCGATAAGATAATCGGTTATTCTGATTTGTATCGTCTCCCGATAAGTTCCGAGCCGAATTCCGGCTATTTCAGAATCGTTAGGATTTGCGGACAAAACCTCGTGGCAGATATACAACACTATGATTCTACAAGGTCTCCAAGAGTATCCGAGGGTTTTGTCCGCAAACCCTTAGTGTAATATTTACGTCTTTATGCTTTGATTGTAACCCGAAAAGAACAATCATATCAACCTGCTACCCCTGTTTTGTTGTGGCACCAAGCGCTCTAATGCGTGGCGGCTTATACGGTTCTTGGCGGGTGCTGCGGGTCATAGGGGCGGCATCGGGCAACCGGCCCGATTCTGACCAAGCGGCGGATCAAGCGCCGGTCGAGCGCTCGGCGACTCCGGGGACAGGCGCCGGCCGGGGCGGAACGCCCCGGCCGGCGGCCAAGCCGAGGGCCGGAATCTGAAGATTTAGAATCCAGGACTTTCGCTGGAAACTTTGATCGTTATACCCGTGAAAACGGGTATCCAGCTTTTTCAACGGCTTGCTGGATTCCCGCTTGCGCGGGAACGACGGAAAGCGAAAGTCCTGAGAATCTTAAGGCTTATTTTGGGTATAGCGAAAATCCGGCGCGAGCGCGTTCGAGCCGCTTCTTTTTCGCTCGCGCCAGCGATGCTCGCGCACCTATTCTTCCCGCCTCCGCAAATCCAGCGTGCAGGTGAAGTCGGGATTGATTTCCTCGGCCGGTATGACCATCGGACCGGGCGTGTGACCGTAAGGCCAGAACCGGGCGAACCGCCGGGCTTCCGCTTCGTTGGCGTTGACCGGGAACGTGTCGTAACTGCGTCCGCCGGGATGCGCGACGTGATAGGTGCAACCGCCGATGGAGCGCCCGTTCCAGGCGTCCACCAGATCGAACACCAGAGGGGCATGGACCGGGATGGTCGGATGCAGGGCCGACGGCGGCTGCCAGGCGCGGTAGCGCACCCCGGCGACATACTCCCCGGGAATCCCGGTCGGGCGCAGCGGCACCCGGCGACCGTTGCAAGTCACCGTATGGCGCTCGCCGGTCATGCCCCGCACCTTGACTTGCAGCCGTTCCACCGACGAATCCACGTAGCGGGCGGTGCCGCCCAAGGCTTGCTCCTCGCCCAGAACGTGCCACGGCTCCAGGGCTTGGCGCAATTCCAGCTCGATATCCTGCTGGACGACGGTGCCGTAGCGCGGGAACCGAAACTCGAAAAACGGCAGGAACCAGTCGCTCTCGAACGGGTAGCCCGCCCGGTTCAACTCGTCGGTCACATCGTCGAAATCCCGCCAGACGTAGTGCGGCAACATGAACCGGTCGTGGATGCGCGTCCCCCAGCGCACCAGATCCCGATTCGGGTAGGGCTCTTCCCAGAATCGCGCCACCAGCCCGCGCAGCAACAGCATTTGCATCAGGCTCATGCGGGCGTGGGGCGGCATTTCGAACGCGCGCATTTCCACCAGGCCCAACCGGCCGGTGGCGCTATCGGGCGAGTACAGCTTGTCGATGCAGAACTCGGCGCGGTGCGTGTTGCCGCTCAGGTCCACCAGCAGATTGCGCAGCAGCCGGTCCACCAGCCACGGTTGCGGCACCTCGCCGGCCGGCATCTGCCGGAACGCGATCTCCAGCTCGTACAGACTGTCGTTGCGCGCCTCGTCCACCCGGGGCGCCTGGCTGGTCGGACCGATGAACAGGCCGGAAAACAGATAGGACAGGCTGGGATGGTGCTGCCAGTAATTCACCAAACTGCGCAACAGATCGGGCCGGCGCAGAAAAGGGCTGTCGGCCGGGGTCGGGCCACCCAGGGTGACATGGTTGCCGCCGCCGGTGCCGGTGTGCCGCCCGTCCAGCATGAACTTTTCGGTGCCCAGCCGCGACTGGCGGGCATCCTCGTACAAGCCCTCGACGTTGCGTTTCAGCTCCTCCCAGTCGCCGGCCGGATGGATGTTGACCTCGATGACGCCGGGATCGGGCGTCACCGCCAGCTTGCGCAGCCGCCAGTCGCGCGGCGGGTCGTAGCCTTCCACCAGTACCGGGATTTCCAGGTGGGCCGCCGTCTGCTCGACGCAGGCCAGCAGATCGAGATACTGCTCCAACCGGGCCAGCGGCGGCATGAAGACGTACAGATGACCGTCGCGGGGCTCCACGCACAGGGCGGTGTGGATGGCCTGCCCCGCGTCGCCCGCCGGCTGCTCCTGACGAGCCTCGCCGACAACCCCTCCCCGACCCCGCAAAAACTCGCTGTAGCGGCGCATCACCTCGCCGTGCGTGTCGCCGAGCGCGGAGCGGAACTCGAACAGCGATTGCGGGTGCGGGATTTCCCGGTCGGTTTCCCCGACCTGAGGCAGTGCGGTCAGCGGGAGGCGATAGCCCATCGGCGAATCGCCAGGAATCAGGTACAAATGCTCGCGGCGCAGCACCCATGGGCCGCTCGCCCACTCCCCGCCAGCGTGATCCCAGCGCAACGGCAGCGCGTAGCCGGTCACTTCGTTCAGGCCGCGCTCCAGCAACTGCGCCAGCCGCCGCCGCTCCTCGTCGTCCTTGAGATCGCATTGCAGCGGGTCCACGTTGACCGGCAGGGTCCGCTCTTTCCACAGATAGTAGTAAACGTCCTCGTAGCCCGGCACCAGATGATCCGCGCCGACCCCGAGCCGTCGGGTCAATTCCTGCGCGAAGCTTCGGGCCTGTTCCGGCCCGATTTCTTGCGGGGTTTCGTCGTCGGCGATCCAGCGCGGATCTTGCCACAACGGCACGCCGTCGCCGCGCCAGTAGCAGGCCAGCGCCCAGCGCGGCAGCGATTCGCCCGGATACCATTTGCCTTGGCTGTAGTGCAGGAAGCCGAACGGCGCAAATCGCTCACGCAGCTTTTTCAGGAGCCGGCCGGCCAGTTTGCGCTTGGTTGGCCCGATGGCCGCGACGGTCCATTCCGCGCCGTCCATGTCGTCGATCGACACGAAGGTCGGCTCCCCGCCCATGGTCAGCCGCACGTCGCCGAATCGCAAGCGCTCGTCCACGTCGCGACCGAGTTGCTCGATCCGCGCCCACTGCTCCTCGCTGTAGGGCTTGGTGACGCGCGGGTCCTCGTGGATGCGCGAGACCTTCATCGCGAAATCGAAGGTCGTTTCGCACACGTCGGTATAACCCGTGACCGGCGCGGCGCTGGGCGGAGTCGGGGTACAGGCCAGCGGAATATGGCCTTCGCCGGCGAACAGGCCGGAGGTCGGATCGAGCCCCAGCCAACCGGCGCCCGGCACGAACACCTCGGCCCAGGCGTGCAGATCGGTGAAATCGGCGTCGGGGCCGGACGGGCCGTCCAGCGCCTTGACATCGGCGGCGAGCTGGATCAGGTAGCCGGACACGAAGCGGGCGGCCAGCCCCAGATGCCGCGCGATCTGCACCAGCAGCCAGGCCGAATCGCGACAGGAGCCGCTGCGTTTCGCCAGCGTTTCCTCGCAGCTTTGCACCCCCGGCTCCATGCGGATGATGTAGCCGATGTCCCCGCTCAAGCGCCGGTTGAGATCGACCAGGAAATCCACGATCCGCACCGGATCGCGCCGCACGGCGGACAGCCATTCGAGCAACAGCGGGCCGCTGTCCTGGATTTCCAGATACGGCGCCAGCTCCTGCCGCAAGGTCGGCTCGTAGTCGAACGGATAGCGTTCGGCGTAGCTCTCGACGAAGAAATCGAACGGGTTGATGACCGTCATCTCGGCCACCAGATCGACGGTGACGGTCAGCTCCCGAATCTTTTCGGGAAACACCAGGCGAGCCTGAAAATTGCCGAAGGGGTCCTGCAACCAGTTGATGAAGTGCTGGGCCGGCTCGATCTTGAGCGAATACGCCGGAATGGGGGTGCGGGCATGCGGGGCCGGGCGCAGCCGGATCACATGCGGCGAAGCGCCGACCGGTCGGTCGAAGCGATAGGAGGTCTGGTGGTGGAGCGCGACGCGAATGGCCATGATCGATCCTTGTTTGTCGGCGAAAACTGGGCGCGCATTATGCGCGCTCGGACACGCTTGGCAAATGCAAGCGCCATTCCGGTCATGGCGCCGGTTTTTCCCGGCCATTCGCGCCTCGAACCGCACTTTTTCCGTGCGGCTCGATCACCGTCCGCCCCAGATTGGAGCGGGCTGCGCGCCCGCGGGGTTCCGAATCGACCGCTTGATCGGCTTCGCCACCCTTCAAAGGGATTCGATGGCGGTGCGGAAATTCATTGGCTTGGATTTTGCTGAACGTCGATCGAGACGTTTTGGCAAGACGTGCTACAGAGTCACGCCCATCCCAAGGACTAACGACGATGACGATCGAGTGGCAACAATACGCCGCGCCGGGTTTTTACGATGAGCTGATCGGCGACGCGACCGGGCCGCGCCCGGCGGCGCGGGCGCTTTGCGAGTACCTCGCGTCCTTGAGCGACGAGGAGTTGCGCGAGCGCAAGACCGCCGCCGAGCTGGCCATTCTGGTGATGGGCATCACCTTCACCGTCTACACCGAAGGCGGCAGCATCGACCGGGCCTGGCCGTTCGACATCGTGCCGCGCATCATCCCCAAACGCGAATGGGACCGGGCTGAAGCCGGCTTGAAGCAGCGGGTCCAGGCGCTCAACCTGTTCATCGACGACCTGTACCACGAGCAGAAAATCATCGGGGACGGCGTGGTCCCGGCCGAGGTGCTGGCGCAATCGGTCAATTTCCGGCCGCAGTGCATCGGGGCCAACCCCCGCCACGGCGTCTGGGCGCACATCTGCGGCAGCGATCTGGTGCGGGATAATGATGGCACGCTTTACGTGCTGGAAGACAACTTGCGCGTCCCGTCCGGCGTGTCCTACATGCTGGAAAACCGGGTGGTCACCAAGCGGGTGTTTCCCGAACTGTTCGAGCACCAGCGCATCCAGCCGGTGGACGACTACACCTTGCGGCTGTACGACATGCTGGCCTCGCTGTCGCCCCGGCCCGGCGATCATCCCACCGTGGTGGTGCTCACGCCCGGCATCTACAACTCCGCCTATTTCGAGCATTCCTATCTCGCCCAGCAAATGGGCGTGGAGCTGGTCGAAGGCAACGATCTGGAAGTCGGCGACGACGATTCCGTCTACATGCGCACCATCGAGGGACTGGAGCGGGTAGACGTGATCTACCGGCGCATCGACGACCTGTTCATGGACCCCGAGGTGTTCCATCCCGACTCGGCGCTGGGGGTTCCTGGCCTGATGCGCGCCTGGCGCAAGGGCAAGGTGGCGCTGGCCAACGCGCCGGGCGCCGGCGTGGCCGACGACAAAGTGGTCTACGCCTTCGTGCCGGACATCATCAAGTACTATCTCGACCAGGATCCGCTGATTCCCAACGTGCCCTCTTATCTGTGCATGCGGGAGCAGGACCGGAAATACGTGTTGGCCAATCTCGACAAGCTGGTGGTGAAACCGGCCAACGAATCCGGCGGCTACGGGATGCTGGTCGGGCCGCACGCCACGTCCGCCGACCGCAAGCGCTTCGCCAAACTGATCCAGAGCGACCCGCGTAACTACATGGCGCAGCCGACCCTGGCGCTGTCCACTTCCCCGACCTTGTGCGACGAGTGCATGGAACCGCGCCACGTCGATCTGCGGCCGTTCATCCTGTCCGGCCCCACCACTTACGTCACCACCGGCGGCCTGACCCGGGTGGCGTTGCGCAAAGGCTCGCTGGTCGTGAACTCCTCGCAAGGGGGTGGCAGCAAGGATACCTGGATCGTCGATACCGAGGGCTTCTAACCATGCTGTCACGCGTCGCCCAGAACATCTATTGGATGGCCCGCTACGTCGAGCGGGCCGAGGACACCGCGCGCATCATCAACGTCAACACCAACCTGCTGCTGGATCTGCCGCGCAACATGACGTTCGGCTGGCTGCCGCTGATCTTCATCGTCGGCGCCGAAAAGCTGTTTTTCGAAAAGGATCCCAACCGGCTCGCCGACGAAAACGCCGTCGTCAAGTTCCTGATCGGCGACAGCGAAAATCCCGGATCGATCATCTCCAGCCTGGCGAGCGCCCGCGAGAATTTGCGCACCACGCGCGACACCGTGCCGCAGGAAGCCTGGGAACAGATCAACGGCTTGTACATTTACGCCCGCGACCACGTACCGACCCGGCGCGGCCGGTTCGAGTTTCTGCGCCGGGTCATCCACGGCGCGCAGCAGATCAACGGCATGTTGGCGGGTTCCATGAGCCGCACCGCCGCCTACGATTTCGTGTGGCTGGGCCGCTTTCTGGAGCGTGCCGACATGACCACCCGGATTCTGGACGTGCGCTCGGCCAACCTGCTATCCCGCACCGACCAAACGGCGACCCTCAAACAGACCCAAGAGCAGAGCGGCCAAACGCAAGTCGCCGCAGTCGAGCGGGAAGAGCAAAACCCGTTCGAGAGCATCCAGTGGATGAGCGTGCTGAAATCACTCAGCGCCTATCAGATGTACCGCCAGCAAGTGCGGCTGCGAGTGGGGGGGCCGGACGTGCTGAAGTTCCTGTTGCAGGACGAATCGTTCCCGCGGGCCGTGTCGTTTTGCCTGAAGCAACTGGAAATCTGCCTGCGGGAATTGCCCAAAAACGCGGCGCCGCTGGCCACCATCGACGCGCTCAAGCAACGGCTGAACGCGGCGGAGGTGCCCAAGCTGGCCGATGCGGGCTTGCACGAATTCATCGACCAATTCCAGGTCGGCTTGGGCGAGCTGCACGATCGGATAGCGGCCACCTACTTTATGCACTGAAAATCCCGCTCCCGCGAACCGGCTATGCCTCGAACCCAGACACCCTCTTCGCCGGCCCTGGGGCCGGCGTTTTTTATCGGCCGCGCGTTGCGGCTTCCATCCTCCTTGCCCGACAATAGGTCACACCCCCGTCGCGGAGCAAGGAGACGATTTTGGCCTACCAACATCGCTATCTGGACGGCAGCCCGCTGGACCTGCCGGCCGGCAAGGTCGTCTGCATCGGTCGCAACTATCTGGAGCACATCCGCGAACTGAACAACGCGGTGCCGGAAACGCCGATCCTGTTCATCAAGCCGTCCACCGCGCTCGTCGCGCTGGACGAGCCGATCCGGCTGCCGAGCGGACGGGGCGAGTGCCATCACGAAGTGGAACTGGCGGTGCTGGTCGGGCGAGAACTGCGCAACGCCGACGCCGAAAGCGCCCGTCAAGCCGTGGCCGGCTACGGCGTCGCCCTGGACCTGACCCTGCGCGATCTACAGAACGAACTGAAGAAAAAAGGCCATCCCTGGGAAACCGCCAAGGCGTTCGACGGTTCCTGTCCCCTCTCCCCCTTCCTGAAACCCGGGGCGCTGCCCGATCCCCAAGCCACCGATCTGGCGCTGCGGGTCAACGGCGAGTGCCGCCAGCGGGGCAACACCCGGCAGATGATGGTCGGCATCTTTGAACTTATCGCCCACATCTCCACACACTTCACCTTGCGGCCCGGCGACGCGGTGCTGACCGGCACGCCGGCCGGCGTCGGGCCGCTGCGAGCCGGCGATGAACTGGTCCTTTCCCTGGCCGGATACGATTTTGTCGCCAGAGTGGCTTGAGCGCCCTCTCATCGCCGACCCTCATCCCCGCCGGAAGTCGGCGTTCGCGCGCCGGTTCCAAATCGCGACACCATGAATGTGCTCATCGTCTACGCCCACCCCAACCCCGCCAGCTTCAACCGGGCCATCCTCGAGGTGGTGGATACCGCTTTGCGCGACCGCGGACACGCCACCCGCGTTCGCGATCTGTACGCGATGCACTGCCGGGCGGTGCTGGACGGGGAAGACCTGCTGCGCAACTGGCGCGGCGATTTGCCGGCCGACACCCGGCGCGAGCAGGACGCCGTTCGCTGGGCGGGCGGACTGGTGTTCGTCTATCCGATCTGGTGGTTCGGCCCACCGGCGATACTGAAAGGCTGGATCGACCGGGTTTTTACCCGCAAGTTCGCCTTCGACTTCGGCCCCGACGGCATGATGGGCCTGCTCACCCAAGAAAAAGCGTTGATCATCAACACCCTGGGCGGCGATGCGGCCACTTATCAGCGCGAGCGCTGGCACGAGCTGCTGGTTCGGCCGATGGCCGAGGGCGTCTTGGGCGCCTGCGGCATCCGCAACGTCCTGCACCGGGCGTTCTACCAGGTGCCGACCGTCTCCCAGGCCGAGCGACAGGCGATGCTGGAGGATGTCCGCGCGCTGGCGGCCGCCTTCTGATCGCTGCCATCACCCTTCCAACAACCGCACTGGGCTTGGCATAATAGGGCGATTAAAGCGCTTCCGACCGGATGCCCCTTCGGAACCCTCTCACGCCATCGCCGCTCGTTCGGCTAAGGGAGCACAACAATAATGCGCGTCCTGCTGACCACCAACGAATACCCTCCCCACGTCTACGGCGGCGCGGGTGTCCACGTCGAGTACCTGTCGCGCGAGCTGGCCAAGCTGACCCCGGTCGAGGTGCGCAGTTTTCACGACCAGACCATCGACGACGGCCAGTTGCATGTCCGCGGCATCAAGATGGACACCACCCATTTCGCCGGTTGCCCGCAATCCTTCGTTTCGCCCCTGAAGGCGCTGAGCACCTGCCTCGCCTTCGTCGGCCAGGGGATCGGCGATCTGCAGGGCAACGCCGAGGTCATCCACTGCCATACCTGGTACGCCCATTTCAGCGGCATCCTCGCCAAGATTCTCTACAACATCCCGATGGTGATCACCGTCCACTCGCTGGAGCCGCTCCGCCCCTGGAAGCGCGACCAGCTCGGCACCGGCTACGACCTGTCGCGCTGGATCGAGAAAACCGCGCTGGAAACCGCCGACGCCATCATCGCCGTTTCCCGCAGCACCCGCGACGACATCCTGCGCCTGTTCGACGTGGAGCCCACCCGGGTGGTGGTCATCCCGAACGGCATCGACACCGAAGAGTACCGGCCGGTCCACGATCCCGACGCCATCGCCCGGTTCGGCATCGACCCCGAGCGCCCCTACGTGCTGTTCGTCGGCCGGATGACCCGCCAGAAGGGGCTGTATTACCTGCTGCAAGCCATCCCCCACCTGGACCCTCGCTTGCAGGTGGTGCTGTGCGCCGGCGACGCCGACACGCTGGCGATGCAGCGCGAGCTGGAAGACATGGTGCAAGAGCTGCAAAGCCACCGCGAAGGCATCGTCTGGATCCCGAAGATGGTGTCCCGCC
>ERZ761602.7668-NODE-7668-length-11297-cov-10.292475_pt1 | contig 11297 bp, 9 predicted proteins | sample MGYA00512165_ERZ761602 | MGnify/ENA primary metagenome ERZ761602 (study PRJEB28899, sample SAMN02445085) | bioreactor sludge metagenome | biome: EBPR sludge; isolation source: Thorneside wastewater treatment plant | place: Australia: Brisbane, Thorneside... | reverse complement strand
GCACCTGGCTCTCAAGGCTGGCACCCGCGGCGATCAGCACTTCATTCGTTAACGGGTCACGAAACTCGCCCGTCGCACGTCCGTCCCAGAACAAACCATTCGGCGTGTATCCGGTATTCAAATAGCTCGGGGCACGCCTCTTTGTAACCTGTGGACGATAGGCGAAAAGCGGCGAATCGAAATAGGTTCCATCGGCGTTGTTCTTGGGAACACCCGGCGAACCAAAAATGTCGTCGAAAGTATCGGGAGTGCCATCGGGGCCCGGGTTTCGCGAGGCTAGATCGCCGAAAAGTGTCCTTGGGTCACGGCCGCCCGCTTCCGGGCGGTGACACGTTCCGCAAGCGACCGTATTGGTCGAGGAAAGCTGCTCGTCCCAAAAGAGCGCCTTTCCGAGCGACGCCTTCGCGGCTGTCACCGAGTTGCCTGAGGGCGACGGGGGCGGATCAAGCGGTGGAAACGGGCCGGGAAAGACGTTCCCATTCGCCCGGCGGCCCGAGGCCGGTTCGCTGAATGAACTGGAAGTAACCGAATTCTCGGCACGGACCCAATAAAAATAGGACTGCCCAGCGACCGCGGTCAGGTCAAAGTAGTAGTTACCCGCCGAGGTTCCGACATCGGTCGCCGTATTCGCGTCGTTGGCTGTATTGCGATAGATCCGGTAAAGGGTTGCTCCGCGAACGGTGTCCCAGTAAACTCCGACCTTCGTCGCATATAAATTTACGGTCGAACGGACACCGGTCGGCGCGTCGATCGATCCAGTTGAGTAGCGTCCGTTGGCCTGCGAGACCTCGGACCGGCCCGAAAAAACCACGACGGCGAACGCGGCAAACGCGAAAAGAACAAAGATCTTCAAAGCTCGGGGGGTTCGCATAAAAAATAGTGCTCCCGCGCGAGGCGGCGGCGTCAAAGTAGAAACAGCCAATTAAGGGCAACTCCCAAGACAATATCACTTGATCAGCGATCGCTCAATCTTTTTTTCAACCTCCAAGGCGAACAATTGGTTCGCTTTGCGATGGTGGGTTAATATAAGCCGAGATGATGAAACCGCATTTTGCTAGAAAGCTTCTGCTCCCGTTCTTGTTCGTGATAGTGCTGTCGGGGGCGATCTGTGAAGCACCCGCTCAAGCTCCGGTCACGAAGACCGTCTCGTCGGCCCCGGCGAGGTCGGCGGAGCTTGCGGCTCTCGAAAGCTCGATCCAGGCCGTGCTCTCGAGGCCCGAGTATCGTCGCGGGCAGGTCGGCTTCAAGGCCGTTTCGGCAAAGGACGGCCGCGTGATATTCGAACACAATCCGGAAAAATACTTCATGCCGGCCTCGAACATGAAGAACTTCACCGTCGCGGCAGCTCTTGAGAAGCTTACGCCGGATTTCCGCTTCGTCACCTCCATTTATTCACGCGAAGCCGCCCGCGACGGCACCATTGCCGGGCCGCTTCGTATTTACGGCCGCGGCGATGTCTCGCTCTCATACTCGACTCACAGCGGCGACTACCTCAAAGGCATCGACCGGGTTGCCGATGCGATCATCGCCGCCGGCGTAAAGAAGATCGAGGGCGACATCATCGGCGACGAAACATACTTTTCGGGCAGCCCGCTTCCGACCGGATGGGAATGGGACGACCTTCAGTTCTATTACGGAGCCGAGGTCTCAGCACTGCCGGTAAATGACAACGTCGTCGCCTTGAGCGTCCGTCCCGGCCCCGTCGGCTATTCCTGCAGTGCGCAGATGACGCCGGTCAATCTGGTCGTGCGGGTGGTAAATAGCTGCAAAACGGTAGCCGCCGGTTCGCCGCGGACGCTTCGCATCCACAAAAAGCTTGATCAAAACATCATCGAGATAAGTGGCGAGCTTCCGGTCGGCAATGAAGGTTATTCGGGCAGCGTCGCCGTCTCGCGGCCGGCAGAGATGTTCGTTTCCCTGCTCAAGCAAAGGCTGCAGGAAAAAGGCGTTGAGGTAACGGGCCACACTTACGCGATGAACGACAAGGCACGGATACCGACCGACATCACGTTCGAACTCGCAAAGGTCGAATCGCCGCCTCTCTCTCAGATAGCCGCGATGACGATGAAGCCGAGCCAGAATATGTACACCGAAACGCTGCTTTGGACGCTTGGCGAGGAGGTCGGGCGAAAGATGCCGCAGGCGAACGGCAATCGCTCCCGGACCAGCAGCGAACTCGGCATCATGGCCGTCCGCGACTTTATGAAGCAGGCCGGTGCTGCCGATGACAGCTTTATGCAATATGACGGCAGCGGGCTCTCGCGGCACAACCTCGTCTCGCCGGATTCGGTGATCGCTATTTACGATTACATGGGCAAGCGGAGCAAGTTCTCCCAGGCGTGGCGCGAAAGCCTGACCATCGGCGGCGTGGACGGCACGCTCCGAAACCGCTTCAAAGGAACCCGCGGCGAGGGAAACGTCCGCGGAAAGACCGGCACCATCAATCAGGTCTCGGCACTCTCGGGTTATTTGATGACCACCGGCGGCGAAGAGGTCATCTTCTCCGCGCTCGTCAACGGCATTCCCGAAACTCGGACCCGCGTGGCGCTGATCGACGAGCTTGTAATGATGCTGGTGAACTTCAACGGCCGCGTGGCCGAGTGATCGTTGCCCGAAAACGAAAAGAGACGCAGGACGTGAGGGCACGCCAGGCGTCTCTTTCTAGTTTTTTCGCACGTGTCTGCCTTAGTATCCGCCGCCGCCGAAGTTGCCGCGGTTTCCGCGATAGCCGCCTCCTCCGCCGCCTCGGTCCTCACGCGGGCGAGCCTCGCTGACGACCATGTTGCGGCCGTCATACTCGGTGCCGTTGAACTGTGCGATCGCGTTGGTCGCGTCGTCCTCCGTCGCCATCTCGACAAAGCCAAAGCCGCGTGAGCGGCCGGTCTCGCGGTCCATCACGACGTTGGCCGATTCGACCGCACCGGCGGTCGCGAAATGCTCATGAAGGTCATCGCTTGTAACACGAAACGAAAGGTTTCCGACGTAAAGTTTTCTACTCATTTTCCTCGAAAGATATTTGCGAAGCAGAGAAGGCAGGTAGGCGAGAAGGCCGAGGATCGGGTCTCACAGCAGCGACGCAGCCATGCCGTTAGATTCAAACGCTTCAATTTCCAAATGACGAACTCTCAAAACCGAACCGAAAGGCGTCGCTTCTAAACTGACCGGACGGGCGCATCTGCCAAGATACATAAAGAGAGCAAAAACAGATGAAGGATATCGGTTTTAGAGATTTTCCGCAAGGAATTTCTTTAGGCATTGACTGATGCGGTATTGCCATGTCCGATCGGTTAAAAACTACACCCTGTCAATTGTTTGAGATGATTCGCGATCGGCATCTTCTGGCGAGATATCAAAGCTCAGATTCGGGGGATTCTTTTCGAGGTACCGCGCAGAGCGTTTGAAGTAGGCCTTTACATTCGTCTTTAGATACTTGGACCACGCGGGCTTTTGCTCCGAGCGGAAATGGGCGAAAAGGGCGAGGGCATAGCCATACGCTTCTTCGGTCAGGTATCCGGCACCGCCTGCCCTCCAACCTTGGAACTGAGCATTCGTCCATTGCTCGAAAACGAAGCTTGAATTTGCACTGAACACCCCGAAACCGTATGCAACGGTTAGCAGGTCGGTCAGTGGTTCGTGCCCTTCGAAGTCCTCATCAAGTCGCCCTTCGCCAAGCAGTATCACATGCCCAAGCTCATGGGCGATGGTCGCGACCATCATTTCCGGATTGCCAGCCTGATCCATGTTGAGCGAGATCGTGTATTTTCCGCTCGGCTTCATCATGTAGATCCCCAGCGGATGCGACTCGCCGGACTCAGGCGAAGCGAGCGGATGAATGCGCCCGGTCGATTCGCCCTCAAAGAAACGCACCTCTATCAATTCGGGGTACACGTCCATATACTCACAAACGCGATCCACCATCTTTCTTATCGAGCGGCGGCTTCCGTCATACGGGTCAGGGAAGAAGTGCTCTTCGGGCAGGACGACGGGAACACTACCAACAACCTCCGGACTCAGCTCCTCGACCAACCACCGGAACGATTCATCGACCCACTGCCGCGAATCATCGTCAAGCGGGCATTTTGGCTCTGTCCAAAACATACTTATTCCCGATCTCCCAACACCACTAAAACTTTTTCGTGAATTCCGCCGAAGCCGCCGTTGGACATTACGGCGATGACGTCGCCTTCTTTCATTTCGGGTGTCAGGTGTTCGACGATCGCATCGGCATCGGGAAACGAAAACGCGGACTTGCCCTGGAGTTCGATGTCCTTGACGAGTTCGCCGACGTCGAGCACCTTTCCGAGTTCGCTTGCCTTTGACGTGTTGTAAACACCGGCGATGATGACATAGTCAGCGTAGGAGAACGCCTTTGAATACGGCTCTTGAAAAACGGCTAGCCGCGAAGACCACGAACGCGGCTCGAAGACGGCGATCAACCGGCGGCCGTCGTATTTCATCCTGAGAGCCTTCAGCGTCTCTTCGACCGCGGTCGGGTGGTGGGCAAAATCGTCGATGACGGTAACGCCCGCGACCGTTCCGCGGACCTCCATCCGGCGTTTGACGGACTTGAACGTGTCAAACGCTTTCTGGATCTGCTCCTTCCTAATGCCCCATGCATCCGCGGCGATGATCACCGCGAGGCAGTTCCGTACGTTGAATTCGCCGATCAGGTGCGTCTCAAATTCGCCCCAGCTGTGGCCGTCCTTAAAGACCGTGAAACGAGTGACATCGCCGGTGAAGTCGATATAGCGAGCCTGCCACTTCGCATCGTCCGATAGCCCAAACGTCTCGATCTGCGTAAAGAGCCGCCCGTGCATCTCGTCGAGCACTTCCCTTACGACCGGCGAATCAATGCCGCAGATCAGCCGGCCGTTGCCGGGCACAAGGTTCATCAATCGTGAGAACTGGAACTTTATTTCCTGCAGGTCGCGGTAGATGTCGGCATGGTCAAATTCGATGTTGTTGACTATCGCGATCTCCGGCAGGTAATGTATGAACTTCGGTTTCTTGTCGAAGTAAGCCGTGTCGTATTCATCGCCTTCGATGACGAAATAATCGCTCTCGGTCACGCGAAAGCTCGCACCGAAATTCTGCACAACGCCGCCGACCAAAAAGCTCGGGTCAAGCCCGCCCGCCTCGGCGACCCAGGTCGCGATGCTCGTCGTTGTCGTTTTGCCGTGAGTTCCCGCAACCACCAGCGACCGCCGCCCGCGGATGAAAAGCTCTTTGACGATCTCGGCCTGCGAGCGATAGACGAGCTTGCGGTTGAGCACTTCTTCAAGCTCCGGATTGCCGCGTGAGATCGCGTTACCGACCACGATGCAATCCGAGCCGATGTCGGCATTCTCCGCCCGGTATCCGTTCAATATCTCAATGCCGAGCGCCTCAAGCTGCGTGGACATCGGCGGATAAACATTCTGGTCCGAACCCGTAACCCGATGCCCGCGTGCCTGCAGCATCCCCGCCAGCGAAGCCATCGCCGTCCCGCAAATTCCAATTAGGTGGTAGTGCATTTACTGTCGCTTTAAAATGTTTACTAGGCCCCAAAAGCCCTGCGTTGGCAACTATCGTTTTTTTTGACCTACGATTTTCTGGCAGACTTACACGGGTACGATCTCAGCACACTTCTTCCAAACAACATCTCGCTCGGCTTTTGAGAGAATTCCCGTAAAGGGTGAGGAGGACCGAAGCCGTTGGCCTTCGTCAGATTGTTCCACGATGAGTTTTCGGAGATTTGCTGGAGATTCGCGTTCGAGGATCTCACTCCATTCGCGTAGCGGTGCCCCGATCTCATTTGGGAAATTCCCGCTGCTCAGCCATCGGGAAATGATCGACTTCGCTTTGGCAATCACCGCTCGCTCGTCGCGGAGCATCTTTTCCGCGATCGCACGGTGAAGTTCCAACGCAAAAAGATCTACAAAATTCACACCCGGAATTATAGCAAACGCTCCCGGAAACCAGATATTGAAACCAATTCGCCAAATCGAAAAAGGAGTCAAGCAATCACTGTTTTCTGAGCAAAGCCCAAAAGGGCAGGTCGCTCACTTTCTTGTAAACGTCTCCCTCGGCCAGATGCTTTGTTTCGTTTATCCACTCCTTGTCTACCTCAATCGGTTCGGCTGTCTTCAGATCGCGGTACTGCTTCGTCGAATCTATTGTATTACCAACTGAATCGAAGTACGCCTTTTCGACCAGAGCGAAATGTCCGTAGAACGTTCGAAACTCCTTCGTTGCCAACGCTAGCGAACCATCCTTTCGGTAGCAATGGCTAACGAACTTCACCCAGTCACCCGACGAACTGAACATCGTCAAAGTAACAGAAGCGATATGGCCGTCGATAGTTGCCGCATTAGCGATCGAAAATGTTTCGCGCGTTTGTCGAAATGCGTCGAGCTCTCGTTCCGAGGCGAAACTCCGCCAACTCGGCTTGTCGCCTTCGGCCGCTGTATCGGCAAAGACGAGTAGCGACTCCGCATTTGCCTGTCGTGAAAGCTCAAGCATCTCGCATTCTCGGTCTATCGACTCGACCTTTTCGCTAACCCCACGTGGCACCGATCCAATTAGATCTGACGGAACCTCGTCTTTACAAGCAACGAAGAACATACTAGATACAATGCCCACGATACAGAAAAGCTTTAACTTTGGCATATGGGATTTTCCTCGCAGTTTGCGGATTTGTAGTATATCAAGAGACGTGTGAAATGCGTACGGGTTTTTCAATGCGTGACGCATCCGCTTGTTCGTCCCTTGGTTCAGATGGCAGAAGCAGAAACATTAGTAATCGGCGGCGGCGTTGTCGGCGCTAGCGTCGCTTATCACCTTGCCGAACGCGGGGCGAAGGATGTGCTGATCCTCGAATGCGAGGCGGAGCAGGGCCGCGGTTCTACCGGTGCGGCGACGGGTGGCGTTCGGGCGCAGTTTGAGACGGAGATCAACATCCGGATGTCCGTTTACTCGATCGATTTTTTCGAGAAGTGGGACCACGATTGCGGCTATGAGCCTCGCGGCTATCTCTTTTTTGCCACTGAGCCCGAGCATTTTGCGTATCTCAAGCGAAACGTCGAGCTTCAGCGCAGCCTCGGCGTGAAAGGTGTCGAGACCGTCGGGCCAGAGGCGATCCGCGAGATGATCCCGGGAATGAACTGCTCCGACATCCTCGGCGGGAGCTTTGGCAGGCAGGATGGCTTCATCGATCCGCTCGCCGTCATGCGCGGCTTTACCGAGCGTGCCCTCGACGGCGGAGCGAGGCTCGAAACGGGCACGCGGGTTCTAAAAATTCTCACCAAGTACGGCCGAGTTACCGGTGTTGAAACCGAAACCGGCCGGATCGAATGCGGCCGAGTCGTCGTCTGCACAGGTGCTTGGGCCGCCGAGCTCGCTGCGACCGCCGGCATCTCGCTTCCGGTCGAGCCGCTCCGCCGGCAGATAGTCTGGGCATGTTCGCCTGAGCCTTTGCCGCCCAAGCTTCCGATGGTGATCGACCTCGGCACCGGCTTTCACTTTCGGCCTGCAAAGAACTCCGAGCGCGAGCTGATGTTCGCCTATCCCGACCCCAACGAACGGCCGTCCTTCAGCCGCGAACTCGACGATGCGTTCGTCGAAAAGATCCGAGAGCGTGCCCGCCATCGTGCTCCGTGGCTTTATGAGACCGAGGTCGTCCGCGAGAAATGTCGCGTCGGGCTTTACGAAAATACACCCGACCATCACGCTATCCTCGGCGGCTGCGAGGTCGAAGGCCTCTATTTTGCCAATGGCTTTTCGGGCCACGGAGTGATGCACTCGCCCGCGACCGGCCGTGCCCTTGCCGAGATAATCCTCGATGGCCGGGCGAGCTTTCTCGATGTCTCAATGCTCTCGCTCAATCGCTTCGCCCGCGGCGAACTGCTCCACGAAACAGCCTTCATTTAGTGATCACCGCGGAGACGCAAAGACGCGGAGAGAGATCAGAACAGGATGCACAGGATAGTCAGGATAAAGAATCGGTTATCGGAAAACTCCGAATATCTTGTTCATCCTGTCTATCCTGTTTGAATTTCTTTTACGTCTTCGCGTCTCTGCGGTTTTGCCGTCAATACGATAAAGTACCTCTATGATAACGGCGATCGTTCACCACTCCATTTATGAAAAGCACGACACCGGCCCTGGCCATCCGGAAATGCCCGAGCGCTACCGCGTCGTCGTTGATGCACTAAAAACCGACGAGCAGCTTTGGAATTCCCTGAACGAGATCACTCCCGAAAAGGCTTCGCAGGGTGTCGTCCAGGCCGCGCACACAAAAGAGCATTTCAAACGTGTCGAGGGAGCGTTCGCCAACGGGCTCGAACGGCTCGATGCCGATACGACCATCTCGATGCAGTCTTTTGATGCCTCGCTCTTTGCCGCCGGCGGTGCCATTGCCGCTGTCGATGCCGTAATGCAGGGCGAGGCCAGCAATGCCTTCGTTGCCGTTCGTCCGCCGGGCCACCATGCGACCGCCGAGCGTGCGATGGGCTTTTGCATTTTCAACAACGTCGCCGTCGCCGCCCGCTATGCGCAGAATCGCTATAAGGAGATCGACCGCGTCGCCGTCGTCGATTGGGACGTCCACCACGGCAATGGAACTCAGGGCATCTTCTACACCGACCCGACCGTCTTCTTTTTCTCAATGCACCAGTATCCGTGGTATCCCGGAACCGGTGCCCGCGGCGAAACGGGCCACGGCAAAGGCCTCGGCACGACGCTCAACGTACCCGTAAAAGCCTTCACCAAGGCAAAGGACCAGCTTTCGGCCTTCGACGCGGCCATCGGCGAGATCGCCTCAAAGATGAAGCCCGATATGATCTTCCTCTCCGCGGGTTTCGACGCCCATCGCACCGATCCGCTCGGACAGCTTCAGCTCGAGGATCCTGACTATGTAGCGATGACGCGGACGATGATGGAGTGGGCAGATGAGGCATGCGGAGGTCGCCTTATCTCTTGCCTCGAGGGCGGGTATAACCTCGAAACGCTCGGGCCGACCGTCCGCGAACACGTGGCAACGCTTTCCGGGCAAATTTGATTAACGCCGCGGGTGGATGTGTGGTAACATTCCTCCATCCCGAAGAGATCGTTCCCCGGAGCAGTGACGTTATGCCCGATGTAGAAACAATTTGCGTCCAATGTAAAGAGACCTTTCTTTTCACCGAAAAGGAACAGGAGATCTTTTATCAGCGGAATATGATGTCGCCGCAGCGGTGCCCTCGCTGCCGTTCCAAAAAGGCAGCCGCGAGCGAGGACGCGCCCAAGCGCTACGAGATAGTTTGCGACAACTGCGGCAAGCACGACCAAGTGCCCTTCCAGCCAAAGGTCGGCCGGATCGTTTTCTGCCGCGAGTGCCACGAGGCAAGCCGCTCGCGGGCACGCTTTGCCTAACGCATTGATCAAATTGAACTTAGAAGGTTAGACCCGATCTTTATGAGCTTTGAAAACGTTACCTACGAACTCAACGGCCACGTTGCCACCATCAAACTTAACCGTCCCGATGCACTCAATGCTCTTTCTTCGGGACTCGGACGCGACCTCAAGGCCGCGATAATTCAGGCGACCAATGAAGGCGCCCGCTGCATAGTTTTGACCGGCGAGGGCCGAGCGTTCTGTGCCGGCGGCGACCTCCGCGAGATGCAGCAAATCGGCCAGGCCGAAGGCCGGATCGAAGCATTTCTCGACGCTCCGCTGAAGGCTCTTCACGAGCTGATCAAGCTGATCCGCAATACGCCCGTGCCGTTCGTCGCGGCGGTCAATGGAGTTTGTGCCGGAGCGGGCGTCAACCTCGCTCTAGCTTGTGACATCGTTTTCGCCGCCGATGACGCCGCCTTTCGCCAGGCATTTGTTCGCATCGGGCTCTCGCCGGATTGCGGCGGCACCTTCTTCCTGCCGCGTGCCGTCGGCGAGAAGATCGCGACCGAACTCTTCATGACCGGCGATTCGCTCTCCGCCGAGCGGGCCGCTCAGCTCGGCATGGTCAATCGTCTCGTCCCGGCTGCCGAACTCGTCCAACAGGCGCAGGAATTCGGATCAAAGCTCGCCGCCGGCCCGACCGGAGCACTCGGCCGCATCAAGCGGATGATGAACGCAACTTTCTCGAACAGCCTTTTCCAGCAGCTTTCTCTTGAGGCCGAATGCCAGCTCGAATCGGGCCAGTCCGCAGACTTCCGCGAGGGCGTCGCCGCATTCTTCGAGAAACGTCCGCCAAACTTCACCGGACACTAAGGCCACTCGCAACTTATTGCAACGTAACACCTTAAAGCCGGGGCCGCTCCCGGCTTTTTGCATGCGTCCTGCCGGCAACACGCCCCCGATCCCCTTAAATTTCCGTGAACTACACCAATTCAATTGACACGCCCCGGAAAAGAATTTATTCTTACTGCAACTGAAAATCGTTTTCAATAAGGAGTATTCATGAATTTCATATCTGATCTTCCCACCGGCCCTACAGGGAACCGACGCGATCTTACCGCCCGTTTATTGACCACACTTTTCATTCTCGCTTCCCTTGCCGCGGCCGCTTTTGGCCAGACATCTTCGAACGAAGGTTCGATCCGCGTTGTCGACCCGAACGGTTCGCCCGTTGCCGGTGCTGTCGTCACCGCGGTGAGCTCCGCCGGCAATTCGCGAGTAAACGCCGTTACAGATTCCGACGGCCGCTTCTCTTTTTCCGGGCTTCGCGGCGAGACGATCATCGTAATTTCCGCCGATGGCTTTGCTCGCACCGAGCGGCGAATCGAACTTCCGGCCGAAGTCGGCATCCAGATAGTGCTTTATCCGCAGCCGGTCGCGGCCGAAGTAATGGTCGCTTCGTCCTATCTTGCCGGAACCGCTGCGAGCCTCGATGAAGTTCCGGGTGCGGTCGAACGACTCGACCGCCAGACGCTCGAGTCCGCCCGCGTTTTCGATTTCTCCGAGGCACTCAGAAAGATCTCGGGCATCAACGTCCGCGATGAGGAGGGCTTCGGCCTGCGTCCAAATATCGGCATCCGCGGAACCAATCCGACCCGCTCGACCAAGGTGCTCTTGCTTGAGGACGGCCTCCCGCTCGCCTACGCGCCCTACGGCGATAACTCTTCTTACTACCATCCGCCGATCGAACGTTACGCCGAGGTCGAGGTGCTCAAAGGCTCCAGCCAGATCGTATACGGCCCGCAGACCGTCGCCGGCGTTATCAACTACATCACGCCAAACCCGACCGAAAAGCCGACCTTCGGCATCAGACTTTTGGGCGGCAACCGCAATTATTTCAACGGGAGCGTCTTCGGCAGCGGGACGATCAAGAGCACCGGCAT
>ERZ761602.7667-NODE-7667-length-11298-cov-3.618162_pt1 | contig 11298 bp, 9 predicted proteins | sample MGYA00512165_ERZ761602 | MGnify/ENA primary metagenome ERZ761602 (study PRJEB28899, sample SAMN02445085) | bioreactor sludge metagenome | biome: EBPR sludge; isolation source: Thorneside wastewater treatment plant | place: Australia: Brisbane, Thorneside... | reverse complement strand
GGTGAGCGCCGGCCCGATCCCGGGCAGCACGCCGACCGCGGTGCCGAGGGTGACGCCGATCAACGCATAGAGCAGGTTGATCGGCTGGAGCGCGCCCGCGAGGCCGTGGGCGAGTAGTCCGAAGGTGTCCATGGGCGTGACCTCAGAGGAACAGGCGCTCGAGCGGCCCGGCAGGCAGCGAGAGCTTGAGGAGGCCGGCGAAGACGAGCCAGATCGCGAGCGAGATCGCGATCCCGAGCGGCACGGTCATCCACAGCGGCCCGCGCCCGAAGCCCCGCGCCGCGCAGGCGAAGAGAAACCCGGTCGCGATCGAGAAGCCGACCGGCTTCAGGAGCAGCATCTGCAGGACGAGCCCGCCCACGATCCAGAGCATCGGCGCCAGCCGGTCCCTGTCGCGCGCCGGCGCAGCGTTGCGGAAGGCCGAGAGCACATGCGCGACCGCCAGCGCCGCGAGGAAGGCCGAGATCACGTAGGGGGCCGTGGTCGGCCCCACCCGTGCGTACTGCCCGGCGACCGGCATCGCCCGCGTCTCGAAGAAGACCACCGCCGCCAGGATCGCCAGCGCGATCCCGATCGCCAGCGTCGCGACGTCAGGCCGGGCGTCGCCTCGCGAGGCGCCGCTCACTGGACCAGCCCGATCTCGGTCAGGATGCCCCGGGTCGATTCGATGTCGACGGCGAGCTGCTTCTCGAACTCCGGCCCGGCGAGGTAGCGGTCATCCCAGCCGCGGGTGGCGAGCTCTCCGCGCCAGGCCTCCGAGGTGGCGAGTTTCTCGATGTCGGCGGCGATCGCCGCCTTCTCCTCGTCGGTGATGCCCGGCGCGGCGGCGACCATGCGCCAGTTCTCGAGCGCGACGTCGACGCCGGCCTCCTTCAGCGTCGGCGCGTCGACGCCCTCGGCCCGCTCCTCGCCCGAGGTCGCGAGCAGGCGCAGCGTGCCCGCCTCGACCTGGCTCTCGAACTCGCCGAGGCCCGAGACCCCGACGGTGACCTGGTTGCCGAGGATCGCGGCCAGCGCCTCGCCGCCGCCCGAGAAGGCGATGTAGTTGACCTGGGTCGGGTCGACGCCCACCGCCTTGGCGATCAGCCCGGCGGTGATGTGGTCGGCGCCGCCGGCGGAGCCGCCCCCCCACGAGACCGAGCCGGGATCGGCCTTCAGCCTGGCGACGAGGTCGGCCATGGTCTGGATGTCGCTCGACGCCGGGACCACGATCGCCTCGGACTCGCCCGTCAGCCGCGCGATCGGGGTCACCATGGTCAGGTCGACCGGCGAGTTGTTGGTGAGGATGGCCCCCACCATGACGTAGCCGCCGACGATCAGCGCCTCGGGGTCGCCCTTGGCCTGGTTGACGAACTGGGCGAGGCCGATGGTGCCGCCGGCGCCGGGAACGTTGGTCACCTGCACGTTGCCGGAGATGCCCTCGTTCTGCAGCAGGGTCTGCATGGTGCGGGCGGTCTGGTCCCAGCCGCCGCCGGGCGAGGCCGGAGCCACGATCGCATAGTCGGCGGCCCAGGCGGGCGCGGTCGCCATCAGGAAGGCCGCGAGGGCGAGGCGTTTCATGTCGTTTCCTCCGAGTGGCGCCGGGCGTGATCCTCCCCGTGCGCCGGTTGATGCGTGAGCGGCGATTCACCACGCGAAGCTGTCGCCTGCCTGACAGATCGGCGTGCGCCCGGGCGCGGCCCCCGCTATGCTCGCGGCGCGAGGGAGCAGCCGCTTGGGGAGACACGCAGGATCGTGCCGCACAGGGACGCGCACACCGCCTCGCTCGCACTCCGGCTGGCGTTGTCCTTCGCGCTCGTCCTCCTGCTCGGCGGGACGGCGCTGGCCCTCTCCGCCTTCGCCTACGGCCGGCAGGCGGCGCAGCGCGCCTACGACCAGCTGCTGATCGGCGCCGCCGACCAGATCGCGGGCTCGATCAGCGTCCATGGCGGCGCCGTGGTCGTCGACATCCCGGCCTCGGCGTTCGACCTCCTCGCCCTCGCGCCGGACGATCGCGTGCTCTACGCCGTCCTCGACCCGCAGGGCGCGCTCATCACCGGCTACGACGGCCTGACGCTCCCGGCTTCGCGCTTCGCGACCGCCGAGCACGCGGGCGAACCGGTGCGCCTGATCCGGGTCGGCCGCCAGTTCTCCGAGCGCAACTACGCCGGCGCCGTCGACGTCGTCGTCGGCCAGACGACCCGCGCCCGCGACGCGCTCGCCCGCGACATCACCCGGAGCGCGCTCCTCGCCGTGGCGCCCTTCGCGCTGCTGATGGCCGGGCTCTCCGCCTTCGCCGTGCGCTCGGCGCTCGCGCCGCTGCGCCGCATCGAGGCGGGGCTCGCGGCGCGCGAGCCCCGCGACCTGACGCCGCTCGACGTCGCCGTGCCGCCGGAGATCGGCCAGCTCGTCGCCACGATCAACCGCTTCATGGCGCGGCAGGTCCGCCAGTTCGAGATCATGCGCAACCTCATCGCGGACGCCTCGCATCAGCTTCGCACCCCGGTCGCGGCGATGCGCGCCCAGGCCGAGCTCGCCGCCGAGGAGCCCGACCCCGAGCGCCAGCGCGCCATCGTCGAGCGCATCCACAACCGCGCCGTCGGGATGAGCCGGCTGACCGACCAGCTCCTCAACCACGCCCTCATCATTCACCGCGCAGACGCGGCGCCCCACGACGCGCTCGATCTCCGCCGCATCGCCATCCGCATCGCCGAGGAGATCGACGCCGACGACCTTCTGCTCGACCTGCCCGAGGACGAGGTCGCCTGCCGCGGCGACGCGCTGTCGCTGGCCGAGGCGGGCAAGAACCTCGTCAACAACGCGATGCGCCACGGTGCGCCGCCGGTGACGCTCGCGGCCTGCCGCGAGGGCGGGCTGGCCGTGCTCTCCGTGAGGGACCGCGGGCCGGGGGTGCCCGAGGCCCTGTGGGCCGGCGCCGGCGCCCGCTTCGACCGCACCGGCGCGGTGACGCAGCAAAGCGCGAGCATCGGCCTGTCGATCGTCTCCGCCGTCGCCGCCGCCCACCGCGGGGCGCTGCGCTTCGGTCGCCGGCCCTCGGGCGAGTTCGAGGCGGCGCTCACGCTGCCGGCGGCCAGGCGATGAGGCCGGGCGCCGTCGCGCTCCTCGTCGCGCTGGCCGGTCCGGCGGCCGCGCAGACCGCGCCGGAGGACGCGGCCCGCTTCGGCCCCGAGACGGGGCCGGGCGCGCTCGTCGTGCGGGGGACGACCGACGTCGCCCTCTTCGCGCCGCTCCTCGACGCCTTCGTCGCATCGCTGCCGGGGATCGCCGTCGCTTACGAGCAATGGGGCTCGAACGACCTCAACGCCGTCACCCTCGCCGGCTGCCGCGGCGAGGGAACGCCGGCCGACCTCGTCGTCAGCTCGGCCGTCGACCTCCAGGTGAAGCTGGTCAACGACGGCTGCGCCCACCCGCACAGCTCGCTGATGACCGTGGCGCTGCCGCCTTCGGCCGCATGGCGCGACGAGCTCTTCGGCGTCACCGAGGAGCCGGCGGTGATCGTCTACAACCGCGACCTCGTGCCGCCGGACGAGGCGCCGCGCTCGCGCTTCGACCTCATCGACCTGCTTCGCCCCGACGACAGCCGGTACGCCGGGCGCGTCGCCACCTACGACATCGAGGAATCGGGCCTCGGCTACCTCTTCGCCTTCGCCGACAGCCAGCAGGCGACCACCTTCGGCAGCCTGATCGAGGCCTTCGCCCGCTCGCGCGCCATCGCCACATGCTGCTCGGCCGAGATCATCCAGGGCGTGGCCGAGGGCCGCTACCTGATCGCCTACAACGTCCTCGGCTCCTACGCCCTCGACCGCGCGCAGGAGGACCCGCGCCTCGCCGTGGTCGCGCCCGAGGACTACACCCTCGTCCTCAGCCGCGCCGCGATGATCCCCAGGGGCGCGCCGAACCCGACCGGCGCGGGGCTCCTCATCGACTTCATGCTCTCGGACGAGGGGCGCGCCGCGCTCGCCGCGCAGCACCTCCTCGTCGAGGACGGAGGCCACCTCCTCCCCGACGACGACATCTCGCTCTACCGGCCGATCGCCCTGTCCCCGACGCTGCTGCTCGGGCTCGACCAGCAGAAGCGCGAGACCTTCCTCGCGCGCTGGCGGGCGACCTTCTCCCAGCCCTGAGCGGGGACCCCTGCCCTATTCCGGAGCATTCGGCTCGCCGTCGGGCGCGGGCGACATCGGTCCGACCTCACGAACGAGGAAGCACAATCTGCTTCGAGTTGCGGTCGCCCCGTCGGCATGTCACCGCTGGCCCTCGAGATCGCCTCCCTCCACCACCTCGCGCCGCTACCCCGGGAGCGCTCGCGGCCGGCCCTCGCCGTCGAGCGCCACGAAGACGAAGGTCGCGCAGGTCACCTTCTGGCGCGCGTCCTCGTGCCGGCTCCGCCGCCAGGCGGTGACGTGGATGTGCACCGAGGTCCGTCCCCGCCTGGTGACGTTGGCGAAGAGCGAGACCTCGTCGCCCACCTTCACCGGCAGGTGGAAGCGCATCCCGTCGACCGCGATCGTCGCCGCGCGGCCCCTTGCGGTCAGCGCCGCGAGGTTGCCCGCGGCGAGGTCCATCTGGCTCATCAGCCAGCCGCCGAAGATGTCCCCGGCGGCGTTGGTGTCGGCCGGCATCGCGATGGTCCGGATGGCCGGCTGCTCCTGCGGAGCGAGCGACGCGCCGTCCATCAGACGACGAAACCGCAGGCCGAGGCGGGCGTGCGCGTGTCCATGTTCCGCCCCCGGTTCAGGTGGTCGTCGATCTCGGCGGCCGCGCCGATCATGCGGCCGTAGAGGAAGACCGTGAACGCCGCCGCCTCCAGGTTCCGCGCCGACAGCCGCCCGGACTGGTAGTCCGGCCAGAGGAGCGCCAGCAGGAGCGCCGCGATCACCGCGTCGACGTTGACGCAGAACACGTAAGGCGAGGCGCCCTCCTCGTGCAGCGCCAGCACGAGCTCGCGGTAGAAGGCATGGAACACGTTGTAGCGCCCCGCCTTCGCCATGTACTCCGCGACGAACCGCTCGCGCGGGTCGAAGTTCACCGGCTTTCCCTTGAAGATCGGGTGATGCACGCCAGGCAGCGCCCGCAGCTCCGCCCCCGCCTCCTTCGACGCCTTCTTCTCGCGCCGATAGGCCTTCGCGAACGCCGTCGCCATCGCCTTCAGGTCGATCCCATGCGCCGGATCGGAAGGGTCCTTCAGGCCGGCGCCCTTGAACTGCTCGAGCAGGAAGGCCATGCCCTCGAAGCCGTTGCCGCCATGGCTGTAGCCGGTATGGGTCAGGAACCCGACCATCGCCTTGTTGATCTGCACCCGGCCCGGCGTCTGCGGCCCGTCGGCCGAGACCGCGCCCTTCGCCCCCTGCGCCGAGATCGCCCCCGGCCCGTTGGAGATCAGGAGCCCGATGAGGATCTGCAGCGGCAGCGCCTCCTCCGGCGTCGGCTTCTTGCCCGTCATGGCGAGGAAGCACAGGTCCGCCATGGTCCACCGGCCGAATCTGTCCTCCCGGCCGATCCCGTAGAGCGAGCCCGACTTGTGGTGCTCGCCGGGGATCGTCGCCCCGACCATCACGCCATAGAGCCGCAGGTACCAGGGCAGCGTCTCCGCCGTCAGCCGGGTGATCCGCTTGCGCATCAAGGGGCCCCAGGCGATCGTCGTCGCGATCGCCGCGAGGACGGCGTCGCGCGACAGCCGTCCGTCGATGCCCCGGAGATACTTGAGGAACGCCGATTTGCCGCCGCGGGCCTCGATCGCCGCCAGCATCGCCTCCGGCCGCGGGTCGTCCGCCTCCTCCGGCGTCGCCAGGAACAGCGCCTTCGTCGCCTCGTCCATCACGACGCCCGAGGTGTCGAAGGCCTCGTCGCGGGCGCGCCTCAGGCCCGAATGGGCGAAGAGATCGATCAGCGCCCGGGAGCAGGCGAGTGCCCGCTCCACCCGCTTCGGCCCGGTGATCGCCGCGGCCGTGGCCATCACCGCGTTCGGGGCGTTTCCGGCGTCGCGGGCGGCGTCGGCGGCGATCAGGATCGGGTCGCCGACGAGGTTCACCTCCGCCGCCACCGCCACGTCGAGCATCACGCGGTCGTTCTCGCTGGCGATCTCGTGCACCAGCGGCAGCGCGAAGCAGGCCTCGAGCGGCAGGAGCGCGAGGTCGAGCACCTCATGCCCGTGCACGCTCGTCACCTGCGTCTTCGGGTCCATGACGCTGGCCCCGGACCTGTCCTTCATGTTCTGCCGCGCCACCACGGCGCCGACCTGCCGCGAGAGCGCCGCGATCTGCCCGTCATAGGGCTCCGGCGCCGTCACTGCCGGCAGCGCGATCTCCGCCGGCAGCTTGAGCCCCTGGTCGTTCGTCACCCAGGGCTTGAGCTTCAGGTCGCCCCGCGGCGCAAAGTCCGGCGCGACGCCGTTCAGCGCCATCACCGCGGTCAGCGCCGCCGGAATGTCGGCGATGTTGGTGACCACCGCGCCCCTGGCCGAGACCACCGGCTTGTCCGGCGTGAAGATCGCGTCGACCTCCAGCGCCTCCATGAACCAGTTTTCCTTGTCCTCGGCCTTGTCGCCCGAGCCCGCCATGGCGCCCGCATGGCCGACCGCGCGGGTCAGCTTCGACTTCCATCGCCCGACGACGCAGGCCACCACCGGCTTGGTCCAGTCGATCCCGTGCTCGTAGTACCCGCCCGGCTCGGCGTAGAGCACCGCCGCCTTCGACCGCTCGTCCGCGGCGAAGGCCCGCGCGAAATCCGGGCAGGCGTAGTGGATGTAGAGGTCCTTGCCCGACGACACGAGCGTCGTCGTCCCCCAGCCCGCGGTGCCGAGATACTGCGCGATGGTGGTGGTGAACCCGCCGGAGTTGGAGAAGATCGCGACCGACCCCTTGATCAGCGACTCCTCGGGATGATCGCCGCCCAGCGCGCCGCCGATTCGGACGCGGTTCCAGCTGTCCGCCACCCCGAGGCAGTTGCCGCCGATGACGTCCACCCCGTTCGCCTGCGCCATCGCCCGGATCTCGCGGGCGTCGTGCACGGCGATCTTCTCGGTGATGATGACGATCTTCTTCAGGTCCGGGTTGACCCGGACCAGTTCCGCCACGCCGTCGCGCACCCCCGAGGGCGGCAGATAGACCACGCCTGTGTTGAAGCGGTGGCCGGCGTCCAGCCCCTCGCGGACGTTGTTGTAGACGGGGATGTCGCCGACCGGCGTCCTGATCACCGTCCCGGCCCGGCCGGGCGAGGTGCCGAAGACCACGTTGCCGCCCGAGAAGGCGTGGCTGGTCGGCGTCACCTGCCGGCTCTCGCCGCCGGCTATGTTCAGGACGCAGACCCGGTCCTGCGCCGTGGCGATCTCCGCCAGCGACCGGATGCCGAGATAATAGGGGATGCCCTGGATGCCTTGGTGGAACATGCGTCTCTCCCGCTTCGCGCCGTTAACCCGTCCTGAGATCCGGTTAATCCCACGAGTATTTTGCATATGGATCAATGAGTTGGCATTCTGTCCGCGTGCGGACAGGTCACGCCGCCTCGGCCTTCATCCCCAGCGTCGCCGCGATCTCCCCGCGTCCGCCGGCCCGCATCCACTCGTCGACCCGCTTGGCGTAGTTCACCACCTCCGAGATCGCGCTGTCGAAGCCGAAGAAGCGGTAGGGCAGCCCGAGGCTCTCCAGCGTCTCCGCGAGGTTCCCCATGCCGCGCACCAGGTTCGGCCCGCCGCGGCCCACCACCACGTAGAGCGGCGTCGGCCCGTGCGCCGCGAAATGCTCCCGCAGCGCGTCGCCCATGCCCCGGAACGTCTCCAGTATGTCGGTATTGTTCGACTTGCCGCCGATGATGAACAGCACGTTGGTCTGCGCCAGGAAATGGCGGTAGCAGATCGACGCCACCGCCTTCATTTTCTCGTAGGGCGGGTTGCCGCCGAAATCCGACGAGATGATGGCCGCCTCGCCCAGCACCTCCGTGACGAGGCTGTTCGCGCCCCCGCCGAAGGTCGGCGCCAGGATCGTCCCCTTGTCGTTGATCACGAACACGTCCGACTGCCCCTGATGGGTGCGCAGCTGGTTCACCTCCTGCTCGAACGCCGTGACGTCCGCCGCGAAGAGCTGGTCCGGCAGGCCCAGCCGCGCCACCCTGGGGTCGTCCCGGTCGAACCCGCACTTGAAGTCGCAGGCCACCGGCAAGAGCCGCCCCCCCTTCACCGGCGTCATCCGGATCGGGTTCAGCTCCATCGTCGTCATGCCGTAGTGATGCACCAGCTCCCACAGCTTTGGCAGGTGCTGCACCAGGGGCGAGATGATCTCCTTCGGCGCCCCGATATCCGTCAGCGCGTTCGCCACGACGAAGGCCTTCAGCCCCGTCAGCGCCTCGAACGGCACGGTGGCCACGTCTTCCTTCGGCAGATCCTCGATATCCATGCCCCCCCGATGCGTCAGCGTCATCGTCGGCGCCCGGAAAGAGGTGTTGTCGGTGATCGAGAAATACACCTCGTGCTCCGCCGGCACCCCTGCCTCGAACGTCACCCCGTTCGACTTGGCCGAGGCGTTGCCGTGCCGGTGCTCGCAGAAATAGAGCCGCTCCTTCTCCGCCAGCGCCTCCCTCAGCGTCCGGGCCTTGCCGACAAGGCCGGCCTTGCCCTTCTTGCCGACGCCGCCGCGGAAGACCGGCTTGATGAAGATCAGCCCGTGGCGGTCGATCAGGCCCTGGATCTGGTCCTCGCTCGCGTCCGGCCCGAGGACTTCCGAGGTCGGGAAGTCCACATGTCCGAGCAGCCGCGCGCCGTGAAGCAGGCCGTTGAGTTGCATTGCGATTCCATCCCTTGTCTGTGCTTGCCGCGACCTTGGCGCCGGCAGCTGTCAGCAACCTGTCGCGGGCGGCGCGATCCGCCGCCCCCTCGATGCGTTCAGCGCTCGACCGAAGGCGCCTCGCCCGGCGCCGCCCCGGGCGCGTTCGAGCGACGCCGCGACAGCATGTTCAGCCCCTCGACGAGGGCGGAGAAGCCCATGGCGGCGTAGATGTAGCCCTTGGGCACGTGGAACCCCATGCCATCGGCGATCAGGGTCATGCCGATCATCAGGAGGAACCCCAGCGCCAGCATCACGATCGTCGGGTTCTTCTCGATGAAGTCCGCAAGCGGCGTCGCCGCCACGAGCATCACCGTGATCGCGACGATGACCGCGATGTACATGATCGCCAGGTGGTCGGTCATGCCGACGGCGGTGATGATCGAGTCGACCGAGAAGACCAGGTCGAGCAACAGAATCTGGAAGATCGCGCCTCCGAGCGTCGTGCTGACCGCCCGGCCCACCGCGGCCTCCTTGTGGTCGACCGGATCGACCGAGTGGTGGATCTCCTTGGTCGCCTTCCACACCAGGAACAGCCCGCCCGCGATCAGGATCAGGTCGCGCCAGGAGAAGTCGTGGCCGAGGGCGGAGAACACCGGCGCGGTCATCCCCACGATCCAGGCGACGGTCGCGAGCAGGATCAGCCGCATGACCAGCGCCGCGCCGATGCCGAGCCTGCGGGCGCGCTCGCGGTGCTCGCGGGGCAGCTTGTTGGTGAGGATCGATATGAAGATCAGGTTGTCGATGCCGAGCACGACCTCCATGGCGATCAGCGTCACCATCGCCGCCCATCCCTCGGGCGTCGTCAGAAAGGCGAAGTGGGTGGCGAAGAATTCGGGCATCGGGGGGCTCCTCGGCGCTTCCGTTCGGCGCGGTCCTCTGCCGGGCCGCGCAGGGAATCATCCGCGGCCTGCGGCCTTCCCCGCGCCGCATTCAGTCGATGAAGCTGTCGTCATCCTGACAGAGACGCTCGCCCGGCGCATATTGCGCCGACCCGCGGCCGGGGCCGCGGAGCATGGGGGTTCCCGCTGCCGGCGCCTACCGCCCCAGCGGCAGCGCGGCCTCGGCGAGACGCGCGAAATAGGACGCGCCGATCGGCGTCACGGCGTCGTTGTAGTCGTAGGCAGGATGATGCAGCCCCGGCCCCTCGCCCGCGCCCACGAACACGTAGGCCCCCGGGCGGGCCTCGAGCATGTAGGCGAAGTCCTCCGCGCCGAGCTCCGGCCGGCGCGCCCCGTCCACGCCGCCCTCGCCCACCACCTCCGCCGCGACCCGGACCGCGAAGGCGGTCGCCTCGGGCTCGTTGCGGGTGACGGGATAGCCCAGCTCGTAGTCGAGCTGCGCCTCCACGCCGAAGGCCGCGCCGATCGCCTCCACCGCCGCGGCGATCCGCGCGGCCATCGCCTCGCGGACGTCCCGGTCGAGCGTCCGCACTGTGCCGCCGAGCGTCGCGGTCTCGGGGACGATGTTGGTGGCGGCGCCGGCGTGGATCATCGTCAGCGACACCACCGCGCTCTTGATCGGATCCACTTCGCGCGCGGGGATCTGCGTGATCGCCTGGCCGAGGGCCAGCGCCGCGGCGACCGGGTCGACGCAGGCATGGGGCCAGGCGGCATGCCCGCCCTGCCCCTTCAGCCTGACGCTGAACTGGTCGGTCGCCGCCATCAGCGGGCCGGGCCGCGTCTCGATGCGGCCGAGCGCGATCCCCGGCGCGTTGTGAAGGCCGAAGACACGCGTGATCGCGAAGCGGTCCATGACGCCTTCCTCGACCATGACCCGCCCGCCCCCGGACATCTCCTCCGAGGGCTGGAAGATCAGGGCCACGGTCCCCGCGAAATTACGTGTCTCGGCGAGATAGCGCGCCGCGCCGAGCAGGATCGTGGTGTGCCCGTCATGGCCGCAGGCGTGCATCCTGCCGGGCCGCTGCGACTTCCACGGCCGGTCCACCGCCTCCTCGATCGGCAGCGCGTCCATGTCGGCGCGGAGCCCGATCGTCGGTCCCGGCGCGCGCCCCCTGATTAGCGCGACGATCCCGGTCCTGGCGATGCCCTCGTGGATCTCGTCGACGCCGATCTCGCGCAGGCGCTCAGCCACGAAGGCCGCCGTCTCGTCCAGGTCGAAGTCGAGCTCGGGAATGGCGTGCAGGCGCCGCCGCCAGTCGGCCAGCTCGACTTCCCAGCCCGCGATCCTGTCGATCACCGCCATCTCGACGCCTCCGCGTTTCCCCGCCACATTGGAGCCCCGCGCGCCTGCCGCGTCAATCGCGCGCCCTTTCCCATCCCCGGCGGCGCGGCTAGTCTCCGCTCATGCCGCCGCCCGAACCCGAATCCGACCCGCTGATCCACGACCCCGACGGCGGCCTGCCCCGGCTGATCGCCATCATGGCGCGGCTGCGCGACCCCGAGCGCGGCTGCCCCTGGGACCTCGAGCAGGACTTCGCCTCGATCGCGCCCTACACGATCGAGGAGGCCTACGAGGTCGC